>Ga0209369_1000122_pt1 | contig 170644 bp, 159 predicted proteins | sample EBPBio142010_DNA_FD_185865 | JGI IMG/M metagenome (GOLD analysis project Ga0209369, IMG submission 185865) | Wastewater treatment Type I Accumulibacter community from EBPR Bioreactor in Madison, WI, USA - Reactor 1_10/4/2010_ DNA (SPAdes)... | ecosystem: Engineered > Bioreactor > EBPR >... | reverse complement strand
CACTCCCGCCGCCGGCTCCGCCGGCGCCGAGCCCCGCCCGGTCGACTCATCGCACAACTCGAACAACACCCGCGCGTCATCATCAGGCACACCAGATTCTCCCCCGAGCGCCCACTTCAGCAGCGGAGCCCCGCTGGCGTGTTACTGACCCGCGCTCCTAGCGGAGGGCGCGGCTGCGGCGCCCCGGCATCCACGACGCTCACCCACGGCAGGTGAGGCACGTCACCTTCCCGGATCGTGGGATCGGCCGTCTCGCCGGTTGACACGACCACCCCGGCGGGGGACAGTTCAGGGGTGGCCCGAGTCCTCGTACTTTCACGGCGCGTCTGACCGATCAGGCAGACGCGCTCCCTCCGTCGTCCCCCGTGGGACTGGAGGGTTTTTTTGTGCACGGACGACGGCCGCGAGCAAGCGGCAAACCCCAGAGAGCGGTGAACGGCAGTGAGCGAAACGAGGCCGGCGAACCCGGTTGTCCCGATGGCCAAGAGCGCGGCCGCGACCCCGAGCGGTTCCGGGGGCTCCGGTGGCCCCGGCAGCCCGAGCCCGGCGCAGGTCGCGCAGCAGGCCCGCGCCCGGACCCCGATCGAGGTGACCGGCGCGCAGAGCCTCGTGCTCTCCCTCGAGGCGATGGACGTCGACACCGTCTTCGGCATCCCCGGTGGGGCGATCCTGCCGGCGTACGACCCGCTCCTGGACTCGGTCAAGGTGCGGCACATCCTCGTTCGGCACGAGCAGGGCGCCGGCCACGCCGCCGAGGGCTATGCCGCCGCCACCGGGCGGGTCGGGGTCTGCATGGCCACGTCCGGCCCCGGGGCCACCAACCTCGTGACCCCGCTCGCCGATGCGCACATGGACTCCGTGCCGATCGTGGCGATCACCGGCCAGGTCAACTCGGCCGCCATCGGCACCGACGCCTTCCAGGAGGCCGACATCCGCGGCATCACGATGCCGATCACCAAGCACAACTACCTGGTGACCAATGCCGACGAGATCCCGCGGATCATCGCCGAGGCCTTCCACATCGCCTCCACCGGCCGCCCCGGCCCGGTGCTCGTCGACATCTCCAAGGACGCGCTCCAGGCCCGCACCACCTTCTCGTGGCCTCCGCGCATCGACCTGCCCGGCTACCGCCCGGTGACCCGCCCCCACGGCAAGCAGATCCGTGAGGCCGCCCGCCTCATCGCCGCGGCCGAGCGTCCCATCCTCTACGTGGGCGGCGGCGTCATCCGCGCCGAGGCCAGCGAGGAACTGCGCCGCTTCGTCGAGCTGAGCAAGATCCCCGTCGTGACCACCCTGATGGCGCGTGGGGCCCTGCCCGACAGCCACCCGCTCCACCTCGGGATGCCGGGGATGCACGGGTCGGTCTCGGCCGTCACCGGCCTCCAGAAGTCCGACCTCATCATCGCCCTCGGCGCCCGGTTCGACGACCGCGTCACCGGCCAGCTGTCGACCTTCGCGCCGTTCGCGAAGGTCATCCACGCCGACATCGACCCTGCCGAGATCGGCAAGAACCGGCGGGCCGACGTCCCGATCGTCGGCGACTGCAAGGCGGTGATCACCGACCTCACCGAGGCCGTCGACTCCGACATCGACGCGGGCCGTGGCGGCGACTACAGCGAGTGGCGCGAGCGGGTCGCAGGCTGGAAGGAGTCCTTCCCCGTCGGCTACACCGAGCCCGAGGAGGCTTCTCTGGCACCGCAGTACGTCATCGAGCGGCTCAGCGCCATCGTCGGCCCGGAGGCCGTGTACGTCGCCGGCGTCGGCCAGCACCAGATGTGGGCGGCCCAGTTCGTGCAGTACGAACGCCCCAACGCCTGGCTGAACTCCGGTGGCCTCGGGACCATGGGCTACGCCGTCCCGGCCGCGATGGGCGCCCAGGTCGGTGAGCCCGACCGCACCGTGTGGGCCATCGACGGCGACGGCTGCTTCCAGATGACGAACCAGGAGCTCGCGACCTGCGTCATCAACAACATCCCGATCAAGGTCGCCGTCATCAACAACAGCTCGCTCGGCATGGTGCGCCAGTGGCAGACCCTGTTCTACAACGAGCGTTACTCCAACACCGACCTGCACACCTCGGTGGGCTCGCGGGTGCCTGACTTCGTCAAGCTCGCCGACGCCTACGGCTGCGCCGGGTTCCGGTGCGAGCGCCCCGAGGACGTCGACGACACCATCCGTGCCGCCATGGCCGTCAACGACCGCCCGGTCATCGTCGACTTCGTCGTCCACCGCGACGCGATGGTCTGGCCGATGGTCGCAGCCGGGGTGAGCAACGACCTCATCCAGGTCGCCCGCGACACCGCGCCGCAGTGGGACCGCGAGGAGTCCGAGGCGCTGGAGCAGGACCTCGATGCCGATCACGACGGAGTCCCCTCGGGCTCCCCCCGGAACTGAAAGCGGTGACTGTCATGTCGAAGCACACCCTGTCCGTCCTCGTCGAGAACAAGCCCGGCGTGCTCGCCCGCATCGCCGCGCTGTTCTCCCGTCGGGGCTTCAACATCGACTCCCTCGCCGTCGGTGAGACCGAGTACCCCGACGTCTCGCGGATGACCGTCGTCGTCGACGTCGAGGACCTCCCGCTCGAGCAGGTGACCAAGCAGCTCAACAAGCTCGTCGAGGTGCTCAAGGTCGTCGAGCTCGAGCCGACTGCAGCCGTGCAGCGCCAGGTCATGCTCATCAAGGTGCGTGCCGACGCCGCCACCCGCAGCCAGGTGCTCGAGATGGTGCAGATGTTCCGGGCCAAGGTCGTCGACGTCGCCACCGAGTCGCTCACCATCGAGGCCACGGGCACCACCGACAAGCTGCGCGCCCTGCTCGACGTCCTCGAGCCCTACGGCGTCAAGGAGCTCGTGCAGTCCGGGATCGTCGCGATCGGTCGCGGCCCGCGATCCATCACCGACCGGAGCCTGCGCACCGCCTGAGACCACGCCGCACCCCACCCGGGGCACGGCATACAGTTCCACCCGAACTTCCACCCACAGTCACCACCACCACGAGGAGAGGCCGAGACGATGGCCGAGATGTTCTACGACGACGACGCCGACCTGGCGATCATCCAGGGCCGCAAGGTCGCGGTCATCGGGTACGGCAGCCAGGGCCACGCCCACGCGCTGAACCTGCGCGACTCCGGGGTCGACGTGCGCGTCGGGCTCGCCGAGGGCTCGAAGTCCCGCGCCAAGGCCGAGGCCGAGGGCCTGCGGGTGCTCAGCGTGGCCGAGGCCGTCGCCGAGGCCGACCTCGTCGTCATCCTGACGCCCGACCAGGTGCAGCGCACCGTCTACGCGAACGAGATCCAGCCCAACCTCGCCGAGGGTGCCGCGCTGCTGTTCGGCCACGGCTTCAACATCCGCTTCGGCTACATCACCCCCGAGGCTGGTTCCGACGTGCTCATGGTCGCCCCCAAGGGCCCCGGCCACCTCGTGCGCCGCGAGTTCGTCGACGGCCGCGGTGTGCCCGTGCTGCTCGCGGTCGAGCAGGACGCCTCCGGCCACGCCTGGGACCTCGCGAAGTCCTACGCCAAGGCCATCGGTGGTCTGCGCGCCGGCGGCATCAAGACGACCTTCACCGAGGAGTGCGAGACCGACCTGTTCGGTGAGCAGGCCGTGCTCTGCGGCGGCGCGTCGCAGCTCGTGATGTACGGGTTCGAGACCCTCGTCGAGGCCGGCTACCAGCCCGAGGTCGCCTACTTCGAGTGCCTGCACGAGCTCAAGCTCATCGTCGACCTGATGATCGAGGGCGGCATCGCCAAGCAGCGCTGGTCGGTCTCCGACACCGCTGAGTACGGCGACTACGTCTCCGGCCCGCGCGTCATCGACCCGTCGGTGAAGGAGAACATGCAGGCGGTGCTCGCGGACATCCGCAACGGCGCCTTCGCGAAGCGCTTCATCGACGACCAGGATGCCGGTGGGCCCGAGTTCGCCGAGCTGCGCGCCAAGGGTGCCGCTCACCCGATCGAGGCCACCGGCCGCGAGCTGCGCAAGCTCATGGCGTGGGTCGACTCCGACCGCGACCAGGACTACGTCGAGGGTTCCGCCGCCCGCTGACCCTGCGTCCTTGCGGACCCTTCCTGCGAGGGTCTGAAACGAGTGAGCGCAACATGCCGCCTGCAGAAACTGCACGCGGCATGTTGCGCTCACTCGTTTCGGCCGTGCCGTCGGCGCATACCATGACGGGGTGGTCGTTGACGCGCCGACGCCGCTGTGGCCGAGCAGCACGTGGGGAACTCGTGGAGGAGTGGGGATGCTCGCGGTCGGCGGGCTCGCCCTCGCCGGGGCGTTCGGTGCTCTTGCCCTGACGTCGTGGTCCGTGGTCTCGGGTGGGTCCGACATCGCGCTCGTGCTGGCCGTCGTCCCGGTGGTGATGGTGCTGGTGGCCGTGGGGATCCCGTTCGCGGTGCTGGGTCGGCGGCTCCTGCGGGCGCCTCTCGTGGATGCCGGGGAGCTGGCCCTGACCGTGCAGGACCCGGCACTGCTCACCGAGCCGATGGTCATCCCGTGGGGTGACGTGGACCGAGTGGAGCACCTCGCCGAGCTCGATCCGTGGACTTCCGCAGAAGGGCTGAACTGCTCGTTCACCGGCGTCACGGGCTGGCCGCGACCCCGATTCCCAAACCTGCTGGTCCGGCTGAAGGACGCAGGCCCCGTGGCTGAGGCCCGCTCGGGCTGGCTCGGCTCCTGGCCGCTGGCCGTGCTGGCAGTACCGAGCCCGTACCTGATGCCGCGCCCCGGCAGAACGCGTCCCACGCGCGGATTCTTCGTCGTGGTCGATGACCCGGCGGCGGTCATCGAACGGTTCGCCACGGCATCCGACGTCGTGCCCTGACCGGGGGAGCGGAACGCTGCGCAGGGGCAGCCGCCGCCACACCTACGATCGAGGGGTGGAGTCGTGGGTGGAGGGCTGGCCGGTGTGGCTGGTCTTCGGGGTGCTCTGGCTCGGTGCCTTCACCCGCGGGAACGCGACCTACTGGGTCGGCCGTGGGGTGCGCGCCGGGGGTGGTCGGTCGCGCTTCGCCGACCACCTGGAGCGCCCCATCGTCCGCCGGGCCGAGGGGTGGGTCCGGCGCTTCGGGGCCCCGGCCGTGGCGCTGGGCTTCCTCACCGTCGGGGTGCAGACGGCGATCAACGCGTCGGCTGGCATGCTCCGGATGCCGCAGCGACGCTTCCTGCCGGCAGTCACCGTGGGCGCCCTGCTCTGGGCCACCGTGTACACGACCGTCGGGTTCACGGTGCTCGACGCGTGGTTCGGCGACCTGGCGTGGTGGTGGGCCTTCGCGGCGGTCGCCGTGGTGGTGGCGATCGTCGTCGTGTCGCGCCGACTCGAGCGGGCACCTGCGGACTCCGCCGGGGGCTGAGTCGAAGGATCAGTCGAATCGTGGGTGCGCGGTTTTGCGGGCGGTAACACCTCGACCCCGCGCTGGATGCCGTGGTGGCGGCATGCGTCCCGTGTCACAGAGTGGTCAGTGGAGTCCACATGCTGGGCTGCCCGTATCATGGAACTCCCGGCCCAGCGGCGTGCCGGAGCGCCTCGCCGAGCACCGGTGAGGCGCGCGGCCCGTCCGGGCCACGGCATCCCGCATCTCCAGCGGATGACCGACCGCAGCAGCACCGAAGGCAGGATTCCTTTCGTGAGCAAGCCCGTCGTCCTCATCGCCGAAGAACTGTCCCCGGCCACCCTCGACGCACTCGGCCCCGACTTCGAGGTGCGCCACGTCGACGGAGCCGACCGATCGGCCCTGCTCCCGGCCATCGCCGACGTCGACGCGGTGCTGATCCGCTCGGCCACCAAGATCGACGCCGAGGCCCTGGCAGCAGCCAAGAACCTGAAGGTCGTCGCGCGCGCCGGCGTGGGTCTGGACAACGTCGACGTGCCCGCCGCCACGAAGGCCGGCGTCATGGTCGTGAACGCCCCGACCTCCAACATCACCTCCGCTGCCGAGCTCGCCGTCGGCCTGCTGCTCGCCTGCGCGCGCAACATCGCTCCGGCCAACGAAGCACTGAAGAACGGGGCGTGGAAGCGCAGCAAGTACGGCGGTGTCGAGCTGCTCGAGAAGAAGGTCGGCATCGTCGGGTTCGGCCGCATCGGCCAGCTGGTCGCCGAGCGGCTCAAGGGCTTCGGCGTCGAGGTCCTCGCGTACGACCCCTACGTCTCCGTGCAGCGTGCCGGACAGCTGGGCGCCCGCCTGGTCACCCTCGACGAGCTGCTCGCCGAGAGCGACTTCATCACGATCCACCTGCCGAAGACCCCCGAGACCATCGGCCTCATCGGCACCGAGGCGCTGACCAAGGTCAAGCCCAGCGTGCGCATCATCAACGCGGCCCGCGGGGGAGTGCTCGACGAGCAGGCACTCGCCGACGCCATCGCCGAGGGTCGGGTCGCCGGCGCCGGCCTCGACGTCTTCGCCACCGAGCCCTGCACCGACAGCCCCCTGTTCGCCCACGAGTCGGTCGTCGTCACCCCGCACCTCGGCGCCTCGACCGAGGAGGCCCAGGAGAAGGCCGGTGTCGCCGTGGCCAAGTCGGTGCGCCTCGCCCTCGGCGGCGACCTCGTGCCGGATGCCGTGAACGTCTCCGGTGGCGCGGTCGCCGAGGAGGTGCGCCCCGGCATCGACCTCGTCGAGAAGCTGGGCCGCGTGTTCACCGGGTTCGCGGGTGCCGTGCCGGTGCAGCTCGACGTCGAGGCCCGTGGCGAGATCACGAGCCACGACGTGTCGATCTGGCAGCTCGCAGCGCTCAAGGGTCTGTTCACCGACATCACCGAGGACCCGGTCACCTACGTCAACGCCCCGCTCATCGCCAAGGAGTTCGGCTGCGAGTCGCGCCTGCTGACCGAGGAGGTCTCCGAGGACTTCCGCAACGTCACGACCCTCAGCGGCACGATGGCCGACGGCTCGACCCTCTCGGTCTCGGGCACGCTCACCGGCCCGAAGATGGTGCAGAAGCTCACCGGCATCAACGGCTACGACCTCGAGATCCCGCTCAGCGTGCACATGGCGTTCTTCTCCTACGTCGACCGGCCAGGCGTCATCGGCGCCGTCGGCAGGATCCTGGGCGACGCCAACGTCAACATCGCCGGCATGCAGGTCTCCCGCGACGACGTGACCGGCAAGGCCCTGGTCGCCCTGATCCTCGACAACGAGATCCCCGCCGACGTCGTCACCTCCGTCGAGGCCGCGATCGGCGCCGAGACGGTGCGCGTGGTCGACCTCATCTGACCGAGCCGGTTCCGGCCCATCGCTTGGCCGGCCACGCAGAAGTTCGGATGGCACGCAGCAATTACTGCGTGCCATCCGAACTTCTGCGTTCGGGGAGGGCACGGATCTGGGGGAGTCGCGCAGGGATGCCGTGGAGGCAGGGTGCGGATGCCGTCATGCAACCTTCGGAATCACGTGTATGCAGGGCTTTGGGCAGCGGAAAGCGTCAGCCTGAGCCTCAGTGTGATCAGGGTCTCGTCGCTGCAACGTCCGGATGGTGAGAGGGCGGAGCCGCCCTGCCGGCATCTCCCTACTCTCGAAGGGACGAACCTGTCCGCCGCGCCGAGAAAGGGCCCGACACCGATGAACGAGAACAGCACCCTCGACGAGGCCACGCTGGCGCGCCAGGCGCTCCAGGAGTCCATGGACCTGCGCGACCAGGGCCACAGCGACGACTGAGTCGCTCACCACGCCAAGGCCCCCGACCGTCCGGTCCGGGGCCTTTGTCGTGCCCGGGTCCGTGGGGACCCGCCGGTCGGCGGGCGCGCCGTTCCCGTCGCGGGCCTTTCCACGCTCTGGGACGACCGTCCGCATGCCGGTATCGATCCTTAGGCTGGCGGCATGAGCGAGCGTGACACCCAGACCCTTGACATCGCCGTCATCGGCGGAGACGGCATCGGCCCCGAGGTGGTCGCTGAGGGCCTGAAGGCCCTCGATGCCGTCGTCGGTGCGGATGGCCCGAAGGTCTCGACCACCGAGTACGACCTCGGTGCCCGACGCTGGCACGCCACCGGTGAGACCCTGCCCGACTCGGTGCTCGAGGAGCTGAAGGGCCACGACGCGATCCTGCTCGGGGCGATCGGCGACCCCACCGTGCCGAGCGGCGTCCTCGAGCGCGGGGTGCTGCTCCCGCTGCGCTTCGCCCTGGAGCACTACGTCAACCTGCGCCCCGCTCGTCTCTACCCGGGCGTCGAGAGCCCGCTGGCGATCGAGCGGGTGGCCCCGAACGGCATCGACTTCGTCGTGGTGCGCGAGGGCACCGAGGGCCCGTACGTCGGCAACGGCGGGTCGCTGCGCACGGGCACCGCGAACGAGATCGCCACCGAGGTCAGCGTCAACACCCGCTTCGGGGTCGAGCGCGTCGTGCGTGACGCCTTCGCCCGCGCCCAGGCCCGCCCCCGCAAGCACCTCACCCTGGTGCACAAGCACAACGTGCTCACCCACGCCGGTCATCTCTGGCGTCGCACGGTCGACGAGGTGGGCGCGGAGTTCCCCGAGGTCGAGACGGCGTACCAGCACGTGGATGCCGCGACGATCTTCCTGGCGACCGACCCCGGCCGCTTCGACGTCATCGTCACCGACAACCTCTTCGGCGACATCATCACCGACATCGCCGCGGCCATCGCGGGCGGCATCGGGCTCGCAGCCAGCGGCAACATCAACCCCGAGGGCCGCTACCCGAGCATGTTCGAGCCGGTCCACGGCTCGGCGCCCGACATCGCAGGGCAGGCCAAGGCCGACCCGACCGCGACGATCATGTCGGTGGGGATGCTGCTGGCTCACCTCGGGCGCACGGCCGAGGCCGAGTGTGTCGAGGCAGCCGTGGCCGCTGACCTCGCCGAGCGCGGCACCGCACCTCGCCCGACGCACGTCGTCGGTGACGCCATCGCCGCCCGACTGTGACGAGGTTCGGGCACGAGTAACCTTCGCGGGTAGCACCGTCGCTCCCCGAGGAAAGGACCACGAGTCCCATGAGCTTGACCTTCGACCTGCACCGCAACCCCTCCCCGGCGAGTGCCGAGCGACGTGCGCAGATCCACGCCAACCCGGGGTTCGGGGTCCACTTCACCGACCACATGGTGCGCGCGGTGTGGACCAAGGACGGCGGCTGGGGCGAGGGTCGCGTCGAGCCCTACGGCCCGATCCAGCTCATGCCGAGTGCGGCCGTGCTGCACTACGCGCAGGAGATCTTCGAGGGCCTGAAGGCCTACCGTCACGCCGACGGGTCGGTGTGGTCCTTCCGCCCCGAGGCCAACGCCGAGCGGATGCAGCGCAGTGCCCGCCGCATCGCCCTGCCCGAGCTGCCGACGCAGGACTTCGTCGAGTCGCTGCGGGCCCTGCTCGCCGTCGACGAGCCCTGGGTGCCGCCGGCCGGCACGGGGGAGACGAGCCTGTACCTGCGCCCCTTCACCTTCGCCAGCGAGCCCTTCCTCGGGGTGCGTCCCGCCAACGAGGCCACCTACTGCCTGATCGCCTCCCCGGCGGGGGCGTACTTCCCCGGCGGCCTGAAGCCGGTGACGTTGTGGATCTCGCAGCACTACGCCCGCGCGGGCGCAGGGGGCACCGGAGCCGCGAAGGCGGGTGGCAACTACGCCTCGTCCCTGGCCGGCCAGCTCGAGGGCATCGAGAACGGGTGTGACCAGGCGGTCTTCCTCGACTCCTCGACGCAGACCTACATCGAGGAGCTCGGGGGGATGAACCTGTTCTTCGTCACCCGCGACAACCACCTCGTGACCCCCGAGCTCACCGGGTCCATCCTCGAGGGCATCACCCGCGACTCCATCCTCGAGCTCGCGCCGTCGCTGGGCCTGACCCCCCAGGAACGCCGCATCCCCATCCAGGAGTGGAAGGACGGCGTCGCCAGCGGCGAGATCAGCGAGGTGTTCGCGTGCGGGACAGCCGCAGTCATCACGCCCGTCGGCGAGCTGCGCTGGGAGGGTGGTTCGGCCCCGTCGACCGCCGGGGAGGGTGGCGGTGAGGTCACCAAGGCCATCCGCACGGCGTTGCTGGACATCCAGTACGGCCGCGTCGAGGACACCCACGGCTGGATGACCCGCCTCGCGTGACCTGGCCGAGCGTCCTGCCACGGGTCGTCGCCACCGACCTGGACGGAACGTTGCTGCGCAGTGACGGCAGCATCTCCCTGCGCACGAGGCAGGTCCTGGCGGACGTCGAGCGGGCGGGGACGTCGGTGCTGTTCGTGACGGCCCGGCCGCCCCGGTGGGTCCACCCCCTGGCCGATGCGGTCGGGTCGCACGGGGTCGTCATCGCCGGCAACGGCGCGTTCGTCGTCGACCTCGCCCGCGGCGAGGTGACCTCCACCGGCTGCTTCACGGCGGCCGACCTCCTCCCGCTCGTCACCGACCTGCGGGCAGCCTTCCCCCTGGCCGGGCTGGCCCTGGAGCGGCGCACCGGCATGGCGGTCGAGGCGAGCTTCCTTTCCCCGCACCCGGGCGACGACGACGCGGTCACCGTCGTCGAGGCGCTCGCCGACGTCCCCGACCTCGACGAGGACCCCACCGGCAAGCTGCTCGTCGTGGCACCGGACGGTGCGGGCGGCCCGGACTTCATCGCCGCGGTCGAGACCGTCGTCGGCGCGCGCGGCCACGTCGCCTACTCGGGGGTCGCCAACCTGGCCGAGATCTCGGCGCCGGGCACGACCAAGGCAGCCGGGCTGGCCCGGTGGTGTTCGGCCCGCGGCATCGACGCGGCCGAGGTCTGGGCCTTCGGTGACATGCCCAACGACCTGCCGATGCTGCGGTGGGCGGGGACCTCCTTCGCGGACGAGAGCGGGCACCCGGACGTCCTGGCCGCGACGACCCACACGTGCCCGGACAACGACCGCGACGGGGTGGCCACGGTGCTCGGCCACGTCCTCGCGGGGGGTCGCACCCGTCGCTGACCGCCGAGTCGCGGTCAAAGGTTCACACAAGGACCATTGCGCCGCTATCCTCGCTCCCGTGACCCCGGAGCAGCCGTCGCCGCCGCCCACCCGGCTGCCCGACGCCGTCCTGCGCCCGGCCGTCGGCAACGTCTTCGAGACCACCGTCGAGCAGCTCGCCACCGCGATCCGGCTCGGCGTCTTCGTCGTCGGTGAACAGCTCCCACCCGAGCGTGACCTCGCCGAAAGGCTCGCGATCTCCCGCAACACCCTGCGCGAGGCGATCGCCGCGCTGCGCGACGCCGGTCTCGTCGAGACCCGCCGCGGACGCGGTGGCGGCACGATCGTCACGGATGCCGGCCACGCACCCGGGCGGGCCGGCGAACCGTCGGCGGTGAACGGCATCCGACGCGGTGCCGCGCTCGAGGACGCCCTGGACTTCCGGCGCGTCGTCGAACCCGGCGCGGCCCGCCTCGCCGCCACGCGCACCCTGTCCGGTGACCAGCGCGCCTGGTTGCTGGAGTCGTGCCGGGCGGTGCGACAGGCCGACCCGGCGGCGCACCGGATCGCCGACTCGCGCCTGCACCTGGCGATCGCCACCGTCACCGGATCACCGATGGTCGTCGAGGCGGTGACCCGGGCCCAGGCGGCCCTGGGTGAGCTGCTGGGGGCGATCCCGGTGCTGCGCACCAACATCGAGCACTCGCACGACCAGCACGACACGATCGTCGCGGCCATCCTCACGGGTGACCCCGACACTGCCCGCACGACCATGGAGGAGCACTGCGACGCGACGTCGGCGCTCCTGCGTGGACTCATCGGATAGCGCCAGAAGGGGTAAGCATGTCGTCACCACACTCATCAGGCCCGCCCAGGCTCACGATCGACCAGTTGCGAGCCGACATCCTCGCCGGGGACGTCGACACGGTCATCGTCGCCTTCACCGACATGCAGGGACGCCTTCAGGGCAAGCGCCTGCACGGGCACTTCTTCCTCGACCACGTGCTCGACCACGGCACCGAGGGCTGCAACTACCTGCTCGCCGTCGACGTCGACATGAACACCGTCGACGGTTACACGATGTCGTCGTGGGAGCGTGGTTACGGCGACATGTTCTTCGCGATGGACCTCGACACCCTGCGCCGCACCCCGGGCCACCCGAACTCGGCCACCATCCAGAGCGACCTCACGTGGCTCGACGGCACCGGCGAGGTCGCCCAGTCCCCGCGCACCATCCTCAAGCAGCAGATCGCCCGGGCCGCCGATGCCGGGTACGGCGCCTTCGCCGGCACCGAGCTCGAGTTCATCCTCTTCGAGGACAGCTACGACGCCGCGTGGGATCGTCGCTACCACGGCCTGACGGGCGCCAACCGCTACAACGTCGACTACTCCATCCTCGGCGGCAGCAAGGTCGAGCCGGTGCTGCGCGAGATCCGCAACGAGATGTACCGGGCCGGCATGACCGTGGAGTCGGCCAAGGGGGAGTGCAACTTCGGCCAGCACGAGATCGGTTTCCTCTACGACAAGGTGCTGCGCACGTGCGACAACCACACGATCTACAAGACCGGGGCCAAGGAGATCGCCGCCCGCCACGGTCAGGCGCTGACCTTCATGGCCAAGTACGACGAGCGTGAGGGCAACTCGTGCCACATCCACCTGTCACTGCGCGGCACCGACGGGGACATCGTCTTCGCCGACGACGACCGTGACGGCGGCCGCAGCGAGCTGTTCGACAGCTTCCTCGCCGGGGTGCTCGCGACGATGCGCGAGTTCTCCTACTTCTACGCACCGAACATCAACTCCTACAAGCGCTTCGCCGCCGGGTCCTTCGCCCCGACCGCCGTGGCGTGGGGGACCGACAACCGAACGTGCAGCCTGCGCGTCGTCGGCCACGGTGCCGGGCTGCGCGTGGAGAACCGCGTCCCCGGAGGCGACGTCAACCCCTACCTCGCGGTGGCGGCGATGCTCGCGGGTGGGCTGCACGGCATCCGCGAGGGACTGGCCCTGGAGCCGGCGTGCGTCGGCAACGCCTACGTCGGCGACTACGAGCACGTGCCCTCGACCCTGGCTCAGGCACGTGACCTGCTCGCGGGCAGCGCCATCGCCCGCGAGGCCTTCGGCGACGAGGTCGTCGACCACTACGTCAACGCCGCGGACGTCGAACTCGCGGCCTTCAACTCCGCGGTGACCGACTGGGAACGCGTCCGCGGCTTCGAGAGGCTGTGACCCCCCACACCATGACCACCACCGTGACAACGGATGCCGTGCGGCACGACGTCATCAACCCCGCCACCGAGCAGGTCGTCACCACGATCGACCTCGTCGGCGTCGAGGAGACCGACGCGGCCGTCGCGCGGGCCGTCGAGGTCGGACCGGCCTGGCGCGCCGTCAGCCCCGCCGACCGGGCCCAGCTGCTGCGCCGGTTCGCCGACGCCGTCGAGGCCGCCACCGACGACCTCGCCGCCCTCGAGGTGGCGAACTCCGGCCACACCATCGGCAACGCCCGGTGGGAGGTCGGCAACGTGGTCAACGTGCTGCGCTACTACTCCGCGGCACCCGAGCGCCTCTTCGGCCGGCAGATCCCCGTCGCCGGTGGGCTCGACGTGACCTTCAAGGAGCCGCTCGGGGTCGTCTCGGTCATCGTGCCGTGGAACTTCCCGATGCCGATCGCGGGCTGGGGCCTGGCCCCGGCGCTCGCGGCCGGCAACACGGTCGTCCTCAAACCGGCCGAGCTCACCCCCCTGACGGCGATCCGGCTCGGCGAGCTCGCGCTGGACGCCGGTATCCCCGACGGTGTGTTCACCGTGCTGCCCGGTAAGGGCTCGGTCGTAGGCGAGCGGTTCGTCACCCACCCCGACGTGCGCAAGGTCTGCTTCACCGGCTCCACGCCGGTCGGTCAGGGCATCATGCGCAAGGCCGCCGACCAGCTCAAGCGGGTCACCCTCGAGCTCGGCGGCAAGTCGGCCAACATCGTCTTCGCCGATGCCGACCTCGACGCCGCGGCGGCCAGCGCCCCGATGAGCTTCCTCGACAACGCCGGCCAGGACTGCTGTGCGCGCACGCGGATCCTCGTGCAGCGCTCGGTCTTCGACGCGTTCATGGAGCGCTTCGAGCAGGCCATGAGCCAGGTCGTCGTCGGCGACCCCGGCGACGAGGCCACGCACATGGGCCCGCTGATCTCCGCGGGTCAGCGCGAGACCGTTCGCGGCTTCGTCGAGGGCGCTGCGGATGCCGGTGACGCGCCGGTCGACGTCGCGTTCCGTGGCGCGGCGCCCGAGGGCGCCGGCTGGTGGTACCCGCCCACGGTCGTGCTGCCCCGCAGCACGCAGGACCGGGTGTGGCGCGAGGAGGTCTTCGGGCCGGTCGTGTCCGTCATGGCGTTCGACGACGAGGCCGACGCGATCGCCAAGGCCAACGACACGGCATACGGACTGTCCGGGTCGATCTGGACCCGCGACGTCGGTCGGGCGATCCGGGTGGCCCGCGGCGTCGAGGCCGGCAACCTGTCGGTCAACAGCCACAGCTCGGTGCGCTACTCGACGCCCTTCGGCGGCTTCAAGGCCAGCGGCATCGGCCGCGAGCTCGGCCCCGACGCGCTCGACGCGTTCACCGAGGTCAAGAACGTCTTCATCAACACCGAGGCATAGGAGAGCACCATGGGAGATCGGCTTGCTGGCAAGGTCGCCGTCGTGACCGGAGGGTGCTCCGGCATCGGCCTCGCGACCGTTCGACGGTTCGCGCAGGAGGGCGCGAAGGTCGTCATCGCCGACCTCAACGACGAGCTGGGGGAGCAGTACGCGGCCGAGGTCGGTGGCACGTACGTGCACACCAACGTCGCCGACAAGGCCGACGTCGACAACCTGTTCAAGGTGGCTCACGACACCTACGGGCGCATCGACATCGCCTTCAACAACGCCGGCATCAGCCCGCCCGACGACGACTCGATCCTCGACACCGAGCTCGACGCCTGGGACAAGGTCCAGCTCGTCAACCTCACGTCGGTGTACCTGTGCTGCAAGGCGGTGCTGCCGTACATGCTCGAGCAGAAGTCCGGCTCGATCATCAACACGGCGAGCTTCGTGGCCGTGATGGGCGCGGCGACCTCGCAGATCTCGTACTCGGCGTCCAAGGGTGGGGTGCTGTCGATGACCCGCGAGCTCGGGGTGCAGTTCGCCCGCGAGGGCATCCGGGTCAACGCGCTGTGCCCCGGCCCGGTCAACACCCCGCTGCTCAAGGAGCTGTTCGCCAAGGACGCCGAGCGGGCCGCGCGCCGCCTCGTCCACGTGCCCATGGGCCGCTTCGGCGAGCCCGAGGAGATGGCCAACGCCGTGCTCTTCCTCGCCTCCGACGAGTCGAGCTTCATGACGGCGTCGACCTTCCTCGTCGACGGCGGCATCTCGGGCGCCTACGTCACGCCGCTGTGATGACGAACTGGTGATGGGTGTCGACCGGCCGGTGATCGGCGTCTCGTGCTACGTCGAGGACGTCGACCGGGCCCCCTGGGTGGCCCAGCGCAGTGCGGTGCTGCCGCACGGGTACGTGGACCACCTCGAGCGCGCAGAGGCGCTCGTGGTGGTCCTGCCACCGCGACCGGACGCTGACGACGACCTCGCGGCAGCGGTGCTCGCTCGCCTCGACGGCCTCGTCATCGCAGGGGGAGCGGACGTCGAGGCGGCGCGCTACGGCGCCCCACCGCATGTCACCTCGCAGGACCCGCGGCCCGATCGTGACGCCTGGGAGCTCGCGCTCGCCCGGGTGTCGAAGGTCGCTCGGATGCCGGTGCTCGGCATCTGTCGCGGGATGCAGGTCATGGCCGTGGCCGGCGGTGCGGCCCTCGAGCAGCACCTGCCCGACGTCGTCGGAAACGACGAGCACTGTCCCGCGCCGGGGGTCTACGCCCACCACCTCGTGACACCCGTCAGCGGAACCCGGCTGGCCGGCATCCTCGGGGACGGGCCGCTCGACGTGCCGACCTACCACCACCAGGCCGTGCGGCCCTCCTCACTCGAGGGCACCGGCTACCGGGCCGCCGCCTGGCACGACGACGGCACGCTCGAGGCGATGGAGGACCCGGCATCGCTGTTCCGGGTGGCCGTGCAGTGGCACCCCGAGGCGGGCGCGGACCCGCGACTGTTCGACGAGCTCGTCGCGTCTGCGAGACAGGGCGGCGACCGCGGGTGACAATCACCCGGTGACCAGGCTCAACAGACTTGCCATCGCCGCGGGTGCAGCCAGTGCCCTCGGTGCCCTCGCCGCCGCCGGACGAGGGGTGAACGCCGCCATGGGCGGACGCCCGGCTGGTGCCCGCCTCGAGCGGATGAAGCGCTCGGCGGCCTACCGCGCGGGGGCGTTCCACAACACCAGCCGGGGGACCTCCTCGATGCCCTCAGGGCAGCGGGACGTGCTGCGCCGCTTCCGGGACAGCTCCGAGACCCGCAAACCGGCCCGGCCGATCCCGGTCGTCAGTGCTTCGCACGAGCCGCGCCCAGACGGTCTGCACATCACCTGGTTCGGGCACGCGTCGTGCCTGGTCGAGCTCGACGGTGCCCGGATCCTGCTCGATCCGGTCTGGAGCGACCGTTGCAGCCCGAGCCAGCACGTCGGGCCCAAGCGGCTGCACGCGGTGCCGGTGCCGCTGACCGGTCTGGGCCGGGTTGATGCCGTCGTCATCTCGCACGACCACTACGACCACCTCGACATGGACACCATCCGCCAGCTCTGCCAGCTGACCAGTGCCGTCTTCGTCGTTCCGCTCGGCGTCGGTGCCCACCTCGAGACGTGGGGGGTGTCCGCCCATCGCATCGTCGAGTGCGACTGGGAGGACGGTCACGACGTGGCGGGAGTGCGGATCACCGCCGTCGAGGCCCAGCACTTCTCCGGTCGCGGTCTGCGGCGCGACGGCACGCTCTGGGCGTCGTGGGTGCTCTCCGGGGCCGGCGGTCGGGTGTTCTTCTCGGGCGACACGGGGTACTTCGACGGGTACCCCCGGATCGGCGCCGAGCACGGTCCGTTCGACGCGTTGCTGATGGCCGTCGGCGCCTACGACCCGGCCTGGCACGACATCCACCTCGACCCGGAGGAGGCCGTCGAGGCGGCCGTGGCGATGGGCGGCGGGCTGGTGCTGCCGATCCACTGGTGCACCTTCGTGCTCGCGCCGCATCCCTGGGCCGAGCCGGTTGAACGGCTGCTCGCCGCCGCGGACACGGCCGGGGTCGAAGTCACGGTGCCCAAGGTGGGGCAACGCATTGATCCGGCCGAACCGCCGGCAGCAGACCCGTGGTGGGCCCAGCTCGACGCCTGACGCTTGACGCGAACGTCAGGAGCGCCGCCGCAAAAGGTAAAGGAATGGTCAGAAATCGGGAAACATCCTCCGTTGGAGAGGGCGTCATGGTGCACTGTGCGCGCACCAACCGACCCTGGGGTTAACTCACCACCCTTCCCGACAGGATGCGCCAATGCCACGACGTTCCACCCAACCAGCGCGAACAGCGCTCGCAGCCCTTGCCGCGGCTGCCCTCGCGGCGGGCCTGGTCTCGACCACGGTCACGTCCGCGGGTGCCGCCGAGCCCGAACCCCGGGCCAAGGTCACGGCACCCAAGGCCAGCGCCGACAAGGGCATGCTGAAGAAGAAGACCAGCAAGGACAAGCTGGGTCAGCACGACCGCCAGCTGCTCGAGAAGGCCCGCAGCAAGGGTGAGAAGCGGGTGACCATCCTGCTGGCGACCGAGAAGGGTGCCACGAAGGCGGTGGCTGCCTCGGTGAAGGCCAACGGCGGCTTCACCGGCATGACCAACGACCGCATCGGGTACGTGCGCGCGACCGTGCCCACCTCGGCCGTCGAGAAGGTCGCCGGCCTGGCCAAGGTGCTGGCCGTCGACCTCAACGAGTCGATCCCGCTGCCCGACCCGACGGTCGAGAGCTCCGGACGCGCGGGGGCCACGGCATCCGTCGACGCCCCCGGTCCGTCGACGCCCGCGGTCAACCCCTACATGCCGACGAACGAGATCGGCTCGGTGGACTTCCGGGCCGAGCACCCCAGGTGGGACGGGCGCGGGGTCACCATCGGTGTCATCGACTCCGGCGTCGACCTCGACCACCCCGCCCTGCAGACCACGACGACCGGCGAGCGCAAGATCGTCGACTGGGTGACGGCGACCGACCCGCTGTTCGACGGTGACGCCACGTGGCGGGCCATGCTCACCGACGTGACCGGCCCCGAGGCGTCGTACGCCTCCTCGACGTGGACGCTGCCGTCGTCCGGGTCGTACAAGATCAACCGGTTCAGCGAGAGCATCACCGCGGCGAGTGAGCCCGGTGGTGACGTGAACCGTGACGGTGACACCACCGACCGCTTCGGTGTGCTGTTCGACCCGGCCACCAACGACATCTGGGTCGACGCCAACCAGAACTTCACCTTCGAGGCGAGCGAGAAGATGCGCCCCTACAAGGAGAACTTCGACATCGGCCACTTCGGCACCGACAACCCTGCGACCGACGTCGTCGAGCGGATGCCGTTCGTCGTCGAGTACCGCAAGGGCGTCGACGTCACCCCGGCCGGCCTGCCTGGCACGGCCGACTTCGTCAACATCGGCATCGTCGAGGACGCCCACGGCAGCCACGTCGCCGGCATCGCTGCGGGCAACAGCCTCTTCGGTGGGGCCGTCGACGGCCAGGCGCCCGGCGCCAAGGTCGTCTCCTCGCGGGCCTGCACCTGGGGTGGTGGCTGCACCGCGGCTGCCCTGACCGACGGCATGGTCGACCTCGTCGCCAACCGCGGCGTCGACGTCGTCAACATGTCGATCGGTGGCCTGCCGGCCCTCAACGACGGCAACAACGCCCGGGCCCGCCTCTACGACGCGCTCATCGACGAGTACGGCGTGCAGCTGTTCATCTCTGCCGGCAACAGCGGCGCGGGCATCAACACGATCGGCGACCCGTCGGTCGCGACGAGCGTGGTCAGCGTGGCCTCGTCGGTCAGCAAGGAGACCTGGCTGTCCAACTACGGCTCGGTCGTCTCCACCCCGCTCACGCTGCACAACTACTCCTCACGCGGCCCGCGTGAGGACGGCGGCTTCAAGCCCAACGTCATGGCCCCGGGTTCGGCGGTCTCGACGGTGCCGCAGTGGCTCGAGCAGCCCGGCGTCGCGGAGACCGGCTACACCCTCCCGGTGGGCTACGCGATGTTCAACGGGACGTCGATGGCCTCCCCGCAGGCCGCCGGTGGTGCAGCACTGCTGCTCTCGGCCGGTTTCGCCACGGGCACGCCGATCACCCCCGCGCAGCTGCGTGAGTCGATGTACACGACGGCTGACTTCGTCAAGGGTGTCGAGGCGGTGTCCCAGGGCAACGGTCAGATCGACGTCCCGGCCTCCTGGAACCTGCTGAAGACCAAGCCGGCGACCCGCACGTTCACCACCGACGCCCCGGTGTGCACGCCGATCTCCGACTTCCTGGCCACCCCCGACCGCGGCACCGGTGTCTACAACCGCTGCGCCGCGGGCGACGGCGGCCACAAGGTCGGTCAGACCAAGACCTACCAGGTCAACGTGACCCGCACCTCCGGTGCCTCGGGCAACGTGGCTCACCGCCTCCGTCTGATCGGCAACGACGGCACGTTCACGGTTCCCTCGGCGGCATCCCTTCGTCTGGACCGCGCGCAGAGCATCACCGTCGTGGCCAAGCCGCGCACGGCCGGTCTGCACTCCGCGATCCTCGTCGTCGACGACCCGAAGACCGGCGTCGTCGACCACCGCGTCATGCTCGCCGTGGTGGCGTCCGAGGACCTGACGAAGCCCTCGTACGCGCTGACCAAGACCGGCGAGGTCGAGCGCAACCTCGTCAAGCGCCACTTCGTGACCGTGCCCGAGGGCACCAAGGCCCTCCAGGTCAACCTCGGTGGCATCGCGACGAACAGCCAGGTTCGTTGGATCGCGTTCAACCCGTACGGGGTCCCGGTGGACCCGACGGCGACGACGCAGTGCTACACGAACTTCCCCGGCTCGCCGTGCAACGCGAACTCGCGGGCGTACAGCAACCCGATCCCGGGTGTCTGGGAGCTCATCGTCGAGTCGCGGCGCACCTCGCCGTTCCTCGACAACCCGTACCGCCTGACCGCTGCCGCCCAGGGCGTCACGGTTGACCCGGCGATCCAGACCATCGCTGCCCCCATCGGCGAGGCCACCGCGGTCTCGTGGACGGTGCGCAACGACTTCGGCCCGGTCACGGTCACACCCAAGGGTGGCAACCTCGGCTCGGCCCTGAGCCAGCGCCCGAGCATCGCTGACGGGGACGTCCAGGAGTTCGAGGTGGTGGTTCCGGCAGGTGCCGAGCGCCTCGACGTGAGCATCGGCAACCCCGCCGACCTCTCGGCAGACCTCGACCTGTCGGTCTACAACGCCGCTGGTGAGCTGGTCGCCCAGGACGCCGACGGTGACTCCGACGAGTCGGTGTCGCTGGCCAACCCGGCGCCCGGGACGTACACGGTGGAGGTCGACGGGTACTCCGTGCCCGCGGGCACGACCGAGTACGACTACCTCGACGTGTTCTTCTCGTCGGCGCTCGGGACGCTCACGGTGCCCGGCGCCGCCATCACCCTCGATGGTGGGCAGTCGGCCACGGTCACGGGCTCGCTCACGGCGACGGCTCCGGCCGCGGCCGGGCGCCAGCTCTTCGGTGAGATGAACGTCGTCACCGCGGCCGGTGCCGTGCTCGGAACCGGGTCGGTGCTCGTCTCCGCACCCTGATTCCATCCGGGAAAGGCGGCGGCCCCCACATCGGGGGTCGCCGCCTTCTGCTGTCCGTGCGTCCGCGGTCGCCAGCATGTGGACTCCTGCTGTCCCCCGGCCCCTGACCCGTGCGACAGTGTGGGGGTGATGCTTCCTGTGGCCACCGCCACGCTCATTATCGGCTAGCGCGACGAGAACTCCTCGTCGCGCAGACCTCCCGCACCCGGGGGGTCTTTTGCTTGTCGGGAGCGTCGCAGGTGCGGCGGGACCGGGGAGCAGAGGTCGGCCGCCCCCACCCCCGGGCGGCACGACGGCAGCGCTGGCCCGAGAATGGAACCGCAAGCAGCACACGTCATCGCCCCGGCCCGCAAGGGCCGGGGCACACGACGCCGGGTGTACCGGCAGACCGATCCGGGTGAACGAGAACCGATGAGCGACCTCCACGTCTACGACACGACGCTGCGTGACGGCGCCCAGCAGGAGGGGCTCAACCTCTCGGTGGGCGACAAGCTCGCCATCGCCGCGCACCTCGACGACCTGGGCGTCGGCTTCATCGAGGGCGGGTGGCCGGGCGCCAACCCCAAGGACACCGAGTTCTTCGCCAGGGCCGCCCGGGACCTTCGCCTGCGCAACGCGACCCTGGCCGCCTTCGGTGCGACCCGCCGGGCCGGGGGACGAGCCGAGAGCGACCCCCTCGTGCGGGCGCTCCTGGACAGCCAGGCACAGGTGATCACCCTCGTCGCGAAGTCGCACACCGGCCACGTCGAACGGGCCCTGCGCACCACCCTCGAGGAGAACCTCGAGATGATCCGCGACACCGTGTCGTTCCTGCGCGGCGAGGGCCGCCGGGTCTTCCTCGACGCCGAGCACTTCTTCGACGGCTACGCCACCGACCGGGCCTACGCCCTCGAGGCCGTGCGCGCCGCGGCCGAGTCCGGCGCCGAGGTCATCGCCCTGTGCGACACCAACGGCGGGATGCTGCCCGACCAGGTCGCCGACGTCGTGCGCGACGTCGTCGTCAGCACGGGCGCGCGCATCGGCATCCACTGCCACAACGACACCGGGTGCGCCGTCGCCAACTCGATGGCCGCGGTCGACGCGGGCGCCACCCACGTGCAGGGCACGGTCAACGGCTACGGCGAGCGCACCGGCAACGCCGACCTGCTGACCGTGGTCGCCAACCTGCAGCTGAAGAAGGGCCTGGAGCTGCTCGAGCCGCACCGGCTGCAGGAGTCCACCCGCATCGCCCACGCCATCGCCGAGGTCACGAACGTGCCGGCGTACTCCCGCCAGCCCTACGTCGGATCCAGCGCCTTCGCCCACAAGGCCGGCCTGCACGCGAGCGCGATCAAGGTCGACCCCGACCTCTACCAGCACATGGACCCCAAGCAGGTCGGCAACGACATGCGCATGCTCGTGTCCGACATGGCCGGCCGCGCCTCCATCGAGCTGAAGTCGCGCGAACTCGGGTTCGACCTCGACCCCTCGGACGAGGTGGATGCCGCCACCCTCGCCAGGGTGCTTCGAACGGTCAAGGACAAGGAGTTGCGGGGCTACACCTTCGACGCTGCGGACGCCAGCTTCGAGCTGCTCCTGCGCCGTGAGGTCGACGGCGCCCTGCCCACGTTCTTCGACGTCGAGTCGTGGCGCGTGATCACCGATGCTCGCGGCGACGACGACGCCCTCTCCGAGGCGACCGTCAAGCTCACCGCGGCAGGGGAGCGGGTCGTGCAGACCGGCGAGGGCAACGGCCCGGTCAACGCCCTCGACCACGCGTTGCGCGCCTCGCTCGCGGCCGCCTACCCAGAGATCGGCCACCTCGAGCTCATCGACTACAAGGTGCGCATCCTCGATGCGGCGCACGGCACGGATGCCGTGACGCGCGTCCTCATCGAGACCTCCGACGGCACCACCTCGTGGACGACCATCGGGGTGGCGGCGAACATCCTCGAGGCGTCGTGGGACGCGCTCGTGGAGTCGGTCACCTACGGTCTGGTGCGGGCCGGGGTCGCCCCCCGTTGAGCGGTTTCGCCTGCGTGATTCTCTTCCCCACGAGGGCTGGGGTGCACTAACGTCCGCCAAGGGCGCTCTGCGGCGCAGTCGCCCTCGGCGGTCAGGCGCAGGCAGCCGTCGCCACCAACACCAGTGCGCTGCGGGCGGCCGTCACCGTCGGCGGCGTCATGAAGCACCTGCAGGCGTTCCAGGCGATCGCCGACGCGAACGACGGCAACCGCGCGGCGGGCACCAGCGGCCACGCGGCATCCGTCGACTACGTCGCGGGTCTGCTCAAGAAGGCCGGCTACGTCACGACACGTCAGCCGTTCAGCTACGAGCGCACCGACTTCACCGGCTCGACGATGTCCCAGGTCGCCCCGGCGGCCGTCGACTACGTCTTCGGTGTCGACTACTACCCGATGGACTACTCCGGTGGCGGCACCGCCACCGCGCCCGTCACGGCCGTGGACATCAACCTCACCGGTGACCGCGCCTCGACCAGTGGGTGCGAGGCCGCGGACTTCGCCGGCTTCACGGCCGGGCACATCGCGCTCATCCAGCGCGGAACCTGCGCCTTTGCGGTCAAGGCGGACAACGCCATCGCCGCCGGCGCGAGCGCGGTCATCGTGTTCAACCAGGGCAACGTCGTGCCGGGCGACGACCGGTCCTCGCTGTTCGGGGGCACCCTCGAGTCGCCGCCTCGCGACATCCCCGTGGTCAGCGCCTCGTTCGACCAGGGCGCGCAGTGGGCCAATACGCAGGCCCTGGTGCTGAGCATCGGCCTGCAGATCACCATCACGCAGGTCCAGACCGAGAACCTGCTCGCGGACACCCCGAGCGGGCGCGCCGACCGCACGGTCGTGGTCGGCGGGCACCTGGACAGCGTCGCCGAGGGCCCCGGCATCAACGACAACGGCTCCGGGACCGCAGCCACGCTCGAGACGGCCCTGCAGATGGCCGAACTGGGCATCAAGCCCACGAACCGGGTGCGCTTCGCGTTCTGGAGCGGTGAGGAGGACGGGCTCATCGGGTCCGAGTACTACGTCTCGCAGCTGTCCGCCCGGGACATCAAGAACACGGCCCTGAACCTGAACTTCGACATGGTCGGATCACCCAACGCGGCGTACTTCGTCTACGACGGTGACGGGGACGCCCTCGGCGTCGCCGGGCCCAACGGCTCGGCCCTCATCGAGTCGGTGTTCACGTCGTTCTTCACCTCGGCCGGGTCGGCGTCGGTGCCGACCGACTTCGACGGGCGCAGTGACTACTTCGCCTTCATCAACGCCGGGATCCCCGCAGGCGGCCTGTTCACCGGCGCCGAGGGAATCATGAGCGACGCCGAGGCCGAGCTCTTCACCGGAGTGGCAGGGGAGCCCTACGACTCCTGCTACCACGCCGCGTGCGACGACATCGACAACCTCAACGGTCCAGCCCTCGACATCATGTCCGACGCGATCGCCCACGCGACCCTGACGTTCGCCCAGACCACGTCCGCGGTCAACGGCACGAGCAAGGGCAAGGGCAAGGGCACGGTCGACTGGCAGTTCAAGGGCGCCAAGGCACTGCGCTGACGGCCAGCACCACCCCACGAGCCCGGGGTCACCGCGACGGCGGTGGCCCCGGGCTCGCCGTGTCCGGGCCGGAGTCACCCCGCGTTGGCCCCACGCCGGTGCACCTCGTTGCGTAGATTCGGGGTCATGGTCTCTCCTTTCGGGCAGCGACCCTTCGACATCCGGATGGAGTGGGGGCCGCGCGGCGCACGTGAGCTGGTCGACGAGGGGATCGCCGTCGCGGTGGTCGTCGACGTCCTGTCGTTCACGACCTCGGTGACGGTGGCGGTTGAGCGGGGAACGGCGGTGCTGCCGTTGGCGTGGGGTGCGGTGGATGCCGCGGAGCGGGCCCGCGACCTCGACGCCGTGGTCGCGGTCGGCCGCCGCGACGGGGGACCCGGTCGGATCACCCTGTCCCCGGCGAGCATCCTGGCCGAGCCCCCACCACCGCGGCTGGTGCTCCCGTCACCCAACGGGTCGGCGATCTGTGAGCAGCTGGCAGCCGTCGACGTCGCTGTCGTCGCGGCATCCTTGCGCAACGCGCCTGCCGTGGGCCGGTGGCTGGCCGGGCACGGTGGGCCCGTCGGGGTCGTCGCTGCGGGGGAGCGCTGGGCCGGTGACGGGTCACTGCGACCCGCGGTCGAGGACGTCTGGGGCGCCGGAGCGGTGATCGACGCCATGCTCGCGGCGAAACCGTCCGCGACCCTCAGCCCCGAGGCGGCAGCGGCCCGGGAGGGCTACTGCGCCGCGCGCCCGGACCTGCCTGCCAGGCTGGCGGCTTGCGCGAGCGGGGTCGAACTCGTCGAGAAGGGGTTCGCGGCCGACGTCGCCATCGCCGCAGGTCCGGCGACGTCACCCGCGGTGCCGGTGCTCTTGGACGGCTGGTTCGTCGCCGCGGGCTGACCGGACGGCGCGAGCAGGGTGGCGGCGTCGATGACGTCGATCAGGCGCTGGCGCAGCGCGTTGGACCGCTGCGAGAAGGCGCGTTGTGCCTCGATGTACGCGGCCTTGCCCTCGGGTGTCTCGATCGCCACCGGCGTGTACCCGAGCTCACGCAGGTCGTAGGGGGACGCGCGCATGTCGAGCACCCGGATCTCGCGGGCCAGGTCGAAGGCATCCATCACGAGGTTGCTGGGAACGAGCGGCGCGAGCTTGAAGGCCCACTTGTAGACGTCCATCCCGGCGTGCAGACAGCCCGGCTGCTCCAGGGCGACCTGGCTCTCGCGGGTCGGGCGCAACGCGTTGCGCGGCGCCGCCGGCTCGGTGAAGAACCGGTAGGCGTCGAAGTGCGAACACCGGATGCCGTGCCCCTCGACCACCGCGTCGGTCCCCTCGCCGCCGAGGCGCAGGGGCCACCCCGAGTGCCGCACGTCGTCGGCGGGCAACCGGTAGACCATGGCCCACTCGTGCAGGCCGAAGCACCCGAGGTGGGCCGGGCGCGACACCGTGGCCCTGAGCAGATCCCGCACGAAGGAGACCGCCGACGCACGCGCGGTGAGGAACGCGCCGACGTCGAGGTGCACGGCATCCCCGGCTCGTCGGTAGTGGGTCCACGATGCCCGGGGGAGCCCGGCGGCCTCCGCGAGGGCGACGCCGGGGCCCGGGTGCCAGCGTCGCAGCCGGGCCGGGGAGTTGTTGTAGTAGCGGAAGAGGAAGTCCTCGACGGGGTGGGTGCGGCCGCCGGCGGTGCGCTCGCGGTGGGCGGCCGTGGCGGCATCGACGCGCTGCTCGTGCGCGGCCTCGAGCTGGCGCCACTCGTCGAGGGTCAGCACGCGGTCAGTCACCGCACCACGGTACCCACGCACCGGCGGTGCGGTGCTCGCTGCCGGGCTCGGTGGTGTCGAAGGACGGGAACCCGAACGGGTCCGCTGCTCGCTGAGGGGACAATGGAGGCCACCGACTCCGAGCCCAGCGTCATCCGATGCGTTCCTTCACGACCGACGAGGACCCCATGACCCGCTCCACCCTGCCGTTCCTCGCTGCGGCGAGCGCGCTCGTGCTCGCGCTCTCGGCCTGCAGCGCCGACGCCGAGGTGGCTGCCCCGAGCACCCCGGCGGCGCCCTCCGCGTCCAGCTCGCCGTCACCCACTCCGTCGGATGCCGCGCCCGAGCGCCTCTACGTCGCCCTGGGCGACTCGCTCGCCGCGGGCTACCAGCCGGGTGGAACCGAGCTGCGCGACACGGCCTACCCGGCGCTGACGGCGAACCGGTTGGAGGCTGCGGGTGCGTCTCTCGAGGTCGAGAACCTGGGCTGCAGCGGCGAGACGACGACCTCACTCATCGAGGGTGGCAAGTGCACCTTCGACGAGGGCAGCCAGCTCGAGCAGGCCGAGGCGGTGCTCGCCGAGCGCAAGGGTGACGTGGCGCTGGTCACGATCGACATCGGTGGCAACGATCTCCTCGCGTGCGTGCGCGGCGGTGCCCAGATCGACGCGGCCTGTGTGACCAAGGGGGTCGCCACCGTCGAGAAGAACCTGCCGACCATCCTCGAGCGCCTGCGCACCGCGGCGGGGCCGGAGGTTCCCGTGCTCGTGCTCGGCTACTACAACCCCTGGGTCGCGGCCCAGACGCTGGACCAGCCCGTCGAGGGTGTTGAGGAGGCGGCCCAGGGCTATGCCGACCTCAGCGACGCGATCGAGGCGGCGGCCGATGGCGCCGGGGCGACCTTCGTCAGTCTCGACGAGGCGTTCGCCACGAACGACACCACACCGACCGAGATCGGTGGGCGCACCATTCCCGAGAACGCCGCCCGGGTCTGCACCCTGACCAACCTCTGCACCGCCCGCGACATCCACTTCTCGGACGAGGGTGCCGCCACCGTGGCGCGGGTGCTCGCCGACGCGGCGACCACCGCGGGTGTGGGTGCCGCGAGCTGACGGGTCAGGCCCTGCACATCGTGTGAACCGGTGACGGGCCTAGGCTTGTGCCCATGCGCATCGCGAGGTTCACGACGGGTGAGGACCCGGCCTACGGGCTGGTCGACGGGGCAGGGGAGAAGATCGCCGAGATCACCGGCGACCCGCTCTACCAGCGCATCGAACTGACCGGTGCCGTCCACCAGGTGGCCGACGTGCGACTGCTCGCCCCCGTCATCCCCCGCAGCAAGGTCATCGGCATCGGGAAGAACTACGCCGAGCACGCCCGCGAGATGGGTGGCGAGGCACCGCAGACGCCGCTGATGTTCCTCGTGCCGAACACGGCCGTCGTCGGGCCGGGTGACCCCGTCGTGATGCCTCCCCAGACGAGCGAGGTGAGCTACGAGGGTGAGCTGGCCGTGGTCATCGGGCGGTTGTGCAAGGACGTCGAGGCGAGCGAGGCCCTCTCTGCGGTCTTCGGCTACACCGTCGCCAACGACGTGACCGCCCGTGACCTCCAGCGCACCGACGGCCAGTGGGCGCGGGCCAAGGGCTTCGACACCTTCTGCCCCCTCGGGCCGTGGATCGAGACCGACCTCGACCCCGCCGGCCAGCGGATCGTCACCATACTCGACGGTGACATCGTGCAGGACGGCGCGACGTCGGACATGGTGCACGACGTCGCCGCCCTGATCGCGTTCGCTTCCCAGGCCTTCACCCTGTTGCCGGGAGACGTCATCCTCACCGGGACGCCCGCCGGAGTCGGCCTCGTGGAGGCGGGGCAGCGCGTCGACGTCGACATCGACGGCATCGGGGTGCTCAGCAATCCGTTCGTGCGTCACTAGGCTGTCGCCCACCATGACAGAGCCGACCTATGAAGGCCGCCACGCCGGCCCCCCCGCCGATGAGACCTCGGATGCCGCCGGGTCACCGAGCGACGCACACCCCGACGGGCGCCACCGACCCGCAGAGAGCGAGCAGTCCGTGTCCGAGACCTCCGCAGCAGCACCCGTCGGCGCCCTGACCGGGGCCGTGCGCCTTCGGGTCGCACCCTCGCCCACGGGTGACCCCCACGTCGGTACGGCCTACATGTCGCTGTTCAACCTGGCGTTCGTGCGCCAGCACGGGGGGCGCTTCGTCCTGCGCATCGAGGACACCGACCGCACGCGCTTTCGCGCCGACTCCGAGCAGCAGGTGTTCGACACGCTGTCGTGGCTCGGGCTGACCTGGGACGAGGGCCCCGACGTCGGTGGCCCCTTCGAGCCCTATCGCCAGAGCGAGCGCCTCGACACCTACCGGCCCTACGTCGATCGACTGATCGAGTCCGGCCACGCCTACCACTGCTGGTGCACCCCGGGGCGGTTGGCACAGATGCGCGAGGCGCAGGCCAGGGACAAGAAGCCCACCGGGTACGACCGTATGTGCCACGGGCTCACCGAGCAGGAGCGGGCCGAGCTGCCCGGCTTCTCCGAGACGCCCGTCGTGCGCATGTTCGTGCCCGACGACGTCCCGCTGGTCTTCGACGACCTCATCCGCGGCACCGTGTCGGCACCGCGCCCGGACGACCAGGTCATCTTCAAGGCCGACGGCTTCCCCACTTACCACCTGGCTGTCGTCGTCGACGACCACGAGATGGGCATCACCCACGTGGTGCGCGGTGAGGAGTGGATCTCCTCGACGCCCAAGCACATCCTGCTCTACCAGTGGCTCGGGCTGGAGCCGCCGAAGTTCGCGCACATGCCCCTGCTGCGCAACCCGGACTCCTCGAAGATCTCCAAGCGCAAGAACCCCGCCGCTCGCCTCACCTGGTTCCGGGAGCAGGGCTACCTGCCCGAGGCCCTCGTCAACTTCCTCGCCCTGCTGGCGTACCCGCCGGCCAAGGGCCCGGAGGGCGAGGACGTCGAGGTCTTCACGTTCGAGGACTTCTCCGCCCGGTTCTCCTGGTCCGACGTCAACCCGGTCGGCCCGATCTTCGACATGAAGAAGCTCGACTGGCTCAACGGGATGCACATCCGCGCCCTGGACCTCGACGACTTCACCTCGCGACTGCTGCCCTACCTGGAGGCCGACGGCATCCTCAGCGGCAACCCCTCGCTGGGCGAGCTGGGGCGACTGCGTGAGGTCGCGGCCCTGATCCAGACGCGGATCGCGCACCTCACCGAGGCCGGGGCGCTCGTCGCACCGTTCTTCGCCCCGGACGACATGGTCGAGGTCGCCGACGATGCCCGCGCCCAGCTGGGTGAGGATGCCGTCCGTGTCCTCGACGCGGCATCCACGGCGCTCCAGGCGCTGCCCGACGAGCGCAGCGGGGTCCTCGCGTCGGTGTCGACGTGGACGGCTCCCGCCATCGAGGCGGCGTTGCGGGCTGCGGTCATCGACGGGCTCGGGCTCAAGCCCAAGGTCGCCTTCACGCCGCTGCGCACCGCAGTCTCCGGGCGCCGGATCTCGCCGCCGCTGTTCGAGTCCATGGAGATCCTGGGCAAGACGGCGACGCTGACCCGGTTGGACGCGCTGCGCTCGACCCTCTGAGGTGGCTGCGCAGGCGGTGCGGCGGTCGGCGATTTGGGTGCTGGCGAACGTGCCCGCTAAGATCGTGCCTCGGTTCGCCTGAAGCCCACGCCCTCGCGGCAACGGCAGATGGCATACCCCATGGGGTATGGTGTAATTGGCAACACTGGTGATTCTGGTTCATCCGTTCTAGGTTCGAGTCCTGGTACCCCAGCCATCGCACCCGGCATTGTCGCCGGGCGCGATTCGGAGAAAGACCTCGCTGTGGCGTAAGGTTCTGCTCCGTTGCCCAGCCGCTCTCGAGCGGATGGGTGCAGCACGAGGCCCCGTTGTGTAGTGGCCTAGCACGCCGCCCTCTCAAGGCGGTAGCGCGGGTTCGAATCCCGTCGGGGCTACAAAAGCCAAACCCCCCGGTTCGCCGGGGGGTTTGGCATTTTCCGGCCTGCGGTGCCGGGTCAGCGGGTGGGGTCGAACGGGGTCAGCGCGGGGTGGAGCTGGCCGGTTGCGACGAGGCCGGCAAGGAGCTGCCCGGTGACCGGCCCGAGCACGATGCCCCACATGCCGTGCCCGCCGGCGACGAAGACCCGACGCGACCTGGTGCCGCCGACGAGGGGGAGACCGTCGGTGGTGCAGGGGCGGGACCCCACCCACTCCTCCTGCCGTTCGTGCAGGTCCAGCCCGTCCATGAGCGGTGCCAGGGCGGCTGCCATGACGTCGATCCGCTCACGGTCCAAGGGAGCCGAGGGGGAGCGGAACTCCATCGTCCCGGCCACGCGCAACCGGTCGCCGGTGGGCGACCGCAGAGGGGTGCAGGCGAGGCGTTGGGCGGGGAAGTACACCGGCCCGGACGGGAGCTGGCGCGCGCGGACGGTGAAGCTGTACCCGCGGCCGGCCTGGACGAGGTGTCGCACCCCGAACGCCCTGGTCAGGTCGCCGAGCTCTGCACCGCTGGCCACCACCACGGCATCGACCCGATGCGTGATCCCGGTGTCGTCAGCCACCTCGACCGACTCCCCGCGATCTTGGAGCCCGGTGACCGTCCTTCCCGTCAGGATCGTCCCGCCTCGGGCTCGGAAGGAGGCGGCGAGGGCATCCATGAACCGGGGCGGGTGGATGTACCGCTGGCCGTGGATCCGGATGCCTGCCCCGACGGTGGGCGACAGCGCCGGTTCGCAGCGCCGGGCCTCCTCACCGGTCAGGATGTCGAAACGGACGTCCTGACCGGCGCCGGCCATCTGTTCCAGTTCCTCGAGCAGGAACCGACGGTCCTCGGGGGTGCGGTAGCAGGCCAGGAACGGGTCCGCCTCGTGGGTCGGCTCGCTGACCCCGCCCTCGGCCAGGCGGTCGAACGCGCCCAGGGCCATGGCGTTCACCTGCAGGTAGGCGCTCATGCCGGCACGCCACCGCCGCGTGGTGCTGTGGCGTGCGAACCCGGTGAGGAAGCGCAGCAGTCGCGGGCTCGGGATCCGGGGGACGACTACCGGCGAGGACGGGTCGAGCAGCGCTCGCAGCCCCTGCCCGAGCACGGCCGGATCGGGGAGCGGGGCCGTCAGGCCGGGGGTCAGCCAGCCGGCGTTGCCCCAGGAGGCCCCGGCAGCGACGTCGCCGCGTTCGATCACGGTGACGTCGATGCCGTGGTCCTGGAGGAACCAGGCAGTGGACAGGCCCACCATGCCTGCTCCGACGACGACGACCTGGCGGGGGCGGCCGCCTTCGCCAGGGGTCACCATCCGACGAGGTCGGCGCAGCGGATGCAGCGGGTGGACCACGGTCGTGCCTCGAGCCGCACCACGGAGATGGGGTCGGCGCACCGGATGCACGTTCCGTACCGACCCTCGGCGTACATCCGCAGCGCCAGGCGCACCTCGTGGAGGGTGCGCTCGACGGATGCGCGGTGGGCCGCGGCGACGTCGTCGGCCGGCAGGGTCGGCATGGATCGGAACTGCTCGTCCAGCGTGGCCTCGAGCCCTCGTAGGTGATCCGCCCTGGCGGGAGGTACTTCAGGGCGCGCGAAAGTGACCGGGGTGTTCATGGTGGTGTCCTTGACAGGTCAGCGTCGCGCTTGAAGGGCGCGACCGGGGAACGGCCGCTCCGTCAGGGTGACGGAACAGCCGGGAGGGGCTGGGTCAAGGTCAGGCGGGCGGCGCGCGGTCGACGCTGCGACGCAGGACGTCGAGGCCGCGGATGCCGCGGGCCTCCTCGCCGAGCGCGATCGCGAGCAGCGCTGCGCCGGAGGGCACGTGGTCAGGCAGGTGGGTGACGTCGAGGCAGTGGGCCCCGTCACGCAACGTCTGCTGCCTCATGGCCCCGACCATAGCCATGGGTGGGGGAGAAGACCATTGAGGGTCGCCTTCCCACCCTCACGGAATCGCTCGTGGTGCCGGGTGCGCAGGGCTCGCACACCCTCCGCCAGCTCCGGTGCGGGGCCGTCGACGTCTGCGTCGGGGACGACGTCGGTGATCCGCAGGGGGGCGACCGGGCTCGGAGCCGCCCCCGGGCCGCCGGCATGGCTCGCCTTCCACCGTGCTGCCCGTCAGGGCCCCTCCGCCGTGACGATCTGGCACGAGACGTATGCCGTGTCGGCTGCCGAGAGCCTGTACGCCGGCCCGGCACCCTCCGGCCTGGCCGACGTGGCCGGGGCCGTGCCGGTGGGCCGCCGCGGTGAGACTGCCCGGGAGCGGATCGTCAGGCGCTGAGGCCGCCTTCGCGCACCGTGGACGCCCAGAGGCAGATGCGCGCGTCCAGCTCCGGGTCGCCGGTTGCGGCGTGCACGAGCCAGGCGTCGGCGAGGTCGGCCTCGACCGGCCAACGGTTCTCCCAGGTCACGAGGCGCTCGGCCAGGAGGTCGAACACGTCGTCACACAGGGCCGGGGCGAACACCGTGACGGGGGTGGTGGCCCGGGTCAGGGCCGCGGCCCGTCGCGCCGCCATCGCGCCCCCGCCGACGACGATCGCGCGGCGGCCGGGCCTCGGGAACCCGAGCAGGCGGGTGCGGTCACGGGCGATGCGCTGGGCAGTGGTGAGGGACACGGGCAACCTCCTCGCGCGACGGACGTCGGATGCCGTCACGATGCCGTCGCGGTGTTGCCGTGGGCGCGTCGCCGTGTGAACTCCGTGTTTCGCGGGGGCGAGGTGGCCTGCGTGCAATGAGTCGCGAGGGGTCGCGGGTCAGGCGTTGTTCTGGGCGTCCTGCTGCGCGGCGTGGCGGGCGAGCACCTCGGTGAGCTTGTTCGCGCCCGCGATGACGGTCGCGGCGTGGAGCCGGCCCGGCTGGCGCGACAACCGCTCGATCGGCCCGGAGATGGAGACCGCGGCAATGACCCGGCCGGAGGGGGAGCGCACCGGAGCCGACACCGAGGCCACGCCCGGCTCGCGCTCGCCGACGCTCTGTGCCCAGCCGCGGCGCCGTACCCCCGACAGCGACGTCGCGGAGAAGGCTGCTCCCTGGAGGCCGCGGTGCAGCCGGTCCGGCTCCTCCCAGGCCAGCAGGACCTGAGCGGCCGAACCGGCGCGCATCGACAGTGCTGCCCCGACCGGGATGGAGTCGCGCAGGCCGACCGGGCGCTCCGCCGCGGAGACGCAGACCCGGTGCTCACCCTGGCGCCGGAAGAGCTGGGCGCTCTCGTTGGTGTGGTCGCGCAACGCACCGAGGACGGGGCCCGCAGCGGCGAGCAGGCGGTCCTCGCCCGCGGCGGCGGCCAGCTCGCCGAGGCGGGGGCCGAGGATGAAGCGGCCCTGCAGGTCGCGGGTGACCAGTCGGTGGTGCTCGAGCGCGACGGCCAGCCGGTGGGCCGTCGGGCGGGCCAGGCCGGTCGCCGTCACGAGCTGGGCGAGGGTCGACGGGCCGGCCTCGAGGGCGCTGAGCACGATCGCCGCCTTGTCGAGCACCCCGACGCCACTTGTGTTGTCCATGTCTTGATATTAGCGTCTCATTGCCTGAGACGCACGTTCGTTGGCCATCTGCCCGTGCGAATGTCGGTGGACAGCGATGGCGCCCGACGCGGGCGTCCGCATGCGTCGAAGTCGTGAGACCGCCGAGCGGCGGTCACGTCGTGGAGGTGGAGCAATGGCCGGAACTCTGGCCGAGAAGGTCTGGGAGTCCCATGTGGTGCACCGCGGGGAGGGCGAGCCCGATCTGCTCTACATCGACCTGCACCTGCTTCACGAGGTGACCAGCCCGCAGGCGTTCGACGGGCTGCGACTCGCCGGGCGACCGGTGCGGCGGCCTGACCTGACCCTCGCGACCGAGGACCACAACGTCCCGACCACCCCCGGGCCGATCACCGACCCGGTGAGCCGGACCCAGGTCGAGACCCTGCGCCGCAACTGCGAGGAGTTCGGCGTCACGCTCTACCCGATGGGGGACGCCGAGCAGGGCATCGTGCACGTGGTCGGACCGCAGCTGGGCCTGACCCAGCCGGGCATGACGATCGTGTGCGGTGACAGCCACACCTCGACGCACGGGGCGTTCGGCGCCCTGGCCTTCGGCATCGGGACCTCCGAGGTCGAACACGTGCTCGCGACCCAGACCCTGCCCCTGAAGCCGTTCAAGACGATGGCCATCACGGTGGAGGGCGACCTCGCCGACGGTGTTACGGCCAAGGACATCGTGCTCGCCGTCATCGCGCGGATCGGCACCGGAGGTGGCCAGGGCTACGTCCTGGAGTACCGCGGGAGCGCCATCCGTGCGCTGTCGATGGAAGCCCGGATGACGGTGTGCAACATGTCGATCGAGGCCGGTGCCCGCGCCGGCATGATCGCCCCCGACGAGACGACCTTCGAGTACTTGCGCGGACGCGACCACGCACCGACCGGCGCCGACTGGGATGCCGCGGTCGCCGCCTGGAGCGAGCTGCGCAGTGACGACGACGCCGTCTTCGACGACGAGGTCGTCCTCGACGCCGCGGCCCTCACCCCGTTCGTCACGTGGGGGACCAACCCCGGTCAGGGTGCGCCGCTCGGCTCGTCCGTGCCGGACCCCGAGCTGATGCCGGACGAGAACGACAAGGCCAACGCCCGCCGGGCCCTGGAGTACATGGGCCTGGAGGCCGGCACGCCGCTGCGCGACGTCCACGTCGACACGGTCTTCCTCGGGTCCTGCACGAACGGACGCATCGAGGACCTGCGGGCCGCGGCCTCCGTGCTGGAGGGCCGTCAGGTCGCCGAGGGTGTGCGGATGCTCGTCGTCCCCGGATCGGCCCGGGTTCGGCTCCAGGCCGAGAGCGAGGGCCTGCACGAGGTCTTCACGGCCGCCGGTGCCGAGTGGCGCCTGCCCGGGTGCTCGATGTGCCTCGGGATGAACCCTGACCAGCTCGCGCCGGGGGAGCGCAGCGCGTCGACCTCCAACCGCAACTTCGAGGGGCGCCAGGGCAAGGGCGGGCGCACCCACCTCGTGAGCCCACTCGTCGCAGCAGCCACCGCCGTGCGCGGGACGCTGTCGAGCCCGGCCGATCTCGAGCCCGTGACCGCAGGGAGCAACTGATGGAAGCCTTCACCACCCACACCGGCGTCGGTGTGCCGCTGCGCCGCAGCAACGTCGACACCGACCAGATCATCCCGGCCGTCTACCTCAAGCGGGTCACCCGCACCGGCTTCGAGGACGGCCTGTTCGCCGCCTGGCGTGGCGACGAGACGTTCGTGCTGAACGACCCGAGCTACTCCGCCGGGTCGGTGCTCGTGGCCGGGCCGGACTTCGGCACCGGGTCCTCGCGCGAACACGCGGTCTGGGCGCTGATGAACTACGGCTTCCGGGTCGTCATCTCCTCTCGGTTCGCCGACATCTTCCGTGGCAACAGCGGCAAGCAGGGGCTGCTGACGGCCCAGTGCAGCCAGGACGACGTCGAACTGCTGTGGAAGCTGCTCGAGAACCACCCGGGCACGTCGGTCACCGTCGACCTGGTGTCACGCACGATCACCGCCGGCGATCTCGTGGCCCGATTCGAGGTCGACGACTACACGCGGTGGCGCCTGCTCGAGGGCCACGACGACATCAGTCTCACCCTTCGTCACGAGGGTGACATTTCTACCTTCGAAGGTTCGCGTCCGAGCTGGAAGCCCTCCGTCACCGCCTGAGTGCGCGAGCGGGTCAATGCCGCAGTCGACCCCGAACCGAGCGCACGGCCCCGTTGGGGTGCCCTCGCAGAGGCGTCCGACGTCGCCCGACGACGCGCCGCTAGCGGTGGACGACGGCGTTCGATGGCCCTACGGTCGGTGCCGAACCGGTCATTTCGGCGGTTCGCGGTTGCGCTGCGCCCGGCGCGCTCTTCAGGAGTTGGGGTACGTCCACGTGAACAAGGCAGATCTGGTCAAGGAACTGGAGTCGACGTTCGGCAGCCGCAGAGCGGCAGCGGAAGCACTGGATGCCGTTCTCGACACCATCATCCGGGAAGTGTCCCGGGGTGGGAAGGTGTCGATCACCGGTTTCGGCACGTTCGATCGCGTCGAACGAGCTCCCCGCACCGGCCGCAACCCGCACACCGGGACCTCGGTGCGCATTCCCGAGGTCAAGGCGCCGCGCTTTCGGGCCGGCACCGCGTTCAAGTCCTACGTCAAGGAGCCGCACACCCTGCCCAAGGACGGCACCGCGACCGGTCGCGCCCCCGCTGGCACGGCAGCGGCCAAGAAGTCGGCGTCCGCCTGATCTCACTGCCAGATGCCGGTGATCGTTGTGTCGCACCCGGTGCGCGGGTGTGTTTGGCTTGGCCCATGACCTCATCCCTCGTCGTCGACGGCGGCTCCCCGCTCGTCGGTGACATCGAGGTCAGGGGCGCCAAGAACCTGGTCTCCAAGGCCATGGTCGCGGTGATGCTCGCCGAGGAGGGGTGTCGCCTGCGAGGCGTGCCCGAGATCTCCGACGTGCAGATCGTCAGCGGCCTGCTCGAGCTGCACGGCGTCGTCATCGACTCCACCGATCGTGACGGTGAACTGGTCCTCGACCCGACCAACGTCGAACAGGCCCACATCGCCGACATCGACGCCCACGCCGGCTCCTCCCGGGTGCCCGTGCTGCTCTGCGGCCCGCTGCTCCACCGCCTCGGCGAGGCGTTCATCCCCGACCTCGGGGGCTGCCGCATCGGCGAACGCCCCATCAACTACCACCTCGACGTGCTGCGCACCTTCGGGGCGGTGGTCGAGAAGCGCCAGGACGGCCTGCGCCTGACCGCGCCCAACGGACTGCACGCCGCTGACATCCACCTGCCGTACCCGAGTGTGGGCGCCACCGAGCAGGTGCTGCTGACCGCCGTGCGCGCCATCGGTCGCACGACGCTGCGGGGCGCCGCGATCGAGCCCGAGATCATGGACCTCATCGCCATCCTGCAGAAGATGGGCGCGATCATCTCGGTCCAGACCGACCGGGTCATCCTCATCGAGGGCGTCGACCGGCTCGGCGGGTTCGACCACCTCGCGATCCCCGACCGCATCGAGGCCGGCTCCTGGGCCTGCGCGGCCCTGGCCACCCGTGGTGACATCTACGTCCGCGGCGCCCAGCAGCTGCCGATGATGCCGTTCCTCAACGTCTTCCGACGCATCGGGGGCAAGTTCGAGATCGACGACGACGGCATCCGCTTCTGGCACCCCGGGGGCACGCTGAACTCCATCGCCATCGAGACCGACGTGCACCCCGGGTTCATGACCGACTGGCAGCAGCCGCTCGTCGTCGCACTCACCCAGACCACGGGGTTGTCCATCGTCCACGAGACCGTCTACGAGAACCGCCTCGGCTTCACCGACGCCCTCGTCGAGGCCGGGGCACACATCCAGACCTTCCGTGAGTGCCTGGGCGGCTCGCCGTGCCGGTTCGGGCGGGCGAACTACCAGCACTCGGCCGTCATCTCCGGCCCGACCCCGCTGCAGGCTGCCGAGATCACCGTGCCGGACCTGCGCGGCGGGTTCAGCTACGTCATCGCCGCCCTGGCGGCCGAGGGCCGCTCCACGGTGCACGGGATCGACCTCATCCACCGCGGGTACGAGCGCTTCTCCGAAAAGCTCGACAACCTCGGGGCCGTCTACAAGCTCCCCTGACGACCCGATCAGGGCAGCGCAGTCGGGCGCCACTGCCTCAGTGGATGTCCTCGCCGGGCCCGATCCCGGTGATCCACACCCGGGTCGCCGCAGCCCCACTCTCGTCGAGTTCGATGCTCACCCGCTGGCCCACCCGCAGGTGGCGCAGCCCGCTGCGCTGCGCGGCGTCAGGTGGCAGGTCGACCTCCACGCCGTCGTCGAGCAGGGCCGAGCCGGAGCCGTCGTCGGCGATGCGGTGGATGGTGGCCTGCACACCGTGAACCGTAGCGCGAGCCAGTGCCCGGGCGCTGTGTGGGCCGAGCCCGAGCCGGGTGGCCTCCGCGAGGGACCGGGCGTCGTCGACGTCGACCCGCAGTCCTGGTAGGTCGAGGTCGAGCCGCACGTGGCCCAGGGCCTCGTGCGCGGCGGCGCTGCCGGCACCGAACGCCGTCCGCACCCCGGCCATCGACTCGCCCCGGGGCACGGTCAGGGTCAACATCGCCGTGCCCAGGCCGTCAGCGTCGGGGACAACCGCTGCCGGATGCCGTCCGGTCGCCTCGAGCGCGACCCTCACCTCCGCGGCGCGCAGCGCGGGGTGGTCGCCCAGCACCACCGCGACACGGGTGGCTCCGGCCGCCGCTGCGACACGGCATCCGGCCGCCACCGCCGCGTCAAGACCCAGCCCGGGGTCGGGGACGAGCCGCGCACCAGCAGGGGTGACCCACGAGGAGACCGTCGGGTCCGAGGTCACGACGAGCACCGGCATCCCCTCGATCGCGTCGAGCAACGCAGAGACGGTGTCGTGGGCGAACGCGTTCGCGAGGTCCCTGCGGGCGGGCTCGGGCAGGGCCAGCCGGCTCTTGGCCAGCGGCCCACCCTTGACCGGGACGACGGCCGCCCACTGCGGAACGAGATCGGGCACGCGCTGATCCTGCCAACACGTGGCGTCATGCTCGACATCGCCGCTGTCGCAGACCACAATGCGGTGACCCGCCCGCACGGAAGGCAGCGCGTGAGCATCCCGACGGACCACTCCAGGCCTCGTGCCTACCGCTTTGCCGTCGCCGTGCTGCGGCCGCTGCTGATGGTCTTCACCAAGCGTCGCTGGTCCGGTCAGGAGAACTTCCCGACCGAGGGTGGTTTCGTCGTCGTCACCAACCACTACTCCCACCTCGACCCGTTCGTGTTCGGGCACTTCCTCGTGGACCACGGCTTCTCGCCCCGGTTCCTCGGCAAGGTCGAGGTCTTCCGCATCCCCGTCGTCGGCTGGATCCTCACCAGGGCCGACCAGATCCGCGTGCACCGCGAGTCGGGCCGGGCCATCCACGCCTTCCGCTCCGCCGTCGAGGCCGTGCGGGCCGGCAAGGTCGTCGCGATCTACCCCGAGGGCACCCTCACCCGCGACCCCGACATGTGGCCGATGCGGGGGAAGACCGGCGCGGCCCGGGTGGCGCTGGAGACCGGCTGCCCCGTCGTGCCCGTCGTCACGTGGGGCGCCCACGAGATCCTCGGGCCCTACCGGCACTGGCCGCACCTGCTGCCGCGCAAGACGATGGTCGTGCACGCCGGGCCCCCGGTCGAGCTCGACGACCTGCGAGGCCTGCCGCTGACGGCCGAGGTGCTCCAGGACGCCACCGACCGGATCATGGCGGCCCTGACCAACGACCTGGAGGGGGTGCGCGGGGAGCGCGCCCCCGGCATCCGCTTCGACCCCCGCGCAGCCGGCGTGACCCCCATCGGCAAACCACGACCCCTCAAGGAGGCCTCATGACGAGCGCAGCGGTGTACGGCACGGGAAGCTGGGGAACGGCGTACGCGTCGGTGCTCGCGGATGCGGGCACGAGCGTGACGATGTGGGGGCGACGGCAGGAGGTCGTCGACCAGATCAACGCCGGCACCAACGAGGACTACCTGCCCGAGCTGCGCCTGCCCAGCACCATCCGGGCCACGACCGACCCGTTCGAGGCCGCGGCGGGTGCCGACATCGTCGTGCTCGCGGTGCCGTCCCAGACGCTGCGCGCCAACCTCGAGGTCTGGGGATCGGCGCTCCCGTCGTCGGCGGCGATCGTCTCGCTCATGAAGGGGGTCGAGCTGGGGACGACCCGACGGATGTCCGAGGTGATCTCGGAGGTCGGTGGGGTCGAGCCGGAGCGAGTCGTCATCGTGTCCGGGCCGAACCTGGCCCGCGAGATCGCCGTCAAGCAGCCTGCGGCCTCGGTCGTCGCGTCGTCGAGCCCGGCGATGGCCGAGCTCGTCGCCGCTGCCTGCGCGGCGCCGTACTTCCGGCCCTACACCGGCTCCGACGTCGTCGGAACCGAGATCTGCGGCGCGGTGAAGAACGTCATCGCGCTGGCCGTCGGCATGGCCGAGGGCATGGGCATGGGCGACAACTCCAAGGCCTCGATCATCACCCGCGGCCTGGCCGAGACGATGCGCCTCGGCATGGCGCTCGGTGGGGAGGCCCCGACGTTCGCCGGGCTCGCCGGGGTGGGCGACCTCATCGCGACGTGCATGTCGCCGCTGTCGCGCAACCACTCGTTCGGGGTGCGCCTCGGGCAGGGCCTGGCCGTCTCGGAGGTCATTGCCGTCACGAAGCAGACGGCCGAGGGTGTGAAGTCGTGCACCTCGATCCTCGAGCTGGCACGGCACACCGGGGTCGACGTGCCGATCATCGAGCAGGTCGACGCGATGATCCAGCACGACCGCAGCGCCCAGGAGGTCGTCTCGGCCCTGCTCTCGCGCCCCCGCAAAGCCGAAACCGCCTGACCGGGTCAGGCCTGGTCGAGGGCCTGGCTCAGGTCGTTCCAGAGGTCGTCGACGTCCTCGATGCCGACCGAGAGCCGCACGAGGTTCTCGGGCACCTGCGGTGGCTCGCTCGGGATGCGGCGTCGCCGCTCCAGCTGGCTCTCCACGCCACCCAGGCTCGTCGAGTACACCCACAGGTGCGTCGACTCGCACACCCGCTGCGCGGCATCCGCCCCGCCCGCGACCTCGATCGACACGATCCCGCCCCATCCCGGATGCCGCACGCGCGTCACCGCGCGATGGCTCGCCAGGCGGGTGGCGAGTTCACGGGCGCTGGCCTGCGCCCGCTCGACCCGAAGGTGCAGGGTGCGCAGTCCACGCAGCGCGAGCCAGACCTCCATCGGGCCGGCGATCGCGCCGGCGAGGGTGCGGTGGGTGAACAGGCGATCGTGGAGGGCGTGGCCGGTCGGAGTGCTGGCCGTGACGACGGCACCGAGCAGGACGTCGCTGTGCCCGGCGAGGTACTTGGTGACCGAGTGCACGACGACATCGGCCCCGTGCTCCAGGGGGCGCTGCAGCAGGGGAGTGGCGAAGGTGTTGTCGACGACCGAGAGCACCCCGTGCTCGCGGGCGGCGCCGAGCAGCGCCGGCAGGTCGGCGACCTCGAGCAGCGGGTTGGTCGGTGACTCGAGCCAGAGCAGGTCGGCGCCGTCGAGGGCGTCGATCACGGCGGCGGTGTCGGTGACGTCGACCCGGCGCACGGTGGCCGACCCTTCGGCCTCGCGGGCTTCCAGGGTCGCGACGACACCGTTGTAGGCGGCGTCGGGGGCGACGACGGTGCCGCCGTGGGGGAGCAGGGACAGCGCGGCCGACACCGCGGCCATGCCGGAGGCGAACACCAGCGCATCACCGCCCTCGAGATCGCCCAGGGCCTGCTCGAAGGCGCTCCACGTCGGGTTGCCCGAGCGGGCGTACATGACCTCGCCGCCGGCGTGATACGTCGAGCTGAGCACGAGTGGCGCCCCGACCTGCTGGCCGGGGGCGGCGGCTTCACGCCCGAGGGCGACGACGCGGGTCGCGGGTGAGAGGTGGTCGGTGTCGGGGTGCTTGGGGTCGGGGTGCTCGGGCTGGCCGGGAGTCATCGTCACGGCGTCAGGGTATGCGCTCGCAGGTCCTTGCCCCCGATGTGAGTCCTTGCTCCGGTCGTGCGCCGCTGCATGGGCGCACAACCGGAGCAAGGATCTTCCGGCGGAGCAAGGCCCAGCACTCGGGAGCACGGACCTGCATCGGGCCTGCGCCCGGGATCGGGCCCGGTCAGCCGATAGAGTCGACGGCGATGAGCACCGACCCGACCCTGCCTGCCCGTTCCGATGATGCGGAGGCGCCCCGCCGGATCCGCGTCGCCCTCGTGTTCGGTGGCCGTTCCTCGGAGCACGCGGTCTCGTGCGCGACGGCATCCAGCGTGTTGGAGGCGCTCGACCGCGACCGCTACGACGTCGTGCCCGTCGGCATCGCCAAGGACGGGCACTGGGTGCTCGCCCCGGACGACCCGCAGTCGTTGCGCCTCGCGGCGGGGCACACCCCCGAGGTCGCCAGCAGCGCCCCCAGCGTCATCGTGCCGACCAGTGCCACCGACCGCACCTTCGTCGTCCAGGAGCCCGGGCAGCCGCCGCGCACACTGGGCGAGGTCGACGTCGTCTTCCCACTGCTGCACGGTCCGTTCGGTGAGGACGGCACGATCCAGGGTCTGCTCGACCTCGCGGACGTGAGGTACGTCGGGTCGGGGGTCACGGCATCCGCGGCGATGATGGACAAGCACGTCATGAAGGTGCTGCTGGCCTCGGCGGGGCTGCCGGTCGGCCCATACGTCGTCATCAGCGACAAGGAGTGGCAGCGCGACCGCGCCGCGGCGATGGATGCCGTGCACTGGCTCTCGTGGCCGGTGTTCGTCAAGCCCGCGCGGGCCGGGTCGAGCATGGGCATCACCAAGGTGTCGCAGCCCGAGGAACTCGAGGCGGCGATCGAGGCGGCCCGCGAGCACGACCCCAAGGTCGTCGTCGAGGCCGCGGTGGTCGGGCGCGAGATCGAGTGCGGGGTGCTCGAGGGGCGTGGCATCGATGCGACCCGCACGAGTGTCGTGGGGGAGTGCATCGTCGTGCAGAACCACGACTTCTACGACTTCGACGCGAAGTACCTCTCGGCCGCGGACGTTCGCCTCGTGACCCCGGCCGAGGTGCCGGATGCCGTGTCGGACCGGATCCGCGAGATGGCGGCCAAGGCGTTTGACGCGGCTGGCTGCGAGGGTCTGGCCCGGGTCGACTTCTTCCTCACCGAGAGCGGCGACGTGCTCGTCAACGAGGTGAACACGATGCCCGGGTTCACGCCGAGCTCCATGTACCCGCGGATGTGGGCGGCCACCGGGCTGAGCTACCCAGAGCTCATCGACGAGCTCATCGCCCTGGCGCTGGAACGCCGCACCGGTCTGCGCTGACCGCCCTTGCGTCGCACGGCGTCGCTGACGCCGGCTCTGCTGGGCACCGCACCGCCAACCCGTGTCGGGCTGCGCCCCTGGGTGTCCGCTTGGCGTGGCTTGGTGCCACCGTCGGGCCGCGGGTCAGCGGCAGGCGAGGCCGTTGCCGGGAAGCGCGCGCACGGCATCCGCGAAGGCGGGCAGCAGCAACCCCTCCGGCGAGTACGCGCCCGGTACCAGCACCTCGAGCGCGGGGTCGGTGCCGAACGAGGTGAACCGGATGCCGTCGCTCAGCTCCTGCGGGATCCACCCCACCCCGTCCACCTCCAGGCACTCGACATCGGTCGGCGGTGCCGCGCCGACGCCGCAGCGGGCGATGACCGCGGGGTCGCCCCAGGCCGCGACGGCAGGCGACGCGGGCGCGGTGTCAACGCGCGGCATCCCGGAGACCTCCGCGGGGAAGGCCGCCCCAGCCAGCTCGCAGGCGGGGGTCGAACCCCCTGCCGGCACCGAGACCTCGACCGCCGAGGAACATCCGGACAGCACGACGGCGGCCGCGCCGAGCGCAGCCGCCGTCGTCCGGAGTCGGTACCGAATCAGACGTGCACCACGGTGCAGGTGAGGGTTCGGGTGATGCCCTCGACGTCCTGGATCTTGGCGATGACGAGCTTGCCGAGCTCGTCGACCGTGGAGGCCTCGACGCGGGCGATCACGTCGTAGGGGCCGGTGACGTCCTCTGCGAGGGCAACGCCCTCGATCTCGGAGATCGACGCAGCGACGGTCGCGGCGCGGCCGACGTCGGTCTGGATCAGGATGTAGGCCTGTACCACTTTCAGTGCCACCTCTTCGTGTCGGGTCTGTGCAGGTCGAGCCGTCGGGCCGATTGGCCGGGTTGGCCCGGTCTGGCCGGGGCGCCCGTCGTGACCGGCGCTGCCCGCACGCTACCGTGCGAGGGGTCCCCACGTCTCCGGGAGGGTAGGTCACGGTGCGGTTGCGCGACACCAGCGAGGGTGAACTCCTCGCTCGGATCTTCCCGATCTATGCCGGGAGCGGGCACGTCGACGAGGGCTCGGTGCCGGTCGGCCCGGGCGACGACGCGGCCGTGGTCAGCGCCCCCGGCGGCAGCGTCGTCGCGACGACCGACTCGATGGTGTGCGGCCTGGACTGGCGTGACGACTGGTCGAGCGCGCACGACGTGGGGGTGAAGCTCGCGGCCCAGAACCTCGCCGACATCGCTGCGATGGGGGCCGAGCCGACGGCCCTGCTCGTCTCGCTCGCCGCCGACCCCGACCTGGAGGTCGCGTGGGCGGTTGACCTCGCCCGCGGCATCGCCTCGCTGGCGTCCCGGGCGGGGGCGCCGGTGGTGGGCGGCGACCTCTCGGGGGCACCGGCCGGGGTCGTCGTCGTGTCGGTGACGGCGTTGGGTGACCTTCGCGGGCGCGCGCCAGTGCTGCGCTCGGGCGCGCGGCCCGGGGACGTCGTCGCCGTGTGCGGGTCGCTCGGCCGGTCCGGGGGCGGGCTGGCGCTGCTCCACCGGGGTGAGGGAGCGCGCGGCGCGGCCGTCTGGGACGAGCCGGGGTGCAGCGACGGTGACGGGAGCGGGCCGGATGCCGGGTCGTCGCGGTCCGCGGCCGTGCGCGCGTTGGTGACGTACCACCGGGCGCCGGTGCCACCGTGGCAGGCGGGGCCGCGCGCCGCGGCCTCCGGGGCGCACGCTCTCATCGACGTCTCGGACGGGCTGGTCACCGACCTGACCCGGATCGCCCGGGCCAGCGGGGTCGGCGTCGACCTCGACGCAGCCGTGCTGCGCGAGCGGTTCGCCGCAGGGCCGCTCACGGTTGCCCTCGGCGAGCACGAGGCCTGGCACCAGGTGCTCACCGGCGGCGAGGAGCACTCCCTCGTCGGGGCCTTCGCCGACGAGGTCTCGCTGCCGCAGGACCCGGACCACCCGTGGGTCGTCATCGGGCGGGTGCTCGCGGCCGGCCCGGACGGGCCCCGGGTCACCGTCGACGGCGTGGTGCCCGACCACGCGAGGGGATGGGACCACTTCGCCCGCTGAACGGCATCCCGATCTCGCCCAGCCTCCCGAGGGCAACGAAAACGGGCGGCCCCCAAGGGGACCGCCCGGTTCATGGTGCGTGAGGGGACCTCAGCGCTTGACCTTGCCCGCCTTGAGGCAGGAGGTGCAGACGTTGAGCCGCTTCGGGGTCACACCGGCGTCGCCGACGAGCGCCTTGACGCGCTGGATGTTGGGGTTCCAGCGACGCTTGGTGCGGCGGTGCGAGTGCGAGATGCTGTGCCCGAAAGAGGGTCCCTTGCCGCAGACGTCGCAGTTGGCAGCCACGGGTGTACTCCTGAGATGGTGTGATTGATGGTCTTCGGCGGCCCGCACGAGCAGGCGCGCAACCGGACAAGAGTAGCCGAGCCACGCCCGAGCAACCAAAACGCCTCCCCGCGGGCGTCGGCCGTGACGGTTAGGGTGAGGGCGTGCTCGACGTCCTCACTGCTGCCGACGCCCGCCACTGGGCGCTGTTGACTCGTGCGGCGCTCGCGGCCCGACGTACCGAGATCGACGCCCTCAACGTCTTCCCCGTGCCCGACGGCGACACCGGGACCAACCTCTACCTCACCTTCGACGCGGCCATCGACGAGGTGGTCGCCGTCCACGAGGGCGCCGGCATCCTCGGCACCGCCAGCCTGGTGCGCGAGTGCCACACGCTCAAGCGGGCGATCCTGCTCTCGGCGCGCGGCAACTCCGGTGTCATCGTCAGCCAGATCGTCGGGGGCATCTGCGACGTCGTCATCGAGGCCGATGCCGAGGTGGTCGACGCCCCGCTGCTCGCGGCAGCTTTCGCCCGCGGGGCCGCCGCGGCCCGCGCGTGCGTCGCGCACCCGCAGGAGGGCACGATCCTCACCGTCGCGGATGCCGGGGCCGCCGCCGCTGTCGACGCCGCCAACCGCGGTGGGTCGCTGGCCGACGTCGCTCAGGCCGCCGTCGACGCCGCCCGTGCAGCCCTGGCGCGCACCCCCGACCAGCTCGAGGCCCTCGCCCGGGCCGGGGTCGTCGACGCCGGCGGGGTCGGGTGTGTCCTGATGCTCGAGTCCTTCCATCGCGCCATCACCGGGCGCTGGACCGACGACGAGGACAGCCTGCTCGCGGCTGGTCCGGTCCTGCACCGCCGCGACGAGTGGCGTGCCGGCACCGCGGTCGGCACCGGCCCCGCGGCCCACGAGGTGCTGCCCGGTCACGACCCGCTCGACCGCGAGGCCGACCACGGTGTTGACGGCCCGGCATACGAGGTCATGTACCTGCTGAACGCCACGGACGCGGCGGCTGTGGAGACCCTGACCCACACCCTCGACGGGCTCGGCGACTCCCTCCTCGTCGTCGGGGGGCCTGACCTCTGGAACGTGCACGTGCACGTCGACGACCCCGGGGCTGCGGTCGAGGCCGGAATCGCCGCCGGACGCCCCGAGCGGATCCGCATCTCCCACTTCGCCACCCAGTCACGCACCCGCGAACACCCCTCACCCATCGCTGTGGTGGCGTGTGCCGCCGGCCCGGGCATCGCCACCCTGCTGCGCGAGGCCGGGGCCACGGTCGTCCCGTCGGCTGCGGGCCGGCGCGCATCGGCCGGCCAGCTGCTCGCGGCGGTGCGGGCCACGGGCGCGCCGTCGGTGGTGATCCTGCCCGGCGACCGCGACACGCTCATGGCGGCCGGGGTCGCGGCCGAGGCCGCCATGGGCGAAGGCATCGACGCCCATGTCGTGCCGGCCCGCACGACCGTGCAGACCCTGGCCGCGCTCGCGGTCCTGGACCCTGCGCGTGCCGTGCACGCCAACGTCGTCGCGATGACCGGTGCGGCCGTCGCCACCCGCCACGGTGCCGTGTCCGTCGCGACCAAGGAGGCCCTGACCTGGGCGGGCGTCTGCCACCCCGGCGACATCCTCGGCATCGTCGACGGCGACGTCGCCTTCCTCGGCGCCGAGATCGAGGTCGCGGCCCGTGAGGTCCTCGACCGGTTGCTGTCCGCCGGTGGAGAGCTCGTGACCCTCGTCGTCGGGGCCGACGCCGCGCCCGGCCTCGGTGAACGGGCCGCGGCCGCCCTGGAACGCGATCGCCCCGAGATCGAGGTCCTCGTCCTCGACGGGGGGCAACCCGTCTATCCGCTGCTCATCGGGGTGGAGTGAGTTGGCGGTGACCTGACGTGGCGACGGAGTCGAGCAAGCTGGCACCGATCATCGCCACCGCGGCCAAGAAGTTCGCCACGGCCCGCGACATCCACACCGTGGGCGACCTGCTGGCGTTCTGGCCGCGCCGCTACCGCACCCGCGAGAGCGACCTGGGGTCGGTGACGCCCGGCGAGTTCCTCGTCGGTGTTGCCGAGGTCAAGAGCGCGACCACGCGGTCGATGAAGGCGCGCAAGGGCACCATGCTCAACGTCGTCATCACCGACGGCACGCACGACATCGACATCACCTTCTTCAAGGCCTGGGGTCACGAGAAGGTGCTCGTGCCCGGCGCACGCGGCATCTTCGCCGGGGTGGTCGGCACCTACAACAACCGCCTCCAGCTGACCCACCCGGGCTACACGATGCTCGACGACTTCGACGCCGGCGATCGCAAGGACCTCATCCCCATCTACCGCGCGGTCGGGTCGCTGCACACGTGGACCGTCACCGAGAGCGTGCGCCGGGTGCTCGACGTCCTCGACGAGGTGCCCGACCCGATCCCCGAGAGCGTGCGGACCACCCGCCGACTCGTCTCACGCACCCAGGCGCTGCGCGGCATCCACACCCCGAACTCGTGGGAGGAGGTCGAGCAGGCCCGGCGGCGGCTGCGGTACGAGGAGGCGTTCGTCCTCCAGGTGACGTTGGCGCAGCGGCGCCGCACGGCATCCGGGCAGGTGACCCGGCCCCGCGCGACGAGGTCGGGGGGCATCCTCGAGGCCTTCGACTCCCGGCTGCCGTTCAAGCTGACCGCGGGGCAGCGCGAGGTCGGCGCGACGATCGCCGACGAGATGGCCCGCGAGGTGCCGATGCACCGTCTGCTCCAGGGTGAGGTGGGCTCGGGCAAGACCGTCGTCGCCCTGCGGGCGATGCTGGCCGCGGTGGATGCCGGGGGGCAGGCGGCGCTGTTGGCGCCCACCGAGGTGCTCGCCGGGCAACACCACCGCACGATCACCACGATGCTCGGTGACCTCGCCGACGGCGGGATGCTCGGTGGTGCCGAGAACGCGACCCGGGTGGCCCTGCTGACGGGTAGCCAACCCACGGCCGTGCGCCGCCGGACCCTGCTCGACGTCGCCAGTGGTGACGCCGGAATCGTGATCGGCACGCACGCCCTGCTCCAGGAGAACGTCGACTTCTTCGACCTCGCGCTCGTCGTCGTCGACGAGCAGCACCGGTTCGGGGTCGAGCAGCGCGACGCACTGCGCGGCAAGGGAGTCGTGCCGCCGCACGTCCTGGTGATGACGGCGACGCCGATCCCGCGCACCGTGGCGATGACGGTGTTCGGCGACCTCGAGACCTCCACCCTGCGAGAACTGCCTGCCGGGCGGGCGCCGATCACCACCCACGTCGTGCCGGAGGAGCGGCCGGGGTGGATGGCCCGCACCTGGGAGCGGGTGGCCGAGGAGGTCCGGGCCGGTCGCCAGGCCTACGTCGTCTGCCCGCGGATCGGCGATGACGGCACCGGTGACGGCTCCATCGTGGGCATCACCGACGGGGCCGACCTGCGCGACGAGGTCGTGCCCGACGATGACGGCACTGGTTCCGGCCAGGCGGCTGCGGCACCGCCGCGGCCATTGAAGAGCGTCTACGCCGTGCACGCGGCGCTGCTCGAGCAGCCCGCCCTGGCCGGGTTGTCGATCGGCGTGCTGCACGGCCGGCTCAGTGCCGAGGACAAGGACGCCATCATGCTGCGGTTCCAGCAGGGCGATCTCGACGTGCTCGTCTCGACCACCGTCATCGAGGTGGGGGTCGACGTCGCCAACGCCAGCGTCATGGTCGTCATGGATGCCGACCGGTTCGGTGTCTCGCAGCTGCACCAGCTGCGGGGGCGGATCGGTCGCGGTGGGCACCCCGGGCTGTGCCTGCTCGTCACCGGCACCGACGCGGAGCCGGCGATGACGCGCCTGTCGGCCGTGGCGGCCACCACCGACGGCTTCGAGCTGGCCCGGCTCGACCTGTCACAGCGGCGCGAGGGGGACATCCTCGGCGCGGCGCAGCACGGGCGGCGCACGCAGCTGGAGTTCCTGCACATCCTGGACGACGAGGACGTCATCGTCGATGCCCGTGAGGACGCCTTCGCCCTCGTCGCCGCCGACCCCGACCTCACCGACCACCCCGAGCTCGCCGAGGCCGTTCGTGCCCGGGTCGACGCCGAGCAGGCCGCCTACCTGGAGCGTGGCTGATGACCCGCATCATCGCCGGACCCCTCGGGGGTCGCACGCTGCGCACTCCACCCGGATCGGGCACCCGGCCGACGAGTGACCGGGTTCGCGAGGCCCTGTTCAGCGCGCTCGACGCCCGCGGCGCCGTGGCCGGTGCACGGGTGCTCGACCTCTATGCCGGGTCAGGGGCCCTGGGGCTCGAGGCCGCCAGCAGGGGAGCGGCGGCGGTGCTGCTCGTGGAGTCCGACCGGCGCGCGGCCGACGTGATCGTGGGCAACGTGCGCGAGCTGGGTCTTGGTCAGCGGGTGCGGGTGTCGCGCTCGACGGTCGACGCTGCCTTGGCCCGCGCGGCGGGGGAGCCGGAGCAGGTCGACCTGGTGTTCATCGACCCGCCCTACGACGTCGACGAGGACGCCCTGGGCGCCGTGCTGGCCCGGCTCGCGTCAGGGTGGCTCGGCCCCGAGGCGCTCGTGGTCGTCGAGCGGTCGAAGCGCAGCCCGGAGCCGACCTGGCCCGACGGGCTCGAACGGGACGGCAAACCCCGAAAGTACGGCGAGACCACGATCTGGCTGGCCCGCCCCGCAACCTGACCCACCCGGCATCCGGCCGTGCCCACCCTCCCCGTCACCGGCATCCACGATCCCAGCATCCAGCCTCGACCAGAGGTTGCGACTTCGTGCGACTTCGGTGCGGAGTTTGCGTGTTTTCGGCCCTCCCAGCGCACCGAAGTCGCACGAAGTCGGTTGCTCGGGCACATTTCGGTCCGCGAATTGGTGACGATGGGTCAATGACAGACATCGAGATCCCCCGACCCACTTCCGGCGACGTCATCGAGCTGATCCTCGACGACCACCGCCTCTTCGAGGACCTGCTGCGCGAGTGCCGCCGCAGCGACACCGACCGCGCCGCCGCCCGCAAGGCCCTGGCTGAACTGCTCGTCGCGCACGCCGTGGCCGAGGAGGAGAAGGTCTACCCCGACCTGCGCCGCGCCCGCGCCATCGGCGCCCACGAGGAGGAGCACGGCGAGGAGGAGCACGCGGAGATCAACGAGGCCCTGCTCGCGTTCCTGGAGGCCAAGGGCACCGACACCCAGAAGTACGACGACGCCCTCGAAGAGCTCGCCACTGCCGTCAACCACCACGCGGGGGAGGAGGAGACCGACATCCTCAACCCGGCCCGCGAGGACCTGTCCATCGACCGACGCGAGTCGCTCGGGGTCGCCTGGGCGACGCGGCGCAACCAGCTGCTCGAGGAAGGCTGCGCGACCGCCGAGCAGGTGGCGGCCCTGATCGCAGAGGCGGTGGACGAGGGCGTGCTCGCTCCGGAGGAGGCTCGCGAGGAGGCCGACGCCGTCAAGGATGCCGCCAAGGAGAAGGCGAAGGAGATCGAGGAGGCCGCCAAGAAGTAGCGTGGGGGTGTGACCGACACCGTGCGCCGAGCCGTGTGCCCAGGCTCCTACGACCCCGTGACCCACGGGCACCTCGACGTCATCGCCCGGGCAGCGGCCCTGCACGACGAGGTCGTGGTGGCCGTGCTGCACAACCCGGCCAAGGCGGGGACGTTCAGCGTGCAGGAGCGGATCGCGTTCATCGAGCGCGGTGTCGCCGAGCGCCTCGGTGGCGCCGACGCAGCCGGCGCCACGGGCTCGGTGCGGGTCCGGGCCTTCTCCGGACAGCTGCTCGTCGACGTCTGCCGAGACCTCGACGCCTCGGTGATCGTCAAGGGTCTGCGCGGCTCCACCGACTTCGAGTACGAGCTCCCGATGGCGCTGATGAACCGCCACCTCACCGGCATCGAGACGGTCTTCATCCCGGGCGACCCGGCGCTGGCGCACGTGTCGAGCTCGCTCGTCAAGGAGGTCGTGCGCTTCGGCGGCGACGTGACCGGCCTGGTGCCGGACGAGGTGCGCGACGCCCTTGTCGACCGCCTGCGTGCCGACGGCTGAGACGCCCGCGCGCCACTCGGGTTTCCGCCCGGACATCGAGGGCCTGCGCGCGGTCGCCATCCTCACCGTCCTGGTCCATCACGCGGGCCTGCCGCTGCATGGCGGGTTCATCGGAGTCGACATCTTCTTCGTCATCTCCGGCTTCCTCATCACCGGGTTGCTCGTCACCGAGCTGTGGACCACCGGGACGATCTCCTGGTCGCGGTTCGTCGGTCGACGGATCCGGCGCCTGCTGCCCGCCGCGGTGCTCGTCCTGGTTCTCACCTCGCTCGTGTCGTACCTCGTGGTGCCCGGGTTGCGACGGCGCGACATCGGGGTCGACATCGCGGCATCCGCGGCCTACGTCGTCAACTGGGTGTTCGCCCGGCGAGAGGTCGACTACCTCGCCTCCGACATCCGCCCCTCACCCGTGCAGCACTTCTGGTCGCTGGCCGTCGAGGAGCAGTTCTACGTCCTGTGGCCGCTGCTGCTCATCGTGCTGGCCCTGGTCGTGCGGCGCCCGAGCCGCCGGGTCGTGCTCGGCGCGCTCGGGGCGCTCGTCGCGGTCTCCTTCGTCTGGTCGATCTGGTTCTCGGACACCTCCCCCCGGCCGGCGTTCTTCACGACGACCACCCGGGTGTGGGAACTCGGGGTGGGGGCGATGCTCGCGGTGACGCTCGCTGGGAGGCCGCGACCGGCATCCCCAGTTCGTGGCGCGAGGGTGCTCGGCTGGGCGGCCCTGCTCACCCTGGTGGCGGTGGCTTTGCTGCTGCCCGACGGCATCGACTGGCCGGGGGCCTGGGCACTGCTGCCGACGGTGCCGACCGCGGTGCTGCTGTGGCTCGGCTGGCAGTCAGGCGGCGGCCACGGTGCGGGCCAGGTGCTCGGGTGGCGGCCGATGGTGTGGATCGGCGGGTTGTCGTACTCGATCTACCTGTGGCACTGGCCGTTCATCGTGCTCGGGGAATGGACCGCGGATGCCGTGGGCACCACCCTCCCGGCCTGGGGCAAGGTCGCGCTCGCCGTCGCATCGATCGCCCCGGCCTGGCTGTCGTGGCGCTTCGTCGAGACGCCCATCCACCACGGTCCGTGGCTGCGCGAGCGCCCGCGGGCCCTGCTCGTGAGCGGGCTGGCACTGTCGCTGGTGGGCGTGCTCGCGGCCCTGCCCCTGCTGCCGCTGCGCTCACCGTTCACGACGACGCCCCCGGACGGGGTGGTCGTCGTGGCTGACCTCGGTGCGGCCACCGTGGTCCCCGGGCGGGTTGTCACGGATGTCGACGACCCCGGCTGGGTGACGCCTGACCCCCTCGTGGCCGGTGAGGACCGGCCGGCCGCCGACGTCGATCGCTGCCAGGTCGACCATGCCGCCACCGAGCCGGTGGCGTGCACGTTCGGGGACCCCGACGGGGCGAGGACGATCGCCCTCGTCGGTGACTCCAAGGCGATGCAGTGGCTGCCTGCCCTCGAGGCGGTCGCGGCCGAGCGCGGGTGGCGGATCATCACGTGGGGCAAGTCAGCGTGCGCGTTCGCCGCTGCGCCGGCGGCCGAGGCGGGGGTTGCCTACCCCGAGTGCGACGCCTGGAACGAGGCCGTGGTGCGCTCGCTCGACCAGGAGGTTCCGGACGTCGTGGTGACGTCGGGGGTGGCTCGCAGTGCGTGGGCGGGAGAGGCCACCGACCGTGGACTGCTCGTGCAGGGGTACGCCGACCGCTGGCGGTGGCTCACGGATCGGGGTGTGCCCGTCGTCGTCGTCGGGGACAGCCCGCTCTCGCCGGACGACCTCGACATCTGTGCGGCCCGCAACCCGCGAGAGCTCGGGCGCTGCACCTTCGCGGCGCAGCCGGCGGTCGCGGGCAGCGGGTTGCCGGTGCAGCAGGATGCCGTGGCGCTCGTCGCTGCTGGCTCGGCACCCGATGCTCAGGCAGGTCCGGATGTCGCGCTGCTCGACCTCACCCCGTGGATCTGCCCCGGTGGGCAGTGTCCCGTCGTCATCGGCCACGTCGCGGTGCACCGGGCCGGGGACCACGTCACCGCCACCTACGCCGAGACGCTGGCCCCGCAGGTGGCCGGCGCCGTCGACGGGGCACTCGCGGGGTCGAGGTGACACCGCCCGCGGATCCTTGGATCTGTGCAGCAATACCTCGAATCGGCGATGATTCGGAGGCCGTGACGCGGCACCTCTGGTGGGCGGACGGCATCCGGTTTGGGTGCGGGGGCCGTGACCGGTAACCTTGTCCCTCGGTCTGCGTCCGTGAGGCGTGGCCGAACCACACCGACAACACCCAAGGCTCATGACTCGACTCGACCCCCGGTCCGAGATGGTGCTCGACACCAAGCTCGTCGGCCGTCGTCCCGGGACGATGAGTGAGCTGACGCGTGAAGTCGGTGCGCCGAGCGACTTCGGCACGGTCGTCATGCGCGTCGAGCAGGGCCAGCCCCTGACCCTCGACCTGCGCCTGGAGTCCGTCGTCGAGGGAGTGCTCGTCACCGGTTCGGTCCGTGGCACGGCGACCGGCGCCTGCGTGCGGTGCCTGGACCCCGTGACCCACCCGGTCGACGGGGCCTTCCAGGAGCTGTTCGTCTACGCCGAGCGCCACGCCCACCACCACGAGGTGGGGGACGAGGACGCAGCCGAGGAGTCGCGAGTCGAGGACGGTCTGATCGACCTCGAACCGCTGCTCCGGGACACGGTGGTTCCTGCACTGCCGTTCCAGCCGGTGTGCCGGCCCGACTGCCCCGGGCTGTGCTCCGAGTGCGGCAAGCCGCTCGCGGAGGACCCGGACCACCAGCACGACCTGATCGACCCCCGATGGGCGGCCCTCTCGGCCCTGACCGAGAACCAGCCCACTCCGACAGAGAAGAGGACCTGACGTGGCCGTTCCGAAGCGGAAGATGTCGCGCTCCAACACCCGCTCGCGCCGCGCCAACTGGAAGGCGGCTCCCGTCGCCACGACGACCTGCCCCCAGTGCAAGTCGCTCACCCAGCCGCACGTTGCGTGCCCGTCATGTGGCACCTACAAGGGCCGCCACTACGGCGTCGCCGAGCGCACCGAGCACCAGGGCTGATCGCTTCCCCATGGGGAGGGCGGCGTCCGCGCCCGGTGCACTGACACCGCCGCGCCCCGTCACCGAGCTGCTGGACCACCTGGTCCAGGTGACCAGCAGCCCGGTCGACGAGGCGCTTCTTCAGCGTGCCCTGACGCACCGCTCCTACGCCTACGAGGCGGGCGGGCTGCCGCACAACGAACGCCTCGAGTTCCTCGGCGACTCCGTGCTCGGCCTCGTCGTCACGACGACCCTGCACGATGCCCACCCGGACACCAGCGAGGGCCAGCTGGCCAAGCTGCGCGCATCCGTGGTCAACATGCGCGCGCTGGCCGAGGTGGGCCGCACGCTCGGCCTCGGTGACTACGTCTTCCTCGGGCGGGGGGAGGAGACCACCGGCGGGCGCGACAAGGACTCGATCCTCGCTGACACCGTCGAGGCGGTCATCGGCGCCGTCTACCAGAGCGGTGGGATCACCGCGGCCACCGAGCTCGTGCACCACCTCGTCGACCCGCTGCTCGCGCAGGCCGTGACCCTCGGGGCCGGCCTGGACTGGAAGACCAGCCTCCAGGAGATCTCCTCCAAGCACGGGCTCGGATCACCCGAGTACTCCGTCGTCGAGGAGGGGCCGGAGCACGCGAAGTGCTTCCGGGCCGAGGTGCACGTCGGGGGCAGGGTGCTCGGGCAGGGCGAGGGCCGCACGAAGAAGGTGGCCGAGCAGCAGGCTGCGGCGCTGGCTTGGGGCAGCATCCGCGACGCCCACGAAGGGGCCTGACCCACCGGTGCCCGAGCTCCCCGAGGTCGAGGTCGTGCGACGAGGTCTGGCCGACCACGTCGTCGGACGTCGCCTGACCGAGGTCGAGCTGCGCGGCCAGCGCGTAGCCCGGCGCCATGTCGCCGGCCCGGTCGACCTGGCCGACCGGCTCACCGGTCGCCGCATCGCGGCAGCCCGCCGCCGCGGCAAGTACCTGTGGCTCGACCTCGAGGAGGCGCTCGGCCTCGTCGTGCACCTCGGCATGAGCGGGCAGCTGCTCGTCGAGGCGGGTGACGCCCCGGACGAGAAGCACCTGCACGCCCGCTTCCGGTTCGCCGACGACGGCCCCGAACTGCGCTTCGTCGACCAGCGGACTTTCGGCGGGCTGGCGCTGGCCGACCTCGACGAGGACGGGGTGCCGACCTCGATCGCCTACATCGCCCGCGACCTGCTCGACCCGGACTTCGACCGGGCTGCGGTCATCAGGGCGGTCAAGGCCCGCGACAGCGCCATCAAACGCGTGCTGCTCGACCAGCGGGTGGCCTCGGGGATCGGCAACATCTACGCCGACGAGGCCCTGTGGCGGGCTGGCGTTCATGGCGAACGGGTGGCGCAGAGCCTCAGCAAGCCGCTGATCGGCACGGTGCTCGACCACGCGAGCGACGTGATGCGCGAGGCCCTCGACCAGGGCGGGACGAGTTTCGACGCCCTCTACGTCAACGTCAACGGCGCGTCGGGCTACTTCGACCGCTCGCTCGCCGCCTACGGTCAGGAGGGTCGCCCCTGCCGCCGCTGCGGCACCCTCATCCGCCGCGAGCACTTCATGAACCGGTCGTCGTTCTCCTGCCCGCGCTGCCAGCCCCGTCCGAGGGCCCGGCGCCAACCTGCCTGAGCCCTCAGGGGCCGGGGAGTTCCTTGAGCACCACGGTCTTGCCGGTGCGTTCCTCCGACAGGTCGGCCAAGGCCTGGCGCACCGTCTTGGCGAACAGGTGCGAGCCCTTCAGGCTCGGGTGGATGCCGTCGCTCTGGAGCTGTCCGCTGGTGCCCTTCAGGGCGGCATCCCAGTCGGCGAGGCGCACGTTCGGTCGACCCTTGACGAGTTCGCGCAGCGCCGCGTTGTCCTCTTCGGCGCGGGCGAACCGGCCGTGGACGGTCGTCAGCACCACCATGCGGTCCGGCCCGATGGCGTCGAGGGTCTTGCGCGCGACCGGCAGGTCGGTGCCGGCGTTCGTGCCGAGCACGATCACCACGGCTCGCCGCAGGGAGTCACCCTTGGCGGCGACGTACTTGGGCGCGGCGCTCCACTGGCGGTTGGACTTGCCGTCGACGCGGATGCCGGGCAAGTAGTAGCGCAGGGCGTGGATCGACCCGACGGCCATGGAGTCGCCGAAGACGTCGATCTCCTTGCCGGAGGGCATCGTCCAGTCGGCGGTCGTCGAGTCCGCCACGGCGGCGGATGCCGTGGGGCTGGGTGAGGTCGTGGCGGCATCCGCTGTGGCGGTGCCCGGGTTCGCAGGCCGACGCTCGTCAGCCGAGGATGCCGTCGTGTCCTCGAGAGCGAGGGCGGCCTCGTTGGCCGTGATGAGCTCCTCGGTGGCGGTGCGCTCCGGCGCGGTCACGAGCACCACGGTGACGACCAGGGCGAGCACCAGCGCGAGACCCCACAGGACACGAGCGCCCCGGGTGCCCATCGCCCGCAGCCGGGCCAGGGCACGACCGGCGGTGCCGCGGAAGCCGTGCCGGCGCACGGGCGTCTCGATGAACCGGTAGGACAGGTCGGCGATGACGAGGGTCATGACGACGCACCAGACCCGGGTCGCGAGGTAGGCCGGGCTGCCGGGTGCCACGGGAAGGTCGGCGCCGATGACGAGGAACACCGGCCAGTGCCAGAGGTAGATGCCGTAGCTGCGGGCACCGATCCAGCGGGCTGCGGGCAGTTCCAGAACCGCCTGCAGGCGTCCGGGCCGCTCGACGACGACGAGCACGAGGGCGGTCGTCGCGAGCGAGGCGAGCAGGATGCCACCGCGGAACGTCCACGCCGAGGCCTCACCTGCCGTCGCCATCAGTGCGAGCAGCGTGACGAGCGCCGCCGCGGCCACCTGACGCCGGTGGGCGCCCCACCACGGGGTGCGCGTCCACGCGCGGTGCGGGGCTGCCCACGCGAACGCCAGCGCCGCGCCGAGCATCAGCCCCATGACGTGGGTGTCGGTGCCGTAGTACGCGCGGGTCGGGCTCTGCGGGTCGACGTGCACCGCCATCAGCACCGCCGACAGCATGGCCAGGCCCAGCGCGACGGCAGCGCGGGCCTCGTACCCCCGCGTCACCCGCAGCAGCACCAGCACGGCGAGCGGCCACAGGAGGTAGAACTGCTCCTCGACGGCGAGGGACCACAGGTTCATGAACAGCGTGGGCGTCGTGGCTGCGAAGTAGTCGCTTCCAGCGGCCAGTTCGAGCCAGTTCGACGTGAACGTGAACGCCCCGAGCACCTGGCGCCCGATGCCGACGAGCAGGTCGCCCTCGGACAGGCGGGCGAGGAGCACGGAGGCCGGGACGCAGACGAGCAGGGCGGGCAGCAGGCGGCGGGCGCGGCGGGTCCAGAACCCCGGGAGGTCCAGCCCGCCGGTGGCCGCGCGCTCGCGCACGAGGAGCGTGGTGATGAGGAACCCCGAGACGACGAAGAACACGTCGACCCCGAGGAACCCGCCGGGCAGCCAGGACGGGTCGAGGTGGAAGGTCAGGACCGCGACGATGGCCAGGGCGCGCAGGCCGTCCAGGCCAGGCAGTCGGCCGGGGCGCGGTGCACCCTCGGCGGCACGCGCCGGTGCGGGCACGCCCGTCGTGGCGTCCCGTCCGCCGGGGCTGTGAGCCGTCACGGTGCTCATGTCGGTAACGGTAGGGGCAGGTGGTGACAGTGGTGCGGAGGCGCGCAGGCCTACGCTGGGTGTCCATGGACGACGATCAGCCCACGCGCCGCGTCACGGTGTTCGTGCGCGGGGACGTCCAGGGCGTCGGGTTCCGCTGGTGGGTGCGGACCCGGGCCCTCGAGCTGGGCCTGACCGGGCACGCCCGCAACACCGCGGACGGCCGGGTCGAGGTGGTCGCCGAGGGCCCCGTCCCCGCTCTCGGTGCCCTGCTGACCCTGCTCTCCGAGCCGGTGTCCACCTCCGGGCGGCCGGGTCATGTCAGCACCGTGTCGGCCCCGCTGCGCGGTGACCCGCGCGGTGAGGTCGGGTTCCGCGAGCGGTGACGGGCGCTCCCAACCAGGCTCGACGGCATCCGGGGGGTGGACGGGGGAGCGCCGCGGATGCCGCGGCTTCCTACGATGACGGCGTGAGCGACACCCCTCCCGACCTCGCACGCCTGCGCTCGAGCATCGACAACATCGACGCAGCGCTCGTGCACCTGCTCGCTGAGCGCTTCAAGGCCACCCAGCAGGTCGGCGAGCTCAAGGCCGCCATCGGGATGCCGCCGGCAGACCCGGCCCGCGAGGAGCGCCAGATCGCCCGCCTGCGCGGCCTGGCCGACGAGGCCGGGCTGGACCCGCAGTTCGCCGAGAAGTTCATCACCTTCGTCATCGCCGAGGTCATCCGCCACCACGAGGCCCTCGCAGCAGACCCCGACGCGGCCCAGAACTCCGCGGACCGGGCCTGACGCGGCGGTAGAGTCGGGCGGCATCCGGCTCCTGCCGAGCCTGCGCCACCCGACGGAAGCTGCGACGACACCGTGTACCTGAAGACGCTGACCCTCAAGGGGTTCAAGTCCTTCGCCTCGGCGACGACGATGCGCCTGGAGCCGGGCATCACCTGCGTCGTCGGGCCGAACGGGTCGGGCAAGTCCAACGTCGTCGACGCCCTCGCCTGGGTCATGGGTGAGCAGGGCGCGAAGAGCCTGCGCGGCGGCAAGATGGAGGACGTCATCTTCGCCGGCACCGCCGGACGCCCGCCGCTGGGCCGGGCCGAGGTCAGCCTCACCATCGACAACACCGACGGCGCCCTGCCGATCGACTACACCGAGGTGACGATCACCCGCACGATGTTCCGTGGGGGCGGCAGCGAGTACGCCATCAACGGCACGAACTGTCGGCTCCTCGACGTGCAGGAACTGCTCTCCGACTCGGGCCTCGGCCGTGAGATGCACGTGATCGTCGGGCAGGGCCAGCTCGACACCGTGCTGCGGGCCACGCCCGAGGAGCGTCGTGGCTTCATCGAGGAGGCGGCCGGCGTGCTCAAGCACCGCCGCCGCAAGGAGCGTGCGCTGCGCAAGCTCGAGACGATGGAGGCCAACCTCACCCGGGTGCAGGACCTCACCGGTGAGATCCGCCGCCAGCTCGGCCCCCTCGGTCGCCAGGCCGAGGCCGCCCGTCGCGCCGCCGTCATCCAGGCCGACGCCCGTGACGCCCGCCTGCGCCTGCTCGCCGACGACCTCGTGCAGCTCACCAGCCTGCTCGAGCAGGAGGTCGCCGACGAGACCGCGCTGATCGAGCGACGCAGCGCCGTCGAGAACGCCCTCGAGGACGTGCGCACCCGCCTGTCCGACGTCGAGCGCCGGTCCGCCGAGGCCGCCCCCGAGCTCACCCGCGCCCAGGAGCGCTTCGTGCGCCTGCAGAGCCTGCGCGACCGGCTCGACTCCACCGGGTCGGTGGCTGCCGAGCGGGTGCGCCTGCTCTCGCAGGACCAGGAGCACGAGGCCACCTCTGGGCGCGACCCCGAGGAGCTGCGCGCCCAGGCCGAGCAGGCCCGCGCGGCCGAGGCCGCGCTGCTCGCCGAGGTCGCCGCGGCCACGAGCGAGCTGGCTGCTGCCGTGACGGCCCGCCAAGAGGTCGAGGCGGCCTACGCGGCCGAGCAGGACCGCCTGTCGCGGCTGGCCAGGGCGGCCGCCGACCGTCGTGAGGGGCTGGCGAAGCTCGCCGGGCAGGTGGCGGCCCGGCGCAGCCGGATCGAGGCCGGTGAGGCCGAGATCGGCCGACTCGAGGCGACGGTGGCGGCAGCTCGCGCCCGTGCTGCCGAGGCCGAGCAGGAGTTCGCCCAGCTCGAGGGCGGCGTCGCCGTCGAGGAGGAGGGCGAGGAGGGGCTCGACGAGGCCTACGAGAGCGCCGCTGCGCGACTCGCCGAGATCGAGGAGCAGATCGAGGCCCTCGTGGCGCGCGAGCGCGACGCCGAGCGTGACCGCTCCTCCGCGACCGCCCGCATCGAGGCCCTGGAGCTCAGCCTGCGTCGCAAGGACGGTGCGGCGACCCTGCTCGCCGCCGCGGACGCCGAGCACGCCGTCATCGGCACCGTCGCGGCGTTGCTTCAGGTCAGCGGGGGCCACGAGGCTGCCGTCGCCGCTGCGCTCGGGTGGGCCTCCGAGGCGCTTGCCGTCCCGAGCGGCGAGCACGCCGCCCGCGCTCTGGAGTCGTTGCGCGAGACCAGCGGCGGGCGCGCCGCGCTGCTCGTCGGCACCACGGCATCCCCGTCGGATGGCGTGCAGTGGCCTGCGCTGGACGGGTCGGCGGTGTGGGCGCGCGACGTCGTGACTGCCCCCGCTGACGTGCGACCTGCGGTCGAGCAGCTGCTCGAACGGGTGGCGCTCGTGCCGACCGCCGCGCACGCCCTGGCGCTGGTCGCTCGCGGTGAGGGGATCACGGCCGTTACGGCCGACGGCGACGTCTTCGGCCCCGGGTGGGCCCGGGGTGGCAGCAGCGCGGGGGAGAGCCTGCTCGAGCTCCAGGCGGCCGTCGACGAGAGCCGGGAACGGCTGGATGCCGCGACCGCCCAGTCGGAGCAGGCCCGGTTTGCACTCGTCGCGGCCCGGGAGGCCGCGAGTGCGGTCGCGACCGAGGTCGATGCGGCGCTCGAGGCCCTGCACGAGTCGGACGCTCGCATGGCGGCCGTCGCCGAGCGGCTCGGGAGCCTGGGCGCTGCGGTGCGCACGGCATCCGCCGAGGCCGAACGCACCGAGCGGGCGATCGCCGTGGCGCGCGAGAACCTCGACCGCGACCGGGCCGAGCTCGAGGGACTATCGGCGCGACTCGCCGAGGCGCAGGAGGCCCCCGAGCTCGAGACGCAGGAACCGTCGACCGACGAGCGCGACCGGCTCGAGCTGGAAGCCAGCCGCGCCCGCACCGCGGAGACCGAGCTTCGGCTGACCCTGCGCACCCGCGAGGAGCGGGCCCGTGCCCTCAAGGGTCGGGCCGACTCCCTCGAAGGGGCCGCCCGCAACGAGCTCGCCGCGCGCGAGCGACTGCGCGAACGGCGTGAACGCCGCCGCCGCGAGGCCACGGTCGCCGAGGCCGTGCGGGCCGCCGCCGTCTACGCCGTGGCGCGCATCGGTGAGGCTCTGGCCCGGGCGACCACGCTGCGCGACACCGCGGAGGCCGAACGCGCCCAACGCGACCGGGCAGCGGTGGCACTGCGCACCGAGCTCGGCACCGTGCAGGACGAGCTGCGCGACCTCACCGACACCGCCCACCGTGACGAGGTGGCCCGCGCACGTCAGGTCGCCCGCATCGAGCAGCTGCAGGCCCGCGCCGTCGAGGAGCTCGGCATCGACCCCGAGGTGCTCGTCGAGGAGTTCGGCCCCCACCAGCTCGTTCCGCACGTCGTCGCCCCCGGCGAGGACCCCGACGAGGCTCCCGAGCCCGCGCCCTACGTGCGCGAGGTGCAGGAGAAGCGGTTGCGCAAGGCCGAGCGCGGGCTCGCCGCCCTGGGCCGGGTCAACCCGCTCGCCCTCGAGGAGTTCGCGGCCCTGGAGGAGCGGCACACCTTCCTCACCACCCAGCTCGAGGACCTCAAACGCTCCAAGCGCGACCTGCTCGACATCGTCAAGGAGATCGACGAGCGGGTGGAGGAGGTCTTCACCGAGGCCTTCGCCGACACCAAGGTGCAGTTCGAGCGGGTCTTCGAGCGGCTCTTCCCCGGTGGGGAGGGGCGCCTTGTCCTCACCGACCCCGACAACATGCTGACCACGGGCATCGAGGTCGAGGCCCGCCCACCGGGCAAGAAGGTCAAGCGGCTCTCGCTGCTCTCCGGTGGCGAGCGCTCACTGGTCGCCGTGGCCCTGCTCGTCGCCATCTTCAAGGCGCGGCCGAGCCCGTTCTACATCATGGACGAGGTCGAGGCGGCGCTGGACGACACCAACCTGGGGCGGCTCATCACGCTGTTCGAGGAGCTGCGCGACTCCAGCCAGCTCATCGTCATCACCCACCAGAAGCGGACGATGGAGGTGGCCGACGCCCTCTACGGGGTGTCGATGCGTGGTGACGGTGTGACGACGGTCGTCTCCCAGCGGATCAGGGACGTCGCCGCCACGGCCTGACGCCGGGTGGCTGCGCGACGGCGCTGGCTGTGCGCGACAGCGTCGCCGTCAGTTCCCGTGGGGCAGGGAGCCGAACTCGCTGAGCGGCCAGAACCGTCCGACGACGGGGCCTATCACGCGTTCCTTGGGCACGAACTTGGCACACTCCTGCCCCTGGGTGACCCCACGGCATCCGACGACGGAGTCCGCTGACTGCGATCGGTGGTCACCGAGCACCAGGAGGTTCTCGCTCGGGACGGTGATCTCGGGGAAGCAGCGCACCGAGCGGGGCGAGGTCGTGCAGTCCTGGATGCCGGGTACGAAGGGGAGGTCCTCGAAGACATAGGGCTCGGTGAGCGGTTTGCCGTCCACCGTCACGGCACCGACGTCGGTGCAGCACGCCACCTTCTGTCCGGGCATGCCGATGATCCGCTTGACCGTGTACGACGTGCTGCTCGGACCGATGCCGGTGAGGTCGCCGAAGGCGCGGATCCCCTTCAGGAGCAGGTTGTCGGCCGGGGGGAGCTCCTTGGCCTGCCAGGTCTCGCCGTGACCGAAGACGATGACGTCGCCGGCCCGCACGTCGTCGTCGAGGCGGTTGACCACGATCCGGTCGCCGATCTGGAGGGTGTTCTCCATCGACTGAGAGGGCACACCGAAGGGCTTGATGAGGAATGTCTGCACCAGAGCGACTGCGATGAGCGCGATGATCACCTCGGTGAACATCGGCAGGCTGCGCTTGTGCCGCGCCGGGGCAGGAGCGGGGGTGCCGTCGGCCTCGGAGGTCTCGCGGATGCCGGGGGTCTCGGGATCGCCGGACGACTTCGAGGGTTCGGCGCTCACGCGGTTACCCTAGTCGTCGGGCCCGACGTCGTGTGGCCGGGGGAGTCGGGGGGACTGCGCCGGTGGTGCCGCTTGGTGACGCTTCGGCCACGGATGCCGGTGTGGTTTGTGTGGCCAGTGGGGCGTCTGGGACAGTTGTGACCATGGTCTCCGTCGTGCTCGGCATGTTGTTCTGCCTCGGTCTCGCTCTCGCCGTCATGGCCCTGGTCGCCGTTCCCGCCCGTCGCGCCGGCCGCGACGTGCTCAGCGAGCGCGGCGAAGAGGTCGTCGGGTCGCTGCGCGACCGCCAGCTCCTCAGCCGCTGACCGGTTCTTCTTCGCCGCGGTTCGCCCGCCCCTGAGGGCGCGACCTGACGGTGTCGGCGCCGTGTGATTCGATGGGCGCCTTCCCCGACCCAGAGGAGCCAGCGCCGTGAGATCCGGAATCGACCCGACCGCCGTCGACCCGAACGTGCGCCCGCAGGACGACCTGTTCGCCCACGTCAACGGGCCGTGGGTCCGTGCGACGCCGATTCCCGCCGACCGCGGTCGCTACGGCACGTTCGACGAGCTGCGCGAGACCGCTGAGCAGCACGTTCGCGAGATCATCGAGGAGGTCGCCGCCGGTGACCCGCAGAGCGGCACCGTGGCGGCCAAGGTCGGGGACCTCTACGCGAGCTTCATGGACGAGGATGCCGTGGAGGCTCTCGGTTCGCAGCCGCTCGCGCAGGACCTGGCGCGTGCCGCGGCCGTCTCGTCCCCGGACGAGGTGATGGCGACGTCGGGCACCTTCGGACGCGCCGGCATCCTCGGTCTCGTCATGCCGTTCGTCAACACCGACGACCGTGACCCGAGCCGCTACGTGGTGTACCTCGAACAGGCCGGCCTGGGCCTGCCGGACGAGTCGTACTACCGCGAGGAGCAGCACGCCGACAAGCGTGCCGCCTACGTCGGGCACGTCGAGCGCATGCTGGCGCTCGCCGGCTGGCCCGCCCCGGCCGAGGCGGCCGCGCGCGTCATGGCGCTGGAGACCCGGCTCGCCGCCGGGCACTGGGACAAGGTGACCAACCGAGACCCGGTGAAGACCTACACCCTGCTCGACCTCGCCGGGTTGACGGACCTGGGGCCGCAGATCACCTGGTCTGCCTATCTTGATGGCCTCGGTGCCCCGGCGGATGCCTTCGACGCGGTGGTCGTGCGCCAGCCTGACCACATCACGTCGGTGTCGGCTGCCCTCACGCAGGAGCCGATGCAGGCGTGGCGCGACTGGCTCGCGTGGCACGTCGTGCACGCTCACGCGCCCTACCTGTCGTCGGCCTTCGTCGAGGAGAACTTCGACTTCTACGGCCGCACCCTGTCCGGCGTGCCCGAGATGCGCGAGCGCTGGAAGCGTGGCGTCGGTCTGGTCGAGGAGGCCCTCGGCGAGGCCGTCGGCCAGCTCTACGTCGAGCGCCACTTCCCACCGCATGCCAAGGAGGCCATGGTCGGGCTCGTCGACAACCTCGTCGAGGCCTTCCGGCGCAGTCTGTCGCAGGTGCCGTGGATGGGGGAGGACACCCGCCGCGAGGCCCTGACCAAGCTCGGCCAGTTCACTCCCAAGATCGGCTACCCGCAGCGCTGGCGCGACTACGGCGCCCTCGAGGTGCGTGCTGACGACCTGCTCGGAAACGTCCGACGGGCGGTGGCGTTCGAGGTCGACCGCCAGTACGCCAAGCTCGGCGGCCCGGTCGATCGCGACGAGTGGTTCATGACCCCGCAGACGGTCAACGCCTACTACAACCCGGGCCTGAACGAGATCGTCTTCCCGGCCGCGATCCTGCAACCCCCGTTCTTCGACGTCGACGCCGACGACGCCGTCAACTACGGCGGTATCGGAGCGGTGATCGGCCACGAGGTCGGGCACGGCTTCGACGACCAGGGCTCGCAGTTCGACGGCACGGGCACCCTGCGCAACTGGTGGACCGAGCATGACCGCAGCGCCTTCCAGGCCCTCGCCGACGCCCTCATCGCCCAGTTCGACGAGCTGGAGACCCGCGACGCCCCGGGCCACAAGGTCAACGGCGCCCTGACCGTCGGCGAGAACATCGGCGACCTCGGTGGGCTGACCATCGGGCACCTCGCCTACCGCATCTCCCTCGGCGATGAGCCGGCTCCGGAGATCGACGGGTGGACCGGCGACCAGCGCTTCTTCCTCGGCTGGGCACAGGTGTGGCGTGGTGCGGCGAGGGCCGCCGAGGCCGAGCGGCTCCTCGCCCTCGACCCGCACGCCCCGATGGACCTGCGGGCCAACGCCGTGCGCAACCTCGACGAGTTCCACGAGGCGTTCGGCGTCAGCCCGGGCGACGGGCTGTGGGTCGACCCGAGCGACCGGGTCCGCATCTTCTGACGACCGGGCGCCACTGAGGTGACGGCATCCGGTCACTGACGCGGAGGTGTGGATGCCGCGCAGCAGTTCGGCGGGGACGCAGTAGTTCGGATGGTGCCCGGCAATTACCGCGTGCGATCTGAAGTGGTGCGACGGATCCGAAGTGTTGCGTTCCCTGCTGCTCTGCAACCCTGCAGCCCAGAGTTCGCGCTGCGTGATGACAGCGGGCCGCGCCACTCCGCGACAGTCGCAACCCCGCCGGAAGATCCTGAGCGACGGACCTCTGGGGGTGAGTGGGAGGTCGTTGCGACGTGCAAGCAATCCCTTGTCCGACGCAAGAAACCTCAGCGGTACCCCCTACCGACAACCCTCAGTGAGCGTGTCGGATGCCGGGGGGCAGGAGTGCGGGTGAGCACGCCCTTGGCCCCTGCTCGTCGGTCCGGCCGGTCCCGGCGGCCCCCGCCGCGGGCCGGGTTTGGCGCTGCCGGTTTGGGGGGTGGTCGCCCGGCTGCGAGGATGACCGGGTGAGCGCCATCGACACCCTGTGGGAGTTCCTCGCCGTCGCCATCGGCATCATCGTCGTCTTCGGCGGTATCGCCGTTGGCCTGATGCGTGGCCGTGGGGGGAGGTCGAAGGAGCTTCCCCCGACTCCTCCGAGCAGTGCGCCCGGCGGGCCCGCCGTCGAGGTCGATGCGCCACCGGAGGGCGCGGTCGGGACCATCGAGCGCCCGGCCCCCGAGGTCCTCGAACCGACGCTCCAGCCGGAGGTCATCACCCCCGAGCCGGTCCCCACCCCCACGCTCGAGCGTCCCGATGCCCCGGCCGGGCGCCTGCGCCGGCTGCGGGCACGCCTCGCCCGGTCCAACAGCGCCCTGGGCAAGGGCCTGCTGGCCCTGCTGTCCGGCGGCAAGCTCGACGAGGCCGCGTGGGAAGAGGTCGAGGACACCCTCCTGGCGGCTGACCTGGGTGTGGCCGCGACGACCGAGCTCGTCGACTCCCTGCGCACCAAGGTCGCTGTCGAGGGCACGACCGACGAAGCCACCGTGCGTGGCTGGCTGCGCGAGGAGCTGCTGACCCTGGTCGACCCGTCGATGGACCGCTCGATCGTGTCGTCGCGGGTCGACGGCCGACCGGCGTGCGTGCTCGTCGTCGGGGTCAACGGCACCGGCAAGACCACGACCGTCGGCAAGCTCGCCCGGGTCCTCGTCGCGCAGGACAAGGACGTCGTCCTCGGTGCTGCCGACACCTTCCGTGCAGCCGCCGCCGACCAGCTCCAGACCTGGGGCGAGCGCGTCGGGGTGCCTACGATCCGCTCCGACCGCGATGGCGCAGACCCCGCCGCGGTGGCCTTCGACGCCGTCAAGGCTGCCGCCGAGATGGAGGCCGACGTGGTGCTCATCGACACCGCCGGGCGCCTGCAGAACAAGGTCGGCCTCATGGACGAGCTCGGCAAGGTCAAGCGGGTCATCGAGAAGCAGAGCCCGGTCGACGAGGTCCTGCTCGTCCTCGACGCCACCACCGGCCAGAACGGCATGCGCCAGGCCGAGGTCTTCTCGCAGGTCGTCGGCATCACCGGCATCGTGCTCACCAAGCTCGACGGGACCGCCAAGGGCGGCATCGTCGTCGCCGTCCAGCGCGGTCTGGGAGTCCCCGTCAAGCTCGTCGGGCTCGGCGAGGGTCCCGACGACCTGGCGCCGTTCGAGCCCGAGGCGTTCGTCGACGCCCTGTTGGACTAGGCCGCCGGAGGCGGGGGCGACGGGAGGGAGCAGGCGGGGGTGCCGCCGGGCAGGCGGTGCCGGTTCGCCGCGACCCACCGGTAGGCACGGGCCGCGAGGGCGTTGACCCCCGGCGCCACCAGCACCACACCGACCGGGCGCACCCACCAGCGTGACGCGCGCAGCGCCCGCGCGATGGCGACGTGACCGGCATCCCGGATGCCGTTCTCACCGACCCAGCGCACCGCCTCGTCGCACTCCTCGGGCGTCAGGCCCAGGGCGTCGAGATCGAGGTGCTGCCACGGCTGCACGGCGTAGTCATCGGGGGAGCGCCGCAGCCGGCGCGTGATGACGCCGGCCGAGGTCGTGCAGAACGCGCAGTCCCCGTCGAACACCAGGACCGGCAGAGGTGCGGCGGTGAGCGGGTGTGGAGCCATGGCCGTATCGTCCCACGGTCACCAGGTCTCAGGATGCGAGACCTCTGGTCCTGTGAAACCGGATGCTTACACCCACTGGCCTGATGCAACATCCCCGAAACATCCGGGGGAGTGAGGGGTAACGGACCGGGGTGATCGTTGACGACATGAGCACACCACTGATGCCCCTGGCGGAGGCAGCGGAGACGGTCGACTACGCAGCAACGGCGTTCTTGATCCTCTGCGCCTCCCTCGTCCTCCTCATGACCATCCCCGGTCTCGCCCTGTTCTACGGCGGCATGACCCGAACCAAGTCCGTCCTCAACATGATGATGATGTCGTTCGGCGCGATGGGCGTCGTCGGCATCATCTACGTCCTGTACGGCTACTCGATGAGCTTCGGCAGCGAGAACGTCGGCGGGATCATCGCGAACCCGTTCGAGAAGTTCGGCCTCGCCAGCACCGACACGATCATCAACCCCTTCGGCTACGAGGGCTACGGCAACATCCCCGAGCTCGCGTTCGTCGGCTTCCAGCTGACCTTCGCGGTCATTACCGTCGCCCTCATCAGCGGCGCCGTCGCCGACCGGGTGAAGTTCTCCACCTGGATGGTCTTCGCCGCCCTCTGGGTCACCTTCGCGTACTTCCCGATCGCCCACATGGTGTGGGGCGGCGGCCTGCTCAGCGGTGCCGAGGGTGGCCTGGCCGCAGCCGTGTTCGGCGTGACCGACGGCGTCGCCAACGTCGTGCCGATCGACTTCGCCGGTGGCACGGTCGTGCACATCAACGCCGGTGTCGCCGGGCTGGTCCTGGCGCTCGTCGTCGGCCAGCGCGTCGGCTTCGGCAAGGTGGCCATGCGCCCCCACAACGTGCCGCTCACCATGATCGGCGCCGGCCTGCTGTGGTTCGGCTGGTTCGGCTTCAACGCGGGCTCCGAGCTCGCCGCTGACGAGACCGCCGCCCTCGTGTGGGTCAACACCACCGCCGCGACGTGCGCGGCGATGCTCGGCTGGCTCGTCGTGGAGAAGGTGCGTGACGGTCACGCCACCTCCGTCGGTGCGGCCTCGGGTGTCGTCGCCGGTCTCGTCGCGATCACCCCGGCCTGTGGCGCCCTCAGCCCGCTCGGCTCGATCATCCTCGGTGTCGTGGCCGGTGGCCTGGCCGCCCTCGCCGTCGGCCTGAAGTTCAAGCTCGGCTACGACGACTCGCTCGACGTCGTCGGCGTCCACCTCGTCGCCGGCCTCTGGGGCACCGTCGGCGCGGGACTGCTCGCGACCTCCACGGGTCTGTTCTACGGTGGCGGTATCGACCAGCTCGTCCTGCAGGTGCTCGTCGCGCTTGCCACGCTCGTCATCTCGGGTGTCGTCACGCTGATCATCGCCCTGGCACTCAAGGCGACGATGGGCTGGCGCGTTCCGGAGGACGTCGAGATCGCAGGCATCGACGGCTCCGAGCACGCTGAGTCGGCCTACGACATCAACTCTCGCGGTGGTCGGATGAGCGGTGGCCCCAGCGCCGCCCCCACTGGCGCCCCGGCCAAGAACCTCGAAGGAGCCCAGGCATGAAGCTCGTCACTGCCATCATCAAGCCCCACCAGCTCGACGAGGTGAAGGAGGCCCTCGAGGCCTTCGGCATCCAGGGCATGACCATCAGCGAGGCCCACGGCTACGGGCGCCAGCGTGGCCACAGCGAGGTCTACCGCGGTGCCGAGTACACCGTCGACTTCGTACCCAAGAGCCGGATCGAGGTGCTCGTCGACGACATGGACTCCTCCTCCGTGGTCGACGTCATCCTCAAGGCCGCCCAGACCGGCCGCATCGGTGACGGCAAGATCTGGGTCGTCCCGGTCGAGGACGTCGCCCGGGTCCGCACTGGAGAGCGCGGCGTCGAGGCGATCTGAGCATGACAACCCCCTCGAGCGAGCTCAGCTCCAGGCGGCTCGACCTGGCCGGCACCCGCGACTTCGCCGTCGCGGGTGCCGGCCCGGCACGCCGGGCCGCCCTCGCAGCCTTCAACCGTCGGTGGCTCGCCGGGATCTGGGCGAGCGCCACGGGTGGGAGCCGGATCGAGGGAATCGCCCTGGCGGCCGTCGGCAGCATCGGCCGCGGTGACGCCGGCCCCCTCAGCGACTACGACCTCGTCCTCCTGCACTCCGAGCGCTCGCTGCCCGCCAAGGAGCTGACGGCGCTCGCCGACCGCATCTGGTACCCGATCTGGGATGCCGGGGTGCGTCTTGACCACAGCGTCCGCACGGTGACGCAGTGCCGCCAGGTCGCGGCATCCGACCTCACCGCCGCCGTGGGGCTGCTCGACCTCGCTCCGTTGGCGGGTGACGAGCAGCTCGTCGTCGCGGCCCGCTCGACCGTGGCCCACGACTGGCGCGGCAACGCCCGCAAGCGGCTGCCCCTGCTGGTCGAGGCCGTGGCCTCGCGCCACCAGCGACAGGGTGACCTCGCCCAGTCCATCGAGCCCGAGCTCAAGGAGGCCCACGGCGGCCTGCGGGACATGACCGTGCTGTCCGCCCTGGCCGAGGCCTGGCTCGCCGACCGACCCCACGGCGGGGTCGATGCCGCCCAGGCCACCCTGCTCGACGTCCGCGACGCCGTGCACGTCGTCACCGGCCGGGGCCGTGACCGGCTCGGACGCGAGGACCACGACGCCGTCGCCGCGCTCCTGGGCCACCAGGACTCCGACGACCTCTTGACGGCGGTCTCGCACGCCGGACGAGTCATCGCCTACGCCCTCGACGGCACGCTGCGCCGGGCCGGCCAGTCGCAGCGCGCGAGGACCCTGCGCGTCGGGCCGCGCCGCCCGCAGATGACGCCGCTCGGCCACGGGCTGTTCTCCAGCGACGGCGAGGTCGTCCTCGGCTCCGCCCGGCTCGCCGAGGCCGACGCGGGGATGCCGCTGCGGGCCGGTGTGGTCGCGGCCCGGGCCGGGTTGCCGATCGCCCCGGCGACGCTGGACAACCTCGCTTCCAGCTCGCCGCTGCCCGAGGCCCCGTGGCCGCCGTGGATGCGTGACCTCCTCGGTGACCTGCTCGCCGCCGGACCCGGCCTCGTCGGGGTCTGGGAAGGGCTGGACCAGGTCGGCATCATCGACCGGTGGATCCCGGAGTGGGCGTCGGTGCGCTCGCGGCCGCAGCGCAGCGCGGTGCACCGGCACACCGTGGATCGGCACCTCATCGAGACCGTGGTGCGAGCGGCGGGGCTCGTGCGACGGGTCTCGCGTCCGGACCTGCTGCTCGTCGCAGCCCTGTTGCACGACATCGGCAAGATCCGTGGGGCCCACGACCACTCGGTCACCGGCGCCGAGCTGACCCGGCCGATCGTCACCCGATGGGGGTTCTCGCCCGAGGACGTCGACACTCTCGTGCTGCTCGTGCGGGAGCACCTGACCCTCATCGAGCTCGCCACTCGGCGCGACCACCAGGACCCGGCCACCGTCGATGCGGCCATCGCCGCGGTCGACGGTGACGGCGACGTCTTCGAGATCCTCCTCGCGCTCAGCGAAGCCGACGCGTCCGCGGCCGGGCCGGCGGCGTGGACCGACTGGCGAGCCACCCTGCTCGCGCAGCTGGCCGCTGACGTGCGCGAGCGGCTCGCGGGGCCGGCCCGGGTCGGTGTGCCCGTCGGAGTTGCCGACTCGGCGATCGTCCCCTGGGGTGTGCTCGATGCCGGTGGGCTGGCCTCGGTGCGGGCGGGGGAGCCGCACGTGCGCGTCATCGCCACCGGCGGGTCGCACCGCCTCGACATCACCGACCTCGATCGGGTCGGGCTCTTCGCCGACACCGCGGGCCTGCTCGCGGCCGAGGGCCACACCGTACGCACGGCCATCCTGCGCACCGTCGACGGGATCGCCGTCAACGAGTGGCACGTCGAGTCGCCGAGTGGAGCGGTGCCGGATGCCGCGCGCATCGAGCGCGGGTTGGCTCGCCTCGCGCAGGGGGATCGTGGACCCCTCACGACCTTGGACCGGCGTCGGGCACACCACCCGAGGCCGTCAGGGCGGTCGTCGATCGGCACGCCGGGTCAGGCGCGAGCGCTGATCGTCCCCGGCGCGAGCAGCGACGCCACCGTGCTCGAGGTGCGTGCCCAGGACCGGCCCGGACTGCTCCACGAGATCGGTGCCGCCTTCGCGTCGGCCGGCATCTCGGTGCGCTCGGCCCACATCGCGACCTATGCCGGCCAGACCCTCGACACCTTCTACCTGACCGGGGCCGACGGGTTGCCCCTGCCGCCCGCTCGGGTCGCGCAGGCGGTCAGCCTCATCATCGACACGTGTGACGGCATCTGAGCCACGCGACCCTCCTGCGAAACCTCCGACTCTCCTGCGAACCCTCCGGCCCTCCTGCGAACGTGGGTGAAGATCGTCGTCCAGCCGACGATTTTCACCCACGTTCGCGGTGAGGGTGTTGGCGGTCGGGGCCCGTCGGCATCAGCCGTTAGCCTTGACCGGTGTTCACCAGCCTCTCCGACCGCCTGACCGAGACCTTCAAGAACCTCCGCAGCAAGGGTCGTCTCACGGAGTCGGACGTCAACAAGACGATCCGCGACATCCGTCTCGCCCTGCTCGACGCCGATGTCGCGCTGCCGGTGGTCAAGGAGTTCACCCACGCCGTGCGTGAGCGCGCGCTGGGGGCCGAGGTCAGCGAGGCGCTGAACCCCGCGCAGCAGGTCGTGAAGATCGTCAACGAGGAGCTCGTCGGCATCCTCGGGGGACAGACGCGCACGATCGCGTTCGCCAAGCAGCCGCCGACCGTCATCATGCTCGCCGGCCTCCAGGGTGCCGGCAAGACGACCTTGGCCGGCAAGCTCTCGAAGTGGCTCAAGGACCAGGGCCACACCCCTCTGCTCGTGGCCGCCGACCTCCAGCGCCCGAACGCCGTCACCCAGCTCGAGGTCGTCGGTGAGCGCGCTGGCGTGCCGGTCTTCGCGCCTGAGCGCGGCAACGTCTTCGGCCACGACGTCGTCTCCGAGACGAGTGAGGGCACCCGCAGCCACGGCGACCCGGTGGCCGTCTCGCGCGCCGGTGTCGAGCACGCGCGCCGGGCCCAGCACGACGTCGTCATCGTCGACACCGCAGGTCGCCTCGCCATCGACGCGAACCTCATGCAGCAGGCCGCCGACATCCGTGCGGCGATCCAGCCCGACGAGGTCCTGTTCGTCATCGACGCGATGATCGGTCAGGCTGCGGTCGAGACCGCCCGCGCCTTCCAGGACGGGGTCGACCTCACCGGTGTCGTGCTGACAAAGCTCGACGGCGACGCCCGCGGTGGTGCTGCCCTGTCGGTTGCCTCGGTCACCGGCCGCCCGATCATGTTCGCGAGCACCGGCGAGGGCGTGAAGGACTTCGAGGTCTTCCACCCCGACCGGATGGCCTCTCGCATCCTCGACATGGGTGACATCCTCACCCTCATCGAGCAGGCCGAGAAGGCGTTCGACCGCACCCACGCCGCGGAGATGGAGCGCAAGTTCCTCGCTGCCGAGGACTTCACCTTCGACGACTTCCTTCAGCAGATGGCGGCCATCAAGAAGATGGGCTCGCTGAAGTCGATCCTCGGCATGATGCCGGGCATGGGCCAGATGAAGGCCCAGATCGACGCCTTCGACGAGCGCGAGTTCGACCGGGTCGAGGCCATGGTGCGCTCGATGACCCCGTTCGAGCGCAACCACCCCAAGCAGATCAACGGCTCGCGCCGGGCCCGCATCGCCAAGGGGTCGGGCACCAGCGTTTCCGAGGTCAACCAGCTGCTCGAGCGCTTCACCGACGCCCAGAAGATGATGAAGCAGCTCGCTCGCGGCGGGGGCATGCCGGGGATGCCGGGCGGAGGCTCCGGCCCGGGCAAGCGCGGCCGTCAGCAGGTGCCCCAGCGCAAGAAGTCCAAGTCCGGAAACCCGGCCAAGCGCGCAGCCGAGCAGCGAGCGGCGGCCGAGCGCCCGGCATCCGGCGGTGGTGCCTTCGGCGCTCCCGGCGCGGGCGACCCGGCGACCATCGACCCGGCAAGCCTGCCCAAGGGCTTCGAGAAGTTCCTGGGGCAGTGACCTACGGTGCCGCTACCGGTGTCGCGCAGCGCGTTAGATGCGCTTGGCAGGCGGCTGCGTCAAGGCGAGGTCACGGACGCCGACTGGCTGCTCCTCCACGCGGTTCTTGACTCCTACCAAAGGGCGCTGGACGAGGTGCAGGCGACACTGGCTGCGTTGGGGTATGCCTCGACCTCCCGCGTCAAGTCCACCGGCACACTGATTGACAAGTTGAATCGTGGGACCTCGTTCAAGTCCGTTCAGGACGTCGCAGGGGTGCGAATCGTCATAGACGGCGGCTGCTCCGAGCAGGACGAAGTCGTCGACGCGATCGTCCGGGAGTTCGGCGCGAGTAGTCGAGTCGTGGACAGGAGGGCAAACCCGACACACGGGTACCGCGCAGTTCATGTGATCGTTCGGCGAGATGAGTTGCCTGTCGAGATCCAAGTGCGAACGACCCCTCAAGACATCTGGGCGCAAACCATCGAAAGGCTGGCGGATCGCTGGGGTCGAGGGATCCGCTATGGCGAGCCGCTGGTTGGCGCGGACATCGAAATCGTGCCGGGCTATACACGGGGTCATCTCCTTGAGACGCTCGACCGTGCGACAGAGGTGATTGCACGTTTTGAGGACATGCAACGGGAACGATCTCTGGATCAGGTAGCGTTCACAGAGTTGGAAGAGTCAACGAACGACCTGCTAGCAGCCATCTCCGACTTGTACGGTGGCATCGACGACGCCCTCGGCTGACTGTGAAGGAGCACGCACCATGAAGCACTTCATGATCGTGTTCGACCGGCTCGGTGGACGTGTGCTTCGTGAAGAGGAGTTCACGGACGCGCGGGAGGCCATGAGCCAGCGGTTTGCGGCGGAGCAGCTCCACCGCGGAAACCCCGATGTTGAGGTCGTGGTGCTCGGCGCCGAATCTGCTGAGGCGCTGCGCAGTACACACTCCCGCTATTTCAGCGACGTCGTGACTCTGACCCGGAGAGGCGCCACGGCGGTGCGCGCCGTGCGTCAAACCTCTCGTATCGCTGGGTGACCGGGAGCGAGTCGCTCTCGACGCTCGCGGTCGGCACGGCCGGGGCGCGGGTGGCCTTCCTGCACGGACTGTTCGGGCAGGGGCGCAACTGGACCCAGATCGCCAAGGCGATCGCCGGCCCGGACGGGGCTGCGGCCCAGTGCCTGCTCGTCGACCTGCCCGACCACGGACGGTCGCCGTGGACGCAGGAGTTCTCCTACGAGACGTATGCGCAGCGCGTCGCCGCCACGCTGGCGGCCACGGCGCCGGGGGAGCCGTGGGTGCTCGTCGGCCACTCGCTCGGGGGCAAGGTCGCGATGGTCACCGCCCTGACCAACCCCGAGCTCGTGCGCAGCCTCGTCGTCGTCGACATCGCCCCCAAGGACTACGGCGACCTCGACCGCTTCGTGCACTACATCGAGGCCATGCGCTCGCTCCCGCTGGCGGAGCTCACCGGGCGCGCCGACGCGCAGGACCGCTTCGCGCAGGTCGAGCCGGATGCCGGGGTGCGCGGGTTCCTGCTGCAGAACCTTCGGCGGCGGGGCGACACCTGGGGGTGGCAGGCCAACCTTGAGCTCATCGCGGCCGACGCGGCGCTCGGTCAGGGCTCGCGGATCGCCGACTTCCCCGAGCTCGGTGCCCCGCCGTACGACGGCCCGGTGGTGTGGCTCGTCGGTGGCGACTCCGGCTACGTGCGTGACGAGGACACCGAGCAGATGCGGGCGCTGTTCCCGCGTGCGCGGCCGGTGGTCGTCAAGGGGGCCGGGCACTGGGTGCACTCGGAGGCGCCCGAGGTCGTCATCGAGACGTTGCGCCGGGTGCTGAGGGCACTGCCTGCTGCCTGATTCGCCGTCGGGTGTGTGGGAAGTGCCCCGGCCCATTGACATTCTTCACGCCCGACTGCGCGGCCCGGGTCTAGGGTCGGGGCATGGCTTCGGTCCTGCACCTCACCGGCCCTGTCCTGCTCGGCCCCGACGACGTCCGAGATCAGGCCTGGGTGCTCGGCGGCCGCATCACCTATGACCAGCCGGCCGGTGACCACGACGTCACCACCGTGCCCGGCTGGGTGCTGCCGGGCCTGGTCGACGCCCACAGCCACATCGGGCTCGACCGTCACGGGGCCACCGACGCGGCGACGGCGCAGCAGCAGGCCCTGACCGACCGTGCTGCGGGTGCCCTGCTGCTGCGCGACGCCGGCTCGCCCGCCGAAACCCGGTGGGTGCAGGACCGCGAGGACCTGCCGCGGCTCGTGCGGGCCGGGCGGCACATCGCCCGAACGCGCCGCTACATCCGCAACTACGCGTGGGAGGTCGAGCCCGAGCAGCTCGTCGACCAGGTGCGCATCGAGGCGCGCTCGGGCGACGGGTGGGTCAAGCTCGTCGGCGACTGGATCGACCGGGAGAGCGGGGACCTCGCGCCGTGCTGGCCGGCTGACGTGTTGGCGCAGGCGGTCGCGGCGGCCCACGAGGAGGGGGCCCGGGTCACGGCGCACTGCTTCGGGGAAGAGTCACTGCGTGACCTGGCCGCGGCGGGTGCCGACTGCGTCGAGCACGCCTGCGGGCTCGAACCCGACACCATCGACACGTTCGCCCGTCAGGGCATCGCGATCGTGCCCACGCTGGTCAACATCGACACCTTCCCGCAGATCGCGGAGCCGGCTCGCGAGAAGTTCCCCGACTACCACCGGCACATGATCGACCTGCACGCGCGCCGGTTCGAGACGATCGCGTCGGCGCGCGAGGCCGGCATCCCGGTCTACGTCGGCACGGATGCCGGGGGCTCACTTCCCCACGGACTCGTCGCCGACGAGGTCGCGCACCTCGGGCGGGCCGGCTTCACGCCGCAGCAGGCGTTGGATGCCGCGTGCTGGGGTGCGCGGGCGTGGCTGGGATGGCCGGGGCTGGGGGAGGGGGAGGAAGCCGACCTCGTCGTGTACCCCGCTGACCCGCGGGCTGACCTCGGCGTGCTCGCTGCCCCGTCGCTGGTGGTGCTGCGCGGGATCGCCCACATCCCCTGACCCCACGCCCGCCTGAGACCTCCGAGCTGCGGGTCGAGAGTAGACGAATCGCCGCGAGCGGCAAGGGCCACGCGGCGATTCGTCTACTCTCGACGGGTTGTGGTGAGGGCGTGCTCAGGCGGGTTCGGCCGCGCCCTTGCGGGCGTCGTCCGTGGCGAGCTCTGCCTCGAGGTCGGCGAGCTCACGCTCGAGAGCGAGTTCGCCCCGGTAGGCCCGCACCGACCAGGCGACCGCGCCCGCCCAGACGGCGGCCAGCACGAGGTAGACGAGGGTGCGGGTGGAGTCCGACGCGTCGATCCAGTCGCTGCGCAGCAGGGTGCGGCTGTTGGTGAGCACGATGACCCCGCCCACCGCTGAGCCGAGCACCCGGGGCGGGATGTGCCGCACCAGCCACGCGGCGATCGGGGCGGCGATGAGCCCGCCGACGAGCAGCGCGACCACCCATGCGGTGTCGATGCCGGCGGATCCGAGCGCGAGGAGGAAGCCGGCGCTCGCGGCCACCGAGACGAGGAACTCGCTGGTGTCGATCGAGCCGATGACCTTGCGGGGCTCCAGGCGCCCGCTCGCGAGAATCGCCGGCGTCCCGACAGGGCCCCACCCACCGCCACCGGTCGCGTCGACGAAGCCGGCGACGAGACCGAGCGGGGTGAGGAAGCGCCGACGCAGCGGTTGGCCGAGCCGGTCCCGCCGCAGGCCCTTGACGGTGAAGCGCACGAGCACGTAGATGCCCAGCGCCAGCAGGATCAGGGACATGACGGGGGCGGCGACCGAGGTGTCGAGGCTGGACAGGAAGGTCGCGCCGGCGAAGGCTCCGATCGCGCCGGGGATGCCGATGCGGATGACGACCTTCCAGTCGACGTTCCCGAACTTCCAGTGGGACGCACCCGAGGCCAGCGTCGTGCCGATCTCGGCGAGGTGCACGGTCGCCGAGGCCGCCGCCGGGTTGGTGCCGATGGCGAGCAGGAGCGTCGTCGACGTCACCCCGTACGCCATGCCGAGCGACCCGTCGACGAGTTGGGCGCCGAGGCCGACGAGGGCGAGGAGGACGAGCTTTCGCACGGGACAGGCTCCAGAGAGTGGTAATCCGACCGGACAAGTAGGAGTTTCATCCAACGTCTTGTTATGGGTCAACCAATGAAAAGTTATGTCTCGCATGGTGGATGCCGGGTGCTCGCCACCCGCGACGACGCCTCGCCCTCATCGGTGGGGGAGGATGCCGTCGTGGACATCACCGCTCGCACCGAGTACGCCGTTCGGGCGATGCTCTCGCTGGCGCAGGCCCACGCGGCCGGCGAGGGCCCGGTCAGTGTCGACACGCTCGCCCGTCAGCAGGATCTTCCGCGCAAGTTCCTCGAGGCGATCGTTGGTGACCTGCGCGTGGCCGACCTCGTGGTGAGCACCCGCGGAGCCCGCGGCGGGTACGCGCTCGCGCGTCCGGCATCCGCGATCTCCCTCGGTGACGTCTTCCGTGCCGTCGACGGTCCGCTCGCCGAAGTGCGTGGCCTGCGCCCTCACGAGACGAGCTACGAGGGAGTGGCGCAGCACCTGCCGACGGTGTGGGTGGCGGTGCGGGCCAGCCTGCGCGAGGTGCTCGACGGCACCACGCTCGACCAGGCCCTCACGGGCGCCCTGCCGCCCGCGGTGACCTCGAAGGCTGCCGACCCCTTGGCGTGGCAGAACCGGTGAGCTCCGCCCGGGCCTGGCGCCCGGGCCGACGCCCCACCCCGGCGTGGTCGGGACCGGGCACGGCATCTGGCAGAATGGACGGCTGTACCCGTCCGGTCGCTGCCGTCTGCGCATCGCCGGACCGGACGCCTACACCGAGCTCCCGGCTCCCCGCGCGATCCGTGCGCGGTCTTGCCGCGCTCATCACGTACCAGGAGTGACCACCACCGTGGCCGTCAAGATTCGTCTCAAGCGCATGGGCAAGATCCGTGCACCGTTCTACCGTGTCGTCGTCATGGACTCGCGCACCAAGCGCGATGGCCGGGCGATCGAGGAGATCGGCAAGTACCACCCCACCGAGGAGCCCTCGCTCATCGACATCGACAGCGAGCGCGCGCAGTACTGGCTCAACAACGGCGCCCAGCCGACCGAGGCCGTCGCCGCCCTGCTGAAGATCACCGGTGACTGGCAGAAGCACAAGGGCCTGCCGGGCACCGAGGGCACCCTGAAGGTCAAGGAGGCCAAGACCTCCAAGCGCGACCTGTACGAAGCAGCCCTGGCTGCCGCCGGCAAGTCCACCGCCGAGGACACCTCCGGTGCGACCACCGCCAAGAAGCGCGCCGCCAAGAAGGTCGAGGAGGCCCCGGCCGCCGAGGCAACTGAGGCTCCGGCTGTTGAGGCCGAGGCCACCGACGAGGCGAAGGCCTGACCGTGCTCGAAGAGGCGCTCGAGCACCTCGTCACGGGCATCGTCGACCACAAGGACCAGGTGCAGGTCCGCCAGAAGGAACTGCGCCGCGGCGAGATCCTCGAGGTGCGCGTGCACCCCGACGACCTCGGCCGGGTCATCGGCCGCTCGGGCCGCACCGCCAGCGCACTGCGCACCGTCATGGGTGCGCTCGCCGGCGGGCGCCAGGTGCGGATCGACATCGTCGACACCGACCGGGTCCGCTGACCCGAGTCGCTGACGTCGGTCGCCGAGAGCGACCACCACGACGGCGGGGTGTCCCGGGAGGAATCTCCCCGGGGCACCCCGCCGCCGCAATGTCCCGCCCCACCCCGACTCACCCCGTGCACCACCTGGTGCAGCCCAGCACCCCACGACAGGATGTCCCCCGTGACCGAGCGCACCGTCGTCGCCCGCATCGGCAAACCCCACGGCCTGCACGGTGAGGTGACCGTCCAGCTGCACACTGACGAGCCGGAGCGTCGGCTCGCCGTCGGAGAGGCCCTCGACACCGAGGCCACGAGTGGCTCCGGCGTTCCGCGCGTGCTCACCGTGCGCTCCACCCGGGTGCACAACGGCATCTGGCTCGTGGCGTTCGAGGAGATCCCCGACCGCACCGGCGCCGAGTCGCTGCGTGGCACCCGCCTCGTCATCGACGGTGACGCAACCCTGCCCGCCGAGGACGACGAGGACGTGTTCACCGAGGAGCAGCTGCGCGGCCTCACCGTCGTGGACCCCGCAGGCACGGTGCTCGGGCAGGTCGGCGGGCTCGAGCTCGGCGCCTCCCAGGACCGGCTCGTCGTGCTGCTTCCTGACGGCCGCGAGGCGCAGGTGCCGTTCGTCACGGCCATCGTCCCGACGGTTGACCTCGCGGGGGGCAAGGTCGTCGTCGATGCCCCGCCCGGGCTGCTCGACCTCGGGGTCTGACCGCGATGCGCCTCGACGTCGTCACGATCTTCCCTGGCTACCTCGCGCCGCTCGACCTCTCGCTCATCGGCAAGGCGCGGCGCGACGGGATCCTCGACGTCCACGTGCACGACCTGCGCACGTTCACCGACGACCGGCACCGCACCGTCGACGACAGCCCGCTCGGTGGGGGCGCGGGCATGGTCATGAAACCCGAGCCCTGGGCGCGCGCGCTGGACCACGTCGTGGATGCCGGGGCGAGCGAGGGTGCACCGGTGCCGCACCTCATCGTCCCCGGCCCGGGTGGGGTGCCGCTCACCCAGGCGCTGGCCCACCAGCTCGCGCAGGAGCCGTGGCTGGCGTTCGCGTGCGGTCGCTACGAGGGCATCGACGAGCGCGTCTACGAGAGCGCCGGCGAGCGGATGCCGGTCACGATCGTCTCGCTCGGGGACTACGTCCTCAACGGGGGAGAGGTCGCGGTGCTGGCGATCGTCGAGGCGGTCGGCCGGCTGCTGCCGGGGGTCGTGGGCAACGCCGAGTCACTCGTCGAGGAGTCCCACGAGGACGGGCTGCTCGAGTACCCCGTCTACACCAGGCCGGCCGTGTGGGCCGACGGTGACGTGGTGCGCGAGGTGCCGCCGGTGCTGCTCTCCGGCAACCACGGCGCCATCGCGGCCTGGCGCCACGAGCAGCGCCTGGAGCGCACTGCCGCCCGCCGCCCCGACCTCCTGCCGGTGTCGGCGACGACCGGGGCCCTGGCCGACCTCGACGTGCGGGTCGCCACCGCCGCTGACGCGCCCGAGCTGCGGGTGCTCCAGCTCGCGTGCTGGGTGCCCGAGGGTCGCGCGTCGGGAAGCTGGACCATCCCGCCGCTCGACGAGACGCTCGAGGAGGTGACCGCGGGCATCGGTGCGTGGACGACGTATGCCGTGCGCACGGCATCCGCGTCGGGTGTGCCGGGGCGGTTGGTCGCCTCGGTGCGTGGCCGGGTGCGCCCCGGTGACCCGAGCGTCTGGGAGACCGGGCGCCTCATGGTCGTGCCGGACCTGCAGGGGCGGGGTCTGGGCCGCGAGCTGTTGGCGCTCGCGGAGGCGGCCGCACCGGCGTCGGTGACGACGTTCTGGATCAACACCGGGGTCGTGAGCAAGGCCAACCAGCGTCGGTACCAGCGGGCCGGCTACCGGCAGCTGCCCGGTGGGGGGTCGTTCCCGGGCACGGTCGACCTCGTCAAGCGTCGTCGCACGGCGTAGCGGCTAGGGCTGCAGCGAGCCTCGAAGGTCGGCGGGCAGCAGCCGGGCGCTGCCGATGAGTCGCTCGGCGACGACGGCCGTGGTCGTCTGCGCAGCCATGATGCCGAGCAGCACCAGCACCTGGGCCGCCGCGGCCTGGGCTGGTGACCCGCCGCCGAGGAGCACGCCGATGAAGGCCCCGGGCAGGGTGACGACGCCGGCGGTGCGCACCTGGTCCAGGCCCGGGATGAGCGCCTCGGGCACCCGTCGGTGGATGACCTCGTGGATCGCCTGGGCTCGGGTGAGGCCGAGGGAGAGCCCGGCCTCGTACTGGCCCTTCTCCTCGCGCAGGGCGGCGAAGGCCCGCCGGCAGGTCAGGGTGTGCCCGTTCATCGTGTTCCCGGCGAGGATGCCGACGACCGGCACCAGTGCGGCACCTGTCGGGGGGACCGTGCGGGTCAGCAGGATGATCGCGATGACCGGCAGGAGCCCGGTGAGCATCGCCACGGTCGCCCACGGCCAGGCCGCCGGAGCCTCGACCCGGCGAACGGTCGTCACGACCGCCACCGTGAACATCCCGATGAGCAGCAGGATCGACAGGGCGAGCGAGCGGATGACCGCGGCGATGACGAGCGCGGCGAGCGAGAGCTGCACGATGGCACGCACCGCCGCGACGACCGTCGACCCCGACGACGGCAGGCGGCCGACGCGGTACATCGTCACGGTCAGCGCCAGCAGGAGCAGCGCGGCAAGGGCCACGGGCAGGCCGGGGTCGATCGTCACCCGACCACCGTATGCCGTGGGGCGGGCGCGGTCGTGCGCCACGGCATCCGCCGATTTCACCGCGAACGGTCACCTCTGGCAGACTGGGCGGCTGCACCGCCGACACCATCGGCCCCCGCCACAGGGGGAGTGCCCGGACCTCGGTCCGACCAGCACGCGGCCGGGCGGTCGCACCCATCACATCACGCAGTACCGATCATGCACGGATGGCCTGTGGCAGCCCGTGGGAAAGCGACACCACGTCATGCAGCGTTTCGACGAGCTCGACTCCGTCTCCCTCAAGAGCGACATCCCGGCCTTCCGCGCCGGTGACACCGTCAACGTCCACGTCAAGGTCGTCGAGGGCACGCGCTCGCGCATCCAGGTGTTCAAGGGCGTCGTCATCCGTCGCCACGGCGGCGGCATCGGTGAGACCTTCACCGTGCGCAAGGTGTCCTTCGGTGTCGGTGTCGAGCGCACCTTCCCGCTGCACACCCCGATCATCGACCACATCGAGGTCGTGACCCGCGGTGACGTCCGCCGCGCCAAGCTGTACTACCTGCGCGACCTGCGCGGCAAGGCCGCCAAGATCAAGGAGAAGCGCGACACCCCCGTCGCCCGCTGACCAGATCTGGTCCTCCTGCGCGCCGTACCCAGCACCGCCGACTAGGCTCCGCGGGTGAGCGCACGACCCCAGGCTCGTCCTGACGCCGACCCGGCAGTGGCCCCCGTGGCCGCGGCCGGGTCTCGTCGTCAGCGGCCACCCTTCGTCCTGCTGCTCGTCGCTGTTGTCGTGCTCACCGCGCTCGTGCAGGGCCTGCTCGTGCAGAGCTACTTCGTCCCCTCGGCCAGCCTGTCGCCGAGCCTGGAACCAGGAGATCGCGCCCTCGTGTGGAAGGTCAGCCCGGCACTGGATGCCGGTGACGTCGTCGTCGTCGACACCACCGCGACCGCGGCGATCGACCGCGCCACTCCCGTCGACGACGGCCTCGCCGGCCGGGTGCTGACACCACTGGCGAACCTGCTCGGCGTCGACACCGGTCGGCAGGACCACCTCGCCGTGGTCGGCGCTGCGGACGGCGACGAGGTGTCGCTGGTGGCGCCGGTGACGGGTGCCGTTCCGGCCTCGGTGAGCCGTGACGACATCGTCGGCACGGCCGTGCTGCGGGTGTGGCCGCTCAGCCGTTTCGGCACGATCGACACGGGGACCGTGGCAGGGGTCGGTTCGTGAGCGCCCCCGACATCAACGTGCCCGAGGACGCGGAGGATGCCGGTCACGGACCCTCGCACCGCCGTTCCGGGCCGCTCGCGGCGGTGGGCAGCGCTGTTCGCGAGGTCGTCGTCGTCATCGTGATGGCGTTGCTGCTCTCGTTCGTCGTCAAGACCTGGCTGCTCCAGGCGTTCTTCATCCCCTCCGGGTCGATGGAGGACACCCTCCTCGTCGGGGACCGGGTCGTCGTCTCCAAGCTGAACCCCACCCCCTTCGCGATCTCGCGCGGTGACGTCGTCGTCTTCCAGGACCCCGGTGGGTGGCTCGACCTGCCTCCACCGGTCGAGCGGTCCGGGGTGTCCGGTGCCGTGCACGACGCCCTCGTGTTCGTCGGGCTGTTGCCCGCGGAGTCCGAGGACCACCTCATCAAGCGGGTCATCGGTCTGCCGGGTGACCGCGTCACGTGCTGCAGCGATGGTGGGTTGCTCAGTGTCAACGGTGAGCCCATCAGCGAGCCGTACATCAAGCCCGGTGACGTCCCCAGCAGCCTGACCTTCGACATCACCGTGCCGCAGGGGCAGGTCTGGGTCATGGGCGACCACCGCTCTGACTCCGAGGACTCACGCTTCCACGACCCGTCGGGCAACGGTTCTGACGGCGCCGTCCCCATGGATGCCATCACCGGGCGCGCGGTCGCCGTGGTGTGGCCGTTGGGCCGGGCGGGGTGGTTGTCGAACTACTCGTCGACCTTTGCTCCCGTCGGGGAGCCGACAGGTGCGCTGCCTGACTCGCCGGTGGGTGAGCCGGCGAGGACCTCGGCGGCCACACCGTGAGGCGCACCCCGTCGCGGCGGCCCAGCCTGCGGGTCGAGCGCGCCCTGCAGCGCGAGGGACACCGCGTGCTCGCCGGGATGGACGAGGTCGGTCGGGGTGCGCTGGCCGGGCCGGTCACGGTGGGCGTGGTCATCATCGACGAGACGTGCGGGACGGCACCCCAAGGGGTCAAGGACTCCAAGCTGCTCGTCCCCCACGCCCGCACGGCCATGGTTCCGCGCATCGAGCGCTGGGCGGTGGCCCACGGCGTCGGGAACGCAAGTGCCGCCGAGATCGACGACATCGGCATCATCGCCGCACTGCGGGTGGCGGGCGTGCGCGCCCTGGCCGAGGCCGGCATCCGGCCCGACCTGGTCATCCTCGACGGCAACCACGACTGGCTGACCGCCCCGCAGGACGTCGGGCTGTTCGCGTTCGACGACGACGTACCGGCGGCGACCCCGCCGGTGAGCACGATGATCAAGGCAGACCTGAAGTGCTCGTCGGTCGCCGCGGCCTCGGTGCTGGCCAAGGTGCGCCGCGACGCGATCATGGCCGGGCTGGGGGAGCAGCACCCCGCCTACGGCTGGGGCGAGAACAAGGGGTACGCCGCGCCTGGGCACCTCGACGCGCTGCGGCGGCTCGGGCCGTGCGAGCTGCACCGGCGCTCGTGGCGGCTGCCCGGCGTGATGAACGATGATGGCGTGGTGGCGGCGGATGCCGCCGTGCCGACTGACGCACCTGATGTGAACGACGTGGACGCAATGAACGCTGTGGACGACCTGACGCGAGTGGGAGAGCGATGAGCTCGGAGGACCTCGAGAAGTACGAGAGCGCGGCTGAGCTGGCGCTCTACCGCGAGTACCGCGACGTCGTCGGGCTGTTCAGCCACGTCGTCGAGACCGAGCGGCGCTTCTACCTGTGCAACAGCGTCGACGTGAAGGTGCGCAGCGACGGCGGCGAGGTCTTCTTCGACGTCACGATGCACGACGCGTGGGTGTGGGACATCTACCGACCGGCCAGGTTCGCCAAGACCGTGCGGGTCGTGACGTTCAAGGACGTCAACGTCGAGGAGCTCGCCAAGAGCGAGCTCGAACTGCCCAAGGGCAACTTCTAGCACCCACCGGCGGCGCCGCTGCCCGCGCGGTTGTGGGGGTGATCGTCCACAGGGCGGGTCGGGGCGCGGCATTGTCCACAGGCGCTCGGATGCCGCTCGCGTCACCGCCCGCCGGCGGGTTGGCTCGCGCTCATGACGAGTCACGAACGAGCGCCCGGGCGACCAGACACCGCGAGCCCCGCGGATCAGCCACCGACCCCGGAGTCGGTGGGCCTCGACGTGGTGGGCGTACCCGTGTCGAGGAGCACGCTGGGGCGGGTGGGGGAGGACCTCGCGGTGCGCTGGCTCGTCGATCACGGGATGCAGGTGGTCGAGCGGAACTGGCGGTGTGAGCACGGCGAGGTCGACATCGTGGCGCTCGACGGCGCCTGCCTGGTGATCTGCGAGGTCAAGGCTCGTCGCTCCCTCGCCTTCGGTGAGCCGGTCGAGGCGGTGACCCGTGCCAAGGCGGCGCGCCTGCGCCGACTGGCCGCGGTGTACGCCCGCACCCACGACACCGGTGCGGCCCACGTGCGGGTTGACGTGCTCGGCATCCTGTTTCGTGCGAACCACCCGCCCCTGGTGCGCCATGTGCGGGGGGTGGGGTCATGACCTTCGGCTTGGGGCTGACTCGTTCCGTGGTGCTGAACGGGCTCGACGGGGTGCTGGTCGACGTCGAGGCCCACATCGGTCAGGGCCTGCCGTACTTCGCTGTCGGTGGCACCCCGGACCCCGCCTGCGCCCAGGCGCCCGACCGGGTCAAGCCCGCCGCGGCGACGAGTGGGGTGCCGGTCCCGCCGCACCGCATCACGGTGAACCTGTCGCCGGCCTCCATCCCCAAGCGTGGCGCCGGCTTCGACCTGTCGATCGCGGTGGCGGTGCTCTCGGCGTCGGGGCAGATCCGTGGGGGTCGTGCTCGCGATGTCGTGCACCTCGGCGAGCTGGCGCTCAACGGGCGGCTGCGCGGGGTCCCCGGTGTCCTGCCCGCGGTGCTCGCGGCGATGCGGGCGGGTGTCCGGCACGTGGTGGTGCCGCTCGAGAACGTCGGTGAGGCGCAACTCGTCGACGGCGTCGTCGTGCACGGGGCGGCATCCCTGCGGGACGTCATCGACTGGTACACCGCCGCGGAGGAAGGGGTGCCGCTGCCTCCGGCACCTGCGCCGGTCCCACCCGTGGCTCCCTCGTGCGGTGGTCCTGACCTCGCTGACGTCGTTGGTCAGGAGGAGGCCCGGCTGGCCATCGAGCTGTCGGCCACGGGTGGCCATCATCTGTTGATGTCCGGGCCACCCGGCGTCGGGAAGACCATGCTCGCTGAGCGACTCGTGACGGTGTTGCCGCCACTCAGCCGGGAGGAGGCGCTGGAGACCCACGCCATCCGCTCGGTGACCGGCCAGATCGGGGAGGTCACCAGGCTCGACCACACCCCGCCGTTCGTCGCGCCCCACCACAGCGCGACCCTCGCCGCGATCGTCGGTGGCGGAAGCGGCGTCGCCCTTCCGGGGGCGATCTCGCGGGCTCATCACGGGGTGCTGTTCCTGGATGAAGCTCCCGAGTTCAAGAGTTCGGTGCTCCAGACGTTGCGCCAGCCGCTGGAGTCCGGCGAGGTCATCATCGCCAGGGCACGACAGATGGTGCGGTACCCGGCGCGGTTCCTGCTCGTCCTCGCCGCGAACCCGTGTCCTTGTGGTCGTTCCTACGGCAAGGGTGCCGATTGCACCTGCAAACCGATGGAGATCCGCACCTACGTGGGTCGCCTGTCCGGGCCCTTGCTCGACCGGGTGGACCTTCAGGTGCACGTCCCGCCGTTGCAGCGCGCGGCCATCGGCGACGCGACAGGAGAGGGCAGTGCCGTGGTCGCAGCGAGGGTGGCCCGTGCCCGGGCTGCCCAGGCGGAGCGGTGGTCGGGGCGGGGGTGGGCCACGAACGGGCTCGTGCCCGGCCATGTGTTGCGCCGTGCGCCCTTCCGGCTGCCCGGGGCAGCGACCGCGGCGCTGGACCGCAGCCTCGACCGGGGGGCGGTCACGCTGCGCGGGTACGACCGCGTCCTGCGCGTGGCGTGGTCGGTTGCCGACCTGCTCGGTCGGGACAGCCCCGGGGCCGCTGACGTCGCGATGGCACTCGGGCTGCGCAGTGGTCAGCTGGTGGCGGCATGACGTCGCCGCGTGCGTTCGCTGTCGACGGGTGCGTCCGATGAGCACCAGCGGGGTGCCCGGGCGTCGGCCGAGTTCGCTGGAGCGTGACGAGCGGTGGGCCCGGGTGGCGTGGGCGTTCCTGGCCGAACCGCGCGAGACCTCGGTGGTCGCGGCGCTGGGCACCTTCGGCGCCGTCGAGGCCCTCGCCCGATTCCGCGCCGGGCACCTGCTCGTTCGCCCCGGCGCCTTGGAACGACTACCACTGCTCGACGTCGACGACCTCGCGCACGCCGCTGATCGACAGGGCGTCCACGTCGTCGTGCCCGGCGACGAGGGCTGGCCACTCGGTGTCGACCGGCTCGACGAGCCGCCGTACGCGTTGTTCGTGCGGGGCTACCCCGACCTCGACACCCTCGTCGAGCGGTCGGTGGCCGTCGTGGGGTCGCGGGCGGCCACCGACTACGGGATGCGCACGGCCGCAGACCTGGCCGAAGGGCTCGGCGCGCGAGGCTTCACGATCATCAGTGGCGCGGCCTACGGCATCGACTCGGCGGCCCATCGCGCGGCCCTCGCGTCCGGTGGGCCCACCGTCGCCGTCCTGGCCTGTGGGGCCGACCGGTTCTACCCCGCAGCCCACCGCAGCATGCTCAACGAGATCGCTCGCACCGGGGCGGTCGTCAGTGAGGTGCCCGTCGGCGCAGCGCCCTACCGCAGCCGCTTCCTCGCACGCAACCGCCTCATCGCCACCTTGGCCCGCGCCACGATCGTCGTCGAGGCCAGCCAACGGTCCGGCTCGTTGACCACGGCCAGACACGCCCGCGAGAACCACCTGCCCGTCGGTGCGGTTCCCGGCCCGGTGACGAGCATGGCGTCTGCTGGCTGCCACGCCCTCATCCGTGATGCGGAAGCCGTGCTCGTCACCGATGCGGCCGAGGTCGCCGAGCTCGCAGGGCGTATCGGTGAAGATGTCCTGCCCGGCTTCGACGAGCTCACCGAGCCACGGGCGCCGCAGGACGACCTCGACCCCGTGTCGTATGCCGTGTGGTCGGCGGTTCCTGTGCGGTCGGGAGTATCGACGGAGAAGATCGCCGCTGCGGCCGCGGTGGACGCGCGCAGCCTCATCGGCATCCTTGCCGCCCTCGAGGCGCTCGGGCTGGTGCGGCGCGACGCCGGAACCTGGCGCAAGGTCACCGGGCGACGAGCGGCTCGGTGATGAGGGCAAGGTGCTGGGTGTCGAGTGCTGGGTGGCGCTGCACACCGCGCGCCTGGTGCCGCGCGCCGTGTTGCGGGTGTGACGGGTGGGGTGACACCGTGAGGCCGTGACCGTCACGTCGTTGGAGGCGCTGCCAGCGTTCGAGCGCCACCTGCGCGCCGAGCGGGGGCGCTCGGTGCACACCGTGCGGGCCTACCTGCGCGACGTGGAGACGTTCCTGTCCGAAGCAGGCGTGGGCGATGACGACGGGCTGCGCGAGGTGTCCCTCGCCGACCTGCGCGCGTGGCTCGGAGTGCTCTCGCGCCGAGGCGCGGCCCGCGCCAGCATCGCCCGCACCTCCGCGTCGCTGCGCACGTTCTTCGGCTGGCTCGAGCGCACCGGTCGCATCTCCACCGACCCCTCGCTGCGCCTCACCGCGCCGAGCAGGCACCGGACCCTGCCACCGGTTCTCGCCCAGCGTTCGGCCACCGCCCTGCTCGACGTCGCCGAGGTGGCAGCCGATGACGACGACCCGATCCACCTGCGCAACCGCGCAGCTCTCGAACTGCTCTACGCGACCGGCATCCGGGTCGGTGAACTCGTCGGGCTCGACGTCGACGACGTCGACCTGGCCAGCGATGTCCTGCGGGTCGTCGGCAAGGGCGACAAGGAGCGTCGCGTTCCGTTCGGCGTCCCGGCTCGTCAGGCCGTGGCCGAGTGGCTCACCCGCGGTCGCCCGCGGCTCGTCGGGCCGCAGAGCGGGCCGGCCCTGCTGCTCGGGCGCCGAGGGCGCCGCGCTGACCAGCGGCAGATCCGGTCCGTGGTGCACGACCTGCTTCAGCACGTGCCGGATGCACCCGACCTCGGCCCACACGGGCTGCGGCACAGCGCCGCGACGCACCTGCTCGAGGGCGGAGCCGACCTGCGCATGGTGCAGGAGCTGCTCGGTCACGCCTCCCTCGCGACGACGCAGATCTACACGCACGTGTCCGTCGAGCGGCTCAAGGCCTCGTACGCGCAGGCTCATCCCCGCGCCTGATCAGTGGAAGGGCAGCAGGATGATCCGGCCGCCCGCGAGCAGCGGAAGCGGGTCGAGGTAGGTTTCGCCGCGGCGCGCGCCCAGGTGGAGGCAGCCTCGCGGGCCGCAGTGTCCGGCGGTGGCTTCGAGGGTGCCGATGCGCTGGCCGGCCGTCACCACGTCACCACCAGCAACGGAAGCAGTGACCGGCTCGTAGGTGCTGCGCAACCCGTCCGCGTGCTCGATGCTGACCGTCCCCCGACCAGCGATCACCCCGGCATGCGTCACGACGCCACCCTCGACCGCCAGCACCGCCACACCCTCGGATGCCGTGAGGTCGAGGCCGCGGTGCCCCGCACCGTACGGCGAGAGCGGCGCCACGAACGGGCGCGCCACCTCGGGGCGTGGCTCCACCGGCCACTGCCACCGCCGACGCTCCCCAGCTGCCGGGGTGCCCCGGCCGGCACCCGCCACCTCAGCCCCGAGCAGCCCGACGACTGCAGAGGCCACGGCGTGGATGCCGCTGGCCTGCGCGCCAGGCAGGCTCGCCCTCGTGTCAGGCGGGGCAGACGCGGCAACCGCTGCGGCGAGCACGCCAGCCATCGCGGTCAGGGCTGAGGAGACGGACATGCACCCAGCGTGCCCAGCCACTCCACCCAACGCGAGGCGCCGACGACAGCCTGTGGACGGCATCCGGCCGGCGGCGACCCTGTGGACGACGACCCCGCCACCGCCGCCCCGCCGGGGTCAGGACGACAGGCGGCGGCAGGCCTCGTCGAGCACCTCGTCACGCTTGCAGAACGCGAACCGCACGAGGGTGCGCCCGGCCTCCGGGTCGTCGTGGAACACCGACACCGGCACCCCGACCACGCCCGAGCGCACCGGCAGCTCGTGGCAGAACGCCAACCCGTCGACGGCCCCGAGCGACGCGGCATCCGCGACGACGAAGTACCCGCCGGCAGGCACCGACACCTCGAGCCCGGCACCACGCAACCCGGCGACCAACCGGTCGCGCTTGCCCTGCAACGAGCGCGCCAACCCGGTGAACACCGAGTCCGGCAACCCCAGCCCGACCGCCACCGCCGGCTGGAACGGCCCCGACCCGACGTACGTGAGGAACTGCTTGACCGCCCGAACGGCAGCCACCGCCGCAGCAGGACCGCTCACCCAGCCGACCTTCCAGCCCGTCGTCGAGAACGTCTTGCCGGCCGACGAGATCGTGAGCGTGCGCTCGGCCATCCCCGGCAGCGATGCCACGGAGACGTGCTGCCCACCGTCGAACACGAGGTGCTCGTACACCTCGTCGGTGACCACCCACGCGTCGTGCTCACGCGCCAACTCGCAGATCAGCTCGATCTCCTCCCGGGTGAAGGCCTTGCCCGTCGGGTTGTGCGGCGTGTTGAGCAACACCATGCGGGTCCGCGAGGAGAACGCCGCCCGCAGCGACGACTCGTCGACCGCGAAGTCCGGGAAGCGCAGCACCGAGGTGCGGCGCACCCCACCGGCCAGGGCGATCGTCGCGGCGTAGCTGTCGTAGTACGGCTCAAACGTCACCACCTCGTCACCTGGTGCCACGAGGGCCAGCACCGTCGCCGCGATCGCCTCGGTCGCCCCCACGGTGACGAGCACCTCGGTGCGCGGGTCGACCGACACCCCCCAGAAGCGCGCCTGGTGTGCGGCGATGGCATCGAGCAGCTCGGGCACTCCTGCACCGGGCGGGTACTGGTTGGCCCCGCCGCGAATCGCCGCCACGGCCGCCTCGAGCACCTCGCTCGGACCATCGGTGTCAGGGAAGCCCTGCCCCAGGTTGATCGCGTCGTGCTCGACGGCCAGCGCCGACATGGTCGCGAAGATCGTCGTACCGAACGGCGTCAGCGCCGCGTTGCCGGGGGCTCGGGTCATGGGGGAGAGGCTATGCCGTGCGGCGTACCCTGCACCGCATGGACAGCCAGACCCTCGGCACCCTCGACGCCGTCGCCACTGCCGCCGCCGTGCGCGAGGGCCGCATCAGCGCCCGCGAGACGGTGCAGGCCGCCCTGGCGCGCATCGAGGAGCGCAACGGCCCCGTCAACGCCTTCACCGTGGTCCGTGCCGAGAGCGCGCTCGCGGAGGCGGACGAGGTGGATGCCGTCGGCCCCAGTGCCGATCGCCCCCTCGCCGGGGTTCCCATCGTCGTCAAGGAGGAGTACGACGTCACCGGCGACGTGACGACTCTCGGTGGGGCCGGCAACTCCACGCCGCGCACCGCCGACAGCGAGGTCGTGCGTCGCCTGCGCGCCGCCGGTGCGGTCATCGTCGGCCGCACGACGATGCCCGAGTTCGGCCAGTTCCCGTTCACCGAGAGCCTGGCCACCGGGGTCACCCGCAACCCCTTCGACCTCGACCGCTCACCGGGTGGCTCGTCCGGCGGGTCGGCCGTGGCCGTCGCGACGGGGATGGTGCCGGTGGCGCTCGGCGCCGACGGGGGTGGGTCGATCCGCATCCCCGCCTCGGCCTGCGGGCTCGTGGGTCTCAAGCCCACCCGGGGGTGCATCTCCGTGGCACCCCTGTCGCAGCACTGGTACGGGCTCGTCGTCCTCGGTGGCATGTCGCGCAGCGTGCGCGACAGCGCCCTGCTTCTCGACGTCATCTCGGGCTCGACACCCGTCGACCGCTGGTCGGTGCCGCCGCCGCGCGAGCCCTTCGCGGCCGTGGCGGCTCGCGAGCCGGGCACCCTCCGCATCGCGTGGAGCACCAAGTGCGTCACGCCCGGGGTCGACACCGACCCCGAGATCACCGCGGCCACCGAACAGGTCGCAAGGGCGCTGGTCCGGCTCGGGCACCGGGTGCACCGCACCGCGCCCCGCTGGCCGGTGGCGACCGACGCGTTCCTGCCGCAGTTCTACGGTGGCATGGCCGCCGAGGCCGGCCAGGTCGAGCACCCCGAGCGGCTCGAACCCCGCACCCGGCAGACTGCGCGCCTGGCCCGGTGGGCGACGCCCCGGGTGGTCGAGCGCGCCATCCGCCGGGGGGAGCGGGTCGCCGCGGCCGTCGACGCACGCCTGCTCACGGACGCCGACGTCTTCCTCCTGCCGACGATGCCGAAGCTGCCCCCGCCCGTCGGCCTCCTGGACGGGATGGATGCCGTCCGCGCCCAGGTCGCGACGCTTCCCTACGTGGCCAACACCGTGCTCACCAACGTCTCCGGCCACCCGGCGCTGGCCCTGCCGGCCGGGCTCTCGGCCAGCGGGCTGCCGATCGGCGTCCAGCTCATCGCCCGCCGCGGCGAGGAGGGGCTGCTCCTCGCCATCGCTGCCCAGATCGAGGCCTCGAGGCCCGATTTCTGGCCGGGGGTCGCGACCCCGTAGACTTGCGGGTGCGTCCGACTCCGGTCGGGCGACTTCGCGCGCCTTCTCACCGTCACGTGGACCACCACACGACGGGGCGCACCTTGGCAGTCCGGATGCCGCGGCATCCGGTGAGGTGCGTAGCAGGCGCCAGGCAGGAGCCCCGCACCTTCGCGCGGCATCCGACGAAACTGACCAACGCACAAGGAGAACACGGCATGGCCGTCGTCACCATGCGCCAGCTCCTCGAGAGCGGCGTCCACTTCGGGCACCAGACCCGTCGCTGGAACCCCAAGATGAAGCGCTTCATCATGACCGAGCGCAACGGCATCTACATCATCGACCTGCAGCAGTCGGTGACCTACATCAACAACGCGTACGAGTTCGTCCGCGAGACCGTGGCCCACGGCGGGACGATCCTGTTCGTCGGCACCAAGCGCCAGGCGCAGGAGCCGATCGCCGAGCAGGCCACCCGCGTCGGCATGCCGTACGTCAACCACCGCTGGCTCGGTGGCATGCTCACCAACTTCCAGACGATCTCCAAGCGGCTCACCCGCCTCAAGGAGCTCGAGGAGCTCGACTTCGACGACGTGGCCGGCAGCGGCTACACGAAGAAGGAGCTGCTCATCTTCAAGCGCGAGAAGGACAAGCTCGAGAAGACCCTGGGCGGCATCCGCACCATGGGCAAGGTTCCCTCGGCCGTCTGGATCGTCGACACCAAGAAGGAGCACCTCGCCGTTGACGAGGCCCGCAAGCTGGGGCTGCCCGTCATCGCGATCCTCGACACCAACTGCGACCCCGACGAGGTCGACTACAAGATCCCCGGCAACGACGACGCGATCCGTTCCGTCACGCTGCTGACCCGGGTCATCGCGGATGCCGTCGCCGACGGTCTCATGGCACGCGCCGGTGGCCGCGCCGACGAGGACGTCGTCGCCGCTGACGAGCCCCTCGCCGAGTGGGAGCGCGAGCTCCTCGGTGGCGACGCTGCCGAGGCCGCTGCGGCTGCCGAGGCTCCCGCCGCTGAGGCGGAGGTTGCCGAGGCTCCCGCCGCTGAGGCGGAGGTTGCCGAGGCTCCCGCCGCTGAGGCGGAGGTTGCCGAGGCTCCCGCCGCCGAGGCCGAGGTTGCCGAGGCTCCCGCCGACGAGGCCGCCCCGGCCGCCGACGCGGACCAGGCCTGAGCCTGCCCCCTCGTCCCTGTCCGAACTGCTAGCTGAAAGAGCGATACCACTCATGGCGAATTACACCGCCGCTGACATCAAGGCGCTCCGCGAGAAGACCGCCGCCGGAATGATGGACGTCAAGAAGGCCCTCGACGAGGCCGATGGCGACATGGCCAAGGCCGAGGAGATCCTTCGCGTCAAGGGCCTGAAGGGTGTGACCAAGCGCGAGGGCCGTACGGCCTCCAACGGGCTGGTCACCGCCAACGCCGGCGCCGGCGCGGGCACCCTCGTCGAGGTTCTGTGCGAGACCGACTTCGTGGCCAAGGGTGAGCGTTTCGGCGCCCTGGCCGCGCAGGTCCTCGACCAGGCCGTTGCCACCAAGTCCGCTGACGCCGATGCCCTGTTGGCCTCGACGCTCGAGGACGGCCGCACCGTCAAGGAGCTCCTCGACGAGGCCAACGCCACCATCGGCGAGAAGATCGAGGTCAAGCGCGTTGCCCGCCTCGAGGGCGAGCACGTCGTGTCCTACCTGCACAAGACGAGCCCCGACCTGCCCGCGCAGATCGGTGTCCTCGTCTCCACCGCCGGTGGCGACGAGCAGACGGCCAAGGACGTGGCGATGCACATCGCCGCGTTCAGCCCGAGCGTGCTCACCCGTGAGGAGATCGACGCCGCGACAGTCGAGAACGAGCGTCGCGTCGCCGAGGCCACCGCGAAGGAGGAGGGCAAGCCCGAGGCCGCCCTTCCGAAGATCGTCGAGGGCCGCGTGAATGGCTTCTTCAAGGAGAACGTCCTGCTCGAGCAGCCGTTCGCCAAGGACGCCAAGAAGACCGTCGCCAAGGTGCTGTCCGAGGCCGGCGCCGACGCCAAGGGCTTCGCGCGCTTCCGGGTCGGTAGCTGACGAGGCACCGCACCACCAGCATCACCGGATGCCGTCCGCTCACCTGAGCGGACGGCATCCGTGCGTTGTCGGCAGGTTCGCGTCGAGGGATCGACGGCGCGGCGTCAGGTGACGCGGCCCCGGGCCAGAGCTGCATACATGAGGGCGGCCACGGTCTCACCGTCGGTGATGTCACCGCGAGCGAGCATGGCGAGCACCTCACCCCACGGCACCCGCCGCACCTCGCTGATGCCCTCGACCTCCTGCTCGGCACCGTCCACGGGGGACAGGCCCGTCGCCAGGTACACGACCTCGGGGGCCACGCAGACGCCGTTGAGGGCGTTCATCCGGCCGATCTCGCGCCAGGTCGCCGCCTGGAGGCCGGTCTCCTCGGCGAGTTCCCGCTGCGCCCCCGCGAGGGTGTCCGGGCCGTCGGACCCACCGGCGGGCACCTCGACGGAAGGCCCGGTCGTGTGCCGGTCGACCGTCACGAGCACCACCTCGTCGTCGTCGGTCACCGCCACGACGAACACCGCCGGATGCCGCAGGTGCACGACGCCGTAGATGCCGTCGCTCCCGTCGGGGCGCACCACGGCATCCTCGACGACCTCGATCCACGCGTTGGCGTACACGGTCCGGGACTCAGTGACAGGCCACACGGCGTCAGCCTGCCACGGGTGTGGAGTGGGCGCACCGCCCGAGGTCGAGCCAGGATCATCCACGACGGGGACGAAAACGGCATCCGACCCGGTCCCCGTCCGGGTGGAACACCGGCGCTGTGGCAGGATCGAGCGACCGCGAACCACTGCCGAGGAGGCACCGTGACCACGCACGCCCAGACCCAGGCCGCACCGAATGCGTCGGGCGCAGCCTCTCCGCGACGGGTGCTGCTCAAGCTCTCCGGTGAGGTGTTCGGCGGAGGCAAGGTCGGGGTCGACCCCGACGTCGTGCGCGGCATCGCCCGCCAGATCGCGGATGCCGTCCGTGAGGGCATCGAGGTCGCCGTCGTCGTGGGTGGGGGCAACTTCTTCCGCGGTGCCGAGCTCCAGCAGAAGGGCATGGACCGCTCGCGCGCCGACTACATCGGCATGCTCGGCACCGTGATGAACTGCCTCGCTCTCCAGGACTTCCTCGAGAAGGAGGGCATCGACACCCGGGTGCAGACCGCCATCACGATGGGCCAGGTCGCCGAGCCCTACATCCCGCGTCGCGCGATCCGCCACCTCGAGAAGGGGCGGGTCGTCATCTTCGGCGCCGGGGCGGGGATGCCGTACTTCTCCACGGACACCGTGAGCGCCCAGCGAGCACTGGAGTGCCGCTGCGACATGGTGCTCATGAGCAAGAGCGGCGTCGACGGCGTGTACGACGCAGACCCTCGCACCAATCCTGACGCCCGCAAGCTCGAGCACGTGACCTTCGAGGAGGCGCTGCGCACCGGTCTGAAGGTCGTCGATGCCGCCGCGTTCAGCCTCTGCATGGACAACAAGCTGCCCATGGTCGTGTTCGGGATGGAGGGCGACGGCAACATCACCCGTGCCCTGCGGGGCGAGCGCATCGGGACCCTGGTCTCCGCGGGCTGAGGCACTCCTCGCGCGGCGGTCACCGGGCGGCCCGCGACTTTGACACACTGGGACCAGACCCGCCGCGCCGGTAGCGCGGCATACCGAAGGAGAACCACCGCAGATGATCGACGAGACCTTGTTCGAGGCCGAGGAGAAGATGGAGAAGACCGTCGAGGCCGCCAAGGAGGCTTTCGCCGGCATCCGCACCGGTCGCGCGCACCCCGGCATGTTCCAGAAGGTGCTCGTGGACTACTACGGTGCGCCGACCCCGCTCCAGCAGCTCGCGTCGTTCCAGAACCCCGAGGCGCGCACCATCATCATCAGCCCGTTCGACAAGAGCTCGATGCACGCCATCGAGAAGGCGATCCAGGTGGCTGACCTGGGCGTCAACCCCAGCAACGACGGCAACATCATCCGTTGCGTCATGCCGGTGCTCACCGAGGAGCGGCGTCGTGAGTACGTGAAGATGGCTCACTCGCAGGCCGAGGACGCCAAGGTGTCGGTGCGCAACGTGCGCCGCAGCGCCAAGACGACCCTGGAGAAGCTCGTCAAGGACGGCGAGGTCGGTGAGGACGAGGGGGCGCGCGCCGAGAAGGAGCTCGAGGCCGTCACGAAGCGCCACGTCGACCAGATCGACGAGCTGCTCAAGCACAAGGAAGCCGAGCTGCTCGAGGTCTGACCTCGCACCACGACGATGACCGACGCACCCGACCTCACTGCGACCGACGCCCCGGACGTCCCTGACGCTCCTGATGCTCCGGCGGCGCCGGCCACCCCGAAGGCCGGGCGCGACCTTCGGGCAGCAGTCGGGGTGGGGCTGCTGCTCGCCGGGCTGGTCATCGGCACGCTCATCGTCGATGCGCGGGCCTTTCTCGTCGTCGTGATCGCCGCGATCTGCGTGGGGGCCTGGGAACTGCGTCGTGCCATCGCCACCAAGGGCATCACCATCCCCCTCGTGCCGCTGCTCCTCGGGGTTGCCGGCATGCTGGTCTCCGCCTACGCGCGCGGGGCCGAGGCGTTGGTCGTGACGTTCGGCCTGACGATCATCGGCATCCTCATCTGGCGGGTGGCCGACGGGGTTGCCGGGGCGGCTCGTGACCTGAGCGCATCAGCCCTCGTGACGTTCTACCCCGTGTTCCTCGCCGGGTTCGCCGCCCTCATGCTCGCGGCTCCTGACGGTCGCCAGCGCATCGTCGTGTTCATCCTCGTCACCGTATTCTCCGACATCGGTGGCTACGCGGTGGGGGTCAAGTTCGGCAAGCACCCGATGGCGCCGTCGCTCAGCCCCAAGAAGTCGTGGGAAGGGTTCGCCGGTTCGGTGCTGTCGTGCGCACTCGTCGGTGCCATCTCGCTGCCCCTGCTCCTGGACGGCGTCTGGTGGGCTGGCGCCGTGCTCGGCGTCGTCGCCGCGGCCGCTGCCACCCTCGGTGACCTCATCGAGTCCAGCATCAAGCGCGACCTCGGCATCAAGGACATGAGCACGATCCTGCCCGGGCACGGCGGCCTGATGGATCGCCTCGATTCGCTCGTCGTCGTGGCCCCGGTCGCCTGGGCGCTGCTGCTGCTGTTCGTCCCGGTCGCCTGACCGACGGCATCCACGCCGCGGCCAGGTCGCAGCACCTGCGAGAATCAACGCACCATGTCCGATTCCCCCGCGCCCTCGCAGGCCCCCGCACCCCGCCCGGCACCCGGCCAGCTGACGTTCACCGCGCCACGGCGGGGCAAGCCGCCGCGACACCTGGCCGACCTCAGCCTCGAGGAGCGTCGCGAGGTGGCCGCCGCCCTCGGCCACCCGGCCTACCGGGCGACGCAGCTCTCGACGCACTACTTCGAGCGGCTGGTCGACCGGCCCGAGGACATGACCGATCTGCCCAAGGCCGTGCGCGACGACCTCGTCGCCGACCTCCTGCCCCCGCTGCTGACTTCGGTGCGCAGCCTCACCGCCGACCGGGGTGCCACGATCAAGCAGGTCTGGCGGCTGTTCGACGGGGCGCTGGTCGAGTCGGTGCTCATGCGCTACCCGAAGCGGGTCACCGTCTGCATCTCCAGCCAGGCCGGCTGCGGCATGAACTGCCCGTTCTGCGCCACCGGTCAGGAGGGGCTCACGCGCAACATGTCGGCGGGGGAGATCGTCGAGCAGGTCGTGGCCGCGGCCCGCTTGCTGCGGCGCGGCGAGCTGCCCGAGATCGGTGACGCCCTCGACGGCGCCGGGCTCGGCGACGAGTCCGAGGACGGTGCGGATGCCGTGGCCTCCGATGCCGCAGCCGCCGGTCCCAGCCGGGTGAGCAACGTCGTCTTCATGGGCATGGGCGAGGCGCTGGCCAACTACAAGGCGGCCATCGGAGCGATCCGGCGACTCACCGAGCCGGCGCCCTCGGGCCTGGGCATCTCGGCCCGGGGCATCACGATGTCGACGGTCGGGCTCGTCCCCGGCATCGACCGGCTCACCGCTGAGGGCATCCCGGTGACCCTCGCCCTGTCGCTGCACGCCCCCGACGACGAGCTGCGCGACGAACTCGTCCCGATCAACACCCGCTGGAAGGTCGACGAGGCGCTCGATGCGGCCTACCGCTACCACGAGGCCACCGGGCGCCGGGTCAGCATCGAGTACGCCCTCATCCGCGACATCAACGACCAGGCGTGGCGGGCGGACCTGCTCGGCCAGAAGCTGCGCCAGCGCGGCCGGGGCTGGGTCCACGTCAACCCCATCCCGCTGAACCCGACCCCCGGGTCGAAGTGGACGGCATCCCGACGAGGCGTCGAGCAGCAGTTCGTCGAGCGGCTGCGGGCGCACGGCATCCCGACGACCGTTCGTGACACGCGCGGGTCCGACATCGACGGCGCCTGCGGTCAGCTGGCTGCCGCGACCTCGGGAGCCCCCGAAAGCGGCTGAGCGTCGCCGCGCGCGGTTCTGACGGGAGCCCGTGGCATCGCGGTGCTCGGTGCTCGGTGCTCGGTGCTGAGAGGGCGTCGGGGGGTGCTGTCAGGCGTCCTTGCGGCGCGCAAGGGCTCCCTTGTCGGGCGCAAGGACCCCTGACAGCACTGGTACCCGGGCTCACAGGTTCGACGGTGCCCGCGCAACGTCCACCCTGGTCGGATGCCGGGGCTCGACAAGCGCCCTGCACCCTCGTACCCGCGGGTACGCTTGGCCGATGCATCGTCGCGCCCCGGCACTCCTGGCTGCCCTTGCCCTGCTGCTCGCCGGGTGCGGCAGCGAGGCCGACCTGCCGGCGAACCTGAAGTCCGCCGACACGCATGCGAGCGCCCACGCCCCCGCGCCGAGCGCCACGGTCGAGCCGGTCAAGGAGACGCCTCTGCGCAAGGGCGAGCGCTTCCAGGAGATCCGCCTCCCGGCGAAGTACACCCCGAAGGCGCCTGAGGGCACCGGCACCGACGACTACCGGTGCTTCCTCGTCGACCCCGGGTTCGACACCGACCAGCTGGTGAGTGGCGTGCAGGTGCTGCTGGACAACGCACCACTGGTCCATCACGTCGTCGTGTCCAAGGTCGAGCCGACCGACGTCACCAAGGCCGAGAAGCTCGATGCACAGACCCCCGGCGAGGGCTGGACGTGCTTCGGCGGCGCCGGAATCTCGGGCATCGCCGGTGGCAACCTCGACAAGGCCGACTGGGTCGGTGCGTGGGCACCCGGCGGGGGAGAGCGGGTCATGGCCGAGGACATCGGCATCCCGCTCGCGGCCGGCTCCCAGCTCGTGGTGCAGATGCACTACAACCTGCTCGGGGGCAGCGGCTCGGACCGCAGCGCGGTGCTGCTGCGCCTGTCCGAGGCGGCTGGAAGCGACAAGCAGGCCTTGCAGACGATGTTGCTCCCAGCGCCGGTCGAGCTGCCGTGTCGCGACAACCGCACCAAGGGGATGTGCAGCCGCGCACTCGCGATCGCCGACCTCAAGAAGCGGTTCGCCGAGGATCCGGCAACCGCCGACCTGCTCCACCTGCTCTGTGGTCCCCTGACGCCCGGCCCCGTGCAGAGCTGCACGCGCCCGATCCGCGAGGAGGGCACGATCCGCGCAGTCTCCGGGCACATGCACCTGCTCGGCCGGGCGATCACCGTCGACGTCAACAAGGGCATGCCGCAGGCCCAGCGGGTTCTCGACATCCCGGTGTGGAACTTCGACGACCAGGGCAGCATCCCGCTCGACACACCCCTCGACGTCGGCCCCGGCGACGAGATCACGGTGACCTGTACCCACGACCAGGAGCTGCGCGACCTGCTCCCCGCGTTCGAGGGCACCGAGGACCGCTACGTCGCGTGGGGCGAGGGCACGACCGACGAGATGTGCCTGGGAATCGTCCTCATGACCGAGCGCTGACGCTCCTGCTGATGACTGCCGACGCCCGTGCAGGGGCCGATGGCGGGAGGATGGCGGCAGGATGGCGGGTTGTCGTCGTGGTGGTGGCGCCCGTGGTGGGGCGACACTGGTGACGTGAGTCTTCGAGACCTCCGGCTCCGGCGCGGCTGGAGCCAGGAACACCTGGCCGAGGCCAGCGGCGTGAGCGTGCGCACCATCCAGCGAATCGAGGGTGGCCAACCACCGAGCCCCTTCACGGCCTCCGCCCTCGCGGTGGCACTCGATGTCGATCCCGGGTCCTTTGGCGAACCGAACACCGAGCCCGCCGACGGTGAACGCGCTGACGCCCTCGAGCCGGCGCCGGCGCTGACCTTCGTCGAGGCCGTGCGTCAGGGGGTCCGCCGGTGGGGCGACTTCGACGGCCGGGCCAGTCGCTCGGAGTTCTGGTTCTTCTTCCTCGCCGTGTCCGTCGTCGTCGGTGCCCTCGCTGCGCTGGACGACCGGCTCGGGGCTGCCGCCCTCGTGCTGTGCCTCGTGCCCCTCGCCGCGGCCGGGACCCGCCGGTTGCGGGACGCAGGTCAGAGCCCCTGGTGGCTGCTCTTCGCGATCGTGCCGATGGGGTTCGTCGTCCTGCTGACCCTCATGGTGATGCCCGGAAAGGCGATCGAGGAGGTGGCGACGCCCCAGAACAGTCGGTGACCCATGGGCGCCGCGGTCCTACCGAGCGAAGAGGGCGGCGGCGTCGGCGGGGGAGTCGACGAGGTGCAGCCGCTGCTCCGCCCAGCGGCCAACGCTTGGAGCGCCCGCCACACGGGTGGTGCGGCCTGCCGTGCCGGGCAGCACGACGATCCTGGCGCCTCAGCGCGCGGCAGCCCGTCCTCTCGGATGCGGAAGCCCGACTGCGAGAGTAGATTGCGCTCCAATGGACGCGGCCGATTCGCTGCGCTACGGTTGGCGCCGGACCAACAGGGGGTTGGTCCCAGGGGGGATATCAACGAGCGTGTACAGCTTGTTCCGTGCTGTGGTGGGGGCGACGATCCTGGCGGCTCTGCTGCCTGTATCGGCGGCCCATTCGCAGGAACTCGGGGACGAGGCCGTTGTCAGGTTGGTAGAGGACGCCGCGCCGATACGAGTTCCGGTCCTTTCCGTACAAGAGTTCGACGAGGGGACGACAGCTGTGCCAGCCGTCACCTCGAACGGGCGCGTTTCGGTGCCGGAGTCTGACGAAGGGCTCATTGTGCTTGAGGCACCCGATACGCCCCGGCAGCCTGGGTCCAGGATCGGTGTCGCGCTCCCGGCTGAGGCAGCCGCCGGCCACGGCACCGTCACCGAATCTGGGGCTGTTGTCTACAGCGGCGATAGCGACCGGGTGGATGTCGTCGTCCAGCCCGTGGAGGACGGTTCGGTTCGCATCAGCACCGTCGTCAACGAGTCGTCGGCACCACACGCTTTCACCTACAAGCTGAGCCTTCCCGGCGCGGCCTCGTTGGAACTGTTGGGGGACGGTTCCATCATCATCATGAGGGGTGGTCGGCACATCGGCGGCGTCGCGGCACCGTGGGCAGTGGATGCCGCCGGTCGCGATGTCGCGACGCACTTTGAGATCGACGAACACTCATTCACGCAGGTTGTCGAACCCACGGCCTCGGCCACCTACCCGATTGTGGCGGACCCGTACCTGGGGATCTCTCTCATCTCCAAGGCGGTGTGGGCCCGGGACCTGTGGCAGTACAGCCCCACGCTCAAGGTGTACCCGACGTGGTACGGCCGGTATGGTCCCGCGGCTGCGCGCTGGGCCGCGTGGAGCGAAACGCTGAACAAGACCCCGCGCTCGGGTTGGCCCAACCCAGACACCGCGTCGATGAAGAATCAGTTCTACTGTCACTTCGACGTCGTCCGACTTCGCGCACCGAACAAGGAATACAGGGGCTTGGACTCGAAGATTCCTAACCGCGGGTATTGGGGCTTCGTCAATAACAGCTGCAACTAAGGAGCAATCATGCAGCATGGTTACCAGCGGGCCCTCAACATCATTGGACTCGTCGTGGCTGCCGGCCTCAACGTCGCGGTCGTGTCCTTCTATGTGCTGTGGTTCATCGCCGACTCGGACGCCATCAATCGGATGGAGACGGCCACCTCGGTCGACCCGACTGTCCTGTTGCCCAACGCGACTCTTCTGTGGCTCGCTGCGAATGCGTCGCTCGTGGCCCTGCTCGCACTCGATGGGGTGATCGTGGCAATGACCATGGCGGCACGGTCAAGGCGTCGTCTCGCCGGCCAGGACCCCGACACTGCTGAGGAGTTGAGCACCCCGATCTCATCCCGGCCTGGCTGAAACGTTCGTCGTGGGCTGTGACATGCAGAACGGGCAGCATGCTGCCCGTTCTGCATGTCACAGCGTGGCCGAGTTGCCGGTGACCAGGGCGGCGGCCTCGGCGGGGGAGTCGACGAGGTGCAGCCGCTGCTCCATCGGGCGCCCCACGGCCAGGGCCTGCAGCGCCGGCCACACGGGGATCGTGTTCGTCCAGTGATCCCGGCCGACGAGCACGAGGAGGGGGAGCACGGCATCCGGCGTGGCGTAGAAGAGCCGCGTCGCCGCCTGGAAGACCTCCTGCACGGTGCCGGCCGCGCCGGGGAGCACGACGATCCCGGCATCGCAGCGCGCGAGCAGGCCGTCCTCGCGGATCGCGTTCGAGAAGTACTTGGCGATGCCGTCGCAGAAGACGTTGGGCGGTTCGTGCCCGTAGAACCACGTCGGGATGCCGAGGCTCGTCACCGCGCCCAGCTCACCGCGCGCCTCGAGCAGGTCGTCGTGCACGTCGAGCGCGACCTGCGCCCACGGCTCGATCTCGGGCACGAACGACGGGATGCCAGCCAGTCGAGTCAGCGCCTCGTCGAGCGACCTCGCGGATGCCGCGTACGCGCCGAGGTTGGCAGCCTCCATCGCGCCCGGTCCGCCCCCCGTGGCCACGACGCACCCGGCCTCGGCCAGGGCATGGCCGAGGTGGGCGGCCCCGGTGTAGCCCGCCGTTCCCCGTTCGAGCGCGTGCCCACCCATGACCCCGACGACCGCTGAGCTGCCGATGACCTCGCTCAGCGCGTCGCTCATCGAGTCGTCGTGGATGGCCCGCAGCAGGGTGACGAAGGCGTCGTGGTGCGAGTCACCGTCCCGTGACCAGTGGTAGGCCAGGGCGTCGGGCGTGGCGTCGTACCCGTGCTCGCTGAGCCCCGTGTAGAGCTCGTGCGGTTGGTAGAGCGTCGCCCGGTAGGGGTTGATCGGCACCCCGGGGTCGGTCGGGAAGACCAGAGCCCCGTGCTGGCGCAGGTGTCGAGCGAGGTCGGCGCTGACCCGTCCACCGAGGACGACGAGCCCCTCGAGGTCGGTGCGTTCCAGCAGCGGAGCCTCGTGGCCGGTCAGGTCGAGGTCCTGGAAGCGCAACCCGGCGAGCGGGCGCGGAGTGCTCAGCACGGCATCCAGGCCGTCGAGGTCCTCGATCTCCTGCACGCCCCGAACGTAGCCGACCCGTCACCCTCGGGGGGAGAAAGGTCAGTGGGCGGTGAGCCGGTCGAGCAGCCACCCGAGCCGCGCCGGCCGCCCGGTCGAGAGCTCCTCGCGATCGGCAGCCTGCGCCAACCGCAGTCCGGCGTTGACGCCGAGCCAGCGCAACGGCTCGGGCTCCCACCTCGGTGAGCGGTGCCCGACCCACGGCAGGGCCGTGACTGCCGACTGACGTCCGAGCACGAGGTCGGCCAGGGTGCGGCCGGCCAGGTTGCTCGCCGCCACCCCGTCGCCGACGTAACCACCGGCACCGCCGATTCGGGTCACCGGGTCCCACGTGACCGAGGGGTGCCAGTCGCGGGCGATGCCGAGCGGCCCACCCCAGGCATGGGTGAAGCCCACCCCGTCGAGCTGGGGGAGCAGGTCTCGCAGGGTCGAGCGCAGTGCGCCGAACACCGCCTCGTCGTGGTCGAACTCCGGCCCGATCGCCGACCCCCAGTGGTAGGGCGCGCCGCGGCCACCGAACGCGATCCGGCCGTCGTCGGTGCGTTGGCCGTAGATGACGACGTGGCCGTGGTCGCTGAACACCTCGCGGCCGGCCAGCCCGATCCGTGCCCACCGCGCGTCGTCGATGACCTCGGTGGCGACCATCAGCGAGTACACGGGCACCACCCGGCGGCCCTGCCCCGACACCGTTCCCGACCAGCCCTCGGTCGCGTGGATGACCGCACCCGCCGACACCCGGCGCCCGTCCGCGAGCACCACCACCCGGTCGCCCGTGCGCGTCACCCGCGCCCCGTCGACGATCCGCCCACCGAGCCGGCGCACGGCCCCCGCCAGCCCGTCGACGAGCCGCCGCGGGTGCACCCGGGCGCAGTCCGGGGTGAAGGTGGCCCCGCGCGCGACGGCGACGGCGAGGCGCTCACGGGTGGCACCGGCATCCAACCACGCCGTCGACCCCCCCCACGAGGCCGAGTGGGCGACCGACGCCCTGGCGCGCTCCTCCTGGGCGGGGGTTCGGGCGACGATCAGGGCACCGCCCTTGGTGAACCCGCTGCCGAAGCCCTCGGCGGCGTCGACGCGGCCGACCTCGTCGACGGTGTCGCGCAGCGCGGCGAGCTGGGCCACGGCGCCCTCCCGGCCGGCGCGGCGGGCCAGCATGTCGGGCGAGACCGGCCACAACGCCGACACCCAGCCGCCGTTGCGCCCGCTCGCCCCGAAGCCGACGTGGTCGGCCTCGAGCACGAGCACGTCGACCCCCGGGCGTTCACGCAGCAGGTAGTACGCCGTCCACAGGCCGGTGAACCCACCGCCGACGATGACCACCTCCGCGCAGAACGGCAGGTCGGATGCCGTGGCGCGGGTGGCGCTCGCACCGTCGGCCCACAGGGGGCTGGTCAGGGTCACCGCGAGCGTCAGAGGTGGTTCTCGGCCTCGGTGAGCACCGCCCGCAGGCGCCGCTCGATCTCGTCGAACTCGGTCGGGCCCATCGTCAGCGGGGGAGCGAGCTGCACCACGGGGTCACCGCGGTCGTCGGCCCGGCAGTACAGCCCGGCGTCGAAGAGTGCCTTGGACAGGAAGCCGCGCAGCAGGCGCTCGCTCTCGTCGTCGTTGAACGTCTCGCGGGTGGTCTTGTCCTTGACGAGCTCGATGCCGTAGAAGTAGCCGGCCCCACGCACGTCACCGACGAGCGGCAGGTCGAGCAGCGTGTCCAGGGTGCGCTTGAAGACCGGGGCGTTCTCCTTGACCCGGTCGTTGAGGCCCTCGCGGTCGAAGATGTCGAGGTTGGCCATCGCGGCCGCGCAGGAGACGGGGTGACCGCCCCACGTGTAGCCGTGCGGGAAGTACGTCGTTCCGTGGCGGAACGGCTCGAACAGCCGGTCGCTGGCGATCATCAGGCCCAGCGGGGCGTACCCGCTGGTGATGCCCTTGGCCGTGGTGATGATGTCCGGGACGTAGCCCAGGTCGTCGCAGGCGAACATCGAGCCGATGCGGCCGAAGGCGCAGATCGTCTCGTCGGAGACGAGCAGGACGTCGTACTCGTCGCAGATCTCGCGGACCCGCTCGAAGTAGCCGGCCGGCGGCGGGAAGCAGCCGCCGGAGTTCTGCACGGGCTCGAGGAAGACGGCCGCGACGGTCTCCGGGCCCTCGAACTCGATGGCCTCGGCGATACGGTCGGCGGCCCAGCGACCGAACGCCTTCTCGTCGTCGCGCAGGTGCTCGGGGGCGCGGTAGATGTTGGTGTTGGGCACCTTGTGGCCGCCGGGGACGAGCGGTTCGAACATCGACTTCGCCGCCGGGATGCCGGTGATCGACAGCGCCCCCTGGGGGGTGCCGTGGTAGGCGATCGAGCGCGAGATGACCTTGTGCTTGGTCGGCTTGCCGGTCAGCTTGAAGTACTGCTTGGCCAGCTTCCACGCCGTCTCGACGGCCTCGCCGCCGCCGGTGGTGAAGAACACCCGGTTGAGGTCGCTCGGGGCGTGGTGCGCCAGCCGCTCGGCGAGCTCGATGGCCCGCGGGTGGGCGTAGGACCACAACGGGAAGAACGCGAGCTCGCTGGCCTGCTTGGCCATCGCCTCGGCGATCTCGGTGCGTCCGTGGCCGACGTTGGTGACGAACAGACCGGCGAGGGCGTCGATGTACTCGTTGCCCCGGTCGTCCCAGATCGTCCAGCCCTGACCCTTGGTGATGATCGGCACGGAGTGGCCGAGGCCGTGCCCCTCGAAGGTGGAGTGCCGGGTGAAGTGCATCCACAGGTGGTCGCGGGCGGCGTCGGAGTACAGGGCGCCGGTGCCGGTGTGGCGATCGGAGCTGGGCTCCCAGACGTCGGACGGGTAGGTGCTCATCGGGTACCCCAGTTGTAGTGCTGCTTGTTGAGTTTCAGGTAGACGAAGGTCTCGGTGCTCGTGACGCCGGGGAGGGTGCGGATCTGCTGGTTGAGCAGGTCCAGGAGGTGGTCGTCGTCCTCGCAGACGACCTCGGCGAGGATGTCGAAGCTGCCGGCCGTGGTCACGACGTAGTCGACTTCGGGCATCGCCGTGAGGGCGTCGCCGACGGCGAGCAGGTCCCCGGATACCCGGATGCCGATCATCGCCTGGCGGCTGAAGCCCACTTGGAGGGGGTCGGTCACGGCGACGATCTGCATGACGTCGGCGTCGAGCAGGCGCTGCACCCGCTGGCGCACAGCGGCCTCGGAGAGGCCGACCGCCTTGGCGATCGCGGCGTAGGACTGCCGGCCGTCTTCCTGGAGCAGTTCGATGATGTGTTTGGCGATGTCGTCCAGACGGGTCTCGGACGATGCACGCGTCACCCTGGGGGGTCGAGAGGTGGAGGTCACGCGCGCCATCGTGTCGCGGATCCCGACGGTTTGCAACCACCCTTGGAACGGATTCCGCATGCATTGTGTGTCCGGTGTGTAACTTTTCATCACATCTGTCGCGCAATCCCTAGCGATTTCGGTTGTCGTGCGCTTAGAGTCCGGTAGCACCGAACCCACCCCCCACCCCTTTGGGAGCCATCACCCATGAGCGGTCAGCGACACCTGCGCAACTTCATCGGCGGCGAGTACGTCGACGGGCGGACAGATTCCACCACCGAGATCATCAACCCGGCCACGGGATCGGTCGTCGCGACCGCCCCGGTCAGCGGTCAGGAGGACGTCGACGCGGCCTACGCCGCCGCCGAGCAGGCCTTCGCGGGTGAGTGGGGCGCCACGACCCCCAGCGACCGCCAGCAGGCGTTGCTGAAGTTCGCGGATGCCGTGGAGGCGCACGCTGACGAGCTCATCGCGCTGGAGTCCGAGAACACCGGCAAGATCAAGGCCCTCACCGCGAGTGAGGAGATCCCGCCGATGGTCGACCAGCTGCGCTTCTTCGCCGGCGCGGCCCGCGTCCTCGAGGGCCGGGCCTCGGCCGAGTACATGGCCGGTCACACCTCGTGGATCCGCCGCGAACCGATCGGCGTCGTCGGGCAGGTCACCCCGTGGAACTACCCGCTGCTCATGGCGGTCTGGAAGATCGGCCCGGCTCTGGCGGCGGGCAACAGCGTCGTCCTCAAGCCGAGCGACACCACCCCCGAGAGCACCCTGCGCCTGGCCGAGCTGGCCTCGCAGTTCCTCCCGGCGGGCACCCTGAACGTCATCACCGGTGACCGCGAGACCGGCCGGATGCTCGTCGAGCACCGCACCCCGAGCCTCGTCGCGATCACCGGGTCGGTGCGGGCGGGCGCCGAGGTCGCGGCCAGCGCGGCGCCGAACATCAAGCGCGTCCACCTCGAGCTCGGTGGCAAGGCTCCGGTGGTCGTGTTCGACGACGCCGACATCGAGGCCGCCGTCGAGGGCATCGCCGTCGCGGGGTACTTCAACGCGGGGCAGGACTGCACCGCCGCCACCCGGGTGCTCGTCGCTCCCGGCGTCCACGACGACTTCGTCGCGGCCCTGGCCGAGTACGCGCGCACGTCGGCCCCGGTCGGCCTCCCCGACGACGAGGACGCCCTCTTCGGCCCGGTCAACAACTCCCGTCAGCTGGCTCACGTCTCCGGCTTCATCGACCGACTGCCCTCCCACGCGACGGTCTCGGCGGGCGGCAACCGCCGCACCGACCTCGGTGAGGGCTACTACCTCGAGCCGACCGTGCTCTCCGGGCTGCGCCAGGACGACGAGGCCATCCAGAACGAGATCTTCGGCCCGGTCATCACCGTGCAGAAGTTCACCGACGAGGCCGAGGCGATTCGTTGGGCCAACGGCGTCGACTACGGCCTCGCGTCCTCGGTGTGGACCAAGGACTTCGGCCGGGCCATGCGGATGAGCAAGGCCCTGGACTTCGGCTGCGTGTGGATCAACACCCACATCCCGCTCGTCGCCGAGATGCCGCACGGCGGGTACAAGAAGTCGGGCTACGGCAAGGACCTGTCGATGTACGGGTTCGAGGACTACACGCGCATCAAGCACGTCATGGCGAACATCGAGAGCTGAGGAACACACCACATGGCACTTCGACGGCGGCCTCCGGCCGACCCCATGACCCGCGGGCTGATCAGCGCCGCGCGGTCCTCGGCGCTGACGCGGCGCTCCCTGTTCGGCACGGCCGCCCTCGGTGGCGCGGCGGCGGCGCTCAGCGCGTGCGCGCCGCCCCCGCCGCCCTCCGGTGGGGTCTCCTCCCTCGTGCTTCCCGAGGACCTCTCCGACACCGACAAGGTGGTGCGCTGGGCCAACTGGACGGCCTACCTCGACTACGACGAGGAGACCAAGAAGTACCCGACCCTCGAGCGGTTCATCGCCGAGACCGGCATCCGTGCCGAGTACACCGAGGACATCGAGGACAACGACGCGTACTTCAACAAGATCGCGCCCCAGCTTCGCGCGGGCCAGGACATCGGGCGCGACATCTTCACCTTCACCGACTGGATGGCAAACCGGATCATCCGCGACCAGCTGTGCCAGCCGCTCGAGCTGATCACCATGCCCAACGCACCGAACCTGCTGCCGGCGCTGCAGAACGTCAGCTTCGACCCGGGCCGCAACTTCTCGCTCACCTGGCAGACGGGCTTCGCCGGCATCGGCTACGACAAGTCCAAGGTCTCCAAGGAGATCAAGACGCTCGACGACCTGTGGACCGACGAGCTCAAGGGCAAGATCGTCGTGCTCAGCGAGTTCCGCGACACCGTGGGCATCATCATGCAGAGCCAGGGCGTCGACATCACCTCCGAGTTCGGCAAGGCGGAGTTCGAGGCGGCCGTGGCCGAGATCGAGAAGCGCATGGACGAGGGCTACATCCGCCGGATCAAGGGCAACTCCTACCTCGAGGACCTCAAGTCGGGCAACGCCGTCGCCGGCATCGTCTGGAGCGGTGACCTGTTCATCCTGCGCGCCGAGACCGAGAACGAGAACTGGGAGTTCGTCATCCCGGAGTCGGGCGGCACGATCTGGAGCGACAACATGATGGTGCCGATCACCTCGCAGCACCGCCGCAACGCCCAGACCCTGATGAACTTCTACTACGACCCCGAGGTCGCTGCCGAGGTCGCGGCCTGGGTCAACTACGTGTGCCCCGTGGTCGGCGCCCGGGAGGTGCTCGCGAAGACCGATCCCGAGCTCGCCGAGAGCCCGTTCATCTTCCCGAGCGAGGCGTTCATCGCGGACAACAACATCCAAGGGTTCCGGGCACTCTCGCCCGAGGAGGACCAGGAATACAGCGCCATCTGGCAGAAGGTGATGGGCAACTGATGGCTCGCAAGAACGCAAGCGGTTTCCGCGACGCACAGGGCGACCTGCGTCTGGAGAACGTCACGAAGTCCTTCGCCGAGTTCACCGCCGTCGACGACCTCAGCCTGGTCGTCCCGCGGGGCTCGTTCTTCGCCCTGCTCGGCCCGTCCGGCTGCGGCAAGACGACGACCCTGCGCATGGTGGCCGGCCTCGAACAGCCGACGAGCGGGCGCCTGCTCATCGGCGACACCGACCTCACCGGCAGCCGCTCCTACGAGCGTCCGGTCAACACGGTGTTCCAGAGCTACGCCCTCTTCCCGCACCTGACCATCCGCGACAACGTCGCGTTCGGTCCCAAGCGCCGGGGACAGGCGGATGCCGCCGCGCTCGCCGAGGATGCCCTCAAGCTCGTGCAGATGGATCACCTCGCCGCGCGCAAGCCCGCCCAGCTCTCGGGTGGTCAGCAGCAGCGGGTGGCCCTGGCCCGGGCCATCGTCAACCGCCCCGAGGTGCTCCTGCTCGACGAGCCACTCGGCGCCCTCGACCTCAAGCTGCGGCGTCAGATGCAGGTCGAGCTCAAGCGCATCCAGACCGAGGTGGGCCTGACGTTCATCCACGTCACGCACGACCAGGAGGAGGCCATGACCATGGCCGACACCGTGGCCGTGATGAACCACGGGAGGATCGAGCAGATGGGCCCGCCCGCGCAGATGTACGACCTGCCGCGCACGGCCTTCGTCGCCAACTTCGTGGGTCAGTCCAACCTCGGCAGCGGCCGGGTCATCGACCGCGACGGCACCCACCTCGTGGCCGAGATCCAGGGCACCAAGGTCAAGATCCCCATCGCGCGCAGCGCGGTCACCGACGGCGACATCACGTTCGGTGTGCGCCCCGAGAAGGTGCGCGTCATGCGCCGCCCCTCCGAGGGTGCCGGCGACGACGTCAAGGGCATCGTGCTCGACGTGTCGTTCACCGGGGTCGCCACCCAGTACCTCGTGCAGCTGCCGAGCGGCACGGTGTGGAGCTGCTACGAGCAGAACCTCGACGTCGAGCCGATCGACCTGCGTCCGGGTGACGACGTGTGGCTGTCCTGGAACCCCCACCACGCGTTCGGCGTCCCCGTCGACGAGGCCGAGGCCCGGGCTGCGGCGGAGGCTGGCCTGACATGAGCGCCCTTGCCCACGTGAGTTCCGCGGGTGGCACCACGCCGCCCCCGGCACCGCAGCCCAACCGCAAGGGCCGGAGCTGGGTTCCCTACCTGCTCCTGCTGCCCGGTGCGCTCTGGCTGCTCGTGTTCTTCGTCATCCCCCTCGGCCAGCTGTTCTCGGTCAGCCTCCAGTCGCAGTTCCCCGGCTACCCCGGGTACTACTACCGCGACCTGAACTTCGGCAACTACGTCACGGCCCTGACCGACTTCGCCCCGCACTTCGGCCGCTCGATCCTGTTCGCCACCCTCGCGACGTTCTTCGCGTTCTGCCTGGCCTACCCGCTGGCCTACGCGATGGCGTTCAAGGCCGGTCGCTGGCGCAACGTCATGCTCATCGCGGTCATCGCGCCGTTCTTCACCTCGTTCATCCTGCGCACCGTGGCCTGGCGCCAGATCCTCGCGGACGAGGGTCCGGTCGCGTCGACGCTGAACACCCTGCACCTGCTCCCCGGTGGCCGGATCACCGAGACCTGGATCGCGGTCGTCGCGGGTCTGACGTACAACTTCCTGCCCTTCATGGTGCTGCCGATCTACGCCTCGCTCGAGCGCGCGGACTCCCGGGTCATCGAGGCAGGGGGAGACCTGTACGCCAACGGGTTCACGACCTTCCGCACGGTGACGCTGCCGATCAGCATGCCGGGCGTGCTCGCCGGAACGCTGCTGACCTTCATCCCCGCAGCCGGTGACTACGTCAACGCCGAACTGCTCGGGTCGGACAACACCAAGATGATCGGCAACGTCATCGAGAGCCAGTTCTTCCGGGTGCCCGGTGGCTTCCCGACGGCCGCAGCGCTCTCGTTCACGTTGATGGCCCTCATCCTCGCCATGGTGTTCGTCTACGTGCGCCGCTTCGGAACGGAGGAACTGGTGTGATCCGCTGGATCGGAAACCGCTTCGCCATGATCACGGCGTTGCTCGTGCTGTTCTACCTGTTCCTGCCCGTCGCCTACACGTTCGCCTTCTCGTTCAACAACTACAAGAAGTCCAACATCTCGTGGAACCCCGAGGGGAGCCCGACCCTGAAGCACTGGAAGGACCCCTGCGGTGCCCCCGGTGTCTGCGAGTCGCTCGTGACGTCGATCCAGATCGGCGTCATCGCCACCGTCATCGCGACGGTGCTCGGCACGATGCTCGCGTTCGCGATGGTGCGCCACCGCTTCCGCGGGCGCGGCACGAGCAACGTCCTGGTCTTCGTGCCGATGGCCACACCCGAGATCGTCCTCGGCGCGAGCCTGCTGACGATCTTCGTCCAGGGCTTCTCCAACGTCGGTCTGCAGCTGGGGTTCTGGACGATCGTCATCGCCCACATCATGTTCTGCGTCAGCTTCGTCGTCGTCACGGTCAAGGCCCGCCTGCAGAGCCTGGACCCGCGCCTCGAGGAGGCCGCCCAGGACCTGTACGCCGGGCCGGGCAGCACGTTCTGGAAGATCACCTTCCCGCTGGTGCTCCCGGGCATCGTCGGTGCGGCGCTGCTCGCGTTCTCGTTGTCCTTCGACGACTTCATCATCACCAACTTCGTCTCCGGCAACGAGACGACGTTCCCGAAGTTCGTCTACATCTCCTACCTGCGCGGCATCCCGGCTCAGGCCAACGTCATCGGTTTCTCGATGTTCGTCATCGCCCTGGCGCTGGTCATCGGCGGCCAGCTGATCGGCAACGCCCGCAAGAAGTGAACGACCTGATCCGGCCCGCCGGGCGAGAGCCCGGCGGGCCGGACCTCCACCACCACCGGTATCCCCGGTGACACCCTGAGACAGGAACACCATGCGCGTCCTCATGGTCGGTGCCGGCGGCGTCGGTGACGCCGCCGCCCGCATCGCCGCCGAACGGTCCTTCTTCGAGCAGTGGGTGGTCGCCGACTACGACCTCACCCGCTCCGAGCGCACGGTGGCCTCGGTCATCGAGCGCAACCCGGGGGACACCCGGTTCCGTGCCGCCCGCGTCGATGCGTCGGATGCCGGCGCGGTCGAGGCGCTGGCGCGCGAGGTGGGTGCCACGCACGTGTTCAACGCCGTGGACCCCCGCTTCGTGCTGCCGATCTTCGAGGGCGCCCGCGCCGCCGGTGCGGACTACCTCGACATGGCGATGAGCCTGTCGAGCCGTCACCCCGAGCAGCCGTACGCCAAGGTCGGCGTCAAGCTCGGCGACGACCAGCTGGCCCAGGCCGAGCAGTGGGAGGCCGACGGGCGCCTGGCCCTGGTCGGCATCGGGGTCGAGCCCGGGCTCTCCGACGTCTTCGCGCGCTACGCCGCCGACCACCTGTTCAGCCACATCGACGAGCTCGGTACCCGCGACGGTGCCAACCTCGTCATCCGCGACGAGGACGGCAACGAGGTCTTCGCCCCGGGCTTCTCGATGTGGACGATCATCGAGGAGTGCCTGAACCCGCCCGTGGTGTGGGAGAAGGCCCGAGCGGTGGGCTCCGACGGCGGCTACGACGTCGAGGCCGGATTCTTCACGCTGCCGCCGTTCAGCGAGCCCGAGGTCTTCGACTTCCCCGAGGGCATCGGCCCGGTGGAGTGCGTGCACGTCGAGCACGAGGAGGTGCTCCTCATGCCGCGCTGGGTCGACGCCGAGAAGGTGACCTTCAAGTACGGCCTCGGCGAGGAGATGATCACGATCCTGCGCACGCTGCACACCCTCGGGCTCGACAGCACCGACCCGGTCACGGTCAAGGGGGTGCAGGTCAGCCCCCGCGACGTCGTCGCCGCCGTGCTGCCCGACCCAGCGACCATCGGCCCGCGCATGGAGGGCAAGACCTGCGCCGGACTGTGGGTGACCGGCACCGGCAAGGACGGGATGCGGCGGCGCACCTACCTCTACCACGTCTCCGACAACGCGGACACGATGCGCGACTACGGCGCCCAGTGCGTCGTCTGGCAGACGGCGATCAACCCCGTCGTCGCCCTCGAGCTGCTCGCGAACGGCACCTGGTCGGGCGCGGGCGTGCTCGGCCCGGAGGCCTTCGACGCCGTGCCGTTCCTCGACCTGCTCGCCGCGCCGAAGCCGCAGGGCTACGGCTCCCCGTGGGGCCTCGAGGACCGCTGAGTCGTAGGCTCGCCACCACCGCTGTACCGCCACCGATCACCGCCGCCCGGACCCAGAAGGACACCCCCATGGCGTTCACCCAGAAGTCGCTCGTCGAGTCCGTTCCCACCCGTCTGCTCATCGGGGGGTCCTGGCGGGAAGCGAGCGGTGGCGCGCGCTTCGAGGTGAGCGACCCGGCATCCGGCGCCGTTCTCACGACGTGTGCGGACGGAACCCCGGAGGACGGGCTCGCCGCGCTGGCAGCCGCCCACGAGGCCCAGCCGACCTGGGCGGCGACCCCGCCCCGCGAGCGCAGCGAGATCCTGCGCCGGGCCTTCGACGCCCTCGTCGCCCGCACGGACGAGTTCGCCACCCTGATGAGCCTGGAGATGGGCAAGACCGTGGCCGAGGCGCGCGGTGAGGTTGCGTACGGTGCGGAGTTCTTCCGCTGGTTCGCCGAGGAGGCCGTGCGCATCCACGGCCGGTACTCGGTGGCTCCCAACGGCGCCTCGCGACTGCTGACGATGAAGCAGCCGGTCGGGCCCACGCTGATGATCACGCCGTGGAACTTCCCGCTCGCGATGGGCACCCGCAAGATCGGCCCGGCCGTCGCCGCGGGGTGCACGATGGTCGTCAAGCCCGCCCACGAGACGCCGCTGACGATGCTGCTGCTCGCCGAGGTCATGATGGAGGCGGGCCTGCCCGACGGTGTGCTCAACGTCGTCACCACGACCCACTCCGGTGCCGTGTGCGAGCCCCTCATCCGCGACGAGCGGCTGCGCAAGCTGACCTTCACCGGCTCCACCCCGGTCGGCAAGATGCTCGTCGAGCAGTCGGCCGAGCAGCTGCTGCGCCTGTCGATGGAGCTCGGCGGCAACGCCCCCTTCCTCGTCTTCGAGGACGCCGACGTCGACGCGGCCGTCGACGGGGCGATGCTCGCGAAGATGCGCAACATCGGTGAGGCCTGCACGGCGGCGAACCGGTTCTTCGTCCACGAGTCGCTCGCCGAGGAGTTCGCGACCAAGCTCGCGGCCCGCATGGGCGCGCTCGTCGTCGGCAAGGGCACCAAGAAGGGGGTCGACGTCGGCCCGCTCATCACCGGCAAGGCCCGCGACAAGGTCGACGAGCTCGTCCAGGACGCCGTCGGCAAGGGGGCCCGCGTGCTCACCGGTGGCGCGCCCGTGCCGGGCAAGGGGTTCTTCTACGCACCGACCGTGCTCGCCGACGTGCCGGCCGACAGCCGGTGCCTCGGTGAGGAGATCTTCGGGCCGGTCGCGCCGGTGTGCACGTTCACCGACGACGCGGATGCCGTGGCCAAGGCGAACGGCACCGAGTACGGACTCGTCGGTTACATCTACACCAACGACCAGAACCGGATGATCCGGGTGGCCGAGGCCATGGAGTTCGGGATGATCGGCGTCAACACCGGTATCGTGTCCAACCCTGCGGCGCCGTTCGGTGGCGTCAAGCAGTCGGGCTTCGGCCGCGAGGGCGGGTTCGAGGGGATCGACGAGTACCTCGAGACCAAGTACGTCGGCATCGCCCTCTGACTCCTGACGTCGAATCCACCCGGGGGAGCTGACTCAAGTGGTCTCATGTCCTCCATGAGCAACAGCCCGGATGCCGCTGCCTCAGCGGCCAGCAGTGCCCGCCAGGTCGACCGCCGCCGCTCGGTGCAGGACCTGCTCGACGAGGCCGACGCGTCGCTGCGCCGTGGCGCGCGCCCCGGGGCCACGGTCTGGCCCACCGGGTTCGACCTGCTCGACGCACCCTCGACGGCGGCCTGCGCTCCGGCGAGCTCGTCCTGCTCGGGGGCAGCGAAGGGTCCGGCAAGACGACGATCGCGCTGCAGATGGTGCGCAACGCGGTGCGCACCGGTCGGCACGCGGTGGTCTTCTCCTTCGAGCACGAGGCGGGAACCCTCATCCAGCGCCTCATCGCCCTCGAGGCGTCGTGCCTGGCCGTCGGGGCCGGGCAGCACCCTGCGGCGGCGGCCGACGTCCACGCCGTGCGCTCGGTCTTCGAGGCGCCCGACCCCGACCGTCGTGGCCTCGCCGATGCGCTGGCCGGCATCCCGTACGGCGCCGACGCCCTCGCGGCCGTGCTGGAGTACGCCCCGCGGCTGCACATCCACGAGTCGACGAGCGACACCACCCCCGCCGAGGTGGCCCGGGTGCTGGCCGAGGTGCGGGAGGAGGCCGGCGAGCCCCCGCTGGTCATGGTCGACTACCTCCAGAAGGTGCCGCTCGACGAGCGCGGCGGCGACGAGGTCGCGCGGGTCACCGTCGTCACCGAGACCCTCAAGGACATGGCCCTCGAGCTCGAGTGCCCCGTCGTGTGCATCTCCGCGGCCGACCGCGAGAGCCTGGGCGCTGGCCACCGGATGCGCACCCGCGACCTGCGCGGCTCCTCGGCGCTGGCCTACGAGGCCGACCTCGTGCTCATCCTGTCGAGCTAGGAGAACATCGTCTCGCGCGAGCACCTGGTCTACGACCTCGGCAGCGTGCAGCGCTTCCGGCGCTGGGCGGTCATCACCGTCGAGAAGAACCGGCACGGGCTCGGGCACGTCGAGCTCGAGGTCGAGAAGGACTTCGAGCACGGGCGCTTCCACCCGCAGGCGCGGGTCGTGACCGAACGCCTCATCGAGGAGCGCATCTTCACCACGTGACGCGGGAGGATGGAGGCGTGATCCGCCATCTCCGGCCGCCGGTCGACGTCGACGCCCTCGTCGCGGATGCCGTGGCACGCGGTCGCGTCGTCCGTCTCGTCGTCGCGGGGGAGACCAAGGCCGCCACCCTCGAGGCCTTCGCCGACGCCCTGGACTTCCCCGGGTGGTTCGGCGGCAACCTCGACGCCCTCGCCGACCTGCTCGACCACCTCGCCCGGCACGACGACGGGGAGGCTGAGCTCGTCGTCGACGGCGTCCTGGCCCTGCAGCGCGACGACCCGTTCGCGGCGGCACAGCTGAACGGGGTGCTCGGTGAGGTGGCCCTGGCTCATCCCCGGTTTCACGTGAGCGTCATCGAGCGCTGACAATGGCTCCCGTGACTTCCCGCTCCGTCGCCATCCTCGGCTCCACCGGCTCGATCGGCACCCAGGCCCTCGAGGTCATCGCCGCGCATCCGGGTGCCTTCACCGTGGCCGCCCTCACCGCCGGGGGCAACGTCGAGCTGCTCGCACGTCAGGCCGTCGCCTTCGACGTGCCGCTCGTGGGTGTCGCCCGCGGCCAGGTCGAGGAGGTTCGCGCCGCGATCGCCGCGGCGGCAGCGCACGCCGGCCGGCCGGCATCCGTGACCGACGTCGTCGTCGGGGCGGATGCCGCGACGATCGCCGCAGGGTGTGGCGCCGACGTCGTGCTCAACGGGATCACGGGGTCGATCGGTCTGCGGCCGACCCTGGCAGCCCTCGAGGCGGGGTCGGTGCTGGCGCTGGCGAACAAGGAGTCGCTCATCATCGGCGGCCCGCTCGTCAAGGCGGCCGCCGCACCCGACCAGATCGTGCCGGTCGACTCCGAGCACAGCGCCATCGCGCAGAGCCTTCGAGGAGGGCGGGCCGACGAGGTGCGCCGCCTCGTCGTGACGGCCAGCGGTGGCCCGTTCCGCGGGCGCAGCCGCGCCGACCTCGCCGACGTCACCCCACAGCAGGCCCTGGCCCACCCGAACTTCTCCATGGGACGGGTCATCACGACGAACTCCGCGACGCTGGTCAACAAGGGGCTGGAGGTCATCGAGGCCCACCTGCTCTTCGACATCCCCTTCGACCGCATCGACGTCGTCGTGCACCCCCAGCAGCAGATCCACTCGATGGTCGAGTTCCACGACGGGTCGACGATCGCCCAGCTGGGGCCGCCGCGCATGCTCGTGCCGATCGCCCTCGGGTTGTCCTGGCCGCAGCGCCTGACCGACGTCGACGTGCCCTGCGACTGGAGCCTGGCCCAGAGCTGGGAGTTCCACCCGCTCGACGACGACGCCTTCCCGGCGGTGCGCCTGGCGCGCCGGGTCGGCGAGGCCGGGAGCACCTTCCCGGCCGTCTACAACGCCGCCAACGAGGTGTGCGTCGATGCCTTCCACGACGGGGTGATCTCGTTCACCGACATCGTCGACACGGTGGAACGCGTCGTCGAGGGGCACACTGGGAGCGAACTCGACGCCTCGAGCGTTGAGGGAGTGCTCGCCGCCGACCGGTGGGCCCGTCACCGCGCCGCCGACCTCATCGGCATCGCCGTCGACGACGACCAGATCCAGGAGAACCGTTGAGCACGCTCGCCTTCATCCTCGGTGTGCTCTTCATGGCCACCGGGATCGCCGTGTCGATCGCCCTGCACGAGGTGGGGCACCTCGTGCCGGCCAAGCGCTTCGGTGTCCGCGTGACGCAGTACATGGTCGGTTTCGGCCCGACGATGTGGTCGCGCCGTCGGGGGGAGACGGAGTACGGGGTCAAGGCGATCCCGCTGGGTGGGTACATCCGGATGATCGGCATGTTCCCCCCGCGCAAGGGCGACGACCCCGGCACCGTGCGCGTGTCGAGCACCGGTCGGTTCAGCCAGCTCGTCGACGAGGCCCGCGCGGCGAGCCTGGAAGAGGTCCGTCCCGGCGACGAGAACCGGGTCTTCTACAAGCTGTCGGTGCCCAAGAAGGTCATCGTCATGCTCGGCGGCCCGACCATGAACCTGCTCATCGGCACTGTCCTGCTGACCATCCTCGTCACCGTCCACGGGGTGGCCACCGCCCAGCCCGGCGCGGTCGTCGCGTCGGTGTCGCAGTGCGTCGTCCCGGTGACCGAGGCGGGGGACGCGACCACCTGCACGAACCAGCCCGACACGCCGGCGCTCGCGGCCGGCATCCTGCCCGGCGATCGGGTGGTGTCCATCGACGGCCAGCCCATCGACGACACCCGTGACATCAGCACCCTGATCCGCCCGCGCGTCGACCAGAACGTGACGATCGTGCTCGAGCGCAACGGTGAGCCACTGACCGTCACGGCGACGCCGATCCGCAACGTCGTGCCGGTTCTCGACGCCGACGGCCTCCCCGTGACCAACCCCGACGGCACCGAGCAGACCACCGAGGCAGGGTTCCTCGGCGTGCGGACCACCGCCCCGGTCGAGTACGTGCAGCAGCCGGTCACGGCCGTGCCCGGCATCATCGGCACCTACGTGAGCCGCACCGCCGAGGCCATCGTCCACATCCCGGCGCGAATGGTCGGGGTCTGGGAGGCCGCCTTCGGTGGGGCCGAGCGCGAGATCGACAGCCCGATGTCCGTCGTCGGCGTGGGCCGGGTCGCGGGGGAGGCCACCGAGGGCAAGTACGACGCGTTCGTCGGGGACTCGGTGGGCGACAAGGTCTGGTTCCTCGTCGGCCTGCTCGCGGCGCTGAACTTCATGCTCTTCATCTTCAACCTCATCCCGCTGCTTCCCCTGGACGGCGGCCACGTCGCCGGGGCCCTGTGGGAGGGGCTCAAGCGCCAGGTCGCGAAGCTGCGCGGACGACCGGACCCCGGCTACGTCGACGTCGCGAAGGCGCTGCCCGTCGCGTACACCGTGTCGATGGTGCTGCTCGGCTTCACGGCGCTGCTCATCTACGCCGACCTCGTCAAGCCGATCAACCTCGGCGGCTGACGCCTGGGCGGGACGCCGTCGATGACCATCTGCCTCGGTGGTGCCTCGCTACCCTGAGCGAAGCGTCGGCGGATCGACCCGGGCAGGAGGTGGGCTCATGGTCCGTTTCCGGGTCCTCGGGCCGGTCGACGTGTTCGTCGATGGCGCCCCCGTCCGGCTGCGGCCACAGGAGCGACGGCTGCTCGCGCTGTTGCTCTGCCGTCCGAACCGTCCGGTCCCGACCGAGGACCTGGTTGACGAGCTGTGGAACGGCAGTCCTCCCGCGACCGCCCGCACCGCGATCCGGGTCCACGTCGAGCGCACCCGCGCCGCCATGCGCGGGCACGGCCTGTCGCGCCTCACCTCGAGCGAGGGGGGCTACCGACTCGTCGTGGAGCCCGGGGAGCTCGATGTCGAGATCGTGGAGACGGCGCTGCGCCGGGCTGGCGGAGCGAGCAGGCTGCCGGCCACCGTCCGTGCCCCGATGCTCGCCGAGGCCCTCGGCCTCTGGGTGGGCCGGCCCTTCGCCGACGTGGACGGCATCCCAGCCGTCGACGCCGAGAGGGAACGGATCGCCGCCCGCAAGGAGGAGATCGTCGCCGACCTGGCACAGGCGCAGCTGGTCGCCGGTCTCCACGACCTCGTTCGGGCCCACGGCCCGTCGTGGGTGCACGAGTTCCCCTTCTCGGAGCCAGTGGCGTGCGCCGTGGCGCTCGCACGGTACCGGTGTGCGGACCAGCCGGGCGCCCTGAGTCTCCTGCGCGACCTCCGCCAGCGCCTCGTTGACGAGCTGGGGCTCGACGGGACACCAGCAGTCGGGGCGCTGGAGAGAGCGATCCTCAACCACGACCCGGCGCTCGCGACCCCTGACCCACCGACGCAGACCCCGGTGCCGGTGCTCGCCGGACGGCAGGATCAGGTCGATGCCGTCCTCTCCCTGGTGCACGGGGGCGCTGTACCGGCGCCTGTCGTCGTCGTCAGCGGGCCTCGAGGGATCGGCAAGACCGAGCTGGTGCGGCACCTGCACGCTCTCGTCCCATCCGTGATGCTCGCGGCGCGCCACCGCACCCCGGCGACTGTCAGCACCCTGGAGGAGGCCCTGGGTGTCGACGGGCCCGCGGCAGCCGGGGCGGGCGTGGTCGGCGCGTTGAGCGCAGCGGCCCAGCGGGCAACGCGCCTGGCCGAGGCCGCAGCCCGGGCCGGTGTCACCGTCATCGTGGACGGACCCGAGTGGTTGGGGCCGGACGACACGGCCGTCCTCGAGCACCTGTTGGCAGCGCGGGTCCGGTCACCGGTGGTGCTCGCGTGTTCGTCGCCCAGCCGGTTGCCAGCCGGGTTGGCCGAGGAGGTGGCCCGCAGTGCCACGGTCATCGCACTGGCCGAGCTGACCGAGGACGGCAGCCGGGACGTCCTGTCGGTCGTCCTGCCCCGCCAGCTCGCGGAGGACGCCGACCTCGTGGACCAGCTCGTCGAGCGCTCGGGCGGCCATCCGTTCCTCCTCGTGGCCGGCGCCCGCCATGTGGCGGCGGGGAACCACCCTCAGACGCCACCCGCGAGTGTCACGGCCCACTTCGTGGCGCTGGTCGACGCTCTGAGCGACCGGCAGCGCCGCCTTCTCGAGGTCGCGGCCCTGGACCCCGTGGCCGCCTTCGACCTACCCCTGGTCGCAGAGCTCGTCGGCCTCGGCAGGGCAGACCTCGATGACGAGCTGGGCGAACTGGTGGCGGCCGGTCTCGTGGTCGACTCCTCGCTCGGTCCGGCCTTTCGGCACGACCTCGTCCGCGACGCGGTGCTCGGCACACTCGAGGAGAAGGATCGTCAGGACCTGCACGACCGTGCCGCCACCGCGCTGCTGCGCCGCGGCACCCCCGAGACCGCACGCCTGGCGCGGCACCTGCGCGACGCCGGAGGTGCCCGTAGGTCGGAGGCGGCCGTGTTCACCGCATCCGAGGCAGGCGAGGCGTTGCTCCTCGGCGGCCACCTGCGCGCGGCCGAGCTGTTCGAGCGGGCCGCCGTCCTGGGTGAGGGGGACATCGGCCTCGCCCGGGACCGGGTCGTCTGGCGGTTGGAGGCCGGCCGGGCCCGCACCCTCGCGGGCGACCTCGAGGCGGCCCAGGCCCTCGCGACGCCGATCGCCCACGTGGCGCGAGCTCTCGCAGACCCGATGCTGCTGTCCCGGGCCGCCATCCTGGCGACCGGCCCTTGGCGGCCCTTCGGTGCCGAGCAGGACCGGGCCGCGCGGTTGACCCTGGAGGCTGCCGAGACGCCGCCCGCTCAGCTCGGTGATCGCGTCGCGTTGCTCGAGTCCCTCGTGCGCGCCACGATGGGGAGGGTCGACGCACGGCTGGACGCGGCTCTCGCCGAGGCGGCGTCGCAGTTCGTCACGGCCCTGGACGGACCGGTCTCCGAGACGAGGATGCTCGCCCTCCGGGGCCTGCACAGCCTCACCTGGCGGGCCGACACGGGCCCCGTCGAACGACTTCGGCTCAGCGGCCAGATGGTCGACCTCGCTCGCCGTCTCCACGAGCCTGAGCTCACCCTCACCGCACTGTGGACCCACACCAAGGACGCCCTGGACTCCGGGGACCTCGCGCTGTTCGCTCAGGCCCTCGCGGAGTACCGTCGCGACGCCGTTGCCAGTGGTTTCGCCCTGCACCAGTGGTGGTCGGCCACGATCGGTGCGACCGAGGCGACGCTCTTTCGCGATGACGCCGCCCTGAGGGCCGCGGACGCGGCAGCCGAACGGTCCGCGGCATACGTGGACCAGTCCCTGCTGGTGATGACCGCCGTCGAGCGTGCCTTCGCGACGGTGCTCGCCACGGACCTCGCGTCCGCCCCCCAACTGTTGGAGCACGCAGCGCCCGATGTCGCCCAGCAACCGGTGGTGCAGCTCGGGCTGATGGCCATCGACGGGCCCGTCGCGCCGGCGAGTGCCGGCCGGGTGGAGTACCTGTGGCAGTCCACGGCAGGCACCCCGCACCGGATCGCCGGTGCCTGCTTCGCCCTCTCCGCACTGCGACGGGTCGCTCGTGACGCCGACCGGGACCGTCTGGTCGCCGAGTTGCGCTCGTTCTGTGGGCCGTACTCCGGCGCTCTCGTCACGGTCAACGGAGGGGCTGTCTTCGGCCTTGTCGACGACCTGCTGGCACTGTCCTGCGCCATGATGGGCGATGTCACGGGTGAGCAGCGCCACGCTCGGTCGGCGGCCAGGGTCCGCCGAACGGCCCAGGTGCCGACAGCCCTCTCCGAGAGGATCTGAGATGACCGAACTTGGTAACTCACCGCGGGCACTCGGCTTGGCCGAGGTGCTCAACGCCGAGGGTGTCAAGGCCGACCGCCAGGAGCATTTCCAGCGTGCGCTCGACGAGGGCGGCGAGGATCTGAGGACCGTCGTCGAGCACCTCGTGGGTGAGCACCCGGGGCTGGACCACATCGGCCACTTCGCCGAGGTGCGGGCGGAGACCGTCCCGCTCCTGCTGGGCGCCGCGCGCGTCGTCGCGACCACCGGCATCGAGTTCGAACTGCGAATCAGCCACCCCGAGGCCGGCGGGCCGCTGGCGAGCGTCACGCTCGGTGACGACCGTGTCGTCGCCGAGGTCCGCGCGCTGGCCGACGACGAGCAGAGCCGCTCGTCCGGGACGGCAGCGCGTTGAGCTGCTGCCGCCCCGGACCCGGGTTCGTCATGCCTCTTGAACGCCGGGTAGCGGACGATGGTCGGCGCGGGGTCAGCGAACCCCACTGCCGTGACCCAGGCGATCCACCACCCGGCCGGTCCTCACAGGCACGGGATGGTCTCTCGGGCGACCAAGGCGTACGACGAGCCGTTCCACTTGAAGACGAAGGCCGTGAGCTCGGTGTTGCCGGTGTAGCCGTTCCATGCGGACCAGGACGTGCGGATGCCTGTCGTGTTGCTGCGGGTCCAGGTCACCAGGGGGCCGAGTGCGAGCCGGCCGTCGTCGGTGGACCGGTAGAGCCCGAGCCGGGTCTGGTAGGTGCCTGCCGACGGGACGTCGTACAGGATCGTGGCGTTGACCGACGTTCCGGAGGCGCCGTCGCTGCAGGGGTAGACGTTCCAGTGGATCCGGCCACCGTTGACGTCGGTGCCGATCGCCTGTGCCTGACCGGCGGCACCGAGCGACATGGCCGCGGCGAGGGCGAGGACGCCCGCCCCGAGGCGGGTCCTGGTCGAGCGGGCGAACGTGCGGGTCGTGTTCATGACGGCTGCTCCTTCGTGTCTCATCGGCGGGTCCGATGGCGTGGGACCACTGTCTTGACCAGCTGTAAACGACCCGTAAACGCGCCAGCCCGTCAGTCACGCGGAGACCCACAGGCTCAGGAGTCGCCCTTGACGCCGTCGTGCGGCAGGGGGTTGGAGCCGGCGGGGGTTGCCATCTGTCGCGCGAACGTGAAGGTGCCCTGCTCGTGGGGACCCGTTGTCCTGGGCGCACCCCGGTTAGGCTTGCGTCATGTCCGTCTCGCTCGGTATGCCGCCCCTGCCCCCGCCCGTCGTCGCCCCCCGTCGGGTCAGCCGCAAGATCCAGGTCGGCAAGGTCGCCGTCGGCGGTGACGCCCCGGTGTCCGTGCAGTCGATGACGACGACGCCGACCACCGACATCAACGCCACGCTCCAGCAGATCGCCGAGCTCACGGCCGCCGGGTGCGACATCGTGCGCGTGGCCTGCCCGAGTCAGGACGACGCCGAGGCGCTGCCCGCGATCGCGCGCAAGTCGCAGATCCCCGTCATCGCCGACATCCACTTCCAGCCCAAGTACGTCTACGCGGCCATCGACGCCGGCTGCGCAGCGGTGCGGGTCAACCCCGGCAACATCCGCCAGTTCGACGACCAGGTCAAGCAGATCGCCGCGGCGGCCAAGGACGCCGGTGTGTCGATCCGCATCGGGGTCAACGCCGGCTCGCTCGACCCGCGGCTGATGAAGAAGTACGGCAAGGCCACCCCCGAGGCGCTCGTCGAGTCTGCCGTCTGGGAGGCCAGCCTGTTCGAGGAGCACGACTTCCACGACTTCAAGATCTCGGTCAAGCACAACGACCCGGTCGTGATGATCAGGGCCTACCAGCTGCTGGCCGAGCGCGGCGACTGGCCGCTGCACCTCGGGGTCACCGAGGCCGGGCCGGCGTTCCAGGGCACCATCAAGTCGGCGACGGCCTTCGGGGCGCTGCTCTCGCAGGGCATCGGCGACACGATCCGCGTCTCCCTGTCGGCCCCGCCGGTCGAGGAGGTCAAGGTCGGCATCCAGATCCTCCAGTCGCTGAACCTGCGGCCACGCAAGCTCGAGATCGTGTCGTGCCCGTCGTGCGGCCGGGCCCAGGTCGACGTCTACAAGCTCGCGGATGCCGTGACGGCCGGGCTCGAGGGCATGACGGTGCCGCTGCGCGTGGCCGTCATGGGCTGCGTCGTCAACGGCCCCGGTGAGGCCCGCGAGGCCGACCTCGGCGTCGCCTCCGGCAACGGCAAGGGCCAGATCTTCGTCAAGGGCGAGGTCATCAAGACCGTTCCCGAGAGCCAGATCGTGGAGACCCTCATCGAGGAGGCCATGCGCCTGGCCGAGGAGATGGGCGAGCCGATGGACGAGGAGTCGGCGGGCGCGCCGTCGGTCACCGTCGGCTGACGCCACGCCGGGGCGTCACCAGTCGGCCTCCTGGTGGCTCCCAGCCCGGGACCCCGGCACCCGGCGGTTGAGGGAGAACAGTCGCCCGAGCACCGGCATGAGCACGATGTTCATCCCGTGCAGGAGGCCGATGACGAGCAGGATGCCGCCCACCCGCGCTGCCGAGGACGCCAACTGCTGCGCCGTGACCAGTCCGGAGACCTCGTTGCCCCAGGATTCCTGCGGCGCGAAGCGCACCATGAACAGGATGTATGCCGCGAAGATCAGGTAGTACACGATGTCGGTCAGCACGATGTAGCTCTTGCCCGTCAGCGGGTTGTCGTGAAAGACATCAGCGGCATAGGCGCGGCCGAACCGCTTGATGAACGGCCCCAGCCACACCGCGATCGCGATGAGGACGAGGACGACTGCCACTTCGAGGATCCACCAGGGCATTTCGAGCACTCCGTTCCGGCGGGGGGTCAAGGTGAGGACTGCGGTGGACGCCACGGCCACGACGGCCACGGCGGCGGAAGCCGCGCGGATGCCGGCGCGTCGCCGCCGGCGGTCGGCGTCGATGCTCTCGACGACCCGGTCGAACAGGTCCGGGGAGGGGCTGGTCGGTGACTGAGTCAGGGCCTTGGTGATGCGGTCCTCGAGGTGGGTCATCGCTGGGCCTCCAAGGTGGTGCCGAGGGCCTCGAGCCCTCGGTGCAGGTGCGTCTTCACGGTGTTGACCGACAACCCGAGGGTGGCGGCGATGTCGGCGATCGGCAGGTCGTAGTAGTAGCGCAGGGTCACGCAGTCGCGCTGCCGGCGGGGCAGAGCCCGGAGGGCCTGGACCACGGCCGCCCGCTCGGCGTGCTCCTCAGCCGTCTCGGCCGCCGAGGGGGCATCGGGCTGGGCCGACAGCAGCGGTCTTGTCGTCGACGTAGAAGCGCGCGAGCCGGGTGAGTGAGGCTGCCTCGGCGTCGAACATGGCCGCGACGTCGACCGGCCCCGCGGACCCGTCCGTCAGGCCCGCGAGCCCGCCCATCAGGTCGTGCGAGGCGATCTCCATCACTCGGACAGACGAGTGAGACGGCACGCGGGGTGACACGTGAAGGTGCCGAACTTCCGGTGGATGTTTCGGCACCTCGGCGACCGGGGGGACGTCACCCGACGCGGCATCCGGAGCCGTCCTACGGGTGTCCGCACCTTTGCGGGCCCGACCGAAGGGGATCACCATGATCAGGACCTCCCGCCGCGCGTTCGCCGTGCCGGCAATTCTCGCGCTCACCGCCGGCGCATTGACAGCCCCAGCCTTGGCCGACCCGCGCGGGCCGCTGGTACGGGCAGGGGGCAGCCTGTCGGACCTGCAGGCGGCCGCCGGCCCCTTCGACGGGGCCCATGCCGTCGTGCAGATCGTCGCCTCGGCAGGCGGGTCGCACACCGTGCTGCGTGTGCGCGGCATCCACGGCGCCGACGGCCAGACCTTCGGCGCCCACCTGCACGCTGGCCCGTGCGTCGCCGGCGACGGGGCCGCGGCCCTCGGCCACTACAACACCGACGTCATCGCGGGCGACCCGACGCCCGAGATCAGCGAGGACACCGAAGTGTGGCTCGACTTCGCGGTCGACGACGGAGCCGGCACCGCGACGGCATCCGTGCCGTTCATCCCTCTCCCGGGCGACCGCTCGGTCGTCATCCACGCCTTGGCGACCGACCACCACACGGGGCTCGCCGGCGCTCGGCTCGCGTGCCTCCCGGTCCAGTGGTGACCCTGCGAGCGTCCGCCGTCGGGATGGTCGCAGGCTTCGTCTGGGGAGTCGTGGCGCGGGGGTTCATGCGGCTGATGACGGTGTCCCCGGAGTTCACCTGGTCGGGAACGCTGTACATCGTCGGCACGGCGTCCGTGGTCGGAGGGCTGGTCGCGGTCGTGCGGCAACAGCGGCTCAGTGGGCGCAGCCGGTGGTGGCGGTTGCTCGGACTGCCGTTCGTCCTGCTGTTCGCCGCGGCGGGGGTCCTGCTGGCGCCCGGCGTCGTCGGGGTGGTCATGCTGCTCGACCGCCGTCGGTGGCTGCGACTGCCCGGTGCGGCCCTCGTCGGGCTCACCCTGTGGGGCGTCGTCGTCGAGGACCTCGGGCTCTCGATGTCCGTGCGGCAGTGGCTGGGTGTGGCCGTGATGACCGGCTGCCTCGCGGTGATGGGGTGGGCGGCACGTGAGCTCGTTCGCCGCTGGCCGGTGGATGCCGCGCGGCGGCTCCCTCTCGACCCGTCCGCTACCAGCCCCACCCTCGTCGGCCAACCTTCCGGCCGATAAGCCGGTGGACGAGGCCACGTCGCGCCTACGCTGGCAGGGTGCTGCGCACGCGCTCCCCGATCAGGCCCCTCTCGCTCGCTGACCGCGACGACGCCCTGGACCTGTGTTCTCGCGACCTCCCGGGCAGTGTCTTCGTGGCGGCGCGCATCCTCGAGGGGGCCCGCACCGGGTCGCTGATGAGCGTGCTCGGACACCGCGTCGACGGTGAGCTCACCTCGCTGTGCTGGGCCAGCGCCAACGTCGTCCCGGTGGCCACCACCCCCGAGAGCCAGGCCCTGATCGCCGAGAGGGTCCGTCGCTGGAAGGGCCGCTGCGCGTCACTGTTCGGGCGCCGCGACGAGGTCGAGGGGCTCTGGTCGCACCTTGCGCCCCACTGGGGGCCCGCGCGAGCGATCCGAACCCGCCAGCCCCTGCTCGTCGCCGACCGACTGCCGTCGACGCTGGGGGTCCAGATCGACCAGCGGGTGCGCCCGGCGCGCGTGGACGAGGTCGACCTCGTCCTGCCGGCGGCCGAGCACATGTTCACCGCCGAGATCGGCTACCCGCCCTACCGGGGGAGCTCCCGGGGCTACCTGGCCTCGCTGGCGACCCTGGCCCAGCGCGGCCACACCTACGTCGTCATCGAGCACGGTGAGGTGGTCTTCAAGACGGACATCGGCAGCCTTGCGCTCGGCTGCGCCCAGCTCCAGGGCGTGTGGCTCGCGCCGCACCTGCGCGGCCAGGGCTTGGCGGCGCCGATGCTCGCGAGTGTCGTCGAGCAGGTCATGCTCGGTCCGGCGCCACTGGTCACGCTCTACGTCAACGACTTCAACACGGCCGCACGGGCGACGTATCGACGGCTCGGGTTCCGTGACGCGGGCGACTTCGCGACGGTGCTCCTGTAGGGGCCCGTGCCGGTAGTGGTTGGATGGGGTATGGCTCACGCAGCCCGCATCCGCCCCGTCGCCGCCCCGGTGCGCTGAGCCCGGCATGTCGACCCTGGACTGGAAGCCTCTCACCGAGGGTGACCTTCCTGCCCTGACCCACTTGGCCCAGTGCTGCCTCGAGCGTGACGGTGGCCTGCCGCTGCTGGCGACCGAGCCGATGCTGCGCCAGCTCTTCCTCTCCGGGCACTCTGTCGGCGGGCGCGATGAGACGGGTGAGCTGATCGCGGCGGCCGGAGCCTTCCTCGACGCGTCGGCGACCCGCTCGGTCACGGCGCTGGTCCACCCGTCGGTGCGCTCGCAGGGGATCGGCGAGCAGCTGCTGAAGTGGTGGCTCGCCCAGGCCGGGGGAGGGCCGATGCGCGTCGTCGCCGAGACCGCGTCACCAGAGTCCGACGCCTTCGCGGCACGCCTCGGCCTCGAGCGCACGTTCGCCGAGCACGTGATGCGTCGCCCGCTCGTCGAGGTCCCGCGCATCGTGCGGCCCGCGGAGGTGCACACCTACCCGTGGACCGCGGACACCCAGTACCTCTTCCACGCCGCCTACTCGCGGTCGTTCGCGAACCGCCCGGGCTTCCCTGACACCCCGTTCGCTGAGTGGGTCAGGTCGGTCGAGGAGGACGAGGGTTTCCACCCCGACCTCTCGCGGGTGGCGCTCGACGAGGACGGACACGTGGCGGGGTTCGTGACGATCTCCGACAACTGGATCGATCAGGTCGGGGTGGTGCCCGAGTGGCGGGGCCAGCGGCTCGGTGCGCACCTCGTCGTCCGGTCGCTGCGGACGTTGCGCAAGGCCGGCTACGAGCAGGCCTGGCTCGCGGTGAACGTCGACAACCCGAGTGCCCGCGCGCTGTACCGCTCGCTGGGCTTCCTGGACTCGGGTGTGCGGGCGCGCTACCAGCAGGTGGGGCCCATCCAGGGCAAGGATGTCCCGAGCGACATACCCTAGGGGGTATGCTGGGCTCATGTCTCCCGTGGTGTTGCTGCTCGCCGTGCTCGTCGGGATGGCCCTGGGCCTGCTCGGGGGTGGCGGCTCGATCCTGACCGTGCCCCTGCTGGTGTACATCGCTGGGCTCGACGCGAAGGAGGCGATCGCGACGTCGCTGCTCGTCGTGGGGGTGACCAGCCTCGCGGCTCTCGTGCCGCACGCCCGCGCAGGACGGGTGCGCTGGCGGACCGGCGCGATCTTCGGTGCCGCGGCGATGGCAGGGGCCTACGCGGGTGGAAGGATCGCCGAGTTCATCCCCGGCACGGTCCTGCTCGTGGCCTTCGCGCTCATGATGGTCGCGACGGCGGTCGCCATGATCAGGGGCCGGGCCAGGCAGGATGCCGCTGGGCCGGGCTCGGGGTCGGCTGCCGGTGACGCTGGCGGCAGCGCCTCGGTGCGCGAGCTGCCCGTCAAGCTCGTGCTGCTCGAGGGGGTGGTGGTCGGCCTCGTCACCGGTCTCGTCGGCGCTGGCGGTGGGTTCCTCGTGGTCCCCGCCCTCGTGCTCCTCGGTGGGCTGCCCATGCCGGTGGCCGTCGGCACCTCGCTGCTCGTCATCGCGATGAAGTCGTTCGCGGGCCTCGCCGGCTACCTGTCGTCGGTGTCGATCGACTGGGGGCTCGCGGCCGCCGTGACCGCGATGGCCGTGCTCGGCAGCATCGGCGGTGCGCTCCTGTCGGGCCGGGTGCCGCAGGACCGGCTGCGTCAGGGCTTCGGCTGGTTCGTCCTCGTCATGGGGGTTCTGGTCCTCGGCCAGAGCGCCCTCACCGCCTGACCCCTCCAGTCGAGAGTAGGCGAATCGCCGTCTGCATCCGCGGCGAGACGGCGATTCGCTTACTCTCGACCGGGGGTGGGGCGCGGAGGTGCGCGTCAACCGAGGCGGCGCGCACGGCATCCGCTGACGTCGTTATCCTTGGCAGGTTGCCCGACCGACCCGACCGCACCGAGGAGCCCTCCCGTGGCCATGCGCATGTCGTCCCTGTTCCTGCGAACCCTTCGCGAGAACCCGGCGGACGCCGAGGTCCCGAGCCACCAGCTGCTCGTGCGGGCCGGCTACATCCGGCGCGTCAGCCCCGGTGTCTACACCTGGCTGCCGCTCGGCCTGAAGGTGCTGCGCAAGGTCGAGACGATCGTGCGCGAGGAGATGGACGCCATCGGCAGCCAGGAGCTGCTCTTCCCGGCGCTGCTGCCGCGTGAGCCCTATGAGGCCAGTGGGCGCTGGACCGAGTACGGCGAGAACGTCTTCCGGCTCGTGGACCGCAAGGGGGCCGACCACCTGCTCGGCCCCACCCACGAGGAGATGTTCACCCTCACCGTCAAGGACCTGTACAGCTCGTACAAGGACCTGCCCCTGTCGATCTACCAGATCCAGACCAAGTACCGCGACGAGGCCCGCCCGCGCGCCGGCATCCTGCGTGGCCGCGAGTTCGTCATGAAGGACTCCTACTCCTTCGACATCGACGGCGCCGGGCTCGACAAGAGCTACCAGCTGCACCGCGACGCCTACGTGCGCATCTTCGACCGGCTCGGCTTCCACTACGTCATCGTCCAGGCGATGGCCGGGGCCATGGGCGGCTCGAAGTCCGAGGAGTTCCTCGCCACCGCCGAGAACGGCGAGGACACCTACGTGCGGTGCGTGAACTGCGGGTACGCCGCGAACGTCGAGGCTGTGCGCGTCCCGACGCCGGATGCCGTGGACGTCGCCTCCCTGCCCGCCGCGCACGTCGAGGACACCCCCGACACCCCGACCATCGACACGTTGGTCGCTGCCGCCAACGCCGACCACCCCCGGGCGGATGGGCGGGCCTGGACCGCTGCCGACACGCTGAAGAACGTCGTCGTCATGCTCGTGCTGCCCGACGGCACCCGCGAGCCGCTGGCCATCGGAGTGCCCGGCGACCGCGAGGTCGACGAGAAGCGCCTCGGTGCCCAGGTCGAGCCCGCCCGCGTCGAGGCGTTCGAGGAGAAGGACTTCGCGAACAACCCGACGCTGGCCAAGGGCTACATCGGCCCCGGCGCGCTGGGTCTGGAGAAGTCGACCGGCATCCGGTACCTGCTCGACCCCCGCGTCGCCGACGGCACCGCGTGGATCACGGGCGCCGACATCTCTGGCAAGCACGTCTTCGACCTCGTGAAGGGCCGTGACTTCGAGGGCGACGGCACCATCGAGGCGGCCGAGGTGCGCGACGGCGACGCCTGCCCGTCGTGCGGTCACGGGCTCGAGAGCGCCCGCGGCATCGAGATGGGGCACATCTTCCAGCTCGGCACGAAGTACGCCGAGGCGCTCGACCTCAAGGTGCTCGACGAGAACGGCAAGCTGCGCACCGTGACGATGGGCTCGTACGGCGTCGGTGTCTCGCGGGCCGTGGCCTGTGTCGCCGAGGGCAACCACGACGAGCTCGGCCTCATCTGGCCCCGCGCTCTCGCCCCGGCCGATGTGCACGTCGTCGTCACCGGCAAGGACGAGACCGTCGCGACCTATGGCGAAGAGCTCACTCGTGCGCTCGAGGCGCGCGGTGTGGCGGTGCTGCTCGACGACCGCCGCCAGGCCAGCCCGGGTGTGAAGTTCAAGGATGCCGAGCTCATCGGGGTCCCGACCATCGTCGTCATCGGGCGTGGGCTGGCGCAGGGCGTCATCGAGGTCAAGGACCGGCGCACCGGGGAGCGGCGCGAGGTCGCGGTCGACGCAGCGGTGCAGGAGATCCTCGCGGAGATCGGGCAGGCATGAGCCACCCGGTCGACGCGGTCGTCTTCGACTGGGGCGGCACGCTGACCCCGTGGCACGAGGTTGACCTGCCCGAGCAGTGGCGGGTCTTCGCGCGGGAGGTCCACGGCATCCCCGTTGACTCCCCGGACGTCTCGCAGGCCGATCTTGACGAGGCGCACCGGCTCGCCGACCGCATCCTCGAGGTCGAGAGCGCTGCCTGGACGAGGGGTCGCGACGAGCACACGTCGGCCGCGCTGGCAGACATCCTCGAGGCTGCTGGGATCGATGCCGCGCACGACCGGCACCACCTGGCGCTCGCGGCCTACCGCGGCTTCTGGGAGCCGCACACCCACACCGACCCGCAGGTGCGGCCGCTGTGGGAGGGGCTGCGCGCTCGGGGGATCAAGGTGGGGGTGCTCTCGAACACCATCTGGTCGCGCGAGTACCACCAGGGCATCTTCGAGCGTGACGGGGTGCTCGACCTCGTCGACGCAGACCTGTACTCCAGCGAGCTCGACCACGTGAAGCCGCACCCGGAGGCGTTCCGGGCGATCTGCCGCGAGCTCGACGTCGACCCGCGACGGTCGGTCTACGTAGGTGATCGCATCTTCGAGGACGTGCACGGCCCGCAGCAGGTCGGCATGCGAGCGATCTGGATCCCGCACTCCGACATCCCCGCCAACCAGCGGGTCGAGGTCACGGCCGTGCCCGACGGCCGGGCCCACGAGCTGCTCGACGTGCTCGCCCTGGTCGACGCCTGGACGGCCGCGTGACCCGCCCGTGAGCGACCCGGGGGTCGAGGTCATCGCGCTGCTCGGCCTCGCGGGCTTTCTGGCCGGGTGGATCGACGCGGTCGTCGGTGGGGGTGGGCTCGTGCAGCTTCCCGCGCTGCTGCTCGGGGTGCCCGGGGCCACGCCGGCGCAGATCCTCGCGACGAACAAGTTCGGCTCGATCTGGGGCACCGCCACGTCGTCGGTGACGTACTACCGCCGGGTCAAGCCCGACCTTCGCACCGCCCTGCCGATGGCCGGCGTGGCCTATGTCGGCGCGGTGGTCGGAGCCCTCATCGGGTTGCACATCCCCAAGGCGGCGTTCTACCCGATCATCCTCGTGCTCCTCATCGCGGTCGGCGCCTACACCCTGTTCAAGCCGTCGCTGGGAGAGTCGACGGCGCTGCGCTTCAGTGGGCGTCGGCACACCGTCTTCGCGATGCTCACCGGCTTCGTCATCGGCGTGTACGACGGCGCGCTCGGCCCGGGGACTGGCTCGTTCATGGTGTTCGCCCTCGTCGGGCTCATGGGCTACGCCTTCCTCGAGGCCAGCGCCAAGGCCAAGATCGCCAACTTCGCGACCAACCTCGGGGCCCTGACCGTCTTCATCCCGGGCGGCCACGTCATGTGGGTGGTCGGTGGCGTGATGGCCGTGGCCAACCTGCTCGGCGGGTACGTCGGGGCCCGAACCGCGGTGGCGAAGGGTGGCGGCTTCGTGCGCGTCGTGTTCATCATCGTCGTCGGGGCGTTCATCATCCGCATCGCCGGAGACCTCCTCGGCGCCTGGTGACTCTCCGCGAATGTGGGTGAAGATCGTCGTCCAGCCGACGATCTTCACCCACGTTCGCGAGAAGTGGGGCCCAGAGGCAGGGTCAGGTGGTCAGCCAGAGGACGGCGAAGGGCGGCAGCCACACGTTGCCGTCCCCACCCCACGGCAAGGCATCACCGGTGATCCGGTCGACGGCATCCGCCACACCGAGCTCGTTGACCCGCCACCCCGGCCACATCCGCCACTGCGGCGTCACGTTGTAGACCCCGACGAACCGGCCAACCGGGTGCTCACGAACGGTGACGAGCACACCGGGGTCATCGACCGGCCCGATCTGCGTCTCGACCGACCCGTGCAGGTGCACCAACGAGCCGCGGGTCCGCACGAGCTCGACGAGGTCGCCGAACACGCGCCCCGCCGTGGTCGTCCGGTCGTGGCGGTGCTCGGCACGCTCCCAGTCCAGGCGCGGCCGGTGCGCCCACCGGTTGTCGTCACCGTGCCCGGGCTCGAGCGCCCAGCGCGGGTCGTTCGGCTGCCCGAGCTCGTCACCGCTCCAGATCACCGGGATGCCGCCCCAGCCGAGCACCATCGCATTGGCCAGGCGCAGGGCCGCCGCCGCGGACTCGACCTCAGCCGCAGAACCGGCCGACTGGAGTCCGATGAGGGATGCCGCGGTGCCACTCGTGCGCCCGTCGTCGGTCTCGGGGTTGTACTGGAAGACCAGCCCCCGAGCCGGTGAGCCGAAGTGGTCGCCGGCGTACCAGTGCCAGAGGAAGCTTCGGTGCGCGTGCCCGCTCAGGCCGACGGCACCGGCATCCTCGTCCATGATCGCCCAGCCGATGTCGTCGTGGCAGCGCAGGTAGGTCAGCCACGTCGCCGTCGTGGGCTTGGGCGGCAGCGAGCCGAGCGCGTGCGCCGCCAGCCGCACGTCCTGCGAGGCGAGCATCGACCAGACGTGCACCATGAGGCTGTTGTGGTAGGCGAGGTCGCTGACCTTGCCGCTGTAGGCGCCGGTGCCGAGGTAGGGCAGCAGCTTGGTCGGGGCCACGATCGCCTCGGCCTTGAACGCGACCGCGGGGCACGCGATCCGGGTCACGGCCCGCAGCACCTGGGTGAGGGCGTGCACCTCGGGCTCGCCCTGGCAGTCGGTGCCGAGGCGCTTCCACAGGAAGGCGATGGCATCCAGGCGCAGCACGTCGACGCCGCGGTTGGCCAGGTCGAGGATGATCGACGCGTACTCGCGCAGCACCGCGGGGTTGCTCCAGTTGACGTCCCACTGGAACTCGTTGAACGTCGTCCACACCCAGCCCTGCAGGTCCTCGTCCCAGGTGAAGTTGCCGGGGGCGAAGTCGGGGAAGACCTCGGGCAGGGTCGCCTCGTACGCGTCGGGCATGTCGCGGTCGGGGAAGACGTGGAAGTACTCGCGGTACGTCGGGTCGCCGGCGCGCGCCTTGACGGCCCACTCGTGCTCACGGGCGACGTGGTTGAGCACGAGGTCGAGCACCAGGCTCATCCCGGCGTCGTGCAGCCGGGCCGCGAGGTGCTCGAGGTCGTCCATCGAGCCCAGGTCGGCGCGCACCGACCGGTAGTCGGCCACGGCATACCCGCCGTCGCTGTCGCCCTCGCGCGGGCGCAGCAGCGGCATGAGGTGCAGGTAGCGCACCCCGAGCTCGTCGAGGTAGGGCAGGTGGTCGGCCACTCCACGCAGGTCACCGGCGAAGCGTTCGGTGTACGCCGCGTAGCCGACCATCGACGGGTCCTGGAGCCAGTCGGGGCGCAGCATGCGCTCGAGGTCACGCACGTGCAGGCGGTCCGAGCGGGCGGCGAAGGCAGCCCCCGCGAGCTCGACCAGGTCGGCACCGAGCGCCCCGGCCCGCTCGTCGCCGTAGGCCATCCGCAGGCCGTTGACCAGGTCGGGCCACCAGCGGGCGACGCGGGCGCGGAACATCACCTCCCGGTCGGGTGAGACCCCGGCAGGAAGGGAGGTTGGGGGAGGGGACGCGGCAGACGTCGCGGCCAGGGGCGGGGGCACGGCAGCGCTCACCCGGGCATTCTTGCCGATGGCGGGGCAGACGTCTGCGTGCGTCCGGCATGGTGGTTGCCCAGGCCGCCACAGTGCCGGACACAAGCGACAGGGCAGGCCCAGACCAACCACAGGGGACGCACAGGTTGCGCCGTGACGGTGGTCGCATGAGCTCGAGCACCGTCACCACCTCCCGGATGCCGTCCGCGCACGTTCGTGGCGCGTCACACCTCTCGCGTCCCACGGGACCGACGCGGCGCCGCCGCCTCGGGCCGGTGCCTCGCCGGTGGCGCGACCTCAGCGCCGCGCTCGGCTGGGGCGTGGTGCTCTTCACCATCGCCCTGTGGGTGGGCGGCGGCGGCATCCAGGACCTCGGCACCACCGCGGGGTTCCTCACCTCGACGGGTCGGCTCACCGGTCTCGTCGCCTCGGCGCTCCTGCTGCTCCAGGTGGGGCTGATGGCCCGCATCCCGTGGGTCGAGCAGGCCTGGGGTCAGGACGAGCTGACCCGTGTCCACCGCCTCGTCGGGTTCACCTCGTTCACCCTCATGCTCGCCCACATCGCGCTCATCACCCTCGGGTACGCCGCCTCGACCGACGCTGGCGTGTGGGGCACCCTCGTCGACTTCGTCGTCACCTACCCGGGGATGCTGCTGGCGGTCGCCGGGACGCTCGCGCTCGTCATGGTCGTGGTCACGTCGGTGAAGAAGGCCCGGGCGCGACTGCGCTACGAGTCCTGGCACCTGATCCACCTCTACGCCTACCTCGGGGCGGGGCTGGCCCTGCCGCACCAGCTGTGGACGGGCGCGGAGTTCCTCTCCTCGACGCTCGCCACGGTCTTCTGGTGGGGGCTGTGGGCCAGCACCGCCGGCGCCGTGATCATCTTCCGGGTGCTGCTGCCGCTCTGGCGCTCATTCGCCGGGTCGTTGCGCGTCGTGGACGTTCGCGCCGAGGGTCCGGATGCCACCACCGTGACCGTCGCCGGCCGCGGGGTCCGTCGGATGCCGGTGCGCGCCGGGCAGTTCTTCCACTGGCGCTTCCTCGACGGGCCGGGCTGGTCGCGGGCCAACCCCTACTCGATCTCCGCGGCACCGGACGGCGCCACCCTGCGCTTCACCGCAGCCCACGTCGGTGACGGCTCCCGTCGCCTGGCCACCCTTCGTCCCGGCACGAGGGTCATGGTCGAGGGGCCCTACGGGCGCCTGCACGACGGGGTCCGCACCCAGCGCAAGGTCCTGCTCATGGGCAGTGGCATCGGCATCACGCCGCTGCGCGCCATCCTCGAGGACCTGCCCCAGGGCCCGGGTGACGTCACCGTCGTGCACCGGGTGCGCAGTCGCAGCGAGGCCGTGCTCGCCGACGAACTGGCTGACCTGGCCGCCGCGCGGGGTGCCCGCTACCTCCTGATCGAAGGCCCCCGGATCACCAGCCGCGCGAGCTGGCTACCGGAGCAGGCCCGGGACCTCAGCGATGACCAGGCCCTGCGCGAGATCGTGCCCGACATCGCCGACCACGACGTGTACCTGTGCGGTGCCGACGGCTGGATGACGGCTGCGCGGGCCGCGGCCCTGGCCGCCGGAGTTCCCGCCGGGCGCGTGCACCTCGAGCGCTTCACCTCCTGATCCACCCGACCCGAGAAGGGACGCACCCATGCGCCGCATCACCCTCTGGCTGCTCAGCACGATCTCGACCCTCGTCCTGCTGTTCAGCTACAGCACGTCGACCAGTGCCTCCGCCTCGGTGGCGGCGAGCGTGGTCGCCGAGGCAGACACGGGATCGAGCACCGACTCCAGCTCCTCGACCGACTCGGGGTCGAGCACCGACTCCGGCTCCTCGACGGGCTCGGGCTCCACGACTGGCTCGGGGACGAGCACCGACTCCAGCACCGAGTCGGGTTCGCAGTCCTCTTCGGCAGCGCAGACCGTCCTCGGCGACGCGATCATGACCAGGTACGGCAACGTCCAGGTCCAGATCACCGTCGCCAACGGGGCGATCACGGCATCCGAGGTCACCCAGGTGCCCTGGAGCAACGGCAAGGACCAGCAGATCAACGGCCGCGCCGTGCCGGTGCTCAACGCCGAGGTCGTCGACGCGCAGAGTGCCGGCATCGACATGGTCTCGGGGGCGACGTACACCTCCGAGGCGTACATCCGGTCGCTGCAGTCGGCCATCGACCAGGCGAACCTGTGACCACGGCGCTGACCACCACGGTCGCCGCGCCGCGTTCCCCGGTGCTCGCGCGCCGCGCGTTCGTCGACCAGGTCATGGGGATGCCGGTGAGCGTGCACGTTCGCGCGGTCGACACCTCGCGCAGCGACGTCGAGGCTGCCGCCGCGCGGGTCTTCGCCCACCTCCACCGGGTCGACGCGGTGCTCAGCACGTGGCGTGCCGACAGCGACCTGTTGCGCGTTCAGCACGGTGAGGTCGACGGGGTCGACGAGGTGCACCCGTGGCTCGCCGACGTCGCCGACCTCTGTCTCGAGGCCGAGGACCGCACCGACGGGCTCTTTCGCGCCTGGCGTCGGCGGCCCGGTGGACGGCTCAGCTTCGACCCCACGGGCCTGGTCAAGGGCTGGGCGGTGGCCGCGGCCGCCGAGCACCTGCGGATCGTCCCCGAGATCGCCTACAGCATCGGGGCCGGGGGAGACGTCGTGGTCGGGACGGGCACCGGGGTCGACGAGGCCCCACCGTGGCGCATCGGCATCGAGGACCCCCGGCAGCGGGGCGGGCTCGCGCGAGTGGTCACGGTGACCCGTGGTGCGGTCGCCACGTCGGGCGCCGCCATCCGTGGCGGGCACGTCGTCGACCCGCGGACCGGTCAGGGCATCGTGCGCCCCGGGTCGGCCACCGTGGTCGGCCCCGACCTGATGTGGGCCGACGTGTGGGCGACCGCCGCCTGGGTCGACCCGGAGCGGGCCCGCGCCCTCATCGAGCAGCGCGACCCCGCCTACGGGCTCATCGTGATCTGAGCGCCGCGCCGAGGGCCTCGGTATCGGTGACCGGGCGATCGCAGACGAAGCCCCGACACACGTAGGCGGCCGGGCCGTCGTCGACGAGGGGCCGGTCGGCGAGGAGCGCGCGGCCGGGGGCGTCCGGCATCCCGTGCATGACGACGAGGCCGGGGGAGGTGCTGGCGCGCGCCGTCCGCAGCAGCGCCTGCGCCGCGGGGCCCTCGCCGACGACCGCGACCTGGAGCGGACCGGCAGCGCTCGCCTCGGCGACCGCCAGCGCCCAGCCGGCGAAGCGCGGGTCCTGCGCGGCGACCGGGCCGCAGGCGTCGAGCGCGGCCCGCGACGCCTGCAGGTGCGCGGCGGACCCGGTGAGCGCGCCATGGGTGAGCAGCGCGCCGGCCAGGGCTGACGCCCCGCTCGGTTCGGCGTTGTCGGAGCGGTTCGCCGGCCGGGAGAACAGGGCGGGCGCGTCGTGGGCGGTGTCGTGCACGGTGCCGTCCGCGTCGACGAAGCGATCAAGGGCACGGTCGAGCAGGGATGCCGCCGCCTCGCCCCAGCGTGGCTCTCCCGTCGCCTGGTGGAGGGCGAGCAGGCCCTCGGCGAGGTTGGCGTGGTCGTCCAGGACTGCCGGGGCCGGGCCGGTACGGCCGGCGCGCGAGGTGCGCCGCAGCATCCGGTCGCCGTCGTGCGCACTGTCGGATGCCGGGACGTCGTGGGTGTCGAGGACGTGGGCGGCGGCAACCTCGGCCGCCGTGACGAGGTCCGGACGGTCGAGCAGGACACCAGCATCGGCCAGGGCCGCGATGGCCAGGCCGTTCCAGGCCGTCACCACCTTGTCGTCCCGGCTCGGCTGCGGGCGGGTGGCGCGCGCAGCCAGCAGCCGGGCCCGCACCCGTGCCCACCACGGGAGGTCGTCGGGGTCCTCGCGCAGCTGAAGGGTGGACGACCCGGCCTCGAAGGTCCCGCTCGCGGTGACGCCGAGGAGGCGGGCCGCGCGCTCTGCGTCGTCGGGTCCGAGCACCTCGACGAGCTGCGCCGGGGTCCACGCGTAGGTCAGACCTTCGTGCGAGTGGCCGTCGACGACGGTGTCGGCGTCGAGGGCCGAGGCGAACGCGCCCTGATCGGTGCGCAGGTCCCGCAGCAGGAAGTCCGCGGTCTCGTGGGCCACCCGCAGGGCGAGGTCGTCGCCGGTCGCGCGCCACAGGTGGGCGTAGACGCGCAGCAGCAGGGCGTTGTCGTAGAGCATCTTCTCGAAGTGCGGCACCACCCAGTCGGCATCGACGGAGTACCGCGCGAAGCCGCCCCCGAGCTGGTCGTAGAGGCCTCCGCGGGCCATGGCGTGCGCCGTGCCGGTGACCATCGCGAGGGCGTCGGCCGACCCCGTGCGGGCGTGGTGGCGCAGGAGGAACTCCAGCACCATCGACGGTGGGAACTTCGGCGCGCCGCCGAACCCACCTCGGGCCTCGTCGTAGGTCGAGCGCAGCCGCCGCACGGCCGTGTCGCAGACGTCGGGGTCGATGACCGTCGGGGCCGGCGGGCCGGTGAGCTCACGCAGTCGCTCGGCCACGGTCGCCCCGGAGCTCAGCACGCGCTCGCGGTCGGTCTCCCACGCATGGGCGGCGCCGTCCAGGAGCTGGAGGAACTGGGCCCTCGGCAGGTAGGTGCCCGCGAAGAAGGGGTCACCCGACGGGGTGAGCAGGCAGGTCATCGGCCAGCCGCCGTGCCCGGTGAGGGCGGTCGTGGCCGACATGTACACGGCGTCGACGTCGGGGCGCTCCTCGCGGTCGACCTTCACGGCGACGAAGCGCCCGTTGACGGCGGCGGCGACCTGCTCGTCCTCGAACGACTCGTGGGCCATGACGTGGCACCAGTGGCAGGCCGCGTAGCCCACCGAGAGCAGGATCGGCACGTCGCGACGCTCGGCCTCTGCGAAGGCGTCGTCGCCCCACTCCCACCAGTCGACGGGGTTGTCGGCGTGCTGGAGGAGGTAGGGGCTGAGTGAGTGTGCGAGCCGGTTCGCCATCTCCCCACCGTATGCCGCGAGGTGGCCCCGCGGGGTCGAGGTGCTACCGCCCGCAGATCCGTGCACCTGCGATTCGACCCGGCGTCGACTCGACCAGCCTCGGCTGCCGCCCCAGTGGAGCGGCGGCTACTCGTCGAGTGCCTTGGTGAGGGCCACGTGCAGGCTCACGTCGGCAGCGTCGCCGGTCTCGCTGACCCAGCTGACCTCGACCCCGGCCCTCAGCAGCGTCCACGCGAAGGCGTCGTCGAGGTCGATTCCGGCGGCCTCGGCAGCCACCGACACCCGGTGCCGCACCGACCAGCGGAAGGCAGCCCCCGTCCCGAGCTCGTCAACGCGGTTGTGCAGCAGCGGGAACAGGTCGAACGCAGGGTGACCCGCGACCGGCTTCGGGTCGATCGCCGTCCAGCCCTGCGACCCCATGAGCACGTTCTCGAAGTGCAGGTCGGTGTGCAGCAGCACCTCGGGCACCTCACCGGAGAGCAGTTCACGAGCAAGCCCGACCGTGCGCGTGACGACCCGACGGGGCACGGCGGCCCGCCCCGGCATCCGCTCCAGGTGTGGTGCGAGGTACTCCGGGAGCCGGGGGAACTGCGGCGGCGCGGGCACCTGGAGCTGGCGGAGCAACCCGCCGACCACCTCGCACGCCTCGTCGACCCACACCTCGCTCAGGTCGCGGTCGGCGTCGAGACGCTCGAGCAGCAGCACCCCGTCCGTCGGCAGCGCGGCGACGAGCCGTACCGCCCCCGACCCCGCCCACGTCCGCAACGCCAGGGCCTCGTGAGTGCCCTCGGGATGCGGCCAGGTCACCTTGAGCGCGAGCGCCTCGCCGTCGCGGCGCACCGGGACGACCACCGCGGTCCATCCGGTGCGCGGCTCACCGTCGACGACCAGACCCCACCGCTGCAGCGCCTCGTCGATGAGGCGGGGGACGGTCGCCAGCCACGCTGCACCCGTCGGCCCTGCGTCGGCGGGGTAGCCCTCGACACGAGCGACCCAAGCGGCTGGCAGCACCACCCGGCTCACGAGGTGCTCACGAGCGGGTCACGTGAGGCCGGGGAAGGGTGCCAGGGCGACACCCCAGCGGTTCGCCTGCACCTCGACGGCGCCGAGCCACCTGGTCGCAGCAGCAAGTCCCGCACCGGCCGCATCTCCCGGCGCCGCGCCACCGGCCAAGTCCCCAGCGGTACCCGCATCGACTCCCGACACCGCAGCCGCTCCCGGCGTTGCACCGGTTGCCGCCAGCGCCGCGAGGTGCTCGCCGTACCCCGAGCGCAACGCGAGCATCGCCTCGCGAGCCAGCCGAGCGGCATCCGCCGTCGTCGTCACGGGAAAGGGGAGCGGCTGACCGAGCGTGCTTCCGAGGCTCGCCCCGCCGGCCACCTGGTCAGCGCGCACCGAGCGAAGCACCCGCAGGGTGGTGTCTGCCCGGTTCCTGACCCGCCCGGACGTGCGGGCACTGACCACCTCGAACAGGTAGATCGCCGCGCTCGTGCTCGCGGCCATCGCCTCGACCGCGTCACCCGCGACAGCAGCCCCGGCGACCGTCGGGGCCGTGCCGGACAGCAGGGTCGCTGCCGCGAAGCGCTGCGCGTGCAGCGAGGCCAGCGTGGCGAGGAGGTCGGGCTCGGCGCCGGCGAACTCGGCGGCACGCACCGCCGACTCACCTTCGGCGGCCGCGAGGCCCTCGACCGTGGATGCCGTCGGGCTGGCTGACGGCGCAGGGGTGCCGGTCGCGCTCGTGGCCGGGGCGGGGGATCCACTCGGTGACTCGGAGGATGCGCTCGGGGACGCAGCGGGCCCGTCGACGAGCGACAGCGGGACCTGCCCCCGCAGCAGCGTCGTGCGCAACACCGTGTGCTGGCGCCGGTGGATGGTCGCGAGGCTGGCGGCCAGCGCCCCCGGGACGGTGCCCGCGAGGACGGCCAGGGCGAGGGTCCCGACCGTGAGGGCGACGAGCTCGCTCTCCAGGGGGATCGGTGTGCGCCTCGGGACGAGTGGCACGCGTGGGGCGTCGTCCTCGAGCCGGATGCCGCACGCCGCGCTCGGGAGGGCGAGCGCGCCCAGAGAGGCCGCGAGGAGAACCCTTCTGGAGACCCCCGGACGTGCCGCCTCACCCATGCGCGCATCATCGCACGGGCCGGAGCAGCACCTGATCTGGCCTACAGTGGTGGGCGGCGGCGACCCGCCGACGGCTAACTTCACAGAGAGGACGGGCAGCTCGATGACCACTGCAGACGGCATCCGCCCGACCGTGCAGGACGCGGTGGAGGGCATCGGCCTCGTTCTCGAGGACGTCGCCGTGACCCCCGCGGGCCGGCGCCGCGTCGTCAAGGTCCTCGTCGACCGCGACCCGGGCCCGCAGGACGTCGCCGACGAGCCGACCGATCCCCTCACCCTCGACGAGGTCGCCGACGCCACGCGCGCGGTCAGCGACGCCCTCGACGCGAGCGACCTCATGGGTGAGCAGCCCTACACCCTCGAGGTCTCCTCACCCGGCGTCGGTCGCCCGCTGACCCTTCCTCGCCACTTCCGCCGCAACGTCGGCCGCCTCGTCACCGCCACCCACGACGGACACGAGGTCACCGGCCGCGTGCTGCGTGCCAGCGGCACCGACGTGACGCTCGACATCCCCCCCACCCGCTCGACCCCCTCGCGCACCGAGACCTTGGCGTATGCCGGTCTCGAACGTGCCGTGGTGCAGGTCGAGTTCGCCCGACCGGACGACAAGGACACCTGACATGGACATCGACCTGACCGCACTGCGCGCGCTCGAGCGCGAGCGAGGCATCTCCATGGATGTCCTCATCCAGGCGATCGAGCAGGCGATCACGCTCGCCTACCAGCGCACCGAGGGTCACTACCGGGTCTCGCGCGCCGAGCTCGACCGCAAGACCGGGCACGTCGTCATCTGGGCGCGTGAGGAGCTCGAGGTCCCCGCGGAGGAGGGCGCGGTCGACGACGAGGGCAACCCCGCGCGCCCCCGCCGTGAGCTCGGTCCCGAGTTCGACGACACGCCGAGCGGCTTCGGCCGGGTCGCCGCCGCGACCGCCCGCCAGGTCATCGTGCAGCGGCTGCGCGACATCGAGGACGACGCCATCCTCGGCGACTTCAAGGGCCGCGAGGGCGAGCTCGTCGCCGGCGTCATCCAGCAGAGCCCGGTGCCGCGCCACGTGACCGTCGACTTCGGCACGGTCGAGGGCATCCTGCCCCTCGCCGAGCAGGTGCCGGGGGAGAAGTACGTCCACGGGCAGCGACTGCGCTGCTACGTCACCTCGGTCAAGCGCGGCATGCGCGGCCCGCAGATCGAGCTCTCGCGCACCCACCCGAACCTCGTGCGCAAGCTGTTCGCCCTCGAGGTGCCCGAGATCGCCGACGGCAGCGTCACGATCGAGGCCCTCGCGCGCGAGGCCGGGCACCGCACCAAGCTGGCCGTCCACACCACGGTCGCCGGCCTGAACGCCAAGGGTGCCTGCATCGGGCCGATGGGTGCCCGCGTGCGCGCCGTCATGGCGGAGCTGCACGGCGAGAAGATCGACATCGTCGACTGGTCGAACGACCCGGCGACGTTCATCGCCGCGGCCTTGTCCCCGTCACGGGTCAACTCGGTCACGATCGTCGACCCCAAGCTGCGCGCGGCCCGTGTCGTCGTGCCGGACTACCAGCTGTCGCTGGCGATCGGCCGCGAGGGCCAGAATGCCCGACTGGCCGCCAAGCTGACCGGCTGGCGGATCGACATCCGACCCGACACCGACCCCGCAGCGGCGGATGCCGTGGCCCCCTCCCGCGCCGATGGCGCCTCCGAGGGCACCTAGGCGGTAGGCTGGTGGCTACCGATCGGACTGGACTCCGGCCCGGCCACCCGATACGCACCTGTATCGGGTGTCGTGGGACGGATAGCCGGTCGGCACTCCTGCGAGTGGTCCTCGGGACCGGCGCGGACGGCATCGCTGTCGTTCTCCCCGATCCTGAGCGCCGTCTCCCGGGGCGCGGCGCATGGCTGCACCCGGGGCTCTCGTGCCTGGAGCTCGCCGTTCGTCGGCGGGCGTTCGGTCGGGCGTTGCGAACGAGCACACCCGCCGACCACAGTGCCGTCGAGCACTGGGTCAGGGCCCACCTGCAGGAACCACCGTCCGAGCATGAAACCGAAAGCGGGTTTGACGCTGATGAGCACCCGATGAGTACTCAGCGATGAGCACCCCCCAGCTGTAACGACGGTCCGCGCACGACGCACGGACCTGGACAGGAGAAAAGTGTCTAAAGTCCGTGTGAGCGCACTTGCCAAGGAGCTCGGAGTGACCAGCAAGGTCCTTCTCGAGCGCCTGAACGGCATGGGCGAGTACGTCAAGAGCGCCAGTTCGACGGTGGAAGCCCCCGTGGTTCGGCGCTACAACGAGAAGTACCCTGCCGAGGCACCTGCTGCCCCGGCAGCACCTGCTGCTGCTCCGGCGCGTCCGGCCCCGGCAGCCCCTTCGGCACCGGCTGCGGCGACGCCTGCTCCGGCAGCCCCCGCTCCCGCTGCGCCTGCCCCGTCGGCACCGGCTCCCGCCGCTCCGTCGGCACCGGCGCCTGCTGCCCCGGCAGCACCGGCGGCGGCAACCCCGGCTCCGGCGGCACCTGCCCCCGCGGCCCCGTCGGCGCCTGCACCGGCCGCCCCAGCCCCGGCGGCTCCTGCCGCTCCGGCACCGGCAGCCCCAGCAGCCCCGGCTGCACCGGCCGCCCGCGAGGGTGGCTCCGGCCAGGGTGCACCGCGTCCCGGCGCGCCGCGTCCGAACACTCCGCGTCCGGGCAACAACCCGTTCGCGCCGAGCCAGGGGATGGGCCGTACCCGCGAGCCCGCCCGCCCCGGCAACAACCCCTTCGCTCCGAGCCAGGGCATGCCCCGGCCGCAGAGCCGTCCGGGTGGTCCTCGCCCCGGTGGCGCAGGTGCCGGTGCTGCCGGTCCGCGCCCCGGCGGCCCGCGCCCCAGCCCCGGCATGATGCCCGACCGCTCCGCGGTCGGCCGTCCGGGTGAGCGTCCGGCGCGTGGCGCCGGTCGCCCCGGTGCACCCGGTGGCGCAGGTGCGCGACCCGGTGGTGGCGGCGGTTTCGCCGGACGTCCCGGTGGCCCCGGTGGCTTCCGCAGCGGCCCCGGTGGTCGCGGCGGCACCCAGGGTGCCTTCGGCCGTGGCGGTGGACGCCCCGGTCGTGCCCGCAAGTCCAAGCGCGCGAAGCGCATGGAGTTCGAGGAGATGCAGGCACCGTCGATCGGCGGTGTGAGCGTCCCTCGTGGTGACGGCACGACGATCATCCAGATCCGTCAGGGCGCGAGCCTGTCCGACTTCGCCGACAAGATCAATGCCAACCCCGGTTCGCTGGTGACGGTGCTGTTCCACCTCGGTGAGATGGCCACGGCCACCCAGAGCCTGGACGAGGACACCTTCAAGCTCCTCGGCAGCGAGCTCGGCTACGACATCCGCATGGTCTCGCCGGAGGAGGAGGAGCGCGAGCTCTTCGACTCCTTCAACATCGACCTCGAGATCGGTGTCGACTCCGAGGACGAAGAGGACCTCGAGGCCCGCCCGCCGGTCGTCACGGTCATGGGTCACGTCGACCACGGCAAGACGCGTCTGCTCGACGCGATCCGCAACGCCGAGGTCGCTGCCGGCGAGGCCGGCGGCATCACCCAGCACATCGGCGCCTACCAGATCCACAAGGTGCACGAGGGCGTCGACCGGCCGATCACCTTCATCGACACCCCAGGTCACGAGGCGTTCACCGCCATGCGTGCCCGTGGTGCCAAGGTCACCGACATCGCGATCCTCGTGGTCGCGGCGGACGACGGCGTCATGCCGCAGACCATCGAGGCGCTCAACCACGCCCAGGCGGCCGACGTGCCGATCGTCGTCGCGGTCAACAAGATCGACGTCGAGGGTGCCAACCCGAGCAAGATCCGCCAGCAGCTGACCGAGTACAACCTCGTGGCAGAGGAGTACGGCGGCGAGACGATGTTCGTCGACGTCTCGGCCAAGCAGGGTCAGAACATCGACCAGCTGCTCGAGGCAGTCCTGCTCACCGCCGACGCGGCCCTTGACCTTCGGGCCAACCCCGACCGCGACGCACGCGGCATCGCCATCGAGGCCAACCTGGACAAGGGGCGTGGCGCCACGGCGACCGTGCTCATCCAGTCCGGCACGCTGCACGTCGGTGACGCGATCGTCGCCGGCTCATCGCACGGCCGTGTGCGGGCCATGCTCGACGAGCACGGCAACGCGCTCACCGAGGCGACCCCGTCGCGTCCGGTGCAGGTGCTCGGTCTGTCCTCGGTCCCGCGGGCCGGCGACACCTTCGTCGTCGCCCCCGACGACCGCACGGCACGTCAGATCGCCGAGAAGCGTGAAGCAGCCGACCGTCAGGCCAGCCTGGCCAAGGCCCGCAAGCGCATCTCGCTCGAGGACCTCAACGAGGCCCTCGCGGCGGGCAAGGTCGACACCCTCAACCTCATCCTCAAGGGTGACGTGTCGGGTTCCGTCGAAGCGCTCGAGGACGCCCTGCTCCAGATCGACGTCGGCGAGGAGGTCGACCTGCGGATCATCGACCGCGGCGTCGGTGCCATCACGCTGAACAACATCAACCTCGCGATGGCCTCCAACGCCATCATCATCGGCTTCAACGTTCGGGCCGAGGGCCAGAACGCCGAGGTCGCCGAGCGCGAGGGCGTCGAGATCCGCTACTACTCGGTCATCTACCAGGCGATCGACGAGATCGAGCAGGCCCTCAAGGGCATGCTCAAGCCGGAGTTCGAGGAGGTCGAGCTCGGCACCGCGCAGATCCGCGAGATCTTCCGCAGCAGCAAGTTCGGCAACATCGCCGGCTCGATCGTTCGCAGCGGCGAGATCAAGCGCGGCACCCGGGCGCGGATCACCCGCAACGGGGTCGTCGTCGCGGAGAACATCGAGATCGCCGGTCTGCGACGGTTCAAGGACGACGTCACCGAGGTCCGCGACGGGTTCGAGTGCGGTATCAACCTCGGGTCGTTCAACGACCTGCAGCTCGATGACCTCATCAGCACCTACGAAATGCGGGAGAAGCCCCGCGCCTGACGCGAGGCAGCACCACCCGCGACCGGGCGGCATCCGAACGATCGGATGCCGCCCGGCGCCGTCACCGGCACCCGTCACTAGGGTGGGTGCCGCCCCATCCGAGGACCTCAAGGAGGAGCCGTGGCCGACACCGCACGCGCCCAGAAGATCGCCGACCGCATCAAGACGCTGACGGCAGCCAACCTCGACGCGATCGTCAAGGACCCCGACCTCGGGTTCGTGACGATCACGGACGTCAAGGTCACCGGTGACCTCCAGCACGCCTCGCTCTTCTACACCGTGTTCGGCGATGCCGCCCAGCGCGCGCAGACCGCCCGCCTCCTCGAGCAGAACCGCGGCAAGCTGCGCTCGTTCGTCGGCAAGCAGCTCGGCATCCGACTCACGCCGTCGCTGGAGTTCATCGCCGACGCGATCCCGGAGACCGCGGCGCACCTCGAGGACCTCCTGCGCGAGGCCAAGGAGCGCGACGCCGCCGTGGCTGCGGCCGCTGCCGGTGCCGTGCACGCCGGGGACGCCGACCCGTACAAGAAGGACCGCGAGGTCGACGAGGACGACGACGTCGACGGCGACGACGCGGACGACGTGGACGAAGCCGTCGGTGACGACGACCGCTGACCCCACGCCCGACGGCATCCTCGTCGTCGACAAGCCCGCGGGCTGGACCAGCCACGACGTCGTCGCGCGTGGCCGGCGGCTGTGCGCCACCCGCAAGGTGGGGCACGCCGGCACGCTCGACCCCATGGCCACGGGTGTGCTCGTGCTCGGGGTCGGCCGGGCGACACGGCTGCTGACCTTCCTCGTGGGGTGCGACAAGGACTACACGGCGACGATCCGACTCGGCCAGGCGACCGTGACCGACGACGCGGAGGGCGAGGTCACGGCATCCGCCGGCGCCTCGGGGATCGAGGCGGATGCGGTGCGGGTCGCGGCCGCGACCCTGACGGGCGACATCGAGCAGGTCCCGAGCGCCGTGAGCGCGATCAAGGTCAAGGGTGAGCGCGCCTACCACCGGGTGCGCGCGGGGGAGTCGGTCGACCTGCCCGCACGCCCGGTCACCGTCTCCCGCTTCGAGATCGGCGACGTGCGAGCCCTGGAGGTCGACGGCACGGCGGTGCTCGACGTCGACGTCGAGGTCACGGTGTCGTCCGGAACCTACGTGCGTGCCCTCGCGCGCGACCTCGGTGCGGCCCTGGGCACCGGTGGGCACCTGACGGCGCTGCGCCGCACCCGCGTCGGCGGCTTCACCCTCGACGACGCGCACCCGTTGGCTGACCTGGAGGCTCGTCAGGGTGAGCGGATGCCGGTCACGCCCCTCGCGCAGGCGGCTCGCGCCGCGTTCGCGGTGCGTGAGGTCGACGAGGCGCAGGCGCGCACCATCGGCTTCGGACAGCGGCTGCCGTCGGAGGTGCCGGGTCGAGAAGAGGTGGTCGCGGCCATCGCCCCGGACGGCCGACTCGTGGCGATGTTGGACGAGTCCCGTCCCACGGCACGCAGCCTCGTCGTGTTCTCGCCCTCGACTTCGTAGAGTGTGCGCGTGCACCGTTGGTCCGACCCGTCAGAGACACCTGAGGCCCTGAGGCCCTGTGTCGTCACCCTCGGCAACTTCGACGGGGTGCACCGCGGTCACCGCGCGGTGCTGAACGCCCTCATCGAGTCCGGACACCGGCTCGGTCTGCCGTCGGTCGCGGTGACGTTCGACCCGCACCCGGTCGCCGTGCTGCGCCCCGAGTCCGCCCCCGAGCTCATCGCCCCGGGCGAGATCCGCGACGACCTCATCGAGGACACCGGCATCGACGGGCTCCTCGTCATGGACTTCACGCAGGAGTTCGCCAAGCAGCAGCCGGAGGACTTCGTGCGCGCGGTCTTCGTGCGCGCGCTGTCGGCCCGCTGCGTCGTCGTCGGGATGGACACCCGGTTCGGGTACCGCAACTCCGGCGACGTCTCGACCCTGGCAGACCTGGGGGAGAAGTTCGGGTTCGAGGTCGTCACGCTCGACGACGTCGGTGACGGCGAGCGGTTCTCCTCGACCGTCGTGCGGACCCACCTGCGGGCTGGCGAGGTCGGTGAGGCCGCGCGCATCCTCGGCCGCCCGCACCGGGTCGTGGGCACGGTCGTCCACGGCAACCACCGGGGCCGGGGGCTGGGCTACCCGACGGCCAACCTGTCCGCGGACTCGCTCGGCCTGGTGCCCCAGGAGGGGGTGTATGCCGGGTGGCTCACCCGCCTGGACCGCTCGCCCGGGGAGCCCGACCGCACCATGCCTGCGGCGATCAGCGTCGGCACGAACCCGACGTTCGAGACCCAGGACCGGCGCACGGTCGAGGCCTACGTGCTCGACCGCGACGACCTCGACCTCTACGACGAGCGCGTCATGGTCGAGTTCACCGCCCACATCCGCCCCACACTGCGCTTCGACAGCGTCGATGAGCTCACCGAGGCCATGGCCAGCGATGTCGCGCGGTGCCGTGAGCTGCTGGCGAGGATCGTGCCGGACTGAGCCCGGGTTCCGTCCCGCCACGCGGTCCCTCGCGAAGGTGGGTGAAGATCGTCGGCTGGACGACGATCTTCACCCACATTCGTCGGGGTTCAGGCAGGTCCGGATGCCGTGAGCGCGTTCGTGGGGCAACTCACCGGTAACAACCATTGGCAACACGTTCCGTCGGGCACGTCCATGTGACAGGATTCGGCACCACCGGCCCCCAATGACGAGGACGATGTACGACATGCCCACAGCTGCCCCCCAGATCAACACCCCCGCCGACGAGCCCGTCGACCAGGCGATCTTCGACAACGAGGCCCAAAGCGTTGGGCACCTCTTCCGCAACCGCGTTGCGGCGAGCCCGAACGGGCCCGCCTTCATGTACGCCAACGTCAAGCCCGAGGGTGACGAGTGGGTCACCGACACCTGGGCCGAGGTCGACGTCGTGGTTCGCGAGCTCGGTGCCGGCCTCATCGCCCTCGGTGTCGAGCCCGAGGACCGCGTGGCCATTGCCTCCAGCACCAGGTACGAGTGGGCCCTTGCCGACCTGGCCACGATGGTCGCCGGAGGTGCGACCACCACGATCTACCCGACGACGATGGCCGACGACGTCGCGTTCATCCTCGCCGACTCCGGCACCAAGGTGATCTTCGCGGAGAACGCCGACCAGCTCGACAAGCTGCGCGGCATCCGCGCGAGCACCCCGGCCGTGACCAGGGTCATCGTGTTCGACGCCGAGGTCGACGACAACGACCCCTGGACGCTGAACCTCGACCAGGTCCGCCAGCTCGGCCGTGAGTACCTCGCCGGCGACCCGGGGGCCATCGACGCCCGCATCGACGGCATCCAGCACGACCAGCTCGCGACGATCATCTACACCTCGGGCACGACCGGGCGCCCGAAGGGTGTGCGCCTGCGGCACAGCGCCTGGACGTACGAGGGTGCAGGCGTCGCCAGCACGCACATCCTGAGTGAGGACGACCTGCAGTACCTGTGGCTGCCGCTCGCGCACGTCTTCGGCAAGGTGTTGCTGACCCTGCCCCTGCAGATCGGTTTCCCGACGGCCATCGACGGCCGCATCGACAAGATCGTCGACAACCTGGCCGTGGTGAAGCCCACGTTCATGGGTGCCGCCCCGCGCATCTTCGAGAAGGCCTACGGCCGGATCAGCATGATGATGGAGGCCGAGGGTGGGGTGAAGGCCAAGCTCTTCCACCTGGCCAGCGACGTCGGCCGCGAGGTCAGCGAGCTGCGCGAGCAGGGCAAGAACCCATCGGGCATGCTGGCGCTGAAGCACTCCTTCACCGACAAGGTCATCGGCACCAAGATCCGCGACCGGTTCGGTGGACGCGTCCGCTTCTTCATCTCCGGCTCGGCGGCCCTGAACAACGACGTCGCCCGCTGGTTCGACGCCATGGGGATGCAGATCCTCGAGGGGTACGGGATGACCGAGACGAGCGCGGCCTCGTTCGTGGCCCGCCCGCGCGGCTACCGCTACGGCACGGTCGGCTGGCCGCTGCCCAAGACCGAGGTGCAGATCGCCGCGGACGGTGAGGTGCTGCTGCGTGGTCCGGGGAACATGGAGGGCTACCACAACAACCCCGACGCGACGGCCGAGACCATCGACTCCGAGGGCTGGCTGCACACCGGTGACATCGGTGAGATCGACGAGCGTGGGTTCCTGCGGATCACCGACCGCAAGAAGGACCTGTTCAAGACCAGCAACGGCAAGTACGTCGCCCCCTCGATCATCGAGTCGACGTTCAAGGGCCTGTGTCCCTACGCCAGCCAGCTCGTCGTCCACGGCGCCGACCGCAACTTCGTCTCGGCCCTGGTGACCCTGGACCCTGACGCGATGGCCGGCTGGGCCGCGGCCAACGGCATGGAGGGCAAGTCCTACACCGAGATCGTCAGCTCCGACGCGTGCCGCGAGATGGTGCAGGGCTACATCGACCAGCTCAACGCCGGGCTCAACCGGTGGGAGACGATCAAGAAGTTCACGATCCTCGAGAACGACCTCACGATCGAGGCCGGTGAGCTCACGCCGAGCATGAAGCTCAAGCGCAAGGTCGTGGCCGACAAGTACAAGGACCGGCTGGACGCCCACTACACGGGCTGATCCCGACCGTCGTCACAGCACCCCGGCTCCGCACGGAGCCGGGGTGCTGCCGTCGTCCCACGACCTGGCCGCTGCGCCGCCGTGGGCACGGCGGCTGGGTGTCAGTGGGTGACCAGGGGGACGAAGCGGTACGCCCCGTGACTGGTCACGACAACGCCATCGGGCGCGGCGGCATCCCGGCGTACCCGCAGCATCCAACCCGCCACGGGGACCACGAGGATGCCGTCCGCCGCGAGCTGGTCCTCGAGCTCTCGGGGCATCGTGTCGGCCATCGCCGAGACGATGATGCGGTCGAACGGCGCCTCGTCGGGAGCACCCAGCCGCGACGGGTCGGCCGCGCGGATCCTCGCCCACGGCACCCCGGCCCGCGCGACGTTCGACGCCCCCTGCTCCACCAGGTCGGCCACGAGCTCCAGGCCGAGCACGGACCCGGCGGGGCCGACGAGCTGCGCGAGGATCGCGGTGGTCCAGCCGGATCCGGAGCCGACGTCGAGCACGCGGTGCCCCGGGCGCACGTCGAGCAGCTCGAGCATCGCGGCGACGGTACGCGGCTGGCTGTTGGTCTGCCCGTGCCCGATGTCGAGCGGCCCGTCGAAGCCGGCCCGCTGGCGCACCGCCCGCGGGAGGAACCCGGCGCGGGGCTGGGCCGCCATGGCGTCGCGCACCGCAGCCGGGCCGAGGGGGTCGCCCACCGCTCGCTCGCCGCTCACACCTCCAGTGTGCCCCCGCACGCCCGGCTGCTGCCCACTCGTTTGGGCGGGTAGCGCCTCCCGCCTACTCTTGGGGGATGCCCGGTCAGTCGATCTTCCGCTCCCTCGAGCCACTCCTCGAGCAGGTGAGCAAGCCGATCCAGTACGTCGGCGGTGAGCTGAACTCGACCGTCAAGCCCTGGGACGTCGGTGGCGAGCACACCGTGCGCTGGGCCCTGATGTACCCGGACGCCTACGAGGTCGGTGTGCCCAACCAGGGCGTCATGATCCTCTACGAAGTGCTCAACGAGCGGGCTGACGCCCTCGCCGAGCGCACCTATGCGGTCTGGCCCGATCTCGAGGCCCTGATGCGCGAGCACCAGGTGCCGCAGTTCACCGTCGATGCGCACCGCCCCGTCGGCGACTTCGACCTGTTCGGCCTGTCGTTCTCCACCGAGCTCGGCTACACGAACATGCTCACCGCGCTCGACCTCGCCGGCATCCCGCTGCACGCTGCCGATCGCGACGAGAGCCACCCGATCGTCGTCGCGGGCGGCCACGCCGCCTTCAACCCCGAGACGATCGCCGACTTCATCGACGCCGCCGTGGTCGGCGACGGCGAGGAGGCGGTGCTCGCGATCACCGACATCGTCGGCGCGTGGAAGCGCGAGGGGATGCCGGGTGGTCGCCAGGAGATCCTGCTTCGCCTCGCGCGCACGGGCGGGGTCTACGTGCCGCAGTTCTACGACGTCAGCTACCTGCCCGACGGCCGCATCCAGCGGATCGCGCCGAACCCGGCCTACCCGCAGGTGCCGTGGCGGGTGGCCAAGCACACCGTCATGGACCTCGACGCGTGGCCCTACCCGAAGCAGCCGCTCGTGCCGCTCGCCGAGTCGGTCCACGAGCGGATGTCGGTCGAGATCTTCCGTGGCTGCACCCGCGGGTGCCGGTTCTGCCAGGCGGGAATGATCACCCGTCCGGTGCGCGAGCGCAGCATCACCGGCATCGGCGAGATGGTCGAGCGCGGCCTGGCCGCAACCGGCTTCGAGGAGGTCGGCCTGCTCTCGCTGAGCTCGGCCGACCACACCGAGATCGCGAGCGTGGCCAAGGGGTTGGCTGACCGCTACGAGGGCACCAACACGGGCCTGTCGCTGCCGTCGACGCGCGTCGACGCCTTCAACATCGACCTGGCGAACGAGCTGACCCGCAACGGGCGACGCTCCGGTCTGACCTTCGCCCCCGAGGGCGGCTCCGAGCGCATCCGCAAGGTCATCAACAAGATGGTCACCGAGGACGACCTCATCCGCACGGTCGCCGCCGCGTACGGCGCCGGCTGGCGACAGGTCAAGCTCTACTTCATGTGCGGGCTGCCGACCGAGACCGACGAGGACGTCCTGCAGATCGCCGAGCTCGCGAAGCGGGTCATCGACACCGGCCGCGAGGTCAGCGGCCGCCGTGACATCCGCTGCACCGTCTCGATCGGCGGGTTCGTGCCCAAGCCGCACACGCCGTTCCAGTGGGCCGCCCAGCTCGGCGCCGACGAGACCGACGCCCGGCTCGACAAGCTGCGCCAGGCCATCAGGTCCGACCGCCGCTACGGCTCGGCCATCGGCTTCCGCTACCACGACGGCAAGCCCGGCATCGTCGAGGGGCTGCTCTCGCGCGGTGACCGCCGGGTCGGGCGCGTCATCGAGGCCGTCTGGCGTGACGGTGCCCGCTTCGACGGGTGGTCCGAGCACTTCTCGTACGACCGGTGGATGGCCGCCGCCGAGCGCGAGCTGCCGGCCTGCGGGGTCGACGTCGCCTGGTACACCACGCGCGAGCGCGAGGAGGCCGAGGTGCTGCCCTGGGACCACATCGACTCCGGGCTCGACAAGGAATGGCTCTGGCAGGACTGGCTGGACTCGCTCGACGAGACCGAGGTCGAGGACTGCCGCTGGACCCCGTGCTTCGACTGCGGCGTCTGCCCCCAGATGGGCACCCAGATCGAGATCGGGCCCACCGGAAAGTCGTTGCTGCCTCTGACCGTTCTCGGTGCCGGCCGCGCAGAGCTCGCGGAGGCCGTCGAGCACAGCCACGCCTGACAGTCGCGTCACAGGGCGTTGCCCCCCGGCGAGCGCCGCCCCGGTGCAAGGATGGCGTCGTGAGCAGTCCGACGCCGAGTTTCTGGGCGCGCTCGTTGCTGTTCGGCAGCCGCCCGGCGAGCAGCATCGGTCGGATCGGGTGAGCGTTCGCGGCCCTCATCGCGGTGACGGTCTTCGGCACCGTCGGCTACATGCTTCTCGGGCTGACCTTCGTCGAGGCGATCTACCAGACGGTGTTCACGGTGGCCACGGTCGGCTACACCGAGGTCTACGAACGCACCCCGGCCCTCATGCTCTTCACCAGCCTGCTCATCGTCATCGGTGTCGGGGTCGTGCTCTACAACCTGGGGGTGATCCTCGAGGCCGTCACCGAGGGTCGTCTGCTCCAGCACCTTGGAAGGCTTCGCATGGAACACGACATCTCCCGGCTGCGCGGGCACGTCATCGTCTGTGGCTTCGGGCGGGTCGGGACCTCCGCCGTGAGTCACCTCCTCGACACGGGACACACGGTCGTCGTCATCGACCGTGACCCCGAGCGGCTGGCCGAGAGCACGCTTCACGTCGTCATCGGTGACGCCTCCAACGACGACATCCTGCGTGCTGCCGGCATCGAGCACGCCCGCGCCCTGATCTGCGCCCTCGACACGGACGCGGACACCACCTACGCGACGTTGTCCGCCCGTGCCCTGCGACCCGACCTCGTGATCATCTCGCGAGCGCGCACGATCGACTCCAAGGACAAGCTCGTGCGGGCCGGGGCGACGCGCGCGGTCAACCCGCAGCTCATCGGCGGGCGCCGGATGGCCTCGTTCGCCCTGCACGCCGACGTCGCCGAGTTCCTCGACGGGGTGATGCACAGCGAGGAGATCGACCATGAGTTCGAGCAGGTCCGCATCCCGCCGGGCAGTGCCTTCGCGGGCAAGCGGCTCGCGGACATCGACATGTTCCGCGAGATGTCGGTGCCCGTCCTGGCGGTTCGCCAGCCGCACAAGGGTGGTTTCCTCACCAACCCGCCGCGGTCCACGGTCATCGAGGCGGGGGGCACGCTCATCCTCCTCGCGAGCACCGACCAGATCGCTGCTGTGCACCGCGCCGCCGGCACCTCGGACTGACCTGCACCACGGCATCCGACGGTGGGAGAGTGGGCACACCCAGCCCCGGAGGTGCCCATGCCTGAAGCCGCTCACGCCCGCGCCGAGATCACCCTGCGGTTCCTCGCTGCCCCCACGGATGCCGGTCAGTCGGGTTCGGTCTCGGCCGGTCGCGTTCTCGAGTGGATCGACAAGGCCGGCTACGCCGCGGCGGCCGGCTGGAGCGGCACGTACGCCGTCACCGCCTATGTCGGCAACGTCCGCTTCACCAGGCCGGTCGAGGTCGGTGAGCTCGTCGAGGTGAGTGCGCGGGTCGTGCACACCGGGCGCACCTCGATGCACGTCACCGTCGACGTCGCCTCGGGCCAGCCGGCGACCCGGGTGCTCGAGCCCGCGACGCGGTGCCTCATGGTGTTCGTCTCGGTCGACGAGCACGGTGCGTCCACGCCGGTCCGCGAACTCGTGCCCCGCACGCTCGGCGAGGAGCTCGAGCAGCAGTGGGCAGCGCGCCGTTCCGAGCTGCGCAGCGAGGTCGAGGCCGCGATGGCCGAACAGGTCTACTCGGATGTCGGGACGGCGCCTCGCGTCGTCATGCGCTTCCTCGCGGCGCCGACCGACGTCAACTGGGGCGGCAAGGTCCACGGCGGCATCGTCATGCGCTGGATCGACGAGGCCGCCCACGTGCTCGCGACCCAGTGGACGGGCAACGCCAACAACGTCGCGATCTTCACCGGCGGGGTGCGGTTCTACCGGCCGCTGCGGATCGGCCACGTCGTCGAGGTCGAGGCCCGGCTGCTGCACACCGGCACGACGTCGATGCACATCGGGGTGCACGTGCGCTCGGGTGACCCGACGCAGGGCCCTGACGGCATGGCGCTCACGACCTTCTGCCGCACGGTCTTCGTCGGCATCGACGAGCACCGGCGCGCGCTGCCCTGCCCCACGTGGACACCAGTCACCGACGAGGACCGCGCCCTGGATGCCCACGCCGTCGAGCTCGTGGCCATTCGCGACCGCTTCGGCAACTGACCCACCCGACGAAAGGGCGGGGGCGGTCAGGCGTAGAGGGCTGCGACGACCTCGCGGAAGGTGGCCGTGTGCCGGTCGACGTCGGCCCGGGTGGTCTCCGGGCACATCAGCGCCATGTTGTGGAACGGCGTCATGAGGATGCCGCGGTTGCACATCGCGAGGTGCATGTACGCGTCGAGGTCGTCGTCGTGGGCGACGGCGGCCTCCTCGCCGGTACGCGGCGCCGGTGAGGCGAAGCGGTACTCCGAGCGCGCGCCGAGCTGGCTGACCGACCACGGCACGTCGAACTCGTCGAGGGTGACCTGGACCCCTTCGGTGAAGGCGGTCGCGAGGTCGATCATGTGCTCGAACGCCGCATGGGTCAGTACCTCACCGAGCGTGGCCCGCATCGCCGCAGTCGACAGCGCGTTGCCGGCCAACGTGCCGCCCACCCCACCCACGTCGACGATGTCGGCGTCCCCGGCATCCGTGTGCGAGGTGATCGAGGCGGCCACCTCGGTGGTGATCCCGTAGGCGCCGCAGGGGATGCCGCCCCCGATGGACTTGCCGATGACGAAGATGTCGGGCTCGAGGTCCCACGCCGCGGTGGCGCCGCCCCAGCCGGCCGAGAAGGTGTGCGTCTCGTCGATCATGAGCAGGGCGCCGTATCGGGTGGCGAGCTCGCGCAGCCCCTCCATGAACCCGGGCTCGGGCAGCACGATGCCGATGTTGGTCAGCGCCGGCTCGGTGAGGATGGCCGCGACGTCACCGTGGGCGAGTTCGCGCTCCACCGAGGCGAGGTCGTTCCACGTGGCCGCGCGGGTCGTGAGGTCGAGCGGAACCGGGGGAGCGACGTTGCCGGGCCGGGACTGCGCCTTGCCGTCCGGGCCGGGGATGGCGAAGGTCTCGTCGACCGAGCCGTGGTAGCAGTAGCCGAACACGAGGATCTTCGGCTTGCCGGTCGCGAGTCGGGCCAGGCGCACCGCCCAGCGGTTGGCGTCGGTCGCCGAGAGCGTGAAGCTCCACAGCGGCATCCCGAAACGGGCGGTCAGCTCGGCCCCGACCCACTGGGCGTCAGCACTCGGAAGCATGGTCGTGATGCCGCCGAGGTCGCCCATGCGGCGCGCCACCGCCTCGACGGTCGGGCGGGGGGAGTGCCCGGCGAACGCACCGGTGTCACCGAGCGCGAAGTCGACGTAGGTGTGGCCGTCGACGTCGGAGATCCGGTTGCCGCGTGCGTGGTCGAGGTAGAGCGGGAAGCCGCCTGTCCACTTGTTCATCCACGTCATCGGCACCCGACCGAAGAGGTTGCTGCCCTGCGCGAAGAGTTCGCGGCTGCGCGGGTGGCCTGCGGCGTAGACCTGCTGCTCGGCGGCGATGAGGTCAGTCAGGCGGGAGCGGTCGATCGGTGGCATGCGAGCACGATAGCGGACTGAATCGGTGGCCAATCACTGTTCGTAAGCCGAAAACGGCATCGGATGCCGTGAAGCACGACGGATTTCGGAGCCCTCCCGTGGTGTGGGGCTGACCGTGAACAGCTGCCGATGCTGCCGCGGGCGATGGTCGAGCCCATCCGGCCGAGGTCGCCCAGCCGTCTACGCTGGGGGCACCATGGCTCGACAGCGCACCCCCGAGGGGCCCCCACCAGAACCCGCCGTGCAGAAACTGCGCATCCGCTACGCCAAGCGTGGCCGGTTGCGCTTCTCCTCCACGCGTGACTTCTCCCGGGCCCTGGAGCGAGCGCTTCGTCGGGCCGACGTCCCGATGGCGTTCTCGGCCGGGTTCCACCCGCACCCGCTCATCTCCTACGCCAACGCGGCGCCCACAGGCACGGCGAGCGAGGCCGAGTACTTCGAGATCCGGGTCACCGAACGGGTCGACCCGGAGGCGGTTCGGGCCGCCCTCGACGAGGCGCTGCCCGAAGGGCTCGACGTCCTCGAGGTCGTGCAGGCCGGCCCCGGTGCGCTCGCCGACCGCCTCGAGGCCAGCGAGTGGCACATCGTCGTGCGCGCAGCCGACCCCGCCGAGGTCACTGCGGCCGTCGACGCGTACCTGGCCTGCGAGCTCGCGGAGACGACGCGAACCTTCAAGACCGGGCCGCGCACGTTCGACACGCGTGGCGCCGTGCTGGCGATGGATGCCTCCGGTGTCGACGACGAGGGGTGTGCGATACTGCGCATGGTCGTTCGGCACACCACACCGTCCGTTCGACCCGATGACATCCTGACCGCACTGCACGCAGTGACTGGGTTCGCGCCTCCGGTCCCACCCCTGGTGACTCGGCTGGCCCAAGGCCCACTGCTCGACGCAGCTGCTGGGGTGGCCGACCCGTTGGCTGCCGACAAGGAGGCCGTCGGTTCCGGATAGGTGCCGCGCCGCCCGCGCGAGCCGCTCCGGGGCAGCAGCTGACTTCCGTGCAGGGCCCGCCCTGCACGATCCGATCGCACCACGCGGTCGGCGAGGGACCGGTCAGGAGTTGGGGCCGGAACCGGTGTGGTCGTCGCCCACGTGGATGACGGAAGGGGCCTCATGGCTTCCGAGAACGACTCCACCACGACGCTTGACACGGCCGCCGCTGAACAGGCGCCCGCCGAGAAGCCCAAGCGCCGCCGCGCCACGAAGAAGGCGGCCGCGCCGGCCGCCGTCGATCCGGCTGCTGCCGCCGAGAGCGCCGCGGACGCCACGGATGCCGTGGCCGCCGACGCCGGCGAGGTCGCCCCCGCGCCCGTCAAGCGCGCCCCGCGCAAGCGGGCGGCGAAGAAGGTCGCCCCGGCGGTGCCGGACACCGTCCTCGAGCCGATCGCTGCCGAGGGCGAGGCCGCTGAGGCCGCTGCCTCCGCAGACGCTGCTGAGGTCATGGACGGCCAGGCCCCGGCATCCGTCGAGGCGCCCAAGGCCACTCGCGCGACCAAGGCCGCGAAGTCCCCGCGGTCGAGCAAGCGCGCGAGGGTGACCAAGGCCCCGGCCGAGGTGTTGCTCGACGACCTCTCGCTGCTCGAGCCCGGCACGGCCGACCTGCTCCTGCCCATCGACGAGGACGACGAGGAGGCCGCAGACCCCGAGGCTGCTGCACCCGCCGACGACGAGTCGCCCCTGCCCGCGGTCCCGAGCCTGTCCATGCTCTTCCAGGCCCCTGAGCCGGTCGCCCCGCGCCGCCGCCGGGCCACCGCTCCGGTGCAGGCCCCGGTCGAGCGCCCCGCGGTCGACGACACCGCTGCCGACTCCGTGTCGACCTCCGCAGACGCCGACGCAGCCGACGCACGCGACGACGTGGCCGCGGCCGACGACGCCGCCGCAGCCGACGCGGGCCAGGGCGAGTCCGCCACGACCGACCGCGCCTCCGAGGACGCAGACACCGTCGGCCGTGGACGCCGTCGCCGTGGCGGTCGAGGCCGCCGTGGGCGAAGCCAGGGTGAGGACGACAAGGGGGCCACGGCATCCGCCGACGCCCCCGACGCCGAGCAGCCCAGCGGCGCCGGGCCCGAGGACACCGGGGCTGACACCGAGGGCGAGTCGGTCTCGAGCCGGCGTCGTCGCCGCCGCCGCCGCGGCGCAGGCAGTGGTGACGGCGAGGGCGACGACCCGCCCGGAACCGTGACCCGGGTGCGCGAGCCCCGTGGCCAGCGGGATGAGCCCACCGCCGTCAAGGGCTCCACGCGCCTCGAGGCCAAGAAGCAGCGTCGTCGCGAGGGCCGTGAGGCCGGGCGTCGCCGCACGATCATCACCGAGGCCGAGTTCCTGGCCCGTCGCGAGAGCGTCGAGCGGGTCATGGTCGTGCGCGGCCGTGGTGACCGCACCCAGATCGGCGTGCTCGAGGACGGCGTGCTCGTCGAGCACTACGTCTCGCGTGAGACCACGTCGTCGATGGCTGGCAACGTCTACCTCGGCCGGGTGCAGAACGTGCTGCCGTCGATGGAGGCCGCGTTCGTCGACATCGGCAAGGGCCGCAACGCCGTGCTCTACGCCGGTGAGGTCAACTGGGACGCCGCCGGGCTCGACGGAGGCCAGGCTCGCCGCATCGAGAACGCGCTGTCCTCGGGCGACACCGTGCTCGTCCAGGTCACCAAGGACCCGATCGGGCACAAGGGCGCTCGCCTGACCTCGCAGATCAGCCTGCCCGGGCGCTACCTCGTCTACGTGCCCGAGGGGCAGATGACGGGCATCTCCCGCAAGCTTCCCGACACCGAGCGGGCGCGCCTGAAGGCCATCCTCAAGGAGGTCGTGCCCGACCACGCCGGTGTCATCGTGCGCACCGCCGCCGAGGGGGCCTCCGAGGAGGAGCTGCGCGCCGACGTCGAGCGCCTCACGAAGATCTGGGACAAGATCCAGGCCAAGGCCGAGTCGGCCGGGGCCAAGAAGGCCGGCAGTGGCGGCGCTCCCGCCCTGCTGCACGGCGAGCCCGACCTCACCGTGCGCGTCATCCGCGACGTCTTCACCGAGGACTTCACCTCGTTGGTCGTCTCCGGCGACAAGGCGTGGTCAGAGGTCAGCCAGTACGTCGAGGACGTCGCCCCCGACCTCGCACCGCGCCTGCAGCGCTGGACCTCCGAGGCCGACGTGTTCGCGGCGCACCGCATCGACGAGGCGATTGCCAAGGCGATGGACCGCAAGGTGTGGCTGCCCTCGGGTGGGTCGCTCGTGATCGACCGCACCGAGGCGATGACCGTCGTCGACGTCAACACCGGCAAGTTCATCGGTGCCGGGGGCAACCTCGAGGAGACGGTCACCAAGAACAACCTCGAGGCCGCTGAGGAGATCGTCCGCCAGCTGCGACTGCGCGACATCGGCGGCATCATCGTCGTCGACTTCATCGACATGGTGCTGGAGTCCAACCGCGACCTCGTCGTGCGACGGCTCCTGGAGTGCCTGGGCCGTGACCGCACGAAGCACCAGGTGGCTGAGGTCACCTCGCTCGGCCTCGTGCAGATGACCCGCAAGCGGGTCGGGTCGGGCCTGGTCGAGGTCTTCTCGGAGACGTGCGAGCACTGCTCCGGGCGCGGCATCGTCGTGCACTCCGAGCCGATCGACCGGGCCGGCGCGAACGACGTCGGCGGGGCCAACGCAGCGCCGTCGCGATCGGGTCGCGGCCGTCGGGGGACCCCGGCTGCCGGTGGTTCGTCGAACGGCGGGTCGGATGCCGTGGCGCAGGTCGAGGAGGTCCGCACCCCGTCGGGTCCCACGGCCGCCCAGATCGCCGCTGCGGCGCACGCGGCGGCGCTGCGGCGGGCCGAGGCCGAGGCCGCCGCGGAGGTGCCGGCTGACGGCATCCCCACCGAGGCAGAGGCGGAAGTGGCCGAGGCTGCTGTGGCCGAGCCTGCGGCGGATGCCGTCGAGGTCGTCGAGGTCGTCGAGGCCAGCGAGGTCGCCGACACCAGCGAGGCCGCTGAGGCCGAGGTCCCGGAGCCGCAGGGAGCAGCCGAGGTCGAGCCGGCGCAGGTCCAGGTCGTCGAGGCCACGCCTGAGCCTGAGCCTGAGCCCGAGCCCGAGCCCGAGCCGGCGCCGCGAGGCCGCCGCAAGCGTGGCCGTGTCGTCGCCCCTGCCGGTCCGCCGCGGGCCGTGAGCACGCCGCCCGAGCCGACGGCCTGATCCGCCGGCCCGTGATTTGGAGGGCTGCCGGGGCCCCCGGTAGTCTGTGCAGTCGGTGCGTCCACCGAGCTGATGTCCCGTGTCGTCCACGGGGTAGCTATCGGCCGGTCATCCAGGAGACGTGCCCGTAACGAAAGTGAGTCAGACCGTGTACGCGATTGTGCGCGCAGGTGGTCGCCAGGAGAAGGTTTCCGTCGGCGATGTCCTGCTCATCGACAAGATCGGCCAGGCCGGCGACGAGATCCAGCTGCAGCCGCTGCTGGTCGTCGACGGTGGCACCGTGACCAGTGACGCGAGCAAGCTCGCCAAGGTCAAGGTCACCGCCGAGGTGGTCAAGGCGGCCAAGGGCCCCAAGATCACGATCCTGAAGTACAAGAACAAGACCGGGTACCGCAAGCGCCAGGGCCACCGCCAGCCGCTCACCCAGGTCAAGATCACCGGCATCGACGCCTGATCCGCGCCGGAACTCACGTAAAGGACTACAGACATGGCACACAAGAAGGGTGCGTCCTCGACCCGCAACGGTCGTGACAGCAACGCCCAGTACCTCGGCGTGAAGCGCTTCGGCGGTCAGACCGTCAAGGCCGGCGAGATCCTCGTCCGCCAGCGCGGCACGCACTTCCACCCCGGTGACGGCGTCGGCCGTGGCGGCGACGACACGCTGTTCGCGCTCGTCGCGGGTGCGGTCAAGTTCGGCAGCAAGCGCGGCCGCAAGACCGTCAACATCATCGAGCCGGAGTCCGTCTCCGCCCAGTGATCGCACGCCGGGCGTCCTCGCCCGGCCGCTTCACCCACGCCGTTTGAGGGGCGGGCCCGTGCTGGCCCGCCCCTCACGGCATCCATCGAGCACCATCACCACCCTTTTGTCAGGAGCGCAGGCATGACGACCTTCGTCGATCGCGTCGTGCTGCACGTCGCTGCAGGAAACGGCGGCCACGGCGTCGCATCGGTCAAGCGTGAGAAGTTCAAGCCGCTCGGTGGCCCCGACGGCGGCAACGGCGGGCGCGGTGGCTCGGTCATCCTCGCCGTCGACCCGCAGGCCACCACGCTGCTCGACTACCACCACACGCCGCACCGCAAGGCCGCCAACGGCAAGCCCGGGGCGGGCGACGAGCGCAACGGTGGCGACGGTGCCGACCTCATCCTGACCGTGCCCGAGGGCACCGTCGTCAAGGACGCCAACGGCACGGTGCTGGCCGACCTCGTCGGGCACGACACGACCTTCGTGGTGGCCCGGGGCGGTCGTGGGGGTCTGGGAAACAAGGCCCTGGCCAGCCCGCGGCGCAAGGCTCCCGGGTTCGCGCTGCTCGGTGAGCCCGGCGAGAGCGCCGACATCGTGCTCGAGCTGAAGTCGATCGCCGACGTCGCCCTCATCGGGTTCCCGAGTGCCGGCAAGTCCTCGCTGGTCTCCGTCGTGTCGGCCGCCCGGCCGAAGATCGCCGACTACCCGTTCACGACGCTCGTGCCGAACCTCGGTGTCGTCACCGCCGGGTCGATGCGCTACACCATCGCCGACGTGCCCGGGCTCATCCCCGGCGCGAGCGAGGGCAAGGGGCTGGGGCTGGAGTTCCTGCGGCACGTCGAGCGCTGCTCGGTGCTCGTCCACGTCGTCGACTGCGCCACGCTGGAGCCCGGCCGCGACCCGATGACCGACCTCGAGGTCATCGAGGCCGAGCTCGCCGCGTACGTCACCGACGACACCCTCGGCGGTCGGCCGCTGTCCGACCGCACCCGGGTCGTCGTGCTCAACAAGGCCGACGTCCCCGAGGCACGCGACCTGGCCGAGATGGTCAAGCCGATGCTCGAGGAGCGCGGGCTCGAGGTGCACATCATCTCCGCCGTGGCCCACACCGGCCTCAAGGAGCTCACCTTCGCCCTGGCACGCCACGTCAACGAGGCCCGCGCCGAGATCCTGGCCCGGGTGCCCGACCGCCCGCGCGTCATCATCCGCCCGACCGCCGTCGACGACGCCGGCTTCCACGTGCGCCGCGAGAACACCCCCGACGGTGAGCTCTTCCGCGTCATCGGCGAGCGTCCCACCCGCTGGGTGCGCCAGACCGACTTCTCCAACGACGAGGCCGTGGGGTACCTCGCAGACCGGCTCAACCGCCTCGGTGTCGAGGACGCCCTGCTCAAGGCCGGCGCCGTCTCCGGGTCGACGGTGCTCGTCGGCCCCGAGGACAACGCGGTCGTCTTCGACTGGGAGCCCACGATGTCCGCCGGCGCCGAGCTGCTCACCGGCCCCCGCGGCACCGACGTGCGCTTCGAGAACGAGGGCCGCAAGACCCGCACCCAGAAGCGCGAGGAGTTCCACGCCCGCAAGGACGCCCAGACCGAGGCCCGCGACGAGCTGGCGACGGAGCGACGGGCGGGGCACTGGGCCTCCGTCTCCGACGAGGACTGAGCCGGATGCCGGACACCGCCGCTCGCTTGCGGCGCGCCGTGGGCGCGGGGCAGCGCCTCGTGGTCAAGGTCGGTTCGTCGTCGCTGACCAGTGCCGACGGCGGTCACCTCGACCACGGTGCCCTCTCGGCGCTCGTCGACGTCCTGGCCACTCGCCGGGCGCAGGGGCGTCAGGTCGTGCTCGTGTCGTCCGGTGCCATCGCCGCCGGCATCGGCCCGCTCGGGCTCTCCCGCCGACCCACCGACCTCGCGACCCAGCAGGCGGCTGCGTCGGTCGGTCAGGGGGCCCTGGTGGCGGCCTACCAGGCAGCCTTCTCCGCCCACGGGCTCACCGTCGGGCAGGTGCTGCTCACCGCTGACGACGTGACCCGGCGGGCGCACTACACGAACGCCCGGCGCACCCTCGAGCGACTCCTCGAGCTCGGGATCGTCCCGATCGTCAACGAGAACGACACCGTGGCGACGCAGGAGATCCGCTTCGGCGACAACGACCGGCTCGCCGCTCTGGTGGCAGACCTCGTCGGAGCCGACGCGCTCGTGCTGCTCACGGACGTCGACTCGCTCTACGACGGCCCGCCGTCGCAGGGTGGCTCACGTCGGGTTCCGCTCGTCGAGACCGTGGCCGACCTCGACGCCGTGCGCATCGGTGGCACCGGGTCCTCGGTCGGCAGTGGCGGCATGGTGACGAAGGTGGAGGCGGCCGGGATCGCCGGTGCCGCCGGCATCCCGACATTGTTGACCCGGCTCGACGACGTCTCCGGCGTGCTCGCGGGGGAGGACCGTGGCACCGTCTTCGCGCCGGCCGCCGCGACCCGCGCGTCACGCAAGCGCTGGCTCGCGCACGCGACGACGGCGCGCGGACGGCTCGTGCTCGACGCGGGTGCCGTGGCCGCGGTGACCCACCGCCGCAAGTCCCTCCTGCCCGCCGGCATCACCGGCGTCGAGGGCGGGTTCGCCGCCGGAGATCCCGTCGACGTGTGCGCACCCGACGGCACGGTGATCGCGCGCGGCCTGGTCAACTACGCGGCATCCGAGCTGCCCCGCCTGCTCGGGAAGTCGACGCGCGACCTGGCCCGCGACCTCGGGCCGGCGTACGAGCGAGAGGTCATCCACCGCGACGACCTCGTCGTCCTCTGACCCGCGCCCGGTCAGGAACTTTCTCGCCCGATGCCAGAACCTTCGGGTTCGCACCACTTCGGATCTGGTGTCAACCTGAACCTTCGGGTGTCGAGCCGGCGGCCCAGCCGCGTCAGCGGAGCTGACGGACCTCGAACTGCATCCGCGGGTTGGCGATCTCGTCCTGGCTCTGCACGAGCTGAAGCTCCCGCCGGCCGGACTCGTGCGTGCGCGTGAGGAGGTCGAACACACTGGACACGGTGCGCCCGAGGGCGACCCCGGCATCCCCGCTCTCGAGCAGGTGCGCGGTGAACAGTGCGGCCGTGACGTCGCCCGAGCCGTTGGCCTTCATCGGCAGCTGCGGGGTCTGCACGATCCAGGCGCCGTCGCCGTGGACGGCCAGCATCTCGATGGTGCCTTCGGGGCGGTCGGGGCGCAGCACGCTCGTGACGAGCACCGTGCCCGGCCCCATGGCCCGCGCCCGCTCGACCGACTCCAGGGTCGAGTCGAGGTCGCCGGGCTCGGTGTCGGTGAGGAAGCCGAGCTCGAACTGGTTGGGCGTGATGAGGTCGGCCTGCGGCACGACCTTCTCGCGCAGCAGCACCGGGATCGCCGGGTGCACGAAGCAGCCGGATGCCGCGTTGCCCATGACGGGGTCGCACGCGTAGATCGCGTTCGGGTTGGCGGCCTTGGTGCGGGCCACGGCGTCGAGGATGACGTCCCCGATCTGCTCGCCACCCTGGTAGCCGGAGAGCACGGCGTCGACCTCCGGCAGGGCGCCGCGCTCCTCGATGCCGGTGATGACCTCGCGGACGTCCTCGGGCGCCATGAGGGGGCCGCGCCACGCGCCGTACCCGGTGTGGTTGGAGAAGTGCACCGTGTGCACCGGCCACACCTCGACGCCCAGGCGCTGGAGCGGGAAGACTGCGGCCGAGTTGCCGACGTGGCCGTACGCCACCGAGGACTGGATGGACAGGATCGTGGTCACCCGCGCATCCTCCCAGACGGCTGGGGCTGCGTGATGCCCGGTCGAAGGTGGGAGTAGCCCGGGACGACCTACCCTTGTGCCATGACTGACCGCACCTCCGGCATCGACCCCGCCGACGTCGAGCAGGTCCGCGTGCTCGCGCAGGCCGCCCGCGCCGCCTCGCGCCGCCTGGCCCTGCTCTCACGCGCCGACAAGGATGCCGCGCTGCGCACCCTCGCCGATGCCCTCGACGCAGCCACCGACGAGATCGTCGCCGCCAACGAGCTCGACCTCGCCCGCGGCCGTGAGAACGACATGCCGCAGAGCCTTCAGGACCGCCTGCGCCTGGACCCCCCGCGGGTCGCCGCCGTGGCCCAGGCCCTGCGCGACATCGCGGCCCTGCCCGACCCCGTCGGCGAGGTCGTGCGCGGCTCGACCCTGGCCAACGGCCTGCAGATCCGCCAGATCCGGGTGCCCATGGGTGTCATCGGCATGATCTACGAGGCCCGCCCCAACGTCACCGTCGACGCCGCCGGGCTCGGCCTGAAGTCCGGCAACGCCGTCATCCTGCGCGGGGGCAGCGCCGCCGCCGAGACCAACCGCGCCACCGTCGCCGTCCTGCGCGCCTCGCTCACCGCCCAGGGTCTGCCCGCGGATGCCGTCGGCCTCCTCGAGGGTGGCCACGGCGCCGTCCGCGCCCTGATGACCGCCCGCGGCCAGGTCGACCTGCTCATCCCTCGCGGCGGGGCCGGTCTCATCCAGAGCGTCGTCACCGAGTCCACCGTGCCCGTCATCGAGACCGGCATCGGCAACTGCCACGTGTACGTCGACGCCGGCGCCGACCTCGACAAGGCCCTCGCGATCACCGTCAACTCCAAGACCCACCGCCCGAGCGTGTGCAACGCTGCCGAGTCGCTGCTCGTGCACCGCGACGTCGCCGCCGAGTTCCTGCCCAAGGCGCTGGCGGCGCTCGCGGGGGAGGGCGTCGTCCTCCACACCGACGCGGATGCCGGTGCGCAGGCGGATGTCGCGGGCGTCGCCCACGACGTGGCGACCGACGAGCACTTCGCCACCGAGTTCCACGGGCTCGAGATGTCGGTGCGGGTCGTCGACGACCTCGACCAGGCGCTCGAGCACATCGCCACCTACGGCTCGGGGCACACCGAGGCCATCGTCACCGAGGACCGGGGGGCCGCCCGCCGGTTCACCGCGGAGGTCGATGCGGCCGCCGTCATGGTCAACGCGAGCACGCGGTTCACCGACGGTGGTGAGTTCGGCTTCGGGGCCGAGATCGGCATCTCGACCCAGAAGCTGCACGCCCGCGGGCCGATGGCGCTGCCCGAGCTGACGACGACCAAGTGGGTCGTCGAGGGCGACGGTCAGGTCCGCGCCTGAGCCGAGCTCAGCGCTGCGAACGAGGTGGTGAGTCCACCAGGGAGTCGTGGGCGACGTAGTACGACGGCCTGCCCTGCAGCACGGCGTACATCCGCCCGACGTACTCGCCGAGGATGCCGAGCGCCAGCAGCTGCACCGCCCCGACGGCAGCGACGATGACCACGGTCGACGTCCAGCCGGGCAGGGTGTTGCCGAGCAGCATGGCGATGACGGCGTACACGAGCACGCCCAGGGCCGCGAGCCCGCCGAGCAGCCCGAGCCACGTCGCGAACCGCAGCGGCGCGATCGAGAAGCCCGTGAGGCTGTCGACGGAGAGGCGGATCATCTTGCCCAGCGGGTACTTCGACTCCCCGGCGGCGCGGGCCGCCCGGGTGTAGGACACCGACGCGCTCGGGAACCCCAGCGCCGGGACGACGAGGCGCAGCACCCGGTGGTGCTCGGGGAGGGCGTTCACGGCATCCACGGTGGCGCGGGACATGAGCCGGAAGTCGCCGGCATCCACCGGGGCGTCCACCGCCGACAACGCCCGGATCGACCGGTAGAAGGCCCGGGCGGACATTCGCTTGAAGGCGGTGTCGCTCGCGCGGTCGCCCCGCACCCCGTAGACCACGTCGACACCCTCGGCGCGGGCGACCGTGAGCATCTCGCCGATCGCCTCCGGCGGATCCTGGAGGTCTGCGTCGATGGTGGCGACCCAGTCGCCACGAGCACGCGCCAGGCCGGCTGAGATCGCCGCCTGGTGGCCGGCGTTCGCCCGCAGCCGGACCACGCGCACCTGTGGCCACTCGCGTCGAAGTCGCTGCAGGAGCACGGGGGTGGCGTCGCTCGAGCCGTCGTCGACGCACAGCACCTCGTAGGTGACCCCCCACGAGTCGGCCAGCGGTCGCAGCCGGTCGACGAGAAGGGGCAGCACCGCCTCCTCGTTGTACACCGGGACCACGACGCTGAGCTCGACGGGCGAGCGCGGTCCCTCGACAGTCTCCGGCATGGGCCAAGACTAGGTCGCCGACGGTGTCGATCCGCTCAGGGCGGGCCCTGGTGACGGCCGAGGGCCCCCGAGTATGAGATCGGGGGCCCTCGCCGGTCGACTGCTGCCGACGTGTCGAGCCGGTCGGTCCGCGCGGTCTCCCGCACGGTCTGCCACGCGACGGTGGCGCCGCCCTGGGGTCAGGACGGGCTTCGACTCAGGTCGAACGGCCGCGGCACCCGCGCCGTCGCGCGCGTCGCACGAGCCCGAGAGCCCGCACGTCCCGTCCCTTGCGGGGCAGGAGCGGTGTGCCGTTATCCGTACGACCTGCCCCCCGGGTGCCGCTCCGGCGCCGTGGCGTCGGTGCTGTCCAGCAGGGGCGTGGTGACAGTTCTAGGGATGCGCTGATGAAAGGACCATTCCGGGCGTGGTTGGTCGGGACCGCCAGGTTTGGGGTCGCGTGCGCGCTCTGGACCTGGGCCGATCAGCCCATGTGGGCGTGTGCGGGGCGGTTGAGGGCAGGCTGACGCCTGGCCGTCAACCCATCAGGGCGACGGCACGTGCCCGCATCAACCAGTTCGCTGAGGCGAACAACACGTTGAGGTGGTTGAGGT
>Ga0209369_1000119_pt1 | contig 175334 bp, 156 predicted proteins | sample EBPBio142010_DNA_FD_185865 | JGI IMG/M metagenome (GOLD analysis project Ga0209369, IMG submission 185865) | Wastewater treatment Type I Accumulibacter community from EBPR Bioreactor in Madison, WI, USA - Reactor 1_10/4/2010_ DNA (SPAdes)... | ecosystem: Engineered > Bioreactor > EBPR >... | reverse complement strand
GGTCGCAGGCGTGGCCAACACCAAACCCATGAGTGCGAGCAAGGCTGCAACGCCTCGGGTCATAGCACGACGCATGACGAGGGGGGGAAGACGTACAATGAACACGAACGGCGCAGCAGCACCGCCGGGGGAACGGCTGAGGGCTCCGGCAAACCCTGTTCCGACTTGAGCGCATCGCCCGCTTCTCTGCGTCCCTTCACGCGAATCAGCCCCTCAAGCAACAAATCTGCATCGTTTCAAAACAGCAATTAGATTTTTTTCACACGACGACAGTCTGCATGCAGGCGCACTTCGGAACAAAGATGCCCGTGCGCTCGAATCTGATTCAAGATGAGACGCCGCCCCACGGGGTTGATTCTTAGGGCGAAGAATTGGGCAACCCCGCTCTCTCTTGTACGCTGCGGCCCCCCAGCGCGTGTGGGCATTGCTCATGCGGCGAAAAGCACGAGCATCAGGTAGTTAGGCCCTTCGCCACCCTCCGGCATCGCTCCACCGCATCGTATGCACGCGCCACCCACCGGTTCTTAAGGCTCGGTATCACCGCCTCCGATCCTTTCGAAGCCATGCAATCGACCTGCCAAGCCGCATTGTACCCCCCCACCACATTATCGGCACTCAGGCCCGCGAGCTTAACCGAATCGGGCGGACGGGGCCGGTGGTGGCGGCGGGCGGAAGAACGGCTACCCCCAGAGGACAGTGACCGGCAACGGGAAATCGGTGACGACAGGCGGGAAGGCCGTGGCGGCGTGCGGATCTTCGAATGTCCCCGGCTCGGGAACAACGGTAGACGCGTCGCTCCCGCCGCTGTCGTCGGGAGCGTATGCGGTGCGGGTGCAGGCCGACGGACGTTCAACCAGCCGCCTCGCCGCCGTGCGATGAAACGCGAAGCCCCCTGTCAGGGCCATCGACCCTGACAGGATGTTTCGGTAAACGGCCTTACCGGCCGACGACGAGCCGCAAAAGCGGAGCGAAGCCCTCGCCCACCACTCGCACGAAGTACGTCCCTGTACCCCAACCCGACACGTCCAGCGGAATACGAATCGTCTGGCTTCCGGAAAGCTCGGCCGTCTCGACGCGCAGGCGCTCCCGCCCCGTCACGTCCACCACCGACACCGTCACCCGCTGCGGATCGCGCACGGCAAGCGCCAACGCCGTCGTGCCGCGTGCCGGGTTGGGGCCGGCCACACGCACGCGAACGGCGTCGGTCATCCCCACGAATGCTTCCACGGCGTCGTGGACGTGCAGCGTCCCGTCGGTGTCGAGTTGGCGGAGGCGGAAGCGGTAGCGGCCCGCTTCGAGACCGTCCACGGCGAAGGCGTAGTCGTGCTGCTCGGTCGTGGTGCCGTATCCGTTGAGGCGGGCGGCCTCGCGCCACGTCGTCTCGCCGAGGCCTTGGACGTCGAGCAGGAAGGCGGCGTTGTTGGTTTCGCTGGCGGTGGTCCAGCGCAGCGTCACGCGGCTGTCGCCCGTTTGCGTGGCGGAGAAGGCGACGAGTTCGACGGGCAGCGTGCCGTTTTCGCCGGCTGTCCAGCGGCTGAACCCATCGACGCCCGACAGGGTGATGCTATTGCCCGCCACGCTCACCGTGCCGCCGCGCTCCGTCCACGACGTGCCGCCGTCCGTGGAGCGGAAGAGCTTGAGCGTGCCCTCGGCGAGGCCGTTCAACTCGTCGTCGCGGTACCGAAACACGAGCAGCGCGTCGAGGCCGCTGTTGGTAGCCGGCGAGATGTCGTAATACCGGGCGATGGACGGGTTGCCGTTGCCCGTCTGCACGGCGTGGCCGCGCACGATCCGGGTGAGGCCAAGGTTGGCGTTCGACGTGATTTCCGCGCCCAAGCCCGCCGCGTCCACGGCATTGGGGACGTTGAGCGTCGCCTCGGTGGCAATAGTGCCACTCGTACCGAACACGCGCCCACCCGCCTCGGTGAGCAGCGCCGTGCCGCCCACCATCTCCACCGCACGTCCGTTCAGATCGAGGTTGCCGCTCGTGAGCGTGAGCGGCCCGCGCACGTCGAGGTCGTCGTCCAGCACCACGCCGCCGGTCGGCTTGTTGACCACGACGCCGTCGAGGTAGAACCGCCCGGCCACATGCTGGTCGGCGGTGCCGTTGAGGGCGAGCGTGCCGATTCGAGCGAGTGCGCTGCCCGTCACATGCCCACCCACGGTCAGCGTGAACGCGCCGATGCGGAGCGTATCGTCGGTGAGGCGAAGCGCGTCGGAGAGCGTCACGTCGCCGCCGAGCAGCACCTCGCCACCCGTCTTGTCAATCGAGACACGCGGAAACGAGCAGCCCGCCCCCAGCGTCTGCGTGGCACCGCCTTCGAGCCGAAGCGTGCCGCCGGAAAGCACGCCCGACGGGCACGTCACGTCGCCTTCAACCCGCACCGAGTCGCCGGGAGTCAGCGCCACGGAGCCGTTGAGAATCAGGTGGTTGAGCGTCAATCCAGAGCCGAAACTTCCGCCGCCGGTCATGCCCGCCTGCACGGTGTGGGCAACGAGGTTGGCGGTGGACGAGCTTAGGCCGACCACGAGGCCGGGGCCGAAGGTGTAGGTGGCGGCGGTGGTGCCGAGCGTGAAGGTGCCCGCCCCACCGAGGGTAACCTGCGCCGACGCGGGCGCGGCGGCGAGGGCGATCAGGTAGAGAAAACTGCGCATGGCCGTCGAGGGTTGGACCGAGAAACACGAAGGCGCGAGACCCGAAGGCCTCGCCCGAAGACGTGCGTGCCGGTCAGTTCGACGGAAGACGGGACGAAAGCGCGGCGACCTGCGCGGAGAGCGCTTCGACCGTGGCCGTGAGCGTGGCGAGCGTCTGCTGGAGCGCGGCGCGTTCGGCGTCGGACTGCGCAGCCACGGCGGCGAGCGCCGCGTGCTGCTGGCGGAGCGCGTCGAGTTGCGCCGACAGCACGCCGACGGTGGTGCGGAGCGCATCGTTTTCGGCGCGGAGCATCTCGGTATCGGCGCGAAGCGCGTCGGTGCGCACGCCGAGGGCTTTCACGCCCGCCACCGCCACGCCGTCGATGTCGCCGAGGCCGATGGCGGTGCGGCCCATGCCGAGGCCAAAGGCGTCGTAGAAGTCTTCGGCCACCGGCCCCATGTGGCGGGTGCGCGTCGAGTCGCCGTTCATCTCCCACGTCGTCACGGGCATCGCCGCGAGGCGGCGCAGCACGTCCTCGCCGTCCACGTCTTCGTAGGCGTGCTTGAGCGTGCGGGACGAGGCGCACGTCCACGTCGGCACCGCCATCGTGAGGTCGCAGCCGACGTTGCCACCCGCGCCGGGCGTGTTGCCGTTGGCGAAGGTGGACACGCGCAGACGAAAGCCACCGTTGTAGCGGGCGCGGAACTCGTTGTCGGCTTGGTTGCGCACCGAGTCGGTCGTGGACTCGTCGCCCATCGCCATCGTGCCCGTGTGCCCGTTGTTGGAGGCGCGGTAGCCGATGGCCACCGCGTAGTCGTTGTTGGCCGTGGTGCGGTAGCCAAGCGACACCGAGCCTAGCCCGCCCGCCTTGGCGGTGTAGCCCAGCGCGATGCTGGCGAAGCCGCTGGCGCGGTTGCTCGCGCCCACCGCAAAACCGGCCGTGCCCGTCACCGAGATGCCGGAGCCGAAGCCCACACCCACGGTGGAGCTCACGTTCACTTGGTCGCCGTAGGCAAACGCGCCGTAGCCGGAGGCGGTCACTTGGTTGCCGCCCGCGAACGTAAAGTCGTCCTGATTGGCATCGTCCCAGTTGGCCTGGCCTGTTGGGACGCGCCCGAAGCGCAGCGAGCCGCGGCAGGGATGCCACATGAAGTACGTCCCCACGCCCGACACCGGCTGGACGGCGGCGCATCCGGCGGAGTTGCCGACGTCGCGCACGAAGCCCCGCGAGTAGAAGCCGCCGTCGTTGTTGATGCGGAAGCTCGTGACCGTGGTGCCGTTGAGTTCCTCGGGAGCGTCGATCTTGAACGTCGGCTCAAACGTCCCCGCCCTCGCAGCGGCAGGGGCCTGTGCGGACTCGGCGGCGCGTTGCCGGGCGATCTGGTCGAGGAACGCGCGTTCGTCCGAAGACGGGGCCGTGGATTGGGCGAAAGAGGCGTGGGCGCTCAGCAGCAGCGCGAACAAGGTGAAAGCCAGACGACGCATTGCGGTAGCGATAGGTTTTTCTGGAAGGGGCATCCATAGAACACGCACGACGGAACTCGCCTGCGTGCAACCGGCACACGTGAGCTGCTTTTCGAAGCGGCGCGCCGATGGCTAAGATATCGGCTCAATTTGTCCCCAAATGAAACACGTTGCAAAAAAACGAGCACGGGGCAAACACACGCAATCCAGCCGAATGGGACCTTTGCGGCACGCTTCCGGCGTAGAAACGGCCCTACCTTACCGGATCACTCCCCCGACTGCTATGCCCAAGTTTGGCACCGACGGCTGGCGCGCCGTCATCGGCGACGACTTCACCTACGCAAACCTCCACATCGTTGCCAAGGCGACGGCTCGATGGCTCGTCGAAACCCGTGGCGGCAAACCCGACGCCACCGGCCAACCGTCGGCGGTGCTCGGCTACGACACCCGGTTTCAGGGCCGCGCCTTCTCCGAATACGTCGCCCGCGTGTTCGCCACCGAGGGCGTCCGCGTGATCCTCTCCTCCGCCCACACCACCACACCTGCCATCTCGTGGGCCGCCGAAGCGTACGGCGTAGACGCGGGGCTGGTCGTCACGGCCAGCCACAACCCGCCGTCGTACAACGGCTTCAAGATCAAGGCCTACTACGGCGGCCCGGCCTCGCCGGAGATGATCGACGAGGTCGAGGCGCTCTACGCCGCCGCGCCCGGCCCGGAGCCGCGCCCGTTCGCCGTCCTGCAAGCCGCCGGCCTCATCGAAGAGAAGGAGGTGACGACCGACTATGTGCACCTGCTTCACGACCGGCTCGACCTGCCCGCCATCCGCCACGCCGACCTCCTGATCGCCCACGACGCGATGTTCGGAGCCAGCCAGGGACTGATCGCCGAACTCGTCGGGCCGGAGCGGGTCATCCAGCTCCACAACGACCTCAACCCCGGTATGCACGGCCAAGCGCCCGAGCCGATCGAGAAGAACCTGACGCTGCTGGCCGAGACCGTCCGCGCCCACGGCTGCGCGCTCGGCATTGCCAACGACGGCGACGCCGACCGCGTGGGGCTGTACGACGAACACGGCGACTTTGTGGACAGCCACCGCATCATGGCGCTGCTCATCAAGTACCTACACGAAGAGCGCGGCCTCAGCGGAAGCATCGTCAAAACGTTCTCCACGACGCACCTGCTCGACAAGATGGGCGCGAAGTACGGCCTGCCGGTGGAGACGACCAAGATCGGCTTCAAGTACATCGCCCCCAAGATCGTCGAAGGCGATGTGCTCGTGGGCGGCGAGGAATCCGGCGGGATGGCCGTCAAGGGCCACATTCCGGAGCGCGACGGCATCTACATCGGGCTGCTCGTGGCCGAGATGGTCGCCAAGCGCGGCAAGACGCTCTCGCAGCTCGTGGACGAGGTCTTCGCCGAGTTCGGCGTGCACGTCGATCTGCGGCTGGATGTGCATACGACGCACGAGAAGAAGGACGCCATCCTCAAGCGCCTCGCCGACGGCGGGTTGACCGAAATCGCCGGGCAGAAGGTGAAGGCCGTGGAGACGCTCGACGGCTACAAGCACCTGCTCGACGGCGACAGCGGCGCGTGGCTGCTCGTGCGGCCCTCCGGCACCGAGCCGGTGCTGCGCATCTACGCCGAAGCCGACAGCCGCGAGGCCGCCAAAACCCTCCTCGACGATACCGCGCATCAGTTGGGCGTCTCCGGGCACTGACCCACACGGTTCACCCGGTCAAGGTGCGACCTTGACCGGGTGGTTTTTGGCGGCGCATCGTCCCAACGATTCGTTGCGTTGCGGCGCATCGTCCCAACGATTCGTTGCGTTGCGGCGCGTAGAGACGGCCCAATGGGCCGTCTCTACCGTTTGCCGTACCGCGCGGCGCAAATTAGACGGCGGGTTCGGCGGCGCGGGTGGCCCCGTCGCCGGACGCGGCCCCGGCGGGCAAGAACGTCAGCCAGCCGTGCGGATCGTTGCCCGTCTCGACCACGTCCATGAACGCCCGCTGCACCCGCTCCGTGATCGGGCCGCGGCGGCCTTCGCCCACGGTGTAGCGGTCGACCGAGCGGATCGGCGTCACTTCGGCAGCCGTGCCGGTGAAGAACAGCTCGTCGGCGAGGTAGAGCAGTTCGCGCGGCATCGCCTGCTCGCGCACCTCCACGCCCTGCTCCTTCAGCAGCGTCATTACGCTGGCGCGGGTGATGCCGGTGAGGATGGACTGCGCGGCGGGAGTCGTGTAGACGACGCCGCCCTTGACGAGGAACAGGTTCTCGCCCGATCCTTCCGACACCAGCCCTTCGGTGGTGAGCGCGATGCCCTCTTCGAAGCCGTTTAGGACGGCCTCCATCTTGATCAGCGACGAGTTGAGGTAGTTGCCGCCCGCCTTCGCCATGGCCGGGAGGGTGTTGGGCGCGTAGCGGTTCCACGTCGCCACCTGCACGTCCACGCCCTGCTCCAGCGCCTCGGGGCCGAGATACTTGCCCCATTCCCACACCGCAATCGCCACCTCGACCGGGTTGCCGAGCGGGTTGACGCCCATCTTGCCGCCGAACCCCCGGTACACGAGCGGGCGGATGTAGCACGCGTCGAGGCCCGACGCCGACACGGTGTCGAGCACCGCTTGGTTGAGTTCGTCGAGGGTGTACGGGATCTCCATTCGGTAGATCTTGGCCGAATCGATCAGCCGCTGCATGTGCTCCGAAAGCCGAAACACCGCCGAACCACGGTCGGTCTTGTAGCAGCGGATGCCCTCGAACACCGACGAGCCGTAGTGCAGCGCGTGGGTGAGAATCGGGACGGTGGCTTGGTCGAAGGGAACGAGTTGGCCGTTGAACCAGACGTCGTGGGTGCGCATAGCGGCGGGCGGGTTTAGCGAGAAACGATGCCGCAACCTACCGCATCCGAGGCGAAACGTGCCCGGCTTTTGCCGTTCCGGAAGCGCTTTTCACATGACCTCGCCCAATCGCCGATGTTTTGCGTCGACAACGAGTGTCCGACCTAAGTCTTTTAAGCGACGCCTCTTCGATCCGGCCTATTGTCCCCGCCACGAGGATGCGCGTACACTCGCCGGCTGCGCGTCAGCGCGTACCGGAAGATCGTCGCCAAGATTTTGGTCGACGCCCGCAGCGTGCCCGAAACCGTCCCGGTAATCTTGCTCACTCCCACGCGGCGGCGGTACGACACCGGCACCTCGGCCAGCCGCAGCCCGGCCTCGGCAGCGCGGATCTGCATCTCGATCGTCCAGCCAAACGTGCGGTCGGTCATCCCAAGGCGTTCGAGATCGTCCCAGCCGATGGCCCGAAACGGCCCGAGGTCGGTGCAGCGCACGCCCCAGATCGCCCGCAGCAGCGCGCACGCCAGCCGGTTGCCTACGAGCGCCTGCGGCAGCAGCGCCCCCGGCTCAACCTGCCCGATCTTCTGCCCCGCCATCCGGCTTCCGAGCACGAAATCGGCGTCGCTGCGCAGAATCGGGCGGACGAGCAGCGGCAGTTCGTCGGGATGATCCGAGTAATCGCCGTCGAGAAACACGACCACCGACGGCGGCCCTTGGGGGCGGCTTCGCAGGTGCGCCATTCCGGCGAGGCAGGCGTAGCCGTAGCCGCGCCGGGCCTCGCGAACCACCGTGGCTCCGGCGGCGCGGGCGTTCGCCTCGGTTTCGTCGGTGGAGGCGTTGTTCACGACCACCACCTCGTCCACCGGCACACCGTCCACCTCAGCGGGCAGATCGCCGAGGACATGCCCGATGGCGCGGGCTTCGTTGAAGGCGGGAACGATGACGGCGACGGTCGGCACAGGCGATCAGTTGCGGCGGGTCGTGCGGCCCGTACGCTTGTTGTAGGCGGCGTAGGTCAACCGGCCGCTTCCGAAGAACCAGCGGTACGAGGTTATGTACCGGGCGTCCTCGGCACTAAAATCCAGCCATTCGACCCCGTTGTTCGAGCCGTAACGCGCCGACGAAAGCGCCGTGTCCACGCTGAATCGGGTGGCAAGCCGGTAAGCCTGCCGGGTACCGTTCATCAGCACCAGTTGGCGCTGGCCGCTCGGGTAGGTGAGCGTGGCCACGGTGAGGGGTCCGCCGTGGGTATAAATCGGGCCGTGGGTGGCGAGCGATTGCGCCGAAACGGGCACGACCGTGAGGGGCAGAGCCAACGCAGCGGCGCACCACCAAGCAGCAAGCGTACGCATAAGCGAAGAAAGAAAGGCGACGGCAAGGTACACCATTCAAGACGAGAGCCGCGCAGGACGCGGCGAAGCGAAGTACCTTCGGGGGACACGCCCTGCCCCACCGCACCGATGATCCGCCTCGCCGACCTCGACCCTCGCGCCCCCAAATCCGCCGACAAGGACAAGATCAAGCGCGCCACCGCCAAGCTCGTCGCGCACATCGGCGAGCGGCAAGACCGGCTTTTCGCCCAGCGACAGCACAGCCTGCTCGTGGTGCTGCAAGGCATGGACGCCTCCGGCAAAGACGGCACGGCCCGAACCGTCTTCGGCGACGTCAACCCCGTCGGGCTGCACGCAGTGTCGTTCGTCAAGCCGACGTCCGAGGAGATGGCGCACGACTTCCTCTGGCGCGTCCACCGCCACGCGCCCGCCAAAGGCTACATCCAACTGTTCATCCGGTCGCACTACGAAGACGTGCTCGTCCAGAAGGTCAACGGGTGGATCGATGCCGACCGTGCCCGCGAGCGCTACCGCGCCATCAACGCCTTCGAGCGGCTGCTCGTGAAAGACGCCGGGACGGTGATTGTCAAGTGCTTCCTCCACACGTCGAAGGAAGATCAGTACAAGGAACTGCGCGAGCGGCTGGAAGACCCGACGAAGCAGTGGAAGCACAGCGACGGCGACTGGACGGAGCGGCGGCGCTGGAACGCCTACCAAAGCGCCTACCAGACGGCGATCAACCGGACGAACACCGACGAGGCCCCGTGGACGATTGTCCCGGCGGATCAGGCGTGGTACCGCAACTACATCGTGGCGAAAGCCGTCGCCGACGCGCTCGATTCGCTCTCGCTCGACTACCCGCGCCTCCCCGACGAGACGGTGCAGAAGTTTTTGGCGATCAAGGGGTGACGGGCGGCGACAGACTTCACGCCAGCCGAAACGTTCGTCGGTGGTGCACCGACGGCCCGTGCGCGGCGAGCGCGGCGTAGTGCGCGGCGGTGGGATAGCCTGCGTGGCGTTCGAATCCGTAGGCCGGATGCTCGCGGGCGAGGTCTCGCATCAGCGCGTCGCGGGTGGTTTTGGCCACGATGCTCGCCGCCGCCACCGACAAGCTCTTGCCGTCGCCCTTGACGACGGCTTCGGCGGGGCACGGGAGGTTCGGCGGCAGCCGGTTGCCGTCCACGAGCACGAACGCCGGCGTCATGGCCTCGCCTGTTCGCGGGTTGCGCAGATCGGCCACGGCGCGGCGCATCGCCTCCATCGCCGCGTGCAGAATGTTGAGTCGGTCGATTTCTTCGGGCGAGCAGCTCCCGACGCCCACGGCGAGCGCCACCGCCTCGATGCGCCCGCGAAGCGTCTCCCGCTCGGTGGCCTTGAGCGTCTTCGAATCGGCCACGCCCGGCACATCTACGCCGGGCGGCAGCATCACCGCCGCCGCCACCACCGGCCCGGCGAGGCACCCCCGCCCCGCCTCGTCGACGCCCGCGAGTGCGCCGGGATGCCGTTCCCGCTGCGACGTATCAAAACCCAAAAGTGTCATAGCGGCGAAGGGGGCGAGGGCGTACCTTGAGGCCGCATTCAACCGTCGCCCTTTGATGGAGTTCGTCGCCGCCGGTCGTCCGCCCGCCGGGCATTACAGCCCCGCCGTCGTGTCGGGCGGATTCGTGTTCGTGTCCGGGCAGCTGCCCATCGAGTCGGAAACCGGTCTTCCGTTGGCCGATTTCTCGATCGAAGAGCAAACGCGGCAGGTTTTTGCCAACGTCGCGGGCGTGCTTGCCGCCGCCGGATCGTCGCTCGGCCGGGTGGTCAACGCCACGATCTACCTCACCGATATTGCGTTGTGGCCGCGCTTCAACGCCGCCTACGCCGAAGCGATGGGCGAGCACCGCCCGGCCCGCACGGTCGTGCCCGTGCCTGCCTTGCACCACGGCGTGGCGGTGGAGGTAAGCGTCGTCGCCGAGCGGTAAGGCGTTACTGGATGCGCACGGTGGCTTGGTAGCGGCCGGTTTCGCCGGGGCTTGCGGAGGTAAAAGACACGCGCCATGTGCCGGTTTCGTCCGCACGGTAGTCGATACGGGCGTTGGTTGAGCCACCAGCATCGTCGTTGTCTTCCTGCTGCCCCGAAGGCGCGCGGAGAATCAGGTACGGGTCGAAGTCGTCGGAGATCATCTCGATCCGAATCGTCTGGCCCGCTTGGACGTCCAGCGTGAGTATATCGGTGAACTCGCCCGATTCCAGCGTGTCGTCGCCGTCTTGAAGCACCCCTTCGACGGTTCGGGCATTGCCGCCGCCCGGCGATGGCTTGGACTCCGGAGCGCTTGGCGAGCGGCCCGGACGCACCACAAACGCCTCCGTTGTATCCGGAATGCCCTCCCCGCCCGCTGCGGCCGGCCCGCCAGCGGTCGAATCGGCCTGCCCCTCGTCGTTCGTGGCAGGCACCGCGCCAGCCATCGGAGGCTCGGCATCCGAAACGGTGATCTTGAGCGTGTACGCGCCGGACTCGCCCGACGCCGCCGACGTGGCCGAGACCTTCCACGTCCCGGCTTCGGTCGCCTGCTGGCGCACCACCGCAAGCTGCAACGAGCCGTCGGAATCGTCGTTTTCGGTCTGGTTGCCGCCGGGAGAGCGCAGGATGAGGTACGGGTCGAAGGCCGTCGAGGCCATCTCCACCAGCACCCACTGGCCCGCCTTCACGTCCACGTTGTAGACGTCCACAAACTCGCCGGACTGGAGCGTTTGGTCGCCTTGCGCGAGCGAGCCGTTGTGCGATTGCACCCCGTCGCCTTTCTCCTGGCAGGCGGCAAACAACAGCGACGCGGCAAGAAGGGAAGAAGCAAAGCGAGGCATAGGTCGTAGCGGACGAAGAGGAGGCGGCAGCAAGACAGCCATGAGGATACGGCACGGAAGACGCTGCGTTTCGGCAAACCGGCGATCCTTGGGGCGGATGGAGCGTTTCGGCCTCCCAAGCCCTGTCCCACCGATGCGTTTGTTGCTTGCCACCGGGCTTCTGCTCCTGCTTGGAAGCGGCTGCACCAGTGCCCGTGTCAATCCGGTGCCCGCGCCTGCCCATGTCGAACGTCCCGCCACGTTTGCCCACGACGACTTCACCGCCGTGCTGGCCGCCGTCGTCAACGATTCCGGACGGGTGAACTACGCCGCGCTGCAAGACGGACGCCTCGTGCCGTACCTGAACCGCCTCGCCGCCACCGACCCTTCGGCGCTGCCCGAACCCGAGCGCATCGCCTTCTGGATCAACGCCTACAACGCCACGACGCTCAAACTCGTCGCCGACAACTACCCGACCGCCTCCATCCTGCGCCTCACGCCCGTCGGCATTGCCGGGATCCCGCTCACCATCCCCGGCACGTCCAACAGCCCGTTCCGGCTCAAGGTGGGCCGCGTGGCCGGGCGGCTGATGACGCTCGACGCCATCGAACACGACACGCTGCGGGGCCGCTACCGCGAGCCGCGCATCCACGCCGCGCTGGTCTGCGCCGCCGTGTCGTGCCCGCCGCTGCGGCGCGAGGCCTACACCGGCGCGGCGCTCGACGCGCAACTCGACGACCAGATGCGGCGCTGGTTGAACGATTCCTCGAAGAACCGCGTGACCGACCGCGAGGCCGCGCTGTCGCCCATTTTCTCGTGGTTCAAGGCCGATTTTGGCGGGTCGGATGCGTCGGTGCAGCGGTTCGTCGCCCCGTATTTCGACGGCGGCGTTCGCGCGGCGCTCGAACAGGCCCGTTTGCCTGTTCGCTACCTCGGCTACAACTGGGATCTTAATGGGCAATAACGGCCCACTTGCCCGAAAGGACGACGGCCGTCGGATCCGCGCTCGGGGCATTCCCCTTGCCCCCTTGCGCCGCTTGGTCTGTTCATTTGGGCCCGGTCAGGGGGCTACCGTTCGGGCGTAGCAGTCCGGGCAGTAGCGCGACGAGAACCATTCGGCCATCTCCTCTGACGGGTAATACGCTCCGCAACTGGCGCACGCTTCAAGATCGGGCGTAGCGCTCGGTGGCGCAGCCAGCAGACGCGTCTTCTGCGCCTGAAACTCCTCCTCGGTCAGTACGCCTCGGTCGCGCAGTTCGGCCAGCTTGGAGATCTCCTCCGCCATCGAGGGTTTGGTCGGGAGAGGCGACACGGGAGAACGGTACATCGGTGGCGGGACCGAAGGCTGGGCGGCACGGATGGCCGCTGCGGTTACGGCGGCCTGCTGCGCGGAACGCTCTGCGGCGCTGGGGCCCGCCACAAACGCCATCACCAACCCAATGGGGCCCAACAAGAAGCCAATGACGGCCCAAAGACAGCCGTTTCCCCCTTTGCTGGAGGCGACGAATGAGGCTCCAATCCCGCAGACGATCCAAAACATGAATACGATCATTGGCGCTCGACAGATCTTGTTTAACGATCTAAAATATAGCACAGAACGGGCCCTTCAGCGCCGTCGGAGGCCGCTCCTTTACGCTTGAGTCCGCCAAATGCTGTCGGCACGGAACGGACCCCTCGGTCGTCCTGCACGTTGAGGCCATCCACACGACGCGCAACCTTCTCACCCGATGCTCGAGCCCGGAACCCCTGCCCCCGACTTCGCCGCCACCCGCCCGGACGGCTCGACCGTTCGCCTCTCGGATCTGCGCGGAAGCAAGGTCGCGGTCTACTTCTACCCGAAAGACGATACCCCCGGATGCACCGCCCAAGCGTGCAGCATCCGCGACGGCGAAATGCAGCTCCAAGCCCAAGGCATCGCCGTAATCGGCGTGTCTCCTGACGACGCGGCGTCGCACGAACGCTTTGCCGAGAAGTACAGCCTTCCCTTCCCCCTCGCCGCCGACCCCGACAAGACCATTGCCACGGCCTACGGCGTCTGGGGCGAGCGGTCGCTCTACGGGCGGCTGTTCCTCGGCGTCAAGCGCACCACGTTTTTGATCGACGAGAACGGCGTGATTGTGGACGTGATCAAGCGCCCGGACACGAAAAACCACGCCGACGAGGTGCTGCGGCGCTTCGACAAGGCCGCCGCCTGACCGGCGCTCAGCGCAAACCAAACGTTTCGCCGTCGGGCGCGACGAGCACCACCGGGCCGTCGTGGCGACGCACGGTTTCGGGCAGAGGGAGCGTCATCTCGTCGTACACCTGCCCCTCGCAGGTGTCGCCGTGGGCGTTGTGGCGCAGCACCAGCGCGAGCGTGTCGCCACGCCGCTCGTCGTCCAGATCGAACGAATGGTCTTCGCAGCCGCCGGGGTACGTCACCCGAAACCGAAGGGAATCGCCCACGATGACCGGCGGAAGGTCGGGGCTGGCATCGGTGCGGCCCAAAACGACGCGGGCGTACCCGTCGTCGGCCGCACCATCGGGCGCGGGCGGCGGCGCATCGGGGCGGCACGCGGCGAGCAGCAGCACAAACGAAATCCAGCGCGGCATCGGCATCGAAGGGTCTGCGGCACAAACGCCAAGGCCGGTGCGTAGGTTTATCTTTCTGGCCTGCAACCTATACGCCGATGCGTCTCGTCGCCCTCGCCGTTGTTCTGTCCGTCTACTCGACGGCATCGAAAGCCCAAGATACCTCTTTACCCAAAATAGACCTTCCGTTTCTAAGGATAATCGAATATTACGCAGATTCCTCTGCAAAAATAGTTGATATGAAAGAAATCAAGGCGGCACAATTATTTTATGACATATATCCTATCAGAGAATCTGTTGTTTTTGGTGTTCTATATAAAAACAGAGAAACAATACTGAATGACATAGAAGGAAAAGAATGCTATATCTTGAATGATACACAATCTAATTACGCAACTATTCAATGTGATGTGAATGAGATTTATGATTTGTATTTATCCGACAATGTGATAATAATTTTTTCTCCGAGTCGGCACTTATTAGGCTATTGATCAAGTAGGGTTGAACTTCTATGAGATAGAAGACGGCACGATCAAGGTGTCGGTCGAACCCCGACCGGCAGACGTCAACCCGTCGCCTGCCAACGTGCGTAGGTTTGGCAGCCCGTCCGTTTTGATCCCGCCGTTTCGTCCTGTGAGGTTGTCCGTCGTCGTCCCCGCCCTCAACGAAGCCGACGCCGTGGCCCACGCCGTGCGAAGCGCCTTCGCAGCCGGAACTGCCGAGGTGATCGTGGTGGACGGCGGCTCGGTGGATGCGACGAAGGCGGCGGCCCGGCAGGCCGGAGCGACGGTAGTGGACAGCCCTCGCGGGCGATCCCGGCAGATGAACGCCGGGGCCGAGGCCGCCACGGGCGACGTGCTGCTCTTCCTCCACGCCGACACGACGCTTCCCGAAGACGCGGGCGTGCGCATCGGCGAGGCGGTGCGGCGCGGGGCAGAGGGTGGCTGCTTCCGCCTGCGCTTCGACGCCGACGCGCCGCTGCTGCGCCTCTACGCCGCCGCGACGCGCCTCCCGATTCCGTGGCTGGTCTACGGCGACCGGGCGCTCTGGTGCACCCGGGCCGCCTTCGACGCCGTCGGCGGCTTTCCCGACCTGCCGGTGTTCGAGGACGTGGCGTTCGTGCGCGCGCTCGTGCGGCGCAGGCGGTTTCGGTTCGTGCCGTCGAGCGTGACGACCAGCGCCCGGCGGTTCCTGCGCGACGGGCTGCTCCGGCGGCAACTGCGCAACGCGCTGCTCACCGTCGCCTACTGGGTCGGCGTGCCGCCCGAGCGGCTGGCGCGGCGCTACCCGTCCGACGAGCGGCGAGGCTGATGCGCTATTTTGTGTGCGCTTCTTTTCGTTCCAATGCGTACCGTCTTCCTGCTCCTGCTGGCGCTCGTCGTCGCCACGCCCGCCCTTCGCGCTCAGTCGCCCCCGCCCGAATTCGTGCAGGTCGATCGCCAACCCGAAAAGATCTCCGGCAACAACCCCGCCTACCCCGACTCGCTGCGGCAGGCGGGCATCGAAGGGCGCGTGGTGGTGCGGGCGTGGATCGGGAAAGACGGACGGGTGAAAGAGGTGCAGGTGCTCCGCTCCGACCACGATGGCTTCAACCGAAACACCGTAGAGGCCGTGCGGTCGTGGCGGTTTCGTCCTGCCGAGAAAGACGGCCAGCCCGTCGAGGTGTGGATGACGATTCCCGTGCGCTTCCGGCAAGACTCGCCGCCGCCGCCCCGCGCAAGCGACACGAGCCGCCCCGGCCTTCTGAGAGGACTCTCCCAGATTCTGGAGCCGGTGCTTTCGATGGCCTCACCGGCGGCCTGCGGCCCGCTCCAGCCGGTTGTCGTCCGGTTCGATCACCCCGAACAGCTCTTCCCCTCCGAGTTGTCGCATGCGGCGAAATTCCGGTACAGCGTATGCTTGCTCAACGGCGAGACCGGCGTGGCCAAGCGCGTAGACGGCGACACGCTCGGGAGCGAGCGAAGCACCGAGGTGCTGCGAGTAGCGGCGGAAAGCGCATTGATGCTCACGATAGCCGATACCGCTTCGCCCGCGACGTGCAGCGCACTCCCGAAGCTGGCAATGGACGTGGAAGACGGCCGTTTCACGCTGGGTGGAAATCGCCCGGATGCCTCGCACATGCCCTATATATCCTGCTTACAGCGCGGCATAAACCGCTTTGACCGCTCAGGAATGCGCGACGGAACGATGGTCACGGGCGAGCAGATGACCGAAATGCTGCAAACGATATTCGTCTCGTACGCAGCCAAGCTGATGCAGGCCGATCAACCTTGACGACAACCGTCGGTGCGCACCAGCGTCACCGCAGGGTGTAGCGCCATCCGGCGAAGACGTGACGGGTGGCGGCGGGGAAGATTTTTTGCAGCCCCTCTTGACATGCGCTTGCGGGATAAACTACTATACACCTAATACTAAACCGATCGTAGATGAAACAGCGCCCTGCCCTTGTGCCGCTCGGCGAGACGGAAATGGACGTGCTGCGCGTCGTCTGGGAGTCGGGAGATGCCACGGTCGCGGACGTCCACACCCGGCTCTCCGCCGCCCGCCCGCTCGCCTACACCACGATTCTCACGGTGATGCGCAACCTCGCCGAGAAGGGCTACCTCGCTGCCACGCGAGAGGGACGGCAAGACCGCTACCGCCCCACCCGAAGCCCGGAAACCGTGCGGCAATCGCTGCTCGGCGGCTTCCTCGCCCGCGTGTTCGACGGCGACCCGGCGGCGCTCGTGCAAACGCTCGTCCGCGCCGAACGCCTCACCGACGACGACCGCGCCGCGCTGCGCCGCCTCTTGGACGACTTGTAGCCGACGCCGCGTGGCCCGACCTCTCCAACGCAGCCTCTCTCCGCCTGTATTCGCCGCTCGTTATGTTCAACGACCTGACGCTTCTTGGCGCACGCGCGCTCGATGCTTTCTGGCTGCCGGTGGCCGTGTGGTCGGCGCTCGCGGCGGGAGCGTTGCTGCTGGACGCCCGCCGTTCTGTGCGTGCGCCGCTGGTGCGCCGCGACGTGCTCGTGCTCGTGCTTGCCGCGCTTCCGCTCGGCCTGCTGCTGCGTCCGATGCTGGCGCTCCGGGCGGCGCTGCCCGTGCCGTTCCCCGCTCCGGCGGCCGAAGCGCTCGACGTGCTCGTCCCGTCCACCCCCGCACCCGTCGCGGTTCCCACGCTGCCGTTCTCCTTTGCCACCGTGGCGGGCGTGGCGGCGGTGCTGGCGCTGGCGGCCACGCTGTTGGGGCTGCTGCGTCTGGCCCTCGACGCGGTTCGGCTGCGTCGCTGGTTGCACCGTGCCGCGCCTCGTTTCGATGACCGCGTCGCGGATTTGGCCGACGGACATGTGCCGCCCGGCACGCGGGTGCTCGTGACCGACCTGCCGGGCGCGGTGCCGCTCGCCTACGGCTTGTTTGCGCCGACGGTGGTGCTTCCCGCTGCCCTTCTGGACGCTCCGGACGACGCCCGCTTGGCTTTGCTGCACGAAACCGTCCACCTCGAACACGACGATCCGAGGGCCACGCTGTTCGCGGCCCTGCTCGGCGCGCTCTTCGTGTGGCACCCGCTCGTGGTGCGGATCACGCGGCGGTTGGAATTGCTGCGCGAACTCGCCGCCGACGCCGCCGTCCTCGCCGAAAAACCGCAGCAGCGACGCGCCTACGCCGATCTGCTCGTGCGCTTTGCCGACCGAGCCGCCCACGCCCAACCGCCCATGCCCGCCCTCGCCGCCGCGATGGCCGGACGACCGTCACACCTTCATGCCCGTCTGACCGCCATGCAAACGCCCGTTCGACTCCGCCGCGCCCCGCTGCTGAACCTGCTCGTCTTCGGGACGGCCGCGCTGGGCCTTGTCGTGCCCGCCTTTGCCAAACGCTCGGTTCGACCGCGAGCGATGGACACCGCTTCGGCGTCCGGCATGCGGGCCATCCAACAGCTTGCGGGCGAAGACCCGGTGGTGACGGCGGAGATGTTCCATAGCAACGCCGCGTACTTGCTTTCGGCCACGCTTGTGGTTGCAGCCGACGGCTCGGTTTCGCATTTCGACGGTGGAGCGACGACGCCTCCGCAGGCCCTCGAAGCGCTGCGCCAGGTGCTGCCCTCGTGGCGCTTTGCCCCGCGCACCGACGGTTTAGCGGACGAGCGCATCGTTGACGTCGCTTGGTACGTCGAGCGCGAGGGGCTTGTGCTGCATCGAATCCGGACCGACGAAATCACCGACCCTCGTCTTGTCCAAGCGTACCGGTTCTTCCTCGACCCGAGCGCCCACGCTCCCCAAACGGAGCCCACGGCCCCCATGCCACGTCTCAACGACGGATCGCCCACGGCCCCCATGCCGCGCCTCAACGACGGATCGCCCACGGCCCCCATGCCCGGCGCCACGCCACGTCCAGCCGCGCCGACGTATGCCCCGGCCCTCCGTCAGCTGTTGGATCGTCAGCTTAGAGCGGCAGCGGCGGATACCGTGCCTGTGCTGCTGGATATGCCCACGCCCGTTTACCCCGAGATCCTTCGGCGGGCAGGGATTGGCGGAAGCGTGACGGTACGCCTGCGCGTGGACGCGTTCGGGCGGGTTTCGGAAGCCTCGATCTTGCGCTCCGACAACGACGGGTTCAACGAAGCCGCCTTGGCGGCGGCCCGCGGAGCCCGCTTCCGCCCGGCCGAGCGCAACGGACGTGCCGTGCCGGCCGAGGTCGTTCTGCCCGTACAGTTCACCCCGCCTCCCTCCAACCTCCGTCACGAGGCCACTCCCGAAGATGCGCGGCCGCCCGACTTTGTCGAACTCGACCGCATGCCGCAGGCTCTTACTATGCCGCAGCCCGTGCATCCGCAAGACTTGAAGGATGCTGGGATCGAGGGTCGCGTGGTCGTTCGAGCGTGGATTGGGCAAGACGGTACGGTGAAGGAGGTTCAAGTCCTCCGCACCGACGATCCCCGGTTCTCCGCGCCCGCCGTGGAGGCTGTGCGCCAATGGACGTTCACGCCGGGCCTGAAAAACGGCCAGCCGATGGAAACGTGGCTGACGATTCCCATTCGCTTCCGCCTAAACCGCTAACGTTGTAGCAGAGACGGGCTACTGGCCCGTCTCTACGGCGATTTCTGCGTCACCGCAGGGTGTAGCGCAATCCGGCGAAGACGTGGCGGGTGGCGGCGGGAAAGAAGCCGCCGCTGTTGCCGAACGTGAGCACGCGGGCATCGAGCACGTTGTTCACGTCAAGGCGCAGCCGCACGTCGCCGCCGCCGGGCACGTCCAGCCGGTACCACGCCCCGGCGTTGACGAGCGCGTACGGATCGACGACGAGGTCGCGGTCGGACGTGCCTGCGTTGGTGGTCGGCTGCACGCCCGCGCCCTGCACGTCGATGCGCAGGCCGTACGGCTTGCCAGACGGCTCCACGCGCAGCGCAGCGCGGAAACTCGCCGCCGGGAAGAGCGCGATGCGGTGGCCGGAGCGGTCGAGCGGCGCGGCGTTGTCGTCGTATTCGGTGAACCGGACGAACCGGTCGTCGCTCACCGTCGCGCTGCCCTCCGCGATGACGCCCGGCACCAGCGTCGCAGCGGCTTCCACCTCCACGCCGAGGTGGCGCGTCCGCTCCGCGTTGCCCGTGCGCGGCACGCCGAACTGGTCGAGGCCACCGGAAGCCACGATCTCGTCGTTCATCCACAGGCCGTAGCCCGTCACCGACGCCCGTCCGCGACCGTCTTCCACCGACGCGCCCACCTCCACGTTCACGCCCGTTTCGGGCCGGACGAGCGGCTTCGCGAAGTCGTAGGACACGCCCGAGCGCTCGAACAGCGGCGTCGCCCCAGCGCCGGCCTCGTCGGCGTCGTAGAAGTTCTTGAGCCGCGGCTCGCGGGCCACATACGCCACGCTCGCGTAGCCGCGCACCGGACGTTCGGGGTTGACCGTCACGCCGAGACGCGGGGTGACGAAGGTGTACGGCACGGCAAAATCCGTCCCCCCGAAATCCTCGTCGAACAGGCGGTAGACGAGATGCCGCACCGACAGATCGGCCTGGACGGCCACCCGCGCATGCGGGCGCAGCAGCGCCGAGCCGTACACCGCCGCGTGCTCCTTGCCGCCGGTGTAGCGGTAAACCGTAGGCGCACCGTCGCCAACGTTCGCCGACGGCAGGCCGGTGCCGTCCTGAATCCGCCCCCAGTGCAGGCTGCGGTGCGCCAGCAGATCCGCGCCCAGCACGAGCCGTCCGCCCGCGAACAGGCCATCCGTCGGCGTGTAGACGAGGCGCGGCAGCAGGCCCGCACGGCGGTTGCGGACGTAGGCGCGGAAGTACGCCGTCGCGCCCGACACTTCGTAGAGCGGGCGCTGCCGATCCGCCGCCGAAAGCCCGTCGAATCCCGACGGCAGCCGCAGGTAATCGGCGCTGCGCCACGTCGCGTCGAAGTCGAAATAGCCCTCGCCTTGCGTCGCGTAGGCGTTGGTTTCAAGGCGAAGATCGGGGCGCAGTTGGAGTTCGTGGCGCACGTCCACGAACGGCTGGTGGAAGCGTTCGAGGTCGTTGGAGACGGCCCCGTAGTTGGCGCGGCGCAGCGAATCGACGTCGTTGTCGGATTTGGCGACGCCGTAGTACGCGAGGGCGTCGCGCTGCGGCCCGCCAAAGGCTTGGACGGTCAGGCGCGAGCGCGTGCCGAGGTACGAGACGCCGCCCATCACCCGCGTCATCTCCGCCCACGAGTGGTCGCGGTAGCCGTCGGATTGCAGGCGCGACACCCGGGCGTACCCGATCCACCGCCCGCCCAGCAACCCGGTGCTTCCCTCGGCGGTGAGGCGCACGGTGTTGTACGTCCCGTAGCCCGTTTCGACGGCGGCGTAGCGCGTGGGTGCGAACGGATCGGCGACGATGTTGACCGCCCCGCCGACGCCTGCCGAGCCGTAGAGCGCCGCCCCCGCGCCGCGCTGGATCTGCACGTCGGTGATCGCGCCTTGGAGATCCATGAAGTTGATCCAGTAGACCGAGTGGTCTTCCGGATCGTTCATCGGCTGGCCGTTGAGACTCACCGCCACGCGCCGCTCGTCGAAGCCCCGAAGGCGCAGGTAGGTGTAGCCGAAGCCGTTTCCGTTCTCGGAATAGAAGGTGGTGGATGGCTGGCTGGCGAGGCTCGCGGGCAGGTCTTTGACGTCGGGAAGCTGCGCGATCTCGCGGGCCGTGAGCGTGCTGGCCGTGACGGGCGAAACGGTCTCGACGACGCGGTGCAGCCCGTCCACCACCACCTCGTCTTCCATCAGCGCGGCAGCGTCGAGGCGAAGGATCAGCTCGGTCGCTTGGTTGAGCGAAAGCACCACGACTTGGTCGACGCTCGCGTAGCCGATGTACCCGACCCGGAGGCGGTAGCGCCCGGCGGCCAGCCCGGCGAAGGCAAACCGCCCGGCGGCGTCCGTGACCGTCCCGATGGCCGCGATCGAATCCGGCGACGACGGCAGCGTCGAAACGGGCGATATGATGACGGACGCGCCCACCAGCGGCGTCCCCGCGCGATCGGACACCCGCCCGACCAACCGGCTCGATTGGGCGTGAAGGGCGGACGGGGCCAAGAAGGCGCACACGAGGGCGGCAGCGGCAAGGCGCATAAGTCGAAGGCGATTCGGACGAAAGGACACGAAGTCGCCTGCGGACGTACCGCACACGCGCCAAGGTGCCGCGCAGGGCACCGTGCGCGCCTGATTCCCTACGCCGGTACAAACCGGATCAGGTTCCAAGGGTGTATCTCAGCCGCGGCAACCGCGGCACCCCCACAGGCAGCGGCAAGGTACGGCGTCGTGCGTGAAGGAACGATGAGGGTTGTTCGGAGCCAACGGGCCGGGCTTGGCGCAAACGAAGCCTTCGCCCACCACGAATCCGCTTCACCCGCCTCGCGTTCGCGCCGATACGCCTTCCGTCGTTCCCCCGCCCGATGCCCCGCCCGTCTCTCGTCGCCGCCGTCGTGGCTCTGCCGTTGATGGCGTGGATCGCCGTTGCCGCGTTCAAAAACGGGCCCAAAGACGAGGTCGAGGCGATCTTCGATACACGCACCGCCGAAGACCGCGCCGACGCCTACCTCGCCGAGCATTTCACCTTCGACCCGGCCCAGCGCGACAGCGCCCTCGCGCTCGTCACGCCCGACCGTCTCGACGCCTTCGCCTACGCCTGGCGCGCCCTCGACGTCTGCACCTACACCCGCACCCGCCGCACCGAGCAGCGCACCCGCGACGACCTGCTGCTCAACGCCGTCGAAATCGTCACCGCGCACGGCCCGGGCACCGCGCAGATCGTCCAGCAAGACTCCGTCGCGCCGTTCGACTTCGGCTACTTCTCGCGCTACGTCTCGCTCAACGCGCCCACCTACGACCCGCTGCACGTCGAGACCGTGGCGCTGCGTGCCCGCGGCCTGTTCGCGCCCACGGAGGATCGCTACGTCTTTCGCATCCCTCGCGATACGCTCGCGGCGGGCATCCCGGCGCGGATCGTAGAACTCGAAGCCCTGCCAAACGTGGGCGACGGCCTGAACGTCCGACGCATGCGCCTCGCCGTGGCCCGAAACGGCGGAGCCATCCTTGGCGTGAACGTTTGGCGCATCGACCTCGGCAGCTTCCACCGCGAGGAGGCGGTCGTGGAGGCGTGGCTCGCCCCGGATGCCTACGGCAGGCTGGTGCCGAAAAAGACGCGCTTCTCCACACTGGGCAAGGTGCCGTTCCGCGAGCCGATGCGCTTCGAAACGACGGCCTACTACGATGGGCTTACCTGCCCCGAACGGTAGCGACACCACGCCGTCACTCCGGCGTCGGTTATCTTCGGCCCGACATTTCCCCCTCGCGCCGATGGAGTTCGTGTTTGCCGGGCCGCTCTTCGCCGTTCCGATGGGCGACGACTTTTCCTTTCGCGGCGTGCCCGTCCCCGAAAGCATCGCCCAGCATCTCGACACCGCGAACGTTCGACGGGTGATCGGCACGATGGAAGGGCCTAACGGCTCGGTGGACTTCAACCTCGCCCTGCTCGGACGGCGCGGCGAGCGCCGCTACCTCACCGTCAGCCGCGACAAGATGCGCACGCTTGGCGTGGACGACGGCGAGACGGTGGGCGTGGAGATGCGCCCCGACCCGAATCCCGACGATGTCCCGGTTCCCGCGGAACTCGCCGACGCGCTCGCCACCGACGCCTACGCCGCCGAACGGTTTTTCGGGATGACGCCCGGCAAGCGACGCGGCCTCGTCCACTACGTCGCCAGCGCCAAACGCGACGACACCCGGCAGACCCGCGCCGCCGAACTCGTTCGCAAACTCGCCACCCACACCCTCTACGGCGACAAGCAGGGATGAGGGTGGGCCGTTGATGGTTGGGATTGGTCAGAAGATCGGGTTCAACGGCTCTGACAACTCCCCATCAGCATCCCCCTACTCCTTCACCCCGATCATCTCGCCGGTGCGGAGGAAGCGGGCGGTGGCGCGGATCACGTCGGGGCGCTGCATCAGAAACGTGTGGACGCCGGGCGTGACGACGCGCTCGGCCCCGTCCCACACCGTCTCGTCCATCCGCACCTTGCCGTCGCGGGTGGCTACCACCACGACGGCCTGCATCGTGTCCGGCACGCGCGCGGGCAGGCCCGAGACGAACGCGCTGCCGGGCCGCAGCTCGCGCATCGGGCGTTGCAGCCAGCCCATCCACGGCGTCATCCGCACCGCCGCCGCCGCGCCTTGGTTGGGCGGCGCGAGTTGAACGATCCGCGTCGTGCCCGGAATCCGCCCCGACGCGCCCAAGTCGCGCGCCAGCACCGCCCCGAGGCTGTGCCCGACGAGGTGCACCCGCGCGGCAGGACGCGCCGCCCGCGCCCGTTCGATCTGCCGAAGCACCTGCGCCTCGATTTGCGCTGTGTTCTGCGTGTAACTGTCGTACCCCACGTTCAGCACCCGAAAGCCGGCGCGTTCGAGCGACCGCTCCATCGCCCGCATCGCCAGCGGGCTGCGGCCCATCCCGTGAAGCAGCACCACCAGATCGCCCGACACCGCCGCGCGCTCGTCGGGCGTCGCGGAGAGGCGTGGTGCAAAACATCCGGCGGCAACCCAACCGAAGGCGATGGCGGTGGCGACCGACACGACGAGCAGCTTACGACGAGACATAGCAGACTGGATTATGGCACTTGCACCTTGCCGTTTGCCCCTTGGCATTTGAACGTTTCCACGCTACGACGGGCGGAATCGTCCGGTTACGACAAACCTTCGTCGGTACGCGCCATTCGGTTCGTTCGTACGTTACGTCGCCGTTCGAGACGCCCGGGCGTCTCTACGTTCGATCCTCGCCTTTCTGCCGTATGCCACGCCTCCTCGTTGTTGACGACGAACCCGCCATCCGCCGCACCCTCCGCGAAATACTCGAATACGAAGACTACGAGGTCGTCGCCGCCGAAGACGGCGAGGCGGCACTGGCGCTGCTGCGCACGGACGAGCGCTTCGACCTCGTCCTCGCCGACGTGAAGATGCCAAGGCTCGACGGCCTCGAAATGCTGTCGATGGTGCAGGACGAACAGCCCGAACTGCCGGTCGTGATGATCTCCGGCCACGGCACCATCGAAACGGCGCTGGAGGCCACCCGGCGCGGCGCGTTCGACTTCATCGAGAAGCCGCTGGATCTGAACCGGCTGCTCGTCACCGTCCGCAACGCCCTGTCGTCCGGGCAATTGCAGCAGGACAACCGCCGCATCCGCACCACGCTCGTCGAGCAGCAGACGACGACGCTCACGCCGATTTTGGGCGACACGCCCGCCATCCGGCAGATCCAGCAGACGATCGAGCGCGTGGCCCCCACCGACGCCCGCGTGCTCGTCACCGGCGAGCCGGGCACGGGCAAGGAACTCGTCGCCCGCTGGATCCACGAGAAGTCGCACCGCAAGAACGGCCCGATCGTGGAAGTCAACTGCGCGGCGATTCCGTCCGAACTGATCGAATCCGAGCTGTTTGGGCACGAAAAAGGCTCGTTCACCGGGGCCACGAAGCAGCGCATCGGCAAGTTCGAGCAGGCCGACGGCGGCACGCTCTTCCTCGACGAGATCGGCGACATGAGCCTCGCGGCGCAGGCCAAGGTGCTGCGGGCGCTGCAAGAGAGCGTCATCACCCGCGTCGGCGGCGACCGCGCCATCGCCGTCAACGTGCGCGTTGTGGCGGCGACCAACAAAGACCTGCTGAAAGCCGTCGAGGCCGGGCAGTTTCGCGAGGACTTGTACCACCGCCTCGCCGTCATCCTCATCCATGTGCCGCCGCTACGGGAGCGGCGCGGCGACATCCCGACCATCGCCACGTTCGTCGCCGCCAAGCTCGGCGCGCGCAGCGGCAACCCCAAAGCCTTCGCCGACGATGCGCTGGAGCGGCTGAGCCGACTGGACTGGCGCGGCAACGTCCGCGAGCTTCACAACGTGGTCGAGCGGCTGCTGATCTTGTCCGACGGCGATGCGATGACCGGGCGCGACGTCGAGCGCTACGTCGGGCCGGGCGGCGCGGCGGGCAACCCGCTGCAAAGCCTGTTGGAGCAGTACACCGACTTCACCGAGTTCCGCGACAAGGCCGAGGAGCTGTTCTTGCTGCACCAGTTGGAGCGCCACGACTGGAACATCAGCCGCACCGCCGAGGCCATCGGCATCCAGCGCTCGCACCTCTACAACAAAATGTCCAAGTACGACATCACCCGCGGCGACGGGTAGAGGCCCCTCACCTTGCAACAGCCGCGGAGCTGTCGGTGGCCGGTTCCAGCGGCGGTGCTCCGGGGGCCGGCCCCAGCTGGCGGCTTACGAACACGACGGCGAACAGGAACAGGAGGATCAGCGCGATGAACACCACCGGGCTGGCGTACCACGGCTTGGGCATCGGCGGACGGCCCGGCACGTTCAGCTTGTCGGAGGCCGACGAGACGGGTTCTTGCGGAAGGGGCGGTTGCATCGGCGAAGGCGGATGGGGGCGAGACGCGGGCACATGCGGACGATTGGGCGCAAGGTAACGCGCACGAGGCACCGGGCATGTGCCATTTTGACAGAAGCCCCGGCTTGGCCCTGTTTTGGCGTACCCTCCCCGAAACACAGCCCCCGCCGTGGCCCTGCCGCGATGGCGCACGGCATTGATCCCCTCCCGAATGCTTGCCTATTCCCACGATCCGATCCGCCTCGCCGACGAGTTTACCGACGAGGCCATTCCGCTGCCCACCCCCGACGAAGAACAGGCGATGCGCCGCGCCGATCTGCCCGAGACGCTGCCCATCCTGACGCTCCGCAACACCGTCCTCTTCCCCGGCGTCGTCCTCCCGATCACTGTCGGGCGCGACACCAGCCTCAAGCTCGTCAAAGACGCCTTCGCCGCCGACAAGCTCATCGGCGTAGTGGCCCAAAAAGACGCCGACACCGAAGAGCCTGGCCCCGACGATCTCCACACCACCGGCACGCTTGCCACCATCTTGAAGCTCATCAAGATGCCCGACGGCTCGAAGTCCATCGTCATCCAAGGACGTCGGCGCTTCGAGGTGCAGGAATACGTCCAGTCGCAACCTTACCTGCGCGCCAAGGTGGCCCCGCTCGACGAGCCGCCGTTCAACGAGGACGACGCGCAAGGCCGCGCCCGCATGGCGATGCTGAAGGAGTTGGCCGTCCAGATCGTGCACCTCTCGCCGCACCTGCCGAGCGAGGCCGCCTTCGCCATCCAAAACATCGAAAGCCCGGCGTTCCTCGTCCACTTTATCGCCTCGAACCTGCAAACGAGCGCCGACGAGAAGCAGGCCATCCTCGCCACGCCGGGCCTCGGCGAGCGCGCCGACCTCGTGCTCGACCACCTCAAGAAGGAAATCCAGATGCTCCAGCTGAGCGAGGAAATCCGCTCGAAGGTGCGCACCGACGTGGACAAGCAGCAGCGCGAGTTCCTGCTTCGCCAGCAGATGAAGGCCATTCAGGACGAACTGGGCGAGGACGACGGCGGCGAAGACCTGGCCGAGCTGCGTGCCAAAGCCGCCGCCAAAGACCTGCCGCCGCACGTCCGCAAGGCCCTCGACAAAGAGCTGGACAAGCTGGCGCGCCTCAATCCGATGGCTCCCGACCACGCGGTGACGCGCAACTACATCGACTGGATTCTCGACACGCCGTGGACCGAGACGAGCGAGGACCATCTCGACCTCCACGAGGCCGAACGCATCCTCGACGCCGACCACTACGGCCTCGAACAGGTCAAGCGCCGCATCCTCGAATACCTCGCCGTGCTCAAGCTCAAGGGCGACATGAAAGCGCCCATCCTGTGCTTCTACGGGCCTCCCGGCGTGGGAAAGACCAGCCTCGGCAAATCCATCGCCCACGCCATCGGGCGTGAGTTCGTGCGCATGAGCCTCGGCGGCGTCCGCGACGAAGCCGAACTGCGCGGCCACCGCCGGACGTACGTCGGTGCGCTGCCGGGCCGCATCATCCAAGGCCTCAAAAAGGCGGGCACGTCCAACCCCGTGTTCATGCTCGACGAGGTCGACAAGCTCGGCAACGATTTCCGGGGCGACCCGGCGTCGGCGCTGCTCGAGATCCTCGACCCGGAGCAGAACAACGCCTTCAACGATCATTACCTCGAACTCGACTACGACCTGTCGAAGGTGCTCTTCATCGCCACGGCCAACTACATCGAGCAGATTCCTGCACCGCTGCGCGACCGGATGGAGATGATCGAGATTACCGGGTACACGCAGGACGAGAAGTTGGCCATCGCCCGCCAATACCTCGTTCCGCGCCAAAAAGAGCGCAACGGGTTGAAAGACGACCAGCTCGCGATCACCGACGATGCGCTTTTCGAGATCATCGACGGCTACACCCGCGAGTCGGGCGTGCGCCAGCTCGAACAGAAGATCGGCAGCGTGGCGCGGGGCGTGGCTGCGAAGATTGCCAAAGGCACGGCGGAATCGGCGACGGTTGATGTGGCCGATGTGGAGGCGTACCTCGACGGGCGCGACTACTTCTCCGACGTGGCCGAGCGCACCGACGTGCCCGGCGTGGCGACGGGGCTGGCGTGGACGCCGGTGGGCGGCGACATCCTGTTCGTCGAAGCCTCGGTGTCGCAAGGCACGGGGCGGATGATCCTCACCGGCAAGCTCGGCGACGTGATGCGCGAATCGGCGCAGGCGGCGTATTCGTGGGTGCGCTCGCACGCCGACGACCTCGGCATCCCGCAAGACGCCTTCCGGTACTGGGACCTGCACGTGCACGTCCCGGCAGGCGCGATCCCGAAGGACGGGCCGAGTGCGGGCGTGGCGATGACGACGGCCTTGGCCAGCATCTTCACCCAGCGGCGCGTCCGGCACGACGTGGCGATGACGGGCGAGATCAGCCTGCGCGGCCTCGTGCTGCCTGTGGGCGGCATCAAGGAGAAGACGCTCGCGGCCAAGCGAGCGGGCATTACGACCCTCGTGCTGCCCGAGCGCAACCAGAAGGACGTGAAGGAGATGAAGGAGGGTAGCCTCGACGGCGTGACGGTGCACTATGTGACGCGCATCCGCGAGGCGCTGGAGCACACGCTGGAGCCGGAGCCGATCCGCGACCCGCAGCTCTACTTCCGCGTCCCCGAGTCCGACAAGCGCGCCGCCGATGCGTCGGCGCACACCACGCCCCCCGAAGTGGTGATGGGCTGAACCGAATGCCGCCTGTCTGGGTCGTTCGCGGCTTGGACAGGCGGCGGTTTTAGACGCCGTCCGAGGATCGGTTACGGCGCGCCCAGAAGGCTATGGTCAGCATCGCAGCGACGGCAAACACCGTAGCCATCGCCAGCAAGATCCCCAGCAGAATCGCAAACGCCATCCCGTCGTCGGGAGCTGGGGTGCGCGTGCTCCGCCACCACACGCGGTATCCGGCAACGGTCAACGCCACCACCGCCAGCGGTATCAAGACGGCCTCGGCACGATGCGAGCGGCCCGTCTGTGCACGGCGGCGGCCCTCGACAGCACCTGCGACAACGCCAAGAAGCGCCACCACCATCACCCCTCCGACGTAGGGGAGGCCTACAACGCGAGCCGCCTCAGGAAGCACCATAAGACCGAGACCGAAGCCGATCCAGAGCACCCGGTAGGCCGCTCGCGACATGGTTAAGGCCGTGGTTGAGGAAAAGGATCGGATGCGTCTGCCCGTCAGCGCCTTAGCGGTGCGGGGTCGTGCGCGGAGGCCGATGGGTTTCGCGAACGATCCGCGCATCGTCCACCCCGTCGCGACCTTCGCGGAAGGCTTTCTCCGATCGGACAACCGTCTCCGCGATCCGATCCACCATCGCGTCGAGCCCCAGAGCGGTCAGCCGAGCCACAAATCCGGCCCCATACACCACCTGTCCCAGCGGTGTAAGGTCGGCAGGCTGGCGGGCCGGCACCCGGCGGGGATCGTCGGAAGGGCGCGCCATCAGAGCGAGGCGTCTTCGTCCGTCGCGTCGTCCGCGTCGTCGTCCGGGCCGAAGAGATCGTCCAGCATCTTCTCCACCTCCTCCGACGCCGGTTCGTCGGTGGGCTCGATGCCCTCGTCGGCAAGATGGTCTGCCGCATCGCGAACGTGCTGCGCGGCCTCGTCGGCAGCGGCGCGGGCCTTCTCGGCCAGATCGTCGGCGAAGGCTTCGGCTTGGGCAGCGGCAGCGCGGGTCTTTTCCGCGGCCTCGTCGGCGAAGGCGCCCATCGCGTCGGCAGCCTTGCGGGCTTCGCCGCGCAGGTTGTCCGCGAAGTCGCTCATCTCGGAGGAGACGCATGCGCCCACCGACTCGACGGTACGGGCGACGGTGAGCATCGAGGCGTCGAACAGAAAGCCGAGTTTTTCTTCGAGCGGCAGCGTGGCGAAGGCCTCGCGAGCGCGGGCGTAATCGGCGGTATGGGCGTCGGACATAGCGAGCAGGCGGAAAAGTGGCAGCGATGGGGTAACGTGCAGCCGAGCGGGGTTCGCGTGAAGCTACACCGGTGGACGAACGAACGGCTCCGGAGTTTCGCGGCCTCGGCGCGGACGGGCTGCGGTGGTATCTTGACGCAAACACCCACCTCGTGCCGATAGCCCCTGACCTGATCCTCGACGGGCGCGTCGTTTCGTCGTCCGGCCTCTGGTCGTCGGTAACCCTCGACGATGCTGCCCCCGGCGATCCGCCCCTCCGGGCCCGCCTGCCGGGGCGGTTTCGGCTGGACGAGCGCATCGAAACCAACCCGCTCGCCGTGGGCGACCGCGTGACGCTCCGGGGCGTGGAGGACGGCACGGCGATCGTCGAGACGATTCACCCGCGCACCAACGCGCTACGCCGCCGCGCCGCCGGGCGACGCGTTGGGGCCGAAGCGGTGCTGGCGGCCAACGTCGACCGGGCGTGGGTGGTGCAGAGCGTCGACCTTCCGAGGCTCAACCCCGGCCTCGTCGACCGCTTTCTCGTGACGTGCGAGCGCGAGGAGATCCCGGCGGGGATCGTCGTCAACAAGTCCGACCTGCTGGCCGCCGACGATGCCCTCCGCGCCGAGGTCGAGGCGTTTGCGACGCTCTACACCGGCATCGGCTACCCGGTGCTGGTGGTGAGCACCCGAACCGGCGACGGCCTCGATGCGTGGCGCGACGCGCTGGCGGGTCGGCTGAGCGTCGTGGCGGGCGCGTCGGGGGTGGGCAAATCGAGCCTGCTCAACGCCGCCGCGCCGGATCTGGGCCTTCGCACCCAGGCCGTGAGCGACCGCACGCGCAAGGGCACCCACACCACCACGAACGCGGCCCTGCACCTTTTGCCGTCGGGCGGCTTCGTCGTGGACACGCCGGGCGTGCGCGAGTTCGGCGTCGTGGACCTCCCGCTTGAAGACCTCGGCTTCTGCTTCCGCGAGTTTCTGCCGTTCATCGGCGACTGCCGCTTCCAGCCCTGCACGCACGACCACGAGCCGGACTGCGCGGTGATGAACGCCCTCGACGAGGGCCTCATCTCCGAGCAGCGCTACGACTCGTACCTGTCCATCCTCGACAGCCTCCGCCTCGGCGACCGGGGGCGGTAAGTCGTTACGCCGACGGTTTCTTCGGTTTGGCCGGGGCTTTCTTGGCGGCGGGTTTCTTCGCGGACGACGATTTGGCGCGGCCCTTCTTGGCGCCGCCGCCCGCTTCGGCTTTGGCCCGCAGCAGTTCGACGGCCTCCATCAGCGTCACCTCTTCCGGCTTGGCGGACTTGGGCAGCGTCGCGTTCACGCTTCCGTGCTTGACGTACGGGCCGTAGCGGCCCTCGAAGACCTCCACCGGCTGCCCGTCGTCGGGGTGGACGCCGAGCGTCCGCAGCGCCTCCGCGCCCTTGCGCGTCTTCTTGGCGAGCAGTTCGAGCGCCCGATCCAACCCGACCTCCAGCACGTCGTCTTCGGCGGCGAGGCTGGCGAAGGTGCGGTTGTGCTGGACGTACGGCCCGAACCGCCCGAGGTTGGCCAAGATCGGCGCGCCGTCGTCGGGGTGGACGCCCACCGTGCGCGGCAGTTCGAGCAGTTTGACGGCCTGCTCCAGCGTCAGTTCGCCCGGCTCCACGCCCTTGGGCAGGCTCGTGCGCTTGGGCTTGGCCCCGTCGTCGTCGCCGAGTTGGACGTACGGGCCGTACGGGCCTTGGCGCAGCAGCACCGGCACGCTCGCCGTCGGGTGGATGCCGAGGACGCCGTCGCCGCCGTCCGTGCCACCGGCCAGCAGTTCCTCGATCTTCTCCCGCGACAGATCGGCGGGCGGCATATCGGGCGGCAGGCTGGCCGTGCGGCGCTCGCCTTCGGTCTCGCCCTCCACATACGGCCCGAACTTGCCGATGCGCACCGCATACGGATCCCAGCGTTCGTGCGTGAGCGTCGACATCTCGCGGGCATCGAGCGTCTTTAGCCCGTCGCCGATGCGGTCTTCGAGGCCGCCGTCGTTGGAATAGAAGCGCTGGAGGTAGCCGAGCGCCCGGTCGTTGCCCTCGGCAATGCGGTCGAGCGCATCTTCCATGTCGCGGGTGAAGCCGGTGTCCACAAGCGCCTCGAACTGGCGTTCGAGCAGCCGGTTGGCCGCCAGCGCGGTGAACGTGGGTACGAGCGCCTGCCCGGATTTGAACACGTAGCCGCGCGCCACGATGGTGTCCATGATGGCGGCGTACGTCGAGGGCCGTCCGATGCCCTCTTCTTCGAGCTTCTTGACGAGGCTGGCCTCGGTGAAGCGCGCCGGCGGCTTGGTTTCGTGGGATTCGGGCGTCGCGGCGTGGCACGCGAGCGGGTCGCCCTCGCGCAGGTCGGGCAGCGGCTGATCCTTGTCGTCGAGCGCCGCCTCGGGGTCGTCGGAGCCTTCGACGTACGCGCGGAAGAAGCCGGGGAACAGCACCGTTCGGCCCGAGGCGCGGAAGGTGGCGTCGCCGCGTTCGGTGCGGGCTTCCAGCGTCGCCGTGACGAGCCGCAGCCGGGCGTTGGCCATCTGCGACGCCACCGTACGCTTCCAGATCAGGTCGTAGAGTCGCCGTTCCGGCCCGTCGAGGCCGAGTTCGTCGGCGGTTTTCATCGCCGTGCCTGCCGGGCGGATGGCCTCGTGCGCCTCCTGCGCCCCCGCGCTCTTGGCCTTGAAGCGGCGCGGCTCCGGAGTGAGGTAGTCGCGCCCGTAGCGGGCCTCCACCGTCGCACGCGCCGCCGTCGTCGCCTCGTCGGAGAGGGCGGGCGAGTCGGTACGCATGTAGGTGATGTAGCCGCGTTCGTAGAGCGTCTGCGCCGTGCGCATCGCCTGCTTGGCCGACATCCCGAGTTTGCGTGCGGCTTCTTGCTGGAGCGTGCTCGTGATGAACGGCGGCGCGGGGCTGCGCTGCTGCTCCTTGGCCTCCACCGCCTTCACCGCCCACGCCGCGTCCGGGAGCCGCGCCGCCAGCGCGTCGGCCTTGGCTTGATCCAGCACCAGCACGTTCTTCGCCGAGTCCGCCAGCCGTCCGGTGTCGGCGTCGAAATCCTTGCCCGTGGCGATGCGCTGCGGGCCGAGGTGCGTCATCGTCGCCTCAAAGCGTCCGGTCGTGCCCTTCTCGACCGCCGCCTTCACGCCCCAGTAGCCGGCGGAGACGAACGCGAGGCGCTCCCATTCGCGCTGTACGACGAGCCGGACGGCCACCGACTGCACCCGCCCAGCGGACAGCCGGGGCGCGAGTTTGCGCCACAGCACCGGTGACACCTCGTAGCCGACGAGCCGGTCGAGGATGCGACGGGCCTCCTGCGCGTCCACCAACGCCATGTTCATCTCCCGAGGATGCTCGACGGCGTGCTGAATGGCCTCTTTCGTGATCTCGTGGAAGACCATCCGCCGCACCGGGACTTTCGGCTTGAGCAGTTCGAGAATATGCCAACCGATGGCCTCGCCCTCGCGGTCTTCGTCGGTGGCGATGTAGAGTTCGTCGGCGTCCTTCGCCAGTTCCTTCAGGCGCTTGACCGTGGCGGCCTTGTCTTTGGGCACGACGTAGAGCGGCTCGAAATCCTTCTCGACGTTCACGCCGAGCTTGGCCCACTTTTCCTTCCGAAGCCGCTCGGGCACCTCGTCCGACGACGACGGCAGGTCCCGAACGTGGCCTCGGCTGGCCTCGACGGTGTACCCGGCTGGGAGAAAGCGGCTGATCGTTTTGGCCTTGGTCGGCGATTCAACGACAACGAGACGGCGCATCGGGGCGGAGGAGCGGAAGAAAGGGTCAGGTCAGAGACGGACGCCTCGCACGGGCGCGCGTTCCTGCGTATGTGCGCACACGCGCCTACGGGCGTGTACACGTTACGGACACCGTGCACCGCCCTTGCGTTCCCGAGTCCGAAGAGGCCGCGGCGGTTGCGCCGCCGAAACCGCATCGCCTCCCTCCGGTTGGCGTGCCCGTTTCCCTCTCCGCCGCCTTGTCTGAACTCGCCCTCGCCTCCGACGCTTCCGAGCCCCTCTCCACCCCGGCGCACGCGGCGTGGACGCCCTCCGACGCGATGGACCTCTACCACGTCCGCCGCTGGGGCATGTCGTACTTCTTCGTCAACGACCACGGGCATGTGGCCGTGCGGCCCGAAGGCTCGGAGCGCCCGGCCATCGACCTGATGGATGTGGTGAACGAACTGCGCAGCGAGGGCTTGCAAACGCCGTTTCTGCTTCGTTTCCAAGACCTGCTCCACACGCGGGTGAAGCGCCTCAACGAAGCGTTCCGCCGCGCCATCGAGGAGACGGGCTACCGCAACGTCTACCAAGGCGTCTTCCCGATCAAAGTCAACCAGCTTCGCGAAGTCGTCGAGGAGATTCTGGAAGCGGGCCAGCCGTACCGCTACGGGCTGGAATGCGGCTCAAAGGCGGAGCTCGTCGCCACCCTGCCCTACCTCGAAAACGAGGACATGCTGCTCGTGTGCAACGGCTACAAGGATGCCGAGATGATGCGCCTGCTGCGCGCGGGACAACTGCTGGGCAAGAACGTCATTCCGGTGCTGGAGCGTCCCGAAGAGCTTGACTTGCTCAAGGAGGCTGCCAACGGACGGGTAGCGGGCGACGAAGCCGACGGCCCACGGCCGGCAGCGTTCGGCGTGCGGGTCAAACTGGCCACGGCAGGCGCAGGCCTCTGGGCTGAATCCGGCGGCGAAGGCTCGAAGTTCGGCCTCAGCCTCGCCGAGATTGTCCGGCTGGCCCACAGCCTTCGGCAAAGCCGCGCACCGCTCGATTTCCGGCTGCTGCACTACCACCTCGGAAGCCAACTGTCGTCGGTCGAGAACGTCCGGCTCGCGGCGCAAGAGGCGGGACGGGTGTACGCGTGGCTCATCAAGCAAGGCTTCGACGTGCGGTATGTGGACATCGGCGGCGGCCTGGGCGTGACGTACGAGGCGGGCAACGCCGACGTGCGCGGTGGCATCGACTATTCGCTCGGCGAGTTCTCGAAAGCCGTTGTGGGTGCCTTCAAAGACGTCTGCGATGCCGAGGCCGTGCCCCACCCCGTCATCGTCTCCGAGTCCGGACGTGCCGTCTCGGCCTACCATTCGGTGCTGGTCGTCGAAGCCATTGGGCAGCACGAAAAGGGTGCGGTGGCCCGCCAAATGCCGCGCCCGGCACCGCATCCCATGGTGGAAGCCGTCGACGCGCTGGCCGCGTACGTCGAACAGGATGGTAAGGATCGATCGGAGACCGACCTTTACGCCACCAACGCCGCGCGTATCGACGGACTGCGCGCCGAAGCCACCGACGCCTTTCGATCGGGGCATCTGCCGCTGGAAACCCGGGCGTGGATCGAAGGACAGCTCTGGCACCTCCAACGCCTTCTGCTCGGCCGCGCCCGCGAAGAAGACGCGCTCACACCCGAGCTGGCGGCCCTCGAAAAACAAGCCGCTGACCAGTACCTCTGCGACTTCTCGGTCTTTCGGTCGATGGTCGACCACTGGGCGCTGGGGCAACGTTTCCCCATCATGCCCATCCACCGCCTCAACCAACGCCCCGAGCGGCGCGGCGTGCTGGTGGATCTAACGTGCGACTCCGACGGCAAGGTGGCGCATTTTATCGCCCCCGATGGGCGCAAGCACGCGCTGGAACTCCACGACCTGCGCCCCGACCAGCCCTACTTCCTTGGGGTGTTCCTGATGGGCGCCTACCAAGACATTATGGGCGATATGCACAACCTCTTTGGACGTGTAGCCGAGGCCCATATCTACCTCGACGAGGAGGAAGACGACAACTTCTACGTCGAGCAGATTCTTCCCGGCCAGAACATCGAGGAGATCCTCGCGTCGGTGCAGTACTTCCCCTACGATCTGGTACGGCGAATGGACAAGCTCGTGCGCCGCGAGGTCAAACGAGGCCGCATTCGGGCCAAAGAAGGCGTGCAACTTCTCGGCATGTACCGCTCGGCCTTCAACGCCTACACCTACGTCGACGTGGATGCGCCCTAACGAGAAAGCCGGCCAAGACGGGATCGTCTTGGCCGGCTGAGGCTCAACGCGGCAAGGCGGATTACCCGGCGGTGGGGTCGCGCATCACCGGATCGCTGGACGCGCCTTGGGGGCCGCGCACAAAGTCGTAGGCAAACACCGCGCAGATGGCGCCGAGGATCGGGAAGACCCAGTAGAGCCAATGCTGCGTCCAGACGCCGCCCACGAGGGCCGGGCCGAACGAACGCGCCGGGTTGAACGAGCCGCCGCCGACCCAGCCCGTACCGAGGGCCATCGCGGCAACGGTGAAGCCGATGGCCAAGCCTGCCGGAACGCCTTGGACGCGCGCGTCGGTGGCTACGGCCATGATCACGAACATCAGGATAAACGTGGCGAGAAACTCGAACGTGGCCACGGCCATCGTCGAGACTTCTACCCCGTTGATGGTGTTGGGCGTGGTGGGGCCGGTCGTGAAGCCTTCAGCGCCGCCAAAGCATACGCTTAGCACCGTGGCCGCAAGGGCCGCACCGCCCAGCTGGCCGATGAGGTAGCCGGGCACATCGCCCCAGCTAAAATCTTTGCGGCCTACGGCGAAGGCCAACGTGACTGCCGGGTTGAAGTGCGCACCGGAGATATGGCCCAGCGCGAAAATACCCACCACCAAGCTCAGCCCGAAAGCCAGCGGAATGATGACGCCCGCAGAGTCGCCGAAGTTGAGGAGGCTGTTGCCCAAAATGGCGCTGGTGCCGCCAAAAACGAGAATGAACGTGCCGATAAACTCGGCCGCATAGGCTCGGATGCCCTTGTTCATAGCAAGTGGAGATAAGATGAAGGGGGATTCAAAGTAGGGCATTATCTGTGTCACTACCGAAATTTTTGCACACGAGAATTCCCCCGGCGGCCCGTGGCCTTCTGCGTCCGAGTGGTTTCGCCAAAGGTTCCGCGCGGCAGAACGCCTTCCGATCGTAGATTGCACCCCACGAATCCGCCGCTCCAAGCCACACGTCCTCCGATGCGCTGCGCCGCTCTGCTTCTCCTCCTCGCCCTTCCCGCATGCACCTCGGACGACCCGCAGCGCACGCGGGCCTACGAAGAGCTGACCGGGCAAACGGCCGTCTCTGACAGCGCCGCCGTGGCGCACGAAGAGGCCGTGACGGATGAGGCCAAAGCCTACAACGCCGAGATTGTGGCGGAGTACGACGCCGCCAGCCAAGTCCCGCAGCCCAATCTCAACATGCAGGCCATGCGTGGCATGCCGCTCCCGGACACCGCCACGCGGGGCTGGGCCGCCAAAGGACGCGAGCACCGCCAGCACGCCGAAGGCGCAGAACACGCTCCCGCCGAACACGCCCCCGACTCGGCGGCGCACTAAACGCTCCAACGGCCCGCTTCCGAATCTCGAAGGCGGGCCGTCGTTCATTGCCGGGCAGGCGGATTGGTCTCGTCAGCGCGGAACAGGCACGCGCTGAAGGATGTCGGCCACGATGTCGTCGGGCGTCTTTCCGTCCATTTCCTGATCGGGCGTCAGGCGGATGCGGTGGCGCAGCACGGGCGCGGCCACGGCCTGCACATCGTCCGGGATGAGGAAGTCGCGGCCTCGCAGCGCCGCCAGCGCCTTGCCCGCCATCAGAATGCCCACCGAGGCACGCGGGCTGCCGCCCAGATCGAGGGCCGGGTGGCGGCGTGTTTCCTGCACAATCTGCGCGATGTAGGTGCGGAGCACCGGCTCGGCGTGGACGGCCCGCGCCGCCGCCCGCAGTTCGGCCAGCCCCTCGGCCGTGAGCACCCGAGGCACATCGTTCACCGCCAGCATCAGGTTGCCGCGTTCGTGGCGCTCCAAGATCTCCACCTCCTCGTCCAGCGACGGAAACCCGACGACGATCTTGAAGAGGAACCGGTCGAGTTGGGCTTCGGGTAGCCGGTAAGTGCCCTCGTGTTCGAGCGGGTTTTGGGTGGCCACCACCATAAACGGCGGCGCAAGCGGGTGCGTCGTGCCGTCCACCGTCACCTGCCGCTCCTCCATCACCTCGAACAGCGCGGCCTGCGTCTTAGCCGGGGCGCGGTTGATCTCGTCGATGAGCACGAGGTGGGCGAAGATGGGGCCGGGACGAAACGAGAACGCGGCATCTTGCGGGTTGAAGACGCTGGTTCCGGTCACATCCGACGGCATGAGGTCGGGGGTAAACTGGATGCGGGCAAACGACACGTCGAGCACGCGGGCGAGCAGCCGCGCCGTGAGCGTCTTGGCCACGCCCGGCACGCCCTCGATCAGCACATGACCGTCGGCGAGGAGCGCGGCCAAGAGCAGTTCGATGCGGTCGCCCTGCCCCACGAGCACCTGCCCGAGCGCGTCGTGGACGCGGGCGGCGGCGGCAGCCACCGGGGCAAGATCGGCGTGCGGGGTGGTCATCGGCAGATCAGACGGGGGAGAAATCGGCGCTTCCATCGGTGAAGAGGACGTTGGGCTATGGGCTAAGATCGGGGCAAAACGCTCGACGCTACGGTTTGCCACGCGGGCTGGCGGCGTAGAAGGCGTCGAGGTCGCGGGCGAGCGTGAGCAGGTCGCGCGGCGACATCCGGTCGTCGTCGGGGATGGCATCGAGGCGACGCAGCAGATCGCGCACGGTGTCGGGCGAAGCGTTGGCGCGAGCGGCCACGGTGTCGACGAACCGCTCGTCGTCGGGAGGCACGGCCACGCCGAGGGTGTCGCGGGCGTAGGCGAAGAACTGGCGGCGGAGCGTCCGCCCCATCTGCGCATGGTCGCCGCGCAGGTAGTAGAGGCGGCTGACAACGCGGGCAAAGCGGACGGTCTCGTTCTTAGGCTTCTGCACGACGGGGATGACGCGCTGCCGCCGCCGCAGCCGGAACGCCATCGCCAAGAATACGGCCACGAGCGCCGTACGCCACGCCGGGCGAAACGCCGGGTGACCAAGGACGAAGGACAGCGGCCCTTGTTCGGTGAACGTTTGCGGCGTCTCTCCACGCGCCCAGACCACCGACCCCTCGGAGTTGGCGTAGGCGAGGAATCCGGGCAAGATGCGGTCGCCGTCGGCATGCAGCAAGCCGTAGTTGGTGAGCAGCCTCGGCGCGGCGAAGAGTACGAGCTGGCCGCCTCCGAGCGGCACGCGCACACCCAGCGCCGCCGTATCGGGCACGGCGGGGGCGTACGGCGTCTGCTGGCGGACGTAATACGCCGAGTCGGCGCGGAGCGAGTCGGCGAGATCGACCGAATCGCGGTAGGCGGGATCGGTGACGTACCGCGCCTCGTCGTACTTCACCGGCTCGTAGTGTCCGTTCTCCCACTTCCGCCGAGCTTCGCGGAGCGAGTCGTCGCCGCCAAAGAAGCTCTCAAACCAGTCGGGAAACTCCCCGACGGCCGAGGCAAACATCTTCGCCGGCGCATACACGATGGTGTCGGATTCAGACCCGGACTCGGAATCGGCGTCCTCACCGTCGCGGGCTTTGGCAAGGCTGTCGTCGTAGGCGGTGTACGTTTCCGGATCGTAGCGTTCGACCGCGCCGCCGGCGAGGGTTCGAGGCACCGCGAGCGTGTCCGTTCCCACGATCACCCGCAACGAATCGCCGTCGTTCAGCGGATTGCCGCCGTCGTAATCCCGCGCCCGAAGCCCGAGCGAATCGTGCACCGCGCCTCCCACGGTTTCGGCGACGAGCAGCACCGTCCCGCCCCGGCGCACGAACGCGAGCATCCGGTGCAGCGTGGCGGGCGCGGGCGTGTAGGTGGGCGTGGCGATCACAACGGTTGCGGGCGCGCGAAGCGTGTCGAGCAGTTCGGAGAGCGGCGCATCGGTGCGCACAACCGTCCGGCCCGGCAGAAATGCGGGCAGCGTCTCGGCCAAGAGCTTCGTGTCGAACGGCGCGGTATCGTCGTCGCGCATCTTCAACTGCCAGTCGAGCGGGCGCGAGCGGGCCAGCAGCACGCCCACGAGCAGGACGGCGCAGACGACGAGGAACAGCGTGTAGCCTCGGCTACGCATCGTCGGTCACCTCCATCGGTTCGGGCTGAGGTGCGGCCGCGCTGGGCGTCGGTTTGGCGGTGCTGGAAGCGTTCCGGACGGCGGCTTCGTGGCGCTGCGCATCGTCGGCGTCGGACGGACGCGGTGGGTAGTCGCCGTACCAGACTTCGTCGAAGCGCCGGGCCAGCGGCGCAAGTGCGGCGGCAACCTCGGGCGGCAGGGCACGCAGGTAGTCGGCGTTGGTCGTTTTCGGGCGGTAGACGATCAGGCGGCGCTCGGTGAGGTCGCGGAGCGTGCGGAGGTAGACGGCGCGAACGGCACGACGCATGTCCCCGCTGGCCACGGCCTCGCGGAGCCACGCGTCAAGGCTGAGCGTGTCGAGGCGTTCGGGAAGGGCATCGGCATCGGCAGCATCGCGGCGGCCTTCGCGTTTGAAAAGCGTGCCGGCACCGTAGCGGGCGAAGAGGCGGGCGACGAAGAAGATGGCGATCACCAGCAGCACCCCCACCGTGATGCGCCAGTAGCGCTCGTCCCATGTGGCGCGGTCGAACCACTTCGCGATCGTCCGCACGAACGAACGCCATACTCGCTGGAGGATGCTCTCCGAACGCGGATTTTCGCGGTACTGGTAGGCGCGGTCGTCGCGGTACACCGCCAGCGGATCGTCCACGGGCCTCGTCACCGGCGGCGGCGCGGTCTCGCGCCCCAGCGGCGGCACGGGCCGCTCCACAGGCAGCGGTGCGGCGGGAGGCGGCGAGGCGGGCTGCGCACGCGCCATCGTCCCACCGGCGGCGGCCAGCGCCAACACCAAGGCCATGCGGCGATCAGGACGCATCGGCGGGGGGCGATTCGGGACGGGGGCCGCGCCAACGATCGAACGTGTCGGGCGACGGATGGACGGGCGGAGCCGGTGGCTCTGCTGACGGCGGCGCAAACGGCGACTCGTCGGAGGGCGGCTCGGGCGACGGTTCCGGCTCCGTCCACGCGAAGAACGCCTCGTCGGTAAGTGTGGGGGCCACGGTTGGAGCCGATGGGGCATCGTTGGGGAACGGCGGCGACTCGGCGTAGGCCGATCCAGGCAGCGGCGGCGGGCTGCTCGCCGGCGCATCGGGGAACGCGGCCATCAGCGAGCCGACTTCGCGGGTGAATCCGACGTGTTCCGTCGCCTCGATCCGGGCATAGTAGAGCGCCCCTGCGGCGAGGAAATACAGAAGTCGGGGAATCAGGGCGACGGCCGATATCACAAAACCCAGTGCGTAGCCCATCTTCTCCATCGAGACGAACAGGTCGTCGGCCCCGCCCCACACCATCGCGACGATGAACAGGCCGTAGAGCGGAATCATCAACGCGTAGCCCACCATCGACACGATCAGCGACACGACGAACACGAGCACGCCCGCGCCCCCGCGTGCCCCGGCAAGCAGGTCCCACGCCCGCCGCAGCGTGTCGTGGGCATTGAGGTTCTCGGCCAGCATCACCTGCGCTGTCATCATCACGACCGGCGAGATCAAGAAGGCGAGCACGAGCAGCACCGGGAGCGCCAGAACGAAGAAAAAGAGCGCAATCCCAGCCGACGAGGCCGAGGCAAAAAGCCCAAGGATGGCAAGGAAAATCGTCATCGCCCCCAATCCAAGAGCGAACAACAGCAGCCACAGCCGCAGCATCGGGCCGAGGTGCGGGCGGGCCTCGTCCCACAGCGCGTCGGGATCGGACGACTCGCCATCGGCGAGGCAGCGCGTCCACGCCGCCGCGAGCAGCATCGAGACGGTGTAGGCCGCGTAGAGGCCGAGAAACCCGACGACCGCCCCGACGCCTTCGCCCCAGCCTAACGACGAGAAGTCGCCGGATTCGACCTGCGCGGTGGCGGCGAAGAACCCTCCGTAGAACGCGCCAACGCCAGCCCCGCCGATGAGCGCAGGCAACCCGGCGTACTTGAACACCGCGACGAGCAACGGGCGAATGCCCGCGCGCAGCATCGAAAACACCACGCCGAGGGTGTCGAGTGGACGACGGGCGACGCGGAGGTTGACGGCAGTTGGCATCGGATCAGGCAAGGGTTTCGAGGGCGAGGCCTTGCCGCACACGGCGGCGGGGGAGCCAGACAAAATAACCCACCACATAGGCCGCGCTCGCCGCCAAAATCAGCGCGTTGATCCAGAGCGGCATCCGGTAGTGGCGCGTGACGAACCCCTCGATAAACCCCGCGACGACGAGGATCGGCACGACCGCGACGGCGAGGTAGAGCGCCCGCCGGGCGGCTCGCCGAAACGCGACACCGCGCGGAAGCGTGCCGGGGAAGAGCCAGCCGCTGCCGAGCGTGATGCCCGCCCCGCCCGCGATCACGATCATCGACAGTTCGAGCGTACCGTGCAGCCAGACGGCCAAAAACGACGCGCCGAGCAGTCCGTGCTGCGCGAACAAGGTGTGGAAGGTGCCCAGCATAATGCCGTTGACGAACAGCATAATGCCCACCACAACCGGCGTGAGCAGCCCGGCGGCCACCATCCGCAGCGCCACCTTGACGTTGTTGACGGTGATCTCCACAAACATCGGCACCGGCTTTTCGCTGGCGTACACGTCGAAGGGGCGGCCCTCGCGGATGTTGTCGATGGTCATATCGACGTAGCCGTCGCCGAGAAACGACCGGGCGTACTGCGCATCGCCGAGTTGCGAGGCCACGCCGATGGCGACGGCCACCAGGAACAGCGCCAGCGAGATCAGCAAGTGGTAACGGGCTTCGTAGACGGCGAGCGGCACGTCCACCGCAAAGAACTGCTTGATGCGCCCGCGCTCTTCGCGCCGCGTCCGGTAGAGACGGCGTTGCACGTCGGCGGTGAGCGTGTTCAGGTACGCCTCGGTTTTGCCGCCGGGGTAGAAGGTTCGGGCGTAGGCGAGATCGTCGGTGGTTTCAACGAACGCCGCGGCGAGCGCGTCCACGTCGCCGCCCTTCGGCTCGTCAAGGAGGGCTTCGAGGCGACGCCAGCGGTCGGCGTTCTGGTGGAGAAAGGCGGTTTCGCGCATCAATCGTCGGGCGAGGGCGATAAGATAGCCGCACGCGGGCGACTCTGCATACGGCTTCGGGTGTGCGCTGCCGTAGACGGTTCAGCACAGCGCATGTCCACCATCGGCGGCAACGGCAAGCAACCGACGCTTGCTGCTGTGCGTTACTCCTTCGGCACAAGCATCTAAAACACAATACCTTGTCAGCCATCAACGACTTTCCGAAAGTCGTTTTGCACGGTGTTTGCCCTTCGACGGCGCAGCCGTCCGCTTTCAACGAACCGTCTGCCCCGATGCCCATCCGTCCTGCCCTGCTTGCCCTTGCCCTTGCGCTGCCCGTTGCGGCGTTTGCCCAGAAGGAAGCGCCCATGGAAACCGCCGCCCCTGCCCGAACCGTGGAAGGCCGCACGGTGCTGATGCGGTGGCCCGACAGCCAGCGGACGCTCACGTCCCGCCAGATACACGGCTTTGCGGCGCTGCCCACCGTGGATTCGCTCACGCTCGGCTACCGCTTCGTGTCCGCCGGTGCCCGCACGGTCAACCTTGACCTCGCCGTGCGGTGGACGCCCGGCACCACGGGCATCCTGCGCGGCCGCCGCGTGCCCATCGCGGAGATGCCCGACGGCTTGCGCCTCGTGTCGTTTACCGTCCGCGCCGACGTCATGCAGGGCCGTCGCAAAGTGGCCACGTTCACCTACGCCGCCGATTCCACCCGCTTGGCTGCCAACGACGTCTATACCGACCGACTCGCCGCGCCGCTTGCTCGGGTGTTCGACGGGCTGGATGAGGCGCAGGCCCGCCGCATCCTCTCCGAGGGTTTCACCCTCTCCAACCTCACGCTCACCCGCGCCGTCTTCACCGTCCCCGCCGACAAAATGCCGCCGCGCACCTCCGGCAGCAGCACCGTCGGGCGCGACGAGGTGCGCCGCAAGGAACGCATCGCCTCGCGCGAAGCCGCCCGCCGCGACCTTTGGCTCACCGTCTACACCGTCGACCGCGCCCTCGACCTTGCGTACTACGCCGCGTGGATGCACAACGTGTACGACCGCTACGACGATGACGACGAGCGCGGCGAGCTGCTCGGCTACGCCCTTGCGACGGCGGTGGGCGTGGGCGCAGCGGCGTACTGGGGCGGCGCGGCGGGCCTCTACGGCACCGGCGACACGCCCCTCGGCGCGACCGCGGGCTATGCACGCGCCAACGGCGGGCTGATGCTTCAAGCCAGCACCAACCTCGCGGCCTTGGGAATGACCGGCGGCGTGGAACGTGTGGACGTGAAGGCGGTCGGCTACCGACGCATCGGCTCGTTTCCGGTGATGCCGATGGTCGGCACCGGCATGCGCTTCACCGACCGCAACCGCGCCTACACCTACGACTCCGACCGCGACGCGAGCCGGTGGCTGCTCACCGTGGGCGGCGCGCAGAACGTCGGCCCGGCGGTGCTCATGGCGGGCGTCGAAGTAATGTCCGGATCGCCCGAATTTGGTGTCCTATGGCGCTGGCGCTGAACGCAAACACCCTGCCAGGGTCGGCGGACCCTGACAGGGTGCGGCACCCTTACCGGCGGAACGCCGGCGGGACGGCAGGCATCTCGTCGGCGGCGAAGCGCGGCAACCGCTCCGTCTCGTTGGCGAGGCGATGCACGGCCAAGGCCACGGTCAGCGCGGCCTGCTGCATGTCTTTCTCCAAGATGCGCTCGTAGGTGTCCACGTTGGTGTGCCACGTCGTGGTGAAGTACGCGATCGGGTCTTGCCCCATCGAGATGCCGGGCAGGCCTGCGTTGTTGAACGACGTGTGGTCGCTGCCGCCGATGCTGCGACTGAACGTGGGACGCGCGCCGGCCACGCCGAGGCTGTCGAGCGGCGAGAGGTACTGCCCGAGGCGCTGCGCGGCTTCCACCGGCCCAAACACCTGCGCTCCGCGAAGCCGCCCGGTGCCCGAGTCCACGTTGAAGTAGCCGTTGAAGCCGTCGAAGGCGGGCTGCTTGGGGCTTTCGAACGACCCGAACGTCTGCTCGACGTAGGCGCGGCTGCCAAGCAGGCCCTGCTCTTCGCCCGTCCAAAGCGCCACGCGGATCGTGCGAAGTGGGCGCGTGCCGGTATCGTGGTAGTACTTCGCCAGCATCCGAGCCGCCTCCATCATCACCGCGCTGCCCGCCGCGTTGTCGGTGGCACCGGTGGCCGAATGCCACGAGTCGAGGTGGCCGCCCAGCATCACAACCTCGCCCGGCGTGGTACCCGGAATCTCGGCGAGGTAGTTGTGCTCGGGCGCAACGGGATAGTGGGTGTTGCGGATGTCGAACGTGGCCTCCACCGCCTGTCCCCGGCGCAGAAGCCGCACCATCCGCCCGAAGTCTTCGTCGCGCAGCACGACCGTCGGCACGACGTCGTTGGGATCGAACGACCGGTTGCTGAAGGCGCGGATGAGTCCGTTCTCCATGCCGGCCGGGTTGACGCGCACGAGCGCTCCGGCGGACTTGAGCAGCGCGTTCAAGCGCGTCTCGATATCGGCGGGGCTAACCCCCAGCGGCGTAGGCCTCGGCATCGGCGCAGGCACCACACCGGCCCGCTCGGGGCGGAGGTTCTGGTCGTCGGGGCTGAGGGCGAAGCGCTGCCGCGCCACGTCGTCGGCGATGCGCTGCGTGTAGCCCGGCGGCGTCTGGCCCTGCGTCACGCCGGGCTGCCCGACGAGCACGATGGCCCCGGCCACCACCTGCCGCACCGAGTCTTCCCACGCCGCGAACCGCTCCTCGGACGGACGAACGGGCGCGACGAGTTGCACCACCTTTCCGCTCACCGCGCCGGGCGTCGAGGGCGTCCAGCCGAGCACTTCGGCCACCAGCGGCATCGGCAACGGCGCGGTCATGTGGGCGGCGAGGTATTCGTTCGACCAGCCCGGACGGCCCCAGTCCCACGCCGCGCGCATCGGGTTGGTAAGGCCCCAGCCGGTCATCGTCTGGAGCGCCCATTCCCCGGCGGCGCGAAGGTTCGGGCTGCCCGTGAGGCGCGGGCCGTACACGTCGGTGAGCGTCGAGACGTGCTGCATCACCTGCGAGCGGTTCATCGCCTCGTCGTACAGCCACGCGTCGATGGGCGGCACAACGCGCGGCGCGGGTGCCGCCGTCGGAGTCGGGCGCGGCGTCCGGGTGCGTGGACGGTTCTGGGCCAACGCTTCGGGCGCAAGCAGCAGCGAGGACAAGGCAAGGGCAGGAAGCAGTCGCATCGGACGAAGGGGAGAAGGTCGAAGCCAAAAAGATAGCACACACTCCTCGTCTAAACCGTCCCGAAAAAAGGGATTGCGAACATCCGCTGCCGTGGCGTACGTTCTCGACATCTTGATGTGTGCATTCATGCCCAATCGCCTCTGCTCGTTCCTCCTCGCCGCAACCGCCACGGCCACGCTGACGTCGTGCGATGCCAACGACGGGCCGTCTGACCTGTCGCTGGGCACGTTCTCGGCTACCGTGAACGGCCAAGCGTTCGAGCCGCCGGTTTCGGGCGCGTTGATCTTCGAAAGCGGTGCCTCCCCTCTTCTGTTCATCACGGGCGACACCTGCGCCAACCCGCTCGGCACCTGCGGCGAACAGCGCCAGATCGTGCTGATGATCGGGGCGCTTTCCGGCAAGGGGCACTACGCCTTGGATGCGTTGAACGAAAACGAAGGCGCGTACTCGGTGGTCCGAAACGACACGTTTCGCACCTACGCCTCGGCCACGACGGGCGAGATCGTCGTCACGCACTACACCAAAGGGAAGTCGGTGGCGGGCACGTTTGCGTTTACCGATACCGACGCGAACTGCGGCGGCTTCGCCGAGACGTGCACGGCAACGGTCACGAACGGGCGCTTCTACCTGCCGATCACCCCGCTCACAAGCGCCGACGCCGCGCGTGTCCGCACCGCACCGATGCGCCGGTGATCAGATCGCCTCGAAGCGGTTGGCCTCGCGGTTTTTGCGGACGTGGTCGTAGGGGAAGACCTGTCCGTTCATCGCGATGTAGACGCCCGCGGGAAGGGTTTGCACGGCAGCGAAGGCAAAGCCGATGTTGAAGTCGGCGTCGGTGGTGCGGTGCAGCGCGGGCGAGAGGCTGCCGACGAGCACGACCGTCTTGCCCTTCTCCTCGGCGGCGGCGGCGAGGGCGGCGGCGGTTTCCGTCATCGTGTCCGTGCCGTGGGTGACGAGGATGCGCGTCTCGTCGGTGAGGCGGACGTGCGCGGCGAGCAGGCTCCGGTCGTCGGCGTTGATTTCGAGGCTGTCTTTTTGCAGCAGCGTGAGCACGCGATAGGGCGTGGTCACCCCGGCCTCGCGGAGGATCATCGTCACCTGCGGCTCCCCGACGGCGTAGCGGCTCTTGGCGTCGAAATACACCTTGTCGATGGTGCCGCCGGTGGTGAGGATGAGAACCATGCGAGGAGTTGGAGGCTGGCAGAGACCAACGCCGAACGCCGAACGCCAAGTTCCTGCGGTCACCCAACCAGCCGCCGCATCGCCGAGACGATGCCCGTGTGCAGGCCCTCGTGGAAGAGGTTGAACGCGAGCAGGTCGTCGAACGTGGCGAGGAACGGGCCGGTCGCCGTCTGGTACGGCGTGAACGTCTCGAACCGTCCGGCCTCGTAATCGGCGACGGTCTGCGCGGGCAGTGCGTCGAACAGGCGGAAGACCTCGTCCACGTCCGGCGTGGTCGTCCAGTCCAGCGGCGACGTGCCCTTGGCGAAGTGCGTCACGAGATCGTCCGAGACGTTCATCGACAGACCGGAGAGGCGGTAGGTGAGGATCTGCTGGGTGACGACGAGGTGCCCGACGTTCCAAAACAGGTGGTTGCGGTGGCCGTCCGGGACGGTCAGCAGTTGCGCCTCGGTCAGTCCGTCGAGGGAACGGCGGAGGACGTCGCGGGAGGGGCCAAGCAGGCCAAGAGCAGCGGGAACGGGCACGATGAGCGAAACGGCGAATGAGAAACGCATGCTCATAGCCTCGCAGCGGCGAAGCTGTTTCGAACCCTGCCCGTTTGGGGCGTCAGTCGAAGGCGTAGAGGCGCACGTCCACGTGGCGGATGCTCTGGCGCGGGCGGTTCCACTGGATGAGAATCGGGCTTTGGTAGGTGCCCTGCACGATCTCCCCGACGCCGTCGCGGTCGTGATCCGACACCGGCAGGTTCACCGTGCGCTTCATCCGGAGGCGTTTGCGCGCCGAGTTGCCCATCAGCGTGTTCATCGCCGTCTCGACGGGCGTGCCGCGCAGGCCGAGGCGGTCGAGCGTCTGGTTGACAAGCAGCACGGCGTCGTACTTCGCATAGTCGGTGAGCTTCTCGCGGGCCGAGCGCGGGTGGCGCACGGCGTGCCACGTCTTCTGGGCGGCGAAGTAGAACGGGTTGCGCATCACCTCGCGCACGTCGTGGGTCATCAAGAGCGTCTCGAACTCGTTGACGGTCAGGCCCGCGTGCACGTCGTCGTCCAAGAGGCGCAGTTCGAGCCGTCCTTTCGACACGCCGTGGCGTTCGACCAGCGCTTGAAGCTCGTCGAACAACCCGAACGCGCCGTCGCGGAGGTTGAACGAGTCCACCCGGAGTTCGCTGGCCGGAGCGGCGAGCACGGCGTGCGCGACGAGTTTCTCCGAGCCAAAGCCGATCACGGTGGTGCGGCGGGAGCGCGGCCCTGTCACGCCCACGCCGTCGAGATCGACGAACAGCGCCGGCTCGTCGGGGCGGGCGGTGTAGGTGACGCAGTTGGTCAGCCCCGCGCCGATGAAGCTCAGGTGGGCGTCGGCGTTGAGCGGCTCGGTTTTCTTCTGCTCCTCGGTCAGTTCGTGCCGTTCGGGCAGATGGTCGTGGCGGTAGCCCGCGCCTTCGGGGTAGAGGCGTCGGTAGGCCTCGACGTGCGCCCGTACGCCCTGCAGCCCCATGCCGAGGCGATGCAGATCGGGTTCTTCGACGTAGCCCGCCGTCGTGTGGTACGACGCGTAGAGGGCACGAGGGTAGCGAGCGAGCACATCGCCGTGCGTCTCGCGAAGCAGCGCGTTCACGTCGATGAGATCGAAGCGCGTGCGGGGCGAAAGCGTAAGGGTGTATTCCGGAGAGACGGCCATGGAGGGTGCCGGGAGACGGATCGGGGGCGAAAGTACGATCCCGTACGCTGCAAGACAAGGCAAGATGCGGATGTTTTCAGTCCCGATTGAAAACGATCACACCGGCATCAACAGCTCGTCACGGTCGAACGAACGCTCTACACCCGCTATCGCCCCAACACCCGCACTCGCACGATGCCGTCGGCAAATCGAAGCGTGAGGGTGTCGCCCTCGCGCAGCGTCTCGGCCGATGGGACGCTCGCACCGTCGGCGTTCTCCACCCGCGCAAACCCACGCCGAAGCGGCCCTGCCGGGTCAAGCGCGTTGAGGCGGGCCGTGCGCTCAGCGAGGCCACGCTGCGCCGCATCCAGCCGCACCGTCATCGCCCGATCGAGCCGCTGAACGAGACGTTCAAGATCGGAACGGGCCGTGTGCAGCCGGTTGGGAACGCCCCGAAACGCCGGTTGAAGAACGGCCTCGTGGAGACGCAAACGATTGGCCGTGAGGCGGTGGCGAAGGCCGTCGGCCAGCGCAGTGGCGTAGCCGTTGACGAGTGCCGCCACTTCGCGGCGGTCCGGCACGGCGAGTTCGGCGGCCATCGACGGCGTGGCGGCGCGGCGGTCGGCCGCGAAATCGGCCAGCGTCACGTCCGTCTCGTGGCCCACGCCGCTCACCGTCGGGATCGTGCTGGCGGCAAGTGCCCGCACCACCGCCTCGTCGTTGAAGGCCCAGAGGTCTTCCGCCGCCCCCCCGCCTCGCCCAACGATCAGCACGTCCGGGCGGTACGGGTGCCCTTCGGTCAGCTCCGACAGGGCCGCGATAGCCTCGGCGATGGCCTCGGGCGCGTCGGGGCCTTGCACCGGCACACCGACCACCACGACCTCGGCCAGCGGGTAGCGTCGGGCCAGCACAGCCAGCACGTCGCGAAGGGCCGCGCTTCCAAGCGACGTCACCACGCCGATGCGCTCCGGATACTGCGGGAGCGGCTTCTTCCGCGCCGGGTCGAACAGCCCCTCGGCGTCGAGGCGTTTCCGCAGCGCCTCGAAGGCTTGCCGGATGCCGCCCTCGCCCGCGAGCGCAAGCGTCTGCCCCACGATCTGCGTCTCGCCGCGTGCCTCGTAGAAACTGACCCGCCCGCGCACCCGCACGAGCATCCCGTCGCGGGGACGAAAGGCGAGGCGGCTGGCGTTCGACCGCCACAAAACGCCGCGCATCGCCGCGCCGTCGTCGCGGAGGGTAAAGTAAAAGTGCCCCGACGTGTGCAGATGCGCGTTCGTCAGCTCGCCCTCCACCGTCACGTCGTCGAACGTGGATTCGAGCACGGCACGCACGCCCGTGGCCACGTCCGACACCGACAGCACATCGGGCGAGGCATCGAACGGAGAATCCAGAAACACGGGGCGAGGGTTGAGGCGAGGTCGTTCCAACGCCTCCATGTCCGATTCGTATCCCCCGCTCCGCGTCGCCTTCGTCTGCCTCGGCAACATCTGCCGCAGCCCGCTGGCCGAAGCCTTGTTTCGCCACCACGTCGAACGCTTGGGCGCGTCGGAGCGGTTCGTCGTGCGGTCGATGGGCACGGGCGGCTGGCATGTGGGCGACCGCGCCGACGCCCGCACCGAGGCCGAAGCCGCCCGGCGCGGCGTCGATCTCTCCGCGCATCGCGGGGCACAGTTCACCGCCGCAGACTTTGACCGCTACGACCGGATCTTCGCGATGGACGCCGCCAACCTCCGCGACTTGCGCCGCCTCGCCCCGTCCGAGCAGCACGCCGACAAGGTGGAGCGCATCCGGGCGTACGACCCCGCCCCTGGCAACGGCGACGTGCCCGACCCGTACTACGGCGGCCCTGCCGGCTTCGCGCACGTCCACGACCTGCTCGACCGCACCACGGCAGCCTTGGCCGAACGCTTGGTTTCAGGCGACTGAACGACGAGGCACCGGCAACCCGTCACCCCTTTAAAAACAGTTTAGGTTTCTCGCCCCTGAGACGAATGTGCTTCAACCCTCCCGTTGACGTTCGCCGAGCACTAAAAGTCGCTGGTCTCAGCTTCGCGACGACGATTCAGCTCTTCGGACCAGCCCGGGGCTTCGTAGCGAACCCCAACATCGTCGTTATTAGTAATGTCGATATAGAGTGCGGATCTTTCACGATTTGGCCAAAATTGCGACCAGTGCACCTTTTTAACAGCTACTGCTGTCGACCAATTGCCGAGGCAATCCTTGTTTGATTCGTATGGATATTCACAGAACTGAAAGACTTCCTCTGGCGCACCATAACGTCCAGTCAATACTTCACTCATCTGCTCAAAGACTGCACGCGTGCGTTCACCACCACCTCTATTGGACGTTCGAAGAGAAACAACGATCTTAAGTAGGTTATCAGAGACGCCATAGTTAACAAAAACAAGCACATCCTCGTCCATCAACCTTCCGTGGAAGGTCGCCTCGAGATCACGGGAACTGGGCGCTCGATATGTGTAACCGCGACTTTCGAGCGTGCGACGCACGACAGCACGCGAGCTTCCCCATGCAAGATCGGCGAAGGTGTAAGGCTGAGCCGAGACGCCCAGCACCATCGAGAACGACAGCACCACGACCGCAGCAAGGACGCGTAAAGGAAGCAGGCGAGTCATTGCAAACAAATAGTGTTGGTGATTACCAAAGTTTAAGGCACCCATCTCACCCCTTCAAGCCACTTGCGGTGTATTTTTTCTACTCCCCTTCCCCGTATGCACCGCCTCGCCTCTGCCCTCTCGCTCCTGCTTGCCGTTGCTGCGTGCCAGAGCGGACCGAACGTCACGCTCGAAGGTCTCGAAGACGGTACGACCCTGAGCGCCGCTGCGTTTGACACCCTCGTGGCGACGATGGTGGTGCCCAAGGGCGAGAACGCGACGTTCCTTTTGGACGAACGCCCGGTGCTGGCCTACAACCGAGGCCATGGGCGGTTTGAACTACGCCTCGACAGCCTGAAAGACGGCGAGCACACGCTCCGCGCCGTCGATGCCTCGAACCGAGGCCCCCGCTGGCGCTTCGCGCTCGACCGCACGCCGCCGCGCCTCCGCGTCGATACGGTTTCGGCTACCGGCGCACGCGGGCCGTTTACCGTGCGCGGCACCGTCTCTGGAGCCGACAGCTTGACGGCCACTGCGCCGGACGGCACCCGCCTCGCCGTGGAGCAGGCCGACAGCACGTTCGCCGTGGCGGTACCCGACGCCAACGCCCGGCGGATCTTGCTCACCGCGACCGATGCGGCGGGCAATACGGCCACGCGAGCCGTCGCGCTCGCGGCGGGGCCGATGCGGGGCGTGCATGTAACGGCGCTCGGCTGGACGGCCCGGAGCCTGCGCGAGCCAATCCTCCGGCTTGTGCGGGCGGGCGCGATCAACACGATCCAGCTTGACATCAAGGACGAGGCCGGCGAAATCGGCTACACGTCCACCGTGCCACTGGCCGGGCGCATCGGCGCTAACAAAAACCACTACGATGCCCGCGCCGTGCTCGACAGCCTCCACGCGATGGGTGTGCGCGTGGTGGGGCGGCTCGTCGTCTTCCGCGACCCCATCCTTGGGCGGTGGGCGTGGACGAACGACCGTCAGGACTGGCTCGTGCAGACGAGCAGCGGGCAGCCCTTCGGCGGCTCGTACGGCTCCTACGCCTTCACCAACCCGTACGCCGACAGCGTGGCGGCCTACAACCGCGCCCTCGCCGAAGAAGCCGCACGGTTGGGCTTTGACGACGTGCTGCTCGACTACATCCGCCGACCGGAAGGAGCGCTCTCGGCGATGCGGTTTGCCGGGATGCCCGAAGGCGACAGCGTAGAGGCGGGCATCGCCCGGTTTGTGTGCCAGAGCGCCGAGGCCGTCCACGCGCTCGGCGCGGGCTACGGCGTGTCGGTGTTCGGCATCGCCGCGAGCCGCCCGTGGGCGGTGGGGCAGAACATCCCGGCGCTGGCCCGGTGCGTCGACATCGTCGCCCCGATGGTTTACCCGTCGCACTGGGGGCCAGGCGAATACGGCGTTGCCAACCCCAACGCGATGCCCTACGAGATCACCTACCGCTCTTTGCTCGACTTCCGGGACAAGGTGGCAGGCACGGACGCCGAGGTGGTGCCGTGGCTGCAAGACTTTTCGCTGGGCGTGCGCTACGACGCGACAAAGGTGAAGGCGCAAATCCAAGCCGCCGCCGACGCCGGGATGCCGTCGTTCTTGCTCTGGAACGCCGGGGCACGCTACACCGCCGCCGCGCTGGACTGAGCGCTCTCGGTTTCCTACCCCAGCCCGATCTGGCGGAGAAAGTGCGGCCCGACCGACGGGTCGAGCAGGATCGTGAGGACGATGCCGCCGAGCGCCCCGCCGAGGTGCGCCTCGTGGGCAATGCCGCCGCCGCCCTGCCCCGCCTCGTTCTGCTTCATCGCGTAGATCGATCCGCCCACATACACGATGGCGAAGAGCCACGCGGGCATGGGGATGGCGAAGAAGATGTAGAACTTGGCAAACGGCGCATACAACACCAGCGAAAAAAGCAGCCCCGATATCGCCCCGGAGGCCCCGACGGCTGCGTACGCAGGGTCGCCGCGACGCCGCCACACCGTGAACAGACTCGACGCCAGTTCCGAGCCGAAGTAGAGCACCAGAAACCGCCCCGTCCCCAGCACGCCCTCCAACGCCGGCCCGACGAAATAGAGCGTCAGCATGTTGAAGAACAGGTGGCCGAGGCTGCCGTGGACAAAACTGCCGGTGAACAGCCGCTGCCACTCGCCGCGCCGCACGATGGCGTACGGACGCAGCGCCCACGAATCGACGAGGGCGGGGTTGACAAACAGGGCGTAGAGGCTGACGACGGTGTTGACCACCAGCAGCGCGAACGTGGCCGGGGCGTGGGTGAGGGCTTCCAAAAGCAACAAAGGGTGTAGCCTCGGCGAACCCGCGTTCGCCGCTACGGCTCCCCAAAGCGGGCGAGGGATGATTTTGACGCTCTCGGGAACCCATTATCGTTTTTTTACGATCACCATCTCAGTCCAAATCTCCATGTCTCACTCAACCGCCTTGCTCGACGTCGCCGCTGTGGCGCGTGCGCTCGCCAACCCGGCCCGTCTGGCCATCCTCGACGTGCTCGCCGAGCGCCAAGCGTGCGTGTGCGGCGAGATCGTGGACGCGCTGCCGCTGGCGCAGGCGACGGTGTCGCAGCACCTCAAAGTGCTCCGCGAAGCGGGCCTCATCACCGGCGAGATCAGCGGCCCGCGCACCTGCTACGGCCTCGACCGACAGGGCCTCGTGGCCGCCGCCGACGCCTTCGCCGCGCTTTTCGAACGTATTACCCCGCCCGAGGGCGCGTCCTGTGCGTGCCCGCCCGGCGCGTGCGCTTGCCCGCCCGGATCCGCCTGCTGCTCCTAAAACCCTCTCTACTCGACCTATGGCTTCCTGCTGCTCGCCCTCGCCCGCCGTCGTTTCGCTCGACCTGCTCGATCTTCCGGAAACGCCCGAAACGCCCACCGCCGCCACGCTCCTCGCCGCGCTCGCGCAGGCCGCGGCAAGGCCCGTCCGGATCGTCTCCGACGCCACCGGCGAGGCCGTACGCGACGGCTACCACGTCAGCGAGGTGCTCGCCACGACGGTGCGGGCCGTGGACTGCGGAGGTCGCGTCGACTCGTGGGACGAGGTCGTCGTCCAGATTCTCGACGAGGTCGACGCCGACGCCCGCACGATGACGGGCGCGAAGTTCGCCGGGATCGCGCACAAGGTGCATCGGACGCTCGGGTTCTCGCTCGACGCGCCGGTGCTGGTGGAATGGGGCCGCCCCGGCGAGGCCGCACGCCGCTTCGACCTCGTGGCCCTCGCCCAATCCGACGACGCGCTCACGCTTCACCTTGGCATCCACGCCGCGCAGTGCAAGCCCCGCACCGAAGGCCTCTCCATCTGCTGACCCGATGACCCTCCGACCTGCCACCAACGCCGACCGCGACGCGATTGCGGCTCTTCTGGCGCATCATCGCCTGCCGCTCGACGGGTTTCGGGTGGACGATGCCACCGTGGCCGTCGCCAACGACGGTACTCTCCTCGGCCTTGCCGCGCTTGAACGGTACGACGGCGCGGCACTGCTCCGCTCCGTGGCCGTGGCCGACGCCGGGCAGGGTGTGGGCGCGACGCTCGTCCGCCACTTGCTCGGCCAAGCCGACGCCGAAGGCCGTCGCGTCGTGCTGCTCACCACCACCGCCGACGGCTACTTTCCCCGCTTCGGCTTCTCCGTGGTGAGCCGCGACGAGGTGCCTGCGTCGGTGCAGGCTTCCGAAGAGTTCCGGGGCGCATGCCCGGCCTCGGCGGTGGCCATGATGCGGTAACAACCGGAGAATACCTTGAGGCATCTTCCTGCTCCTCCACGACGACGATGCGCATACTCGTACTCTGCACCGGCAACAGTTGCCGCAGCCAGATGGCCGAGGCGTGGCTGCGGCACTACCTGCCCGATGCCAGCATTCGCAGCGCCGGAATCGAAGCCCACGGCGTAAATCCTCGGGCGGCGGCCGCGATGGCCGACGTGGGCCTGCCTCTCGACGGACATACGTCGGACACGCTGGGCGAACTACCAGACGGTGCGTGGGACGTGGTGGTGACGGTATGCGACCATGCCCGCGACGTCTGCCCTGTCCTCCCCGGCACGCACCGCACCGTCCATGCGCCCTTTCCCGATCCGGCCCAGGCAACGGGCACGGAGGCGGAGATCATGGCCCAGTTCCGCGAGGTGCGCGACCGCATCGGGCGGTGGGCCGAGGCGTTTGCTTCGGCGGTCTGAGCGCAACGCAAGCACGGGACGGTCTGGAACGAAAGCGGCTCCGCGTACTACGTTGGGCCTGACGTTTCCCTCCTTTCCTCGCCGTGTCCGACTCGACGTACTACCAGCCCGACCAACTCGCCCGCTTCGGCTCCGTCTCCGACGCCTCTCCCGCTCTGGGCAAGGCGTTTTTCGGCTACTACGGACAGGTCTTCGCCGACGGCGCGCTCACGGCCCGCGAGAAGAGCCTGATCGCGCTCGCCGTGGCGCACACCGTCCAATGCGCGTACTGCATCGACGCGTACACAACCGACTGCTTGGAGAAGGGCGCGGACATGGAGCAGATGACCGAGGCGCTGCATGTGGCCGTGGCCATCCGGGGCGGGGCCAGCCTCGTGCACGGGATGCAGATGGTGGACAAAGCCACCCAGATTGGGATGTAAGGCATCGGTTGACGGAAACCCTCGCCAGCCCTCTGTTCCTCCTTCACCCGGTTTCGTACGCCACGCATTCCAAGACGAGGCCGTGCGCCGGGGCGGCCGGGCCGGCCACGCGGCGGTCGCGGGCGGCGATTAAACGCGGAAGGTCGTCGGGGTCGAGGCGTCCCTGTCCGACCAGCAGCAGTGTCCCGACGATGGCGCGCACCATCCCGTGGAGAAACCGGTCGCCCTCAACACGAAACGCCCAGTCGCCCGGCCGCGCCTCCGGCTCCCACGCGGCAGCGAAGAGCGTGCAGACGCGGTTCTCGGTTTCGGACTGCGTGCGGCAGAACGTGTTGAAGTCGTGCGTGCCCAGCAGATGCCGGGCGGCGGCGTTCATCCGCTCGAAATCCGGCGCAGGACGCAACACGACGCGGGTGGCACGGTCGAGCGCCCGCGGGTCGGTGGACGCATGGTAGCGGTAGATACGGCGGCGGGCGTCGTAGCGGGCATGAAACGCCGGATCGGCCTCGGCAACCTCCAGCACGGCCACGTCGCGGCCGGTGAGCGCATTCAAGCTGTGGCGAAGGCGGACGAGGTCAAGGCCGTCGGGCACATCGGCGTGCGCCACTTGGCCGCGGGCGTGCACGCCCGCGTCGGTGCGTCCGGAGCCGACCACCGTCACCGCCTGCCCGGCAAGCGTCCGGAGCGCCGCCTCGAGGTCGCCCTGCACCGTCCGCTGACCCGGCTGCACCTGCCACCCGGCGAAGGCCGTCCCGTCGTACTCAATCCGAAGCCAAAGGCGCATAGGGTTAGATGTCAGAAACCAGCCCCCGGCAACCCGGCAATCTTCCCGACGTTCGCCCAAACGTGCAGCCCAAGCCCGATCTTCCCCCGCAAACCCCGCTTTTCTCTGTTCCTGTGCGCATCTACCTAACCGGCTTTATGGGCAGCGGCAAAAGCACGGTGGGGCCTATTCTCGCCAACGTGCTCGGCGCCTCCTTCCTCGACCTCGACGTCGAAATCGCGGCCATGGCGGGGCGGCGGATTGCCCAGTTGTTCGACGAAGAAGGCGAGGCGGCCTTCCGCGCCCGCGAGCGCCAAGCGCTCGAAGCCACCGCCAGCCGCTCCGATGTGGTCGTCGCCACCGGAGGCGGAGCGCTTGTGCAGCCGGGAGCGATGGCGTGGGCCAAACGCCACGGCACGGTCGTGTACCTGCGCGTGCCCGCCGCCGCGCTCGCCGCCCGCCTCGCCCACGCCCGCGTGGTGCGCCCGCTGATGCTCGACCCCGACGGCCAGCGCCTCGACGCCGACGCCATCGAGGCCAAGGTGCAAACCATGCTGGACGTTCGCGGGCCGATCTACGAGACGGCGCACGTCGTGGTCGAACCCGATGCCCGAGGCGTCGGCTACACCGTAGACGCTGTTGCCCGCGCCCTACGTCTTCTCGGCGACGTCGCCTGAACCGATGGCCGATCTGCTGCCCGGCCTCGTCGGCCCGATGCACCACGGCCCCGTGGCCGCCGCCGTCCGTGCGATGATGCGCCGAGACCTTCGGCGCGCGTACCGCCGCGTGGCGTGGCACGGCCCGCTACCCGACGTGCCCGACGACCGGCCCGTCGTGCTGCTGGCCAACCACCGCTCGTTCCACGACGGCTACCTCGGCTGGCTCGTCTGCGAGCAAATCCTAAGGCGACGCATTCTCGTGTGGATGCGCGAATGGGACGATTTCCCGCTGTTCGCTCCGATGGGCGCTCTGCCCTTCCCCGACCACGACGCCACCGCGCGAGGCCGCACCGTCCGCTTCACCGCCCGACGCTTTGCCGTGCCCGGCTACGCGCTGCTCTACTTCCCCGAGGCCGAACTGCTGCCGCTCGACACGCCCGTCCAGCCCTTCGACGACGCGATGCTGCACCGGCTCGATCGCCTTCTCCCGGCGAAGACGTGGCTGCCGCTGGCCGTCCACGCCACATTTGAGGGCGACGCCCGGCCCGTCGTCAAAATCGCCGCCGGGCCGCCGCAAGACGCCGTCACCGGCCACGAGCGCGCGGCGATGCAAGCCGTGTGGGACGGGTTGAAGGCCGATTCGTCGCCCACCCAAATCCTGCTCGGCGGCGAGCGCAACCCCAACGAGACGTGGAATCTGCGGCGGACGGCCCGCTTCTTCAAGCGCTACGTCCGGTAGGCCGGTCAATCCACCAGATCGGCGGCGTCTTGGAACGTCACCGACACGAGCGTCGTCACGCCCGGCTCCTGCATTGTCACGCCGTAGAGGCGGTCGGCCAGTTCCATCGTCCGCTTGTTGTGCGTGACCAGCAGGAACTGCGTCCGCTCCGAAAACCGCCGGATCAGCCGCATGTACCGATCCACGTTGGCCTCGTCGAGCGGCGCGTCCACTTCGTCCAAGATGCAGAACGGCGACGGTTTAACGAGGTAGATGGCGAACAGCAGCGCGATGGCCGTGAGCGTCTTTTCCCCGCCGGACAGCTGGGTGAGCACGCTCGGCCGTTTCCCCGACGGGCGCGCAGTGATGGCAATCGGCGATTCGAGCGGCTCGTTCGGGCGCACGAGCGCGACGTCGGCAGCAGCGCCTTCGCCGAAGAGTTCGACGAACAGCGTCTGGAAGCTCGCCCGGATCTCGTCGAACGTCTCGGCAAACCGGGCGGCGGCGGTCTGGTTGATCTCGCGGATGGTGGCGAGGAGCGTGGCCTCGGCGGTTTCGAGGTCGGCCTGCTGCTCCTCCAACACGTCGAGGCGGGCACGTTCGGATGCGTACTCATCGAGCGCCAACGCATTGACCGCGCCCAGCGACGCGATTTTACGCCGCACCTCGTCGAGCATCGTGCGGGCGTCGGCGGGGTCGAAGCCCTCGGGCACGGCCACCGCACCGGGTTCGAGCGGCAGGTGGTGCGCTTCGGCGTAGGCGCTGCGCAGGCCGTCGAGGCGGGCGGCCAGATCGGCTTCGCGGCGGGCGGCATCGGTGCGGGAATCGGCGCGGGCGTCGCGGACGCGGCGGGTCTCGCGGAGGGCAAGGTCGTGGGCCGATACGGCGCTGGCCGCTTCGTTGAGCGCGGTGTCGGCATCGTCGGCGGCGCGGTCGTGGCGAACACGCCCGGCGAGCAGCGCGTCGCGGGACGAAGCGGCCTCGGCGTGGGCGGCGTCGGCAGCCTCGGCGTCGGCGGCAAGGCGGGCACGGCGGGCGCGGCGCTCGTCGGCCTGCCGGTCGAGGTCGGCCAGCGTGCGGGCGGTGCGGTCGCGCTCGGCCTCGTGCTGGGCGAGACGCAGGGCGGCGGCGGTTTCGTCGACGCGCAGGTCGTTGAAGACGGCGAACGCGCCCTCTCCGTCGGACTCGGCGACCCGAACGGCGGCGGCAGCCTGTTCGACGGCCGCGGCGGCGTCCACGCGACGGCTGTCGGCGGCCTGCACGGCCGCGGCGGCCTCGGGCACGTCGGCGCGAAGGGCTGCAAGGTCGGCTTCGAGCGCGGCGCGACGGGCCTGTCGGGCCTCGGCGGCGCGGGCTGCCGACTCGGCTTCGGCGGCGGCACGGGCGGCGGCGGCTTCGGCGCGGCGCAGCGCGGCCTCGGCGACCACGCGGTCGGCACGGAACGGCGCGAGGTCGAGCGCGGCGAGGGCGCGGCGGGACTCGGCTTCGCGGGCGGCGGCGGCCTGCACGTCGGCAGCGAGGGCCTCGGCGGCGGCGCGAAGTTCGGCGAGGCGCTCGTGCTGGACGAGCCGCGACGGCGGCGGCGGCGCGTCGTCGGTGGCGCCGCCGAACACGGTGGCCCCTTCCGCCCATTCGCCGCGCCGCGTCACAAACCGCTGGCCGGGAAAGCGCACGGCCAACCCTTGCGCCGCCGCAAGGTCGGGAGCGACGAACGAACGTCCCAGCAGCGCCGTCCGCAGCGCCGTGTAACGCGGGGACGCGACCTCAACCCGGTCGGCCAGCGACGCGGAGCCGTCGGGCGTCGTCACGGCTTCGGCTTCGGGCAGCGCGTCGAGCACCACGAGCGCCGCCCGCCCGCTTTCGGTCTCCGCCAGACGGTCGAAGGCGCGGCGAGCGTCGGCAGCGGTCGCCACGACCGGCCACGACCGGGCCGCGCCGAGTGCCGCCACGAGCGCCGCCGCGTCGGCGGGATCGCGCGCCACGAGCGCATCGATCACCGTCACGAAATCGCCCAGCAACCCGGCCTCGGCAAGGGTTCGAGTGGATGCGTCAGCGCCTTCGTACGAGCGGACGAGACGGTCGAGCACCGTCGCTTCGGCCTCGGCGGCGCGGCGGGCGGCATCGGCCTCGCGACGCTCGGCATCGGCTGCGCGGACGGACTCGGCGAGGCGTTCGCGGTCGGCTTCGGCGCGGGCGAGCGCGTCGGTGGCGGCGTCCAGCGCGGCACGGGCGGATTCGGCGGACGGCTCCGTCGGCGTCGGCGGCACGGCGGTCGGGACGTCTTCGGGCATCTCCAACCGGCGGCGCTCGGCCTCCATCAGATCGAGACGAGCTGCGAGGCGATCGGCAGCCCGGCGGGCGTCGGCGAGCGCTGTCTGGGCGGAAGCTTCGTCGCGGCGACGGGCGTCCAACGCGGCACGCGCCCCGGCAAGGCGCTGCTGGGCGCTGTCGCGGGCAGACGTCGCGACGGCGAGGCGTTCGCGTAGCGCGGCCACCACGGGCGCGGCGGCGGCGGCGTCCTCGGCGATGCGTTCGTGCGCCCGCTCGACGGCGGCGCGGCGGGCAACGAGTTCGCGCACGTCCTCCACCAGCCGCGCTTCTTCGCGCTCCATCGCGTCGCGGCGCTCGGCGGCGAGGCGGGCGTCGGCGTCGGCGCGGGTGAGCGCGTCGAGGTGCTGCTGGCGCGCGGCGTGGGCTGCGTTGCGGGCCGTCTCGGCTTGGGTTCGGGCGAGGGCGAGGCGCTCGGCGTCGGCGTCGAGGCGAGCAAGGGCCACACCATCGGCTTGCAGGGCACGGTCGAGGTCGGCGAGCGCCTGCGCCACCCGGTCGTGATCGTCCGAAAGCCTTCGGTGTTCGGCGTGGGCGATGGTCTGGTCGAGCCGGACGCGCTCGTCGTCCAAGGCCTTCCAGCGCTCGGCCCGTTCGGCCTGTCGTTTGAGCTTCCCGACGCGGTCGGCCAACTCGGCGGTGAGGTCGCGGAGGCGGGCCAGATCGCCCTGCATCCCGTCGAGACGGGCCAGTGCCTGCTTGCGGCGCAGTTTGTAGCGCGTCACGCCCGCGGCCTCCTCAAACAGCCGGCGGCGGTCGTCGTCGGACTCCGAGAGGATCTCCTCCACCATCGACAGTTCGATCACCGAATACGCGCCCGATCCCATTCCCGTGTCCAAAAACAGGTCTTGGATGTCGCGCAGGCGGCACGACGTGCCGTTGAGCAGGTACTCGGATTCGCCCGAGCGGTAGAGCCGCCGCCCGAGCGTCACTTCGGTGTATTCGGTGGGGAGGACGCCTCGCGTGTTTTCGAGGGTGAGGCTGACTTCGGCGAGGCCGAGCGGTTTGCGGGTGGACGTGCCGTTGAACAGCACATGCTCCATCTTCTCCGACCGCAGCGCCCGCGCCCGCTGCTCGCCCACCACCCACCGGACGGCGTCGACGAGGTTCGATTTCCCCGACCCGTTCGGCCCGACGATGCACGTCACCCCGGCGTCGAACGAGAGCGACGTTTTCTGGGCGAAGCTTTTGAAGCCGTGTAGATCGAGGCGGCGGAGGTACACGAGGCGGCGGCAAACGGGCCTGCAAGGTACGGCAGCGCGGACGCCGTCACCCGCCGGGCGTCCACGGTTTGAGGTATACCGGTTCCCACGCGGCCACGTCGGCGGTGCGTCCGTCGGCGAGGGCACGGGCCGCGAGGCGAGCCACGGCGGCGGCCGTCGGCTCGTCGGGCGCTCCCACGAGCGCGGGAAGCGGATCGTCTAACCGAAGCCGTCCGCTTCCGATCATCGCCGCATCGTTCAACGACGCCCACCACGACGGCGCGTCGATCACGGCCAGTGCCGAGGCCGGCGCGGTTTCGTGCAGCGCATCGGACGGTGCACCCGGAACGGCGTACGCTGCGGCGTACACCTCGCCGCGCCGCGACGGCAGCAGCGCCGCCAGCGTCTGCCCCGCAGCCGCGAACGGACGGGCCGCCTCGGCGAGCGCGTCGAGCGTAGGGACGGGCACGAGCGCGGCGTTCCACGCCAGCGCCAGCGCCTTGGCCGTGCTCGCGCCGATGCGCAGGCCCGTGTACGACCCCGGCCCCGCCGCCAGTCCAATCGCGTCCACGTCCGCGCCCGTCGCACCGGCCAGCGTCAGCACCTGCTCGATCATCGGGACGAGCTGCGCCGCGTGCTCTTGGCCTCGGTACAGCGCCGTCTCCGCCACCACGCGCCCGTCCGGCCCGCCGTCCCACAAGGCAACGGCGCACACGTCGGTAGCGGTGGTCAGGGCGAGCAGCATTTCCGAAAGCAAGCGAACGCGTTGGTATACCGCAACGGCGGCTTGGTCGTTGCCAGGTCGAGCGATTTTCCAGAAGCGGGGGGAACGTGCCACCCAGGCGATTGGACGCCCCGTGCGTTCTTCGAACCGAGGCGGGGCCTTCTGCTACGGCTCGCTTGATGATCCGGAGGCGACAGCCCGGCTTGCTCTTCGTGCAAGAACGAGCCGCGGTCCCTACGCAGACTATCTCGACACCCTGGGCGCAGGTTTACGCACGCCTCAGCCTTCGATCAACCCGGCGGTGCGGAGCAGGCGCTCCACCCGGTCGAGCCGCTCGGTGCGGCTCCACACTTCAGCATCCGAGCTTGCCCGCCAAGACGCCTTCACGATGTACATTGACATCTTGTCCATCTCACGATAAGCATGCGGTACGGGTTTGTAGCATCTATACATGACCTCAACAAAGATCTAAAAGAGCGGCATAGAAGATCGTATGTGCTTGAGGAGGCAGCGTATACGTCATCCGACTATAGACGCCTGCGGGCTGCGCTTGCAGACTTACGGCGCTCGCGGGGATGCGAACAGGCTATTCGGGAGCTGAAGAGCTACTACCGAGATACTTTGGCAGCAACGCTCGTCATGGCCGGTATTTACGGCTACGACCCTTCGGACGGCACCTTCTGGAAGGAAGTAGATGATCTGATAGGGCCGTGTAATCATACTGACTTGGGCAGGTTCTTCGAAAAGTATGTTCGTCTCGGCCGACATGCCTCGTTTCCACGTACCTCTTTGGGAGGCATGCGCTATGTGTCGCTCATCCTGATGCATGGAGGCCTGCCCGTCAAGGCCTTGCCGCGGTTTGTTGAGCAGGTAGTTCCCACCCTCATGCAGCACCAGTGGGCATCCCCATCGCAACTGGGTCTTTTGGCTGCCGAAGCGGCAGAACGTCATCGTCTTCCGCTGGTCGTGCAGCGCTATTTCCGGTATGGGGGGCGCATCGCTGGAGAGTTTGCGGCACGGGCAGCAGAGCTGGCACGACGTTTCCTGAGCGAATCTGATAACTCGGCTCTGGCAATCTCTGCACAAGAGATTGGTCTGCCCAAACGGGTTGCTCAGCAGATTGCACACCTGCCAGTACAAACCCGCCAGCCTAACAGCACGCGTGTGTCGGCTTGGAAACCAGCACGGCTTCGCTTCGACGCACCTCGAGGTGCTGTACTGATTGACTTGCCGTCCCAAACGGTAGACTGCGATGAGCCCGGTCGCTGGAACGTCGATATCGGTGGCGGTGAACTGCAATTCGTTAATGCTCCGGCGTGGCGAAACGCCAGCGGCTGGGCGACATCTTCTATGTCGATCTCACTCGATACGCCTGCCCGAGTATGGTCTGCGCAGTGGAAACACAGAAGCGACTCAAGCATCTGGAACTTCCCAGGCTTCACCGAAACGACTCCTTTTCTCGCGTTTGATGGCAAAACCGGCAGGTGGCTTGACCATCGCGACGGCTTACCTCGGGATCCTGTGTGGCTGCTCCTTCGAACCTATCTGACTATACCGAATGCTGAAATTACAGAGGAGATATCGTTGAGTGGGGCTTGGAATGAGTATTCCGCCCGATTGGTCGCACTTGGCAACCTCCCGGACGATCAGTACAACTTCAGCGTCGAAAACACAACCATCGAAGTCCAACCGTTCGGCGATATAAAACCCCATCTGTCGATCGACGCGCTTCTTGACGGCGTTATGCATCGAGAGGCTCGCGTATATGCTGCATGGCCGCGTCTGCTGATTCCACAAGCCCGCTCGGGGGATACGCTGGAGGTGTGGCAGTTTGGACTCATTGAGAATGGAGCGTATAGGCCCATTGAAATCCCAGAGTCTGCGGCTTCTAGGTACGAAAAGGGCTGGGCTATCGATACAACGGCTTTAGGCCTTCCATCCTGCGTCCCTCTCGCACTACGGCTACGTGGACCTCTGGGAAGATCTAAGGAGGTTCGCTTTAGTGTCTGGCCCATGCTCAGCATTCAAGGGGCAGGTCAAGTCCTCTGGCCCAATGAAGACGGCGTGTTGGCCGAAGCAACGCTGCACGTGTTTCCACCCCAAGGGTGGACTGCCCCGCGCATGTGTTCGGTAGAACGCCATGAGCGCAAGACTCTACTATGCCTTAAGTCAGTACGCGAAGGTAAGGAGGAGGTCTTAGAAGTACATATTTACCGCCCACTCTGGCAAGTATTCGACGCTTCGCTGGCATCTCCCCGCGAGGCCCAAGCGCAATGCCAGCCGCTTATACTCCAGCAAGCGCTACTGGCTCAAATGGTGCTGCCTCGCGTCGCGGTCTGGTCCGGAAACCAGCATATCGAACAACTTGAAATCAGACTTGCTGGCGAGAAAACCATCAAAGGTCTTCGCTTGGGAGAAAAACGTGCATTATTTGACTTGAACGTCTTAGCGCACCCTATGGACGAGCACCCTTATGGACAACTCTGGGTGGTGGCCGGGGGGATACCCCAATGCATAGGGCGGTGGCGGCCAGACCTTGGATGGCTCAACCCTGTAGGCCAAGTAACCTCATCACGCAATATACGCATGTCTTGGAAGCAAGGAGTCTTCGTTTCAGGTGCACACATGCGTCTGTGGAGCATTTGGGAGCCATCTCGACCCCCTATATGCTGTGCTCTGCATTCAGCAGGCCAATCCAGTGCCATAGGTGAACTTCCGGACTCGCTTCCCCCAGGCATATACCTTTCCGAACCGTTTGTACCTGACCCGTGGGACGAAACCACGCCCCCTCGCCCTCGCTATGGCTCTGAGCAGACCTTTGAGGTGTCTGTAGGCACGTATATAGAACGCGAACAGTACCTTCGTGGCCTTGAAGGATTGGAAGGAGCGCTCGCCCGGTATGCTGCCTTTCGCCACGACACATCGCGCGGAGCTGCGGCATGGCACGAGGTAGCCCGTGCTGCTACTCCAGCGGATATGGCTCAAGTCTTAGCCGCACTCACGGACGGCGATGAGGATACTCGTTGGAAGCGTTTGGCCGAGATGGTGAAGCGGCATCGATTGGATCGGCTGGAGCATAATCTAAGTGGGCATTACGGAGAACTCGTACAAGCTCTCGCGCATGAATCACTGGGTAACTTAGGGCGCGCCTATGCCGTAGCACTGGGCCTTCTGGATCAGCCCACTCCTTCCCTGAGACAGACATCCTCCGGTCAGTTCTGGAGTGCACTAACGTTTGCCTGCTTGCCGTCGGATACTCTTGACAATCACTTGCTGGATGTTGCACGGTGGCTTGGTCTACCAGAAGGCAAACAGGCCGGAGACAATACCGATGATTTAGATGCTGAGCCTTCAGTTACAGTGCCGGCACGCACATGGATAATGTCGGTTCGTCCTCCCTTAGGCCAAGCGATAGACGAACAGGAACTTGCGCTTCCTATGGATTTGCTTGATGCTATGGCCCCGCACGTCCTTGGCAACGCTCCAATTGGGCTACTTTCCAATAACGCACAACAAGATGCGGTTATCAAGTGGCTCCGCCGTCGCTCAATAACATCAAAGCCAGTATGCTGTACCGATGCCTTTGCCCCCAGAGAGGTAGCGTGGCTGCGCACCGAATTACACCGCTGCGCGGCAAGGGCGCACGGCCTCGTTTCCAGTGTAGAGCAGCGCATCCACCCGAAAGCTGAACATGGGGAGGCATCCGCGGAAGCAAACCTTCCTTTTGTTAGCGCTGCTACAGCCTTGTTGCTTCGTCTTGCAGCCTACGAACGCACCACTACCGGACGAGAAGCGCTCAATGATGTGTACCGCATTCGCAGTGGCGCTTTGGCGGTGCTGTGCATAGCTCCCGAACTGCTTTCTCATGACCTTGTGTGGATGGATCTCTCTTTGTATTGCTCCGCCACATCATCCCCACTTTCTTGATCCACATGACCCTGCTTGACCCGTTTTTGACGACCCAGCACCTTCAAGAAACATACATTCGCTATCTTCGCACACTCTATCCGGCACGGCGTTCCGACGTGCAAACTCAGCTCTCCGCTCTGCTTGATAGCCCTGATCTACTTCTCAAAGGGCCGTATCTGGAAGCTCCACCGCCCTATGCCACCGGAGCATCGCTGAAGGCACTAGCACTTGAGGGCGTAATTCCCACCGCCCTACCCGAAGCGCTTGCTCATTTGCTTCCTCCCACTCGGCCCCTCTACGCCCACCAAGAGCGCGCACTACGTCATCTGCGCCGAGGCAGGAACCTTGTAGTAGCCACAGGCACAGGCTCAGGCAAAACCGAGTCATTTCTGCTTCCCATTCTGTCGCATCTGCTCGACGAAGCGGCACAGGGTACTCTCATGCAACCCGGAGTTCGTGCGCTTCTGCTCTACCCGATGAACGCGCTGGCGAACGATCAGATCAAGCGCCTTCGTGTGATGCTGCGGGATCTCCCAGACATAACCTTTGGTCGATACACCGGCGAGACCGACGAAACGAGGGCGGATGCCGAGCAGCGTTTTGCCCAGCAGTTTCCCGGCGAAGTGCTCCTTCCAAACGAACAAATCTCACGGGCAGAGATGCGTGGCGCGCCGCCGCACCTTCTGCTTACAAACTACGCGATGCTGGAGTACCTGCTTCTGCGCCCGCGTGACACTTCTCTCTTCGATGGCCCGACGGCCCAGCACTGGCGCTTTATCGTCCTCGACGAGGCGCACACCTACGATGGCGCTTCGGGAATTGAGGTGGGTATGCTTTTGCGCCGCCTCAAAGACCGGCTGAAGATATCCAAGCCGTTGCAGTGTATTGCTACGAGCGCCACCTTGGGTAATGGGACAGAGGATGCGGAGGAGATTATGGAATTTGCACATTCCTTGTTTGATGCCCCGTTCGCGTTTAATCCCGCCGAGCCTTCCGAACAAGACCTTGTTGTTGCCACCCGCCGAACGCTACATCGTACCGACGCACCGTGGGGGCCAGCACCGAGCGCATTCTACCGCGAGCTTGCTCGAACTGTGCGCATGGAGAAGGTGCAGGATAATGACGAGTCCCATCTTGACGAATGGGGCATCGCTGTGTCTCCACTCCAACCCGAGACGCCACACGTGGTGAGGTACGTCATAGAAGCCGCGAAGCCATTTGTGCCAGAAGATATCCTGTCCGCAGCGGAAACTGCACCGAGTGTGGGGGCTGCCTTGTACCACCTGCTCGTCCGTGAAAAACGCTTAGGAGACCTGCAAAGTCGCTTAGCCGATGCCTCGTTTGCCAACTTGCCAACACTCGCTGAGGAGATCTGCGCGGACTTGAAAACGCCTGACCGTCTACCCACGCTTGCAGAGATCATCCAGCTTGCTGCTCAGGCACACGAACAACCCGGCGATGCTTCGTTGCTGCCGGCCCGCTACCATGTGCTCGTCCGTGCACTTGACGGAGCCTTCGTATGCTTTAACCAACACAACCACCCTAACGGCGAGATTTGGTTGGATGTGCGACGCCACGTGACCTGCCCCTTATGCCAGAGTACAGCCCATGAACTGGCCGTCTGCGCTCGTTGCGGGGCAGATTATCTGGTCGGTATGGTGCACCAGCGTGATGGTCAAACCCGCTTTGCTCCGCTGGAAACCCAGCTCCGCGACGACAGCGTCGCCACATATTTGTTGGTGGACGAAGACTACGCTACGTCGGACGAGGATGACGATGTCCTTGGCACCATTCCCGACAAAACCACCGAGGCCTTTTTCTGCTTTGCGTGTAGCAGTCTACACCCGACGGCAGGAGACTGCAGAACCTGCTCACGCCCGCTTATGCGCGTGCTGCGCGTGGAAGCACCGGAAGGATCGTGGGGGCCACGCCAGTGTCTTTCCTGCGGGGCGCGTCCCAACCGCTCTCCCGTCTTCCGGCTGCGAACCGGGACTGACGCACCTGTAGGTGTGCTAGCATCAGCACTCTACCAAGCCCTTCCCGCTTCACAACCAGAGCGCCCCGGCGCAGGTCGGAAGCTGCTGATCTTTGCAGACAGCCGCCAGGATGCCGCTTTCTTTGCACCTTATCTCGAACGAACACACGGCGACAACCTTCATCGTCGCATGGTATGGGAGGAATTGCAGCGGCACACGAACGATGCCCAATTGCTGCGCCTCCCCGACCTCGTTGAAGGTGTGCTACAGCAAGCCCTTGCTCAACACGCTTTTGATCTTCGCCCTGACGAGCCCGGTACCCTCACACCGATGCAGCAACGCAAGGAGGCCACTACGTGGGTTATGCGTGATGCTGTGGCTACCGACAGGCGGCAGAGTTTGGAAGGATCGGGGCTTGTGAAGCTGATGCCTGTCCGGCCGAAGACGTGGTGTGCGCCTGCGCCGATGAAGCAACCGCCCTGGAATTTTAGCGACGACGAGGCATGGACGCTCATTTCACTACTGCTCGACACCATCCGTCAGCAAGGAGCCATGGCTTTGCCCTTCGAAGCCTCCTACTCTCATCACGCCTTTGCGCCACGTACAACCAATATCTGGATCCATCCTACGGCTCCGTCCCAGGGAAGCGGAGCACACCGGGTGCTTGCCTGGTCTCCCAGCACGACCAGCAACAGGCGTCTTGACTATCTGGTCCGCCTTATAGAGCGACGGGCGCCGCATCTCTCAACCGAAGAGCGCAATTCTGAAGCCAAGACTTTCCTAAGCAAACTTTTCCGCTTTTTAACAGCACCTGACCGAGATTGTCTCTGGGAACGATCTGGAGCTCCTGTGGAGGGCGCACGTCGGCTAAACCCTGCAGCATGGACGATGCAATTATCCGATGAGCTTTGGGTGTGTGACAGGTGCACAGAAACGGCCCATGCCTCTCTCAACGGCTGTTGCCCCCGCTACCGTTGCACAGGTACGCTGCGCACAGTCAATACAGCCGGTCGGGTACAAGGCGCGCATTACCGCCACATGTACCAGACGATGCCACTTGCGCAAATGCGTGTAGCCGAACACACGGCACAATGGGAAGCTAAGCAGGCCACGCTCGTGCAGCAAGCCTTCGTGAACGGGGATGTGAATGTGCTTTCGTGCTCTACCACATTTGAGATGGGCGTGGACGTGGGTGAACTTCAAGCCGTTCTGCTGCGCAATGTCCCCCCGTCAACAGCTAACTACCTGCAACGGGCAGGCCGTGCCGGACGACGCGTCGACAGTGCCGCACTTGCCCTCACTTTCGCACAGCGCCGCAGTCACGACCTTCTGCACTTCGCAGATCCAGAGCGCCTCCTTGCCGGTCGCGTCCCCGTCCCGCGCGTCCAGATGCGCAACGAGAAAATTGCCCGTCGCCATGCCCAAGCCGTGCTGATTGCCGCATTTTTTCGCGCGGAATCGGATGCTGGACGCAGGTTTAGGTCGGTGGGCGACTTCTTCGAGGCTCCTGTAGATCAGACAAGCGCTGCCGAACGACTGCGAAACTTTGCCGCAGAAAAGCCTGCCCCCGTGCACCAAGCACTGCTTCGGATTGTACCGAAGCGCCTCCACCATGAGGTAGAGTTGGAGAATTGGGGGTGGCTACGCCGCTCCGATGGGCTTGGGTTTCTTGATCTTCTTGACCGCGTGTGCAAAGAGGTTGCCGATGATCTCGATACGTTTCAAAAGATGGAAGAAGAAGCCCGCGAAGAAAGACGATATGAGAGTGCCAAATCATACAAAGAGACATCGATGACTGTGCGGAAACGCGACATCATCGGTTTTCTGGCTTCCCGAAACCTACTCCCCAAATACGGATTTCCCACCGATGTTGTACCACTCAAAACCGACCATCTTTCAGTACACGGGAAACAGATCGAGTTAGATCGAGATCTCAAAATCGCTTTGGGCGAATACGCCCCTGGCTCACACGTTGTAGCGGGCAAACGTCTTTGGAAAAGCGTGGGCCTTATTCGGCAAGCCGGAAAAGAATGGGTAGTGGTCTATTACGACACATGCCAAAATTGCCGCTACTTTTTGCGCTCCTCCTCTGCCGGTGCAGGCGCTTGCCCCAAGTGCGGATCGACGTACGACGTTTTGCAAAAACACTTTGTGATACCAGAGTTCGGCTTCGTGGCCGAGGCTGCCTCGGAGGAACCGGGCGAGTCCCGGCCACCGCGTGCCTACGGAGCACGTGTGTTCTTCTCGGAATACGACACGCGCGCGCAGCAGGATATCCTTCAAGAAGTCGATGGCCTGCCGCCCAGTTCATCGGTATCGATACGGGTGTCGCGATTTGGGCGTCTTGCGGTTATTAATCACGGCCCGTCCGGGCGTGGATATATGCTATGCAAGACCTGCGGCTATGGACGTCCTGCCGTCTCTTCTCCTTCACCTCACAAGAACCCCCGATCCGGACGACAATGCACCGGGCGGTTAGAGAAAGAGGAGCTTGGGTACGAGTTTATGACAGATGTGGCAGAAATGATGCTCGGCAGCACACGGCCTGAGTGGGCTGCCCTGACCACGGAAGAAGGCTTCTGGTATTCTCTACTTTACGCTTTACTGGCCGGATCCTCCGACGTGCTGGACTTGAAGCCGGAAGATCTTGATGGAACCCGCCGTGAAGTTGGACAGGGCGAGACCTCGCTTGTGCTCTTCGACGATGTGCCGGGGGGGGCAGGTCATGTTCAGCGTCTGCGAGGAAGCATAGGTGACGTGTTGAAGCAGTCTCTTCGCCGTGTTTCCACGTCCTGCTGTGGTGAAGGAACCAGCTGTTACGAGTGCCTGCGAACCTACCGAAATCAGTACTGCCATGACCTACTCAATCGCCACCTCGCAAAACAAGCACTTGAATGCCTGCTCCGCGACGAAGAGCACAGGGAAGGTAAAGCGTAACCTCCTTCAGCCTTCGATCAACCCGGCGGTGCGGAGCAGGCGCTCCACCCGGTCGAGCCGCTCGGTGCGGCTCCACGCCTCGGCGTCGGTGCGCGGGCGGATGCGCAGGACAAACGGATAGACGAAGCCCGTGCTGTCGTCGGAAGCGCCCACGCGCAGCGCCCCCACGAGCCACGCCACCGCCGCCACGCTGTCGGGGCCGCTGGTGCCGGTTTTGCCGTAGATCACCCAATCCTTGCCCGCGCGCAGGCGCATCAGGCGGATCAGCGCGTCGTGCTGGGCAGGCGTGGCGGGCAGCTGGCGGGCAAACAGGCGCGACACGAAACCGACCTGTTCAAGCGGTGAGATTTGGAGGCTGCCGTCGAGCCAGTATGTATCCACCTTGGGGCCGATGGTACGGTTTCCGTACGCGAGGCTGTCGAGCCACGCCTGCGCGGTGTCGCGTCCGATTTGCCGGGCAAGGTCTTGGTACGCCCAGACGACGGAGCGCCGGAAGGCCGTGGCGAGAGTTTGGTTTTCGGCCCAGTCGCCGGGCCACCAGTCCTGCTTGGGATCGCGGGCGGCGTCGTAGACGAACGTCGTCGTGGTGTCGCGGCCGAGCGTGAGCGCCAGCAGGGTGTGCGGAATCTTGTAGGTTGAGGCTGGAAGCGTACGGGCGTGAACGTCGCCCAAGGCCAGCGTATCGCGGCGGGACGTATCGACCACGGCGAACGCACCGGGGATGCCATCGAGGATTTCGCGCAGGGCCGTCGTGTCGGCGCTGAGACGCGGGGCGACGGCGAGCGTGTCGGGCAGAGCTTCCACGCCTTCCGTATCCGGTGCCCGGCACGCAGCAAAAGCTGGGAGCAACAGGACGGCAAGAACGGCAAGGCGCATCGGTTCGCAGGGGGTGTTCGGGAAGATAGTCCGCCCCGTTTCCAAACGGCCATTCCGCACGGCAAACGCACAGTTGGCTCACACAGCGTTCGCAAACGGCTCGGCAAAAACGCCCGATGCCTCCGCGCCGAAGGTCGGGCGCGGAGGCATCGTGGAGGTGGCTGGGGAGGGAATTGAACCCCCGACACTGCGATTTTCAGTCGCATGCTCTACCAACTGAGCTACCCAGCCAAGCAGAGGCCCAATATACGCATCCTCCTACCGCCGCGCGTGCGAACGGACGGCGAAGACGATGCCCATCCTTCTCGGTGTGTGAAACGGCCAATCGTCCCCATCGTCTACGCGCAGCCGAACGCGACCGACGAGCATGCCGGGACGCACGCGCGGGCTTCGGAGCGGCGTCCCGGCAGGTCGGTGTACCCGAGGCGAGAGGCGCGAGCGTCACAGAGGGCTTCGAGGACACCCACGAAATGCCCAGCGTGGTAGACGAGGTCGAAGGGCATCGGTTTGACCGCGGTGTGCGGCGTGCCGCGCAGCACCAAGGCTCCACCGAGGCTCCGGCGTGCACCCCATAGCGCTCGCCCAAGTGTTCTCGGTGGCCGAATTCGAGTTGGGCGTAGGCGGTCGCCTTGCCGCTCCATAACCACGCAAGGTGGGCGGGCGAGGCCGTCCGAAGCACCGGCCGCGCCCCCAGCAATGCCGCGCACCAGTACGGCTGTTCCTCTCCGACGCAAGGGGCACGAACGACGGCAATGGGGTAGATACCGGCGTTGGTCAAGCACCCACAGTATCTAACGGGCGTATCTTGCTCTTGGCCCGATCCCATCCTGTACTCGTATGCGCCGGCTCGTCTTCGTTCTGCTCGCCCTCGCGTGCGCCCTTCCGCTGCGCGCCCAAACAGCCGCCCCCGACGCCACCAACCCCGACACGCTCGTCCTTCGAGCCTACCAAGCTCTCCTGGACTCGACGGCGTTTGCGTTTCGCTACTCCGCTTACTTCCAAGACAGCAATGGGCAGAGCGAAAAGGCCATATCGGGGCAAGGGTTGGCGATGGCCCCGCCGCCGGAAGGCCTCTTTCACCTGCGCATCACCCCCGACGAGGCCCCCGAGGATGTGATTGCGCTCGACCCCCGGGGCTTGCAATGGCGCTTCACGCGAGCAAACCGGATCTATATCGACAGCACGGCCCAAGGCCTCTTGAACACGGAGTATGTGTTTTTTGTCATGCACCCGTTCTCTGGCCTCTGGCTCTACCAGCTGCATCAGCAGAACCCCGGCGCGGTCTATGCGGGCTTGGATGCGGTGGGCACCCGCCCCTGCCACCGGGTCAACCTCACCGTGGACGTACCGGGACAGCAAAATTCGTTTTCGATCTGCTACGACGCCGAACTCGCGCTTCCGACCGAACTCGGCGTCCTCAATTCCCAAGGGGCTGGCGGGAAGCTGCAACTTACCGACGTGGCGCGAACCGCCCTTCCCGACACGAGCGCCTTTTCGCTGCCCTTGCCTGAAGGCTGGACGTACGCCAACCTCGACGGCTCCGACCGGCCGCCGCCGCTAAACCTCGGCACCGCCGCTCCCGACTTTTCGCTCGTGGACGGCGATGGGCAGCCCGTGCGCCTTGCCGACCTGCGCGGGAAAGTCGTGCTGCTCGACTTCTGGGGAACGTGGTGCGGCCCGTGTGTGGCCGACCTGCCGAAGATGCAAGCGCTGCAAGACGCCCATCCCGATCTCGTGGTGCTCGGCCTCGCCAGCTACGAAGACGATGCCACCGACCCGGCGACGTTCGCCCGCGAGCACGGCGCAACCTACCGCATCGCCAACGCCGACACGACCGTCCTCAACGCCTACAACGTCCGGGCCGTCCCGATGTACTACGTCATCGGGCGCGACGGCACGATCCTGTTCGGGGCCATTCACGACGACGAGGAGGACGCGGGCGGGCGGCTGGAGACCTTCCTGCGCAGCTACTTCGCCCGCTGACGCGGTTTCGCGTCGGCTTCGCACCCGGCGGCGACCGAACGCGGCGCGGAAGCGTTCGCAGCAGGACGCCCTGCCCTGCCGATGCTCTCGCTCGAAACGCCCGCGCTGCTCTTCGGCGCGATCTCGCTGCTGCTGCTGGCCTACACGAACCGGTTCCTCGCCATCGCCGCGCTGATTCGGAGCCTGCACGACCGCTACACGGGCAGCCACGACGCCGTCGTGCTCGCCCAGATCGCCCAGCTTCGGCGGCGGCTCCGCCTCATCCAGTCGATGCAGACGTTCGGGGCGGCAGCGTTTCTGCTGTGCCTCGTCACGATGGGCGTGGTCTACCTCGGCGGGCCGGGTGCGGGCGTGCTGTTCGTGGCGAGCCTCGTGCTGCTGATGGCAAGCCTGGGATTGTCGCTGATGGAAATCCGGCTGTCGGTGGGCGCGCTGAACCTGCAACTGTCGGATTTGGAAGACGGCGACCTCCGCTATCCCCGCGTTTCTCCCGACGCCCCGCGCCCGCTACCGTGACGATTGCCCCGGTCGACGTCGTAGAGACGTCCCAATGGGACGTCTCTACGGGCCGTGGCCGCGCCGAAACGGTTTGACGGGACGATGCGGGCCGTCCGGCCATTCCGTCACCGCGTGCCGCCGGATGCGGTCGGCGTTTTGACGAACCGTTCCAGCCAGGTGTCCATCTCCCACAGCATGTGCAGCAGGCTCTCGCGGGCGGCGTAGCCGTGGCTCTCGGAGGGCAGCATCACGAGGCGCGCCGTGCCGCCGAGGCCCTTCACCGCGTTGTAGAGGCGCTCGGACTGAATCGGGAACGTGCCGGGGTTGTTGTCCGCCATCCCGTGGATCATCAGCAGCGGCTCGTTGATCTTCTCCGCGTTCATAAACGGCGACATCCGGTTGTAGACGTCGGGCGCTTGCCAGTACGTGCGCTCCTCGTTTTGGAAGCCAAACGGCGTGAGCGTGCGGTTGTACGCGCCGCTGCGGGCGATGCCCGCGCGGAACAGGCCCGAGTGCGCCAGCAGGTTGGCCGTCATGAACGCGCCGTAGCTGTGGCCGCCCACGCCCACGCGCGTTGAATCCACGACGCCGCGCCGCACGCCCTCGTCGATGGCCGCGCGCATCGACCCGACGAGTTGCTCTACGAAGGTGTCGTTGGGCTGAACGTCGCCTTCGCCCACAATCGGCACGGCGGCGTTGTCGAGCACGGCGTAGCCGCGCAGCACGAACGGCACGGCCCCTTGAAAGCTGATGCGGTTGAAGCGGTACGGGCTGCCCGTCACCTGCCCGGCAGCATCGGCGGTTTTGAACTCGGCGGGATAGGCCCAGACGAACGTCGGCAGCGGGCCGTCGCGGCGGGCGTCGTACCCGGCGGGCAGGTAGAGCGTGGCCGAGAGCGGCACGCCGTCGGCGCGGCGGTAGGTGATGAGTTCTTTTTGGATGTTCGCAAACTCCGGATACGGGTGGGCGAAGCGCGTCACCTGCCGGGGCGCGACGCGGCGCACCGTCTCGCGGAGCCAGAAGTTGGGCGGCTCGGTGGGCGTTTCGCGCTGGGTGAGGATCTTGCCCTGCGCGTCGAGCACGGCCACGGGCGCTTCGTAGGCCTCGCCGGACGAGCGGAACAGCTCCACCGTCTCGCCGCTGTTCACGTCCCAACGCCGCACGAACGGGCGGTCGCCCTCCGGCGACGCGCCGCCGCCGATCGTGAAGAGCGCTCCTTGCGCGTCGCGCAGCAGCACGCGCGTGCCCTGCGCCGTGGCGACGGTGGCCGGGCGGCCGGGGTCGGTGTAGCGGTCTTCCGACGAGCGGTCGAGCACCTTGACGAGCGCGCCGGGCTGGTCGGGGGCGAAGCGGTAGGTGCGCAGCTGGCGGGTGGCCTGCCAGAACTCGGAGACGAGCGCGAAGCTGCCGTCGCCCCATTGGATGCCGCCGTAGCGGAAGGGCAGCGTGGCGAGCACCGTGGGCGCGGACGTGAACGGCGCGGCGAGGGCGAACACGCGGTCGCGCTCCGTCGCCTGCCGCCGCCCGTCGCCGCCGTCGAGCGCTTCCACCCACACCAGCGTGGCGGGCGCGTCGGCGCGCCACTGGGCGGAGCGGACGCCCTCGGTGGTGGAGCCGAACGACACGGGCACGTTCTCCATCAGCGGCAGGTCGGCCACGCGCTTGACGAGGCGGCCCGTACGGGCGTCGAGCACGTCGAGCGTGCGCGGAAAGCGTCCGGCGGGGACGAGGTACGAGAACGGGCGCTTCATCGTCTCAACCAGCACAAACCGACCGTCTGGCGACGGTGTGGTGCGGCTGACGAGGCCCGGCGCGCCGAGGTTCGTTACGGCTCCGGCGAGGGTCACGCGGGCGGCCTGCGCGGTGGCGTAGTGCTCGAACGTCTGCTCGTCCGACGGCGAAGCAAGCAGGTCTTGGTAGGTGCGGCTCGGCGCGGCGCGACCGGCGGTTTCTTGGGTGACCGGGCCGGACGGCGTGGTCGTCTCCGGCGGCAGCGCGGGGCGGCGCGACGTGACGAGCGTAGCGACGAACCCGTCCGATGACGGCAGCCAGTCGAACGCACCTGCGAGCGTCTCGTTGATCGCGAACGTGCCCACGCGACGCGCCTGCGCAGAGGCGACCGGCATCGTCCACAACTCGATGCGGTTGGCAGCGTCGTGGGTGAAGGCGACGTGCCGCCCGTCCGGGGAAAACTGGACATTGCGGACGCGAGGGTTGACGGGGAGGCCCGTCACGGCGCGGGACGAGCCGTCGCCGTCGAGCCGTCCGAGGCGCAGCGCGGTGGCGGCGCGGGTGCGGCTGGGGCCGTTGGTGCGCGGGTCGAGACGCATCCCGGCGAGGCGCAGTTCCGGGCGCGAGATCTCCTCGATGGTTGGCAGGTCGGACTGTTCGACGAACAAAAGCGTCTGGCCGTCGGGCGAGACGACCACGCCGGGCGTGGCGGGCGCATCGACGAGGCGGACGAGTTCGGGCGCGGGCGTGCGGTAGCCGCCGGCCGGGGCTTGGGCGTACGACGGCGCGGCAAGGGCCACGACGAGAGCAAGGGCGAGGAGCGGACGGCGCATCGGAGCGGGCGGGGATGGGTGCGAAGAAAATAACGCATTGCCCGACTCCGTGCGACGCTCCTCCCGTCATCTCCAGCGCCGTGTTCACCACCGCCTCGGCCTGACGAATGCGCCCGGTCGTATCCCGCTCGATCTTCGACGGACATCGCGTGTCCGCCGTTTCTCTCGTCACCGTGCGTCCGGCGCGGCGGGAGGCGTGGGCGCGGTGTCGTCGCCCGGCGGCGTGTCGTCCGCCATCGTGGCCGGGTCGGCGGCCATCTCCGCCAGTTCCGCCCCTTCGGCCTTCGTCGCGGCCGCGCCGTCGGCAGAACCCGCCACGGTGCGGGCCGGGCGGCGGCGGAGGCGTCCGAGCAGGCCGCGCGGCACCACGCCGAGCAGCGCCAATCCGCCCGCGAACGCGACGAGCAGCAGCGCCTCGGCCCACGTCGCGCGGAGCGCCGGGAAGACCGTCCACGCGCCAAAAAGCACCGCCGCCAGCCCGCTCGTGCCCATCACCTTGGGCCAGTCCCACCGCACCGGATACGCCCGCTGCGCGTAGCCGTAGAGCACCGCCGTCATCACCGCGTAGCCGAGCACGTTCACCCAGCCCGCGCCCACGATGCCGTAGCGCGGCACGAGCACGAACGTGGCGGCCACGGCAGCGGCGGCCCCGGCGAACGTGGCGTGTGCGAAGTACTTCGTTTGCTTCTCGATGTAGAGGCCGGCGGAGAAGACGTAGTACCAGCCTTGAAGGAGGTACGCGAGCAGCGCCAGCGGCACGACGACGAGGCCGGGCAGGTACGCCTTGCCGATGAGCGTGCGGCCCATCACATGCACGGTGGCGATCTCCTCGGCAAAAAACGCGATGGCCAGCAGCGCCACGACGAGCGCGGCGTGGAAAAGCGTGAAGATGCGGGCGAAGAGCGGCTTGGCGTCGGGGTCGCGGGCGTGTTGGAGGAAGAACGGCTGCCACGCGTACCGAAACATCTGCGTCACCAGCATCATGAACACCCCCAGCTTCCACGACGCATTGAACAGCCCCACGGCGGCCGTGCTCTCGCCCGCGGGCAGCAGGTGTTCGAGTCCAAACAGGCTCGCCCGCTCGGTGAGCGCGTAGCCGAGGCCGCCGGGCACGAACGGCAACCCGAACGCCATCAGGTCGCGCCACAGCGCACGGTCGAACACGGGCCGGAAGTGGCGGGCGTAGAGCGGAAGCACCCAGACCAGCTTGACCGCGCTCGCGACCAGGTTGGCGGCAAACACCGACTCCACGCCCCACCGCAGCCCCACGACCCACCACAGGTTCAGCCCGATGTTGACGAAGATGCTCGCCATCTGCCCGGCGGCAAACCAGCGCGCCCGTCCCGCCAGCCGAAGCTCGGCGTACGGCACCACCGTCAGCGTATCGAGCACAAGAATCCCGACGGCGTAGAGCACCAGCCGCATCGGCACCGCGCCCGCGCCGCCGCCCTCCAACCCGGAGATCCACGCCAGCAAATCCGGCACCAGCAGAAACACGCCGCCCAGCAGCACCGACGTGCCCAGCAGCGAGAGCGTGGCGGTGGAAAACACCGCCGACACCCGCGCACGCCCTTCTTCCCCCGACGCGTACTTGAGGTACGACGACTCCTGCCCGTAGGTGAACAGGATGTTCAGGAACGTGAACGCCGCATAGACGAGGCCAACGAGGCCGTACTCGCCCGGCACAAACACCTGCGTGTAGAGCGGCACGAGCAGGAAGTTCAGCATCCGTCCGACGATGGACGAGAGGCCGTACACGGCGGTGTCGGATGCCAACTGTTTCAGCCGGGACATAGCGGGGGCGCGAGGGTCGTCGCGGCAAAGGGTACGACGGCCCGTTCGGATTCCTTCCGCGTGGGGAATGACGAAGAAAACGGCGTTCGCGCTCGCCCCGCGCTGGGCTGGCAAAACCGACCGCCGGTTCGACCGTTCGTGCGCCGATGCTCACCCCGCCGCCCCCGCCTTCCCCTGCCCCGTCCGACGCGCCGCGCGGCTCGGGCATCCGCCGCGCCGAGCGCGAAGCCGCCGAAACGCAGGCCGCGCTGTCGTGGCGGCAGCGGGTGGGCGCGCTCCGCAACGTGCCGCCGCTGCTGCGGCTCGTGTGGCAAACCAGCCCCGCGCTCACCACTGCCAACCTGCTGCTGCGGCTCGTGCGGGCGTTTCTGCCCGTGGCGATGCTGTACGTCGGGAAGCTCACGCTCGACGAAGTCGTGCGCATCGTCAACGAAGGCTTCGCCGCGCCGGGGTTTGCGGAAGCCGTCCGAACGGGCGAGTTGTCGCACCTGCTGCTGCTCGTCGCTGCCGAGTTCGGCCTCGCCTTTCTGTCCGAAGCGCTCGCCCGCGCCGTCTCGCTCACCGACGCGCTGCTCGGCGACCTCTTCACCAACGCCACGAGCGTCAAGTTGATGGCCCACGCCGCCACACTCGACCTCGAACACTTCGAAGACCCGGAACTCCAAGACAATCTGGAGCGCGCTCGACGCCAGACGACCGGACGGATGACGCTCGTCTCCACGCTCTTCGAGCAGGCGCAAGACGTGCTGACGGTGGCCAGCCTCGCCGCCGGCCTCGTCGTGCTCGCGCCGTGGCTGATCCTGCTGCTCGCCGTCGCGCTCATCCCCGCCTTCCTCGGCGAGGCGCACTTCAACGCCCAAGGCTACTCGCTCACGCGGGCGTGGACGCCCGAGCGCCGCCAACTCGACTACCTCCGGCAGGTCGGAGCCTCCGCCGAAACGGCCAAGGAAGTCAAGGTCTTCGGTCTCAATGCCTACCTCACCGAGCGGTACCGCGTGCTTGCCGACGCCTTCTACGCCGCCAACCGCGGCCTCGCCATCCGCCGCGCCGCATGGGGCGGGCTGCTCGGCGCGCTCGGCAGCCTCGGCTACTTCGCCGCCTACGGGTGGATCGCCGTTGAGACGGCCCGTGGGCGGTTTTCGATTGGCGACCTCACGTTCCTTGCCGGGTCGTTCGCCCGGCTGCGCGGCCTGCTCGAAGGCCTGCTGAGCCGCTTCTCAAGCGTCGCCAGCCAAGCGCTCTACCTCGACGACCTGTTCGACTTCTTCGAGATCCAGCCGAGCATCACGTCCCCCGATAACCCGCGCCCGTTCCCCGTGCCGATGCAAACGGGTTTCGTGTTCGAGAACGTCGGTTTCAAGTACCCCGGCCCCGGCGAGAAATGGGCCGTGCGCGGCCTGTCGTTCGAGCTGCACGCGGGCGAAGTGATCGCGCTCGTGGGCGAAAACGGCGCGGGCAAGACGACGCTCGTCAAGCTGCTCGCACGCCTCTACGACCCCGACGAGGGCCGGATTTTGCTGGACGGCCACGACCTGCGCGAGTACGACCTCGACGACCTGCGCAGCCACATCGGCGTCATCTTCCAAGACTTCGTCCGCTACCATTTCACCGCCCGCGACAACATCGCCGTGGGCCGAATCGAAGCGCGCGACGACCTGCCGCGCATCGAGCAGGCCGCCGAACTGGGCCTCGCCGACGCTGTGATCGAGAGCCTGCCGCTGGGCTACGATCAGGTGCTGGGCAAGCGGTTTCGCGAGGGCGTCGACCTCTCCGGCGGGCAGTGGCAGAAGATCGCCATCGCCCGCGCCTACATGCGCGACGCCGACGTGCTGATCCTCGACGAGCCGACGTCCGCCCTCGACGCCCGCGCCGAGTACGAGGTGTTCGTCCGGTTCAAGCGGCTCATCGAAGGCCGCACCGCCGTCTTGATCTCGCACCGCTTCTCGACCGTCCGCATGGCCGACCGCATCCTCGTGCTCGACCAAGGCCGGGTGATCGAATCCGGCTCGCACGAAGCGCTGATGGCGCAAAAGGGCCGCTACGCCGAACTGTTCGACCTGCAAGCCGCGGGCTACCGGTAACGATCGCGGGGCGCAGGTTTGCCGTCCCCGCGAGAGCCGAAGTCTACGCGTCGGCACGCGGCAGCCGCGCCGTGAAGGTGCTTCCCTGCCCCAAGCCGGGACTGCTCGCATGGATTTCCCCGCCGTGCGCCCGAGCGATGGCCTGCGCCACCGCAAGCCCCAGCCCGCTGCCCTCGGCGGTGTGGGAATGGCCCGACGGCGCTCGGAAGAAGCGTTCGAACACCCGGCCCCGGTCTTCTTCCGAAAGCCCGATCCCGGTGTCGGTCACGTCGAGGATGGCCTCGTGGGGCGTGCCCTCCACGCGCAGGCGCACCCGCCCACCGTCGGGGGTGTACTTGAGGGCGTTGTCGAGCAGGTTGGAGACCACCGTCCGCGCCAGCGCCTCGCCGATGGGGGCGGCGACGCGCTCCGACGCCTCAACCTCCAGCACGATGCGGCTGCGGGCGGCCCGCTCGGCGGCTTCTCCGGCGACGGCCCGGGCCAGCGCCGACAGGTCGGTGGCTTCTTCGGCAGGCAGCTGTTCGGCTCGCGCCAGCACCAAGAGATGGTTCACCACTTGCGACAGCCGTTTGCTGTCCTCGATGGTAGCTTCCAAGACGCGGCGGTAGTGTTCGGACGAGCGCTCGCGGCGCAGCGTCACCTCGGCTTCGGCGCGGAGCGTGGCAAGGGGCGTCAGCAGCTCGTGGGCCGCATTCGCGGCGAACCGCTTCTCCCGCTGCACCGCCTCGTCGAGGCGTTCGATCAGGCCGTTGAAGGCGTGGGCCAAGTCGGTCAGTTCGTCCTGCACCCCGTTGGCCACGGGGAGCCGCGCGCGCACGTCGGTGGCCCCGATTTGGTTGGCGGCGTCGGTCATCCGGGCGACCGGCAGGAGGGCGCGGCGGCTCAGCCAAAAGCCTCCGAGAAGCGCGAGCGCCATCCCCGCCAGCGCGCCCAGCGCCAGCGTGCTGCCCAGCCGGTCGAGTTCCTGGTGCATCGACCACTCGAACGCGGTGACGGCAAGCCAGCCACGAACCGAGCCGTCCTCTGCCGTAATCGGGCTTAGGAGCGTTCGCGCCGGCATCCCGTTCCACGGCTGGCTCAGGGTTCGCGTGCCGTTGCCGAGCGCGGGAAGGCTCAGCGGAGGCATCCCGTCGAAGTTGGGGCTTTGGTAGCGCACGCCGCCGCGCGTGTCGAGCAGGCGCACATAGGTGCCTTGGGTGCCGCCCGTTCGGATGGCCACCGCTTGGATGCGCTCGGGCGTTTGCATCACCGGCCCCCCGGACTCCACCCCCACAAACGGGCGCAGCGCGCGGGTTTCGTGGGCGAGGTGATGGTCGAAATCGCGGTGCAGGCCCTCGTGAAACCGCGCGTAGCTGAACGCGGCGAACCCGCCCAGCAGCAGCGCCAGCGTGAGGGCGTACCAAAGCGTCAGGCGAAGCGAGACGGACAGCCGGAAGCGCATGGGTCAGGCGGGCGTGGCGTGAAGGCGGTAGCCAACGCCCCGGACCGTCTCGATTTCGGGGGCGTCGATGCGCTGGGCGCGGGCGGCATTCAGGAGCCGGGATCGGACGCCCGAGACCGTCACTTCGAGGGTGTTGGGGCTTACGAGCGTATCGCCCCACACCAAGTCCACCATCCGCTCGCGGCGCACAATCTGGCCGGGGTGACGGGCGAGCAGCACGAGCAAGGCGAACTCTTTGGGACGAAGCCCCAGCGGCTCGGCGGCCAGCGTGGCCAGGTGCTGCGCCTCGTCCAGCACGAGATCGCCCGGCATCAGGTGCAGCCGAAGCGAGCGGGGCGCTGCACGGCGTAGCAGCGCCCGCAGCCGGGCCAGCATCTCGTCGAAGGCGAAGGGTTTGCCGAGGTAATCGTCGGCACCGGCGTCGAGTCCGGCCACCCGGTCTTCTACGCCCACGCGGGCGGTGAGCATCAAAACCGGCGTGGCGAATCCGTCGGCGCGCAAGCGGGCAATCACCTCCGGGCCTTCGCGCAGCGGCAGCCGCCAGTCGACGATCAGCGCGTCGTACACGCCCGACCGCGCCAGCGCCTCGCCCTCCACCCCGTCGTGCGCCACGTCCACGCGATAGCCTTCCTCCTCCAGCCCGGTCTGGAGCGAGCGGGAGAGGCGGGCTTCGTCTTCGAGGACCAAGATGCGCATGCGGCAAACGAGGTGCGGGAAGCGGACAAGTTCGGGCTTTCGGGTGGGTGCGGTACCTGAAAAAACTTTCAGGTTGGGATTCAGAATGGTTTAAGCGCCGGTCGTCCATCTTCGGTGCAGCAAAATGCAACCGCGCCGCTCTCTCGCCCTATGCTTCGTCGCCTCCTCGTTGTTTCGGTGCTTGTGCTGGCCCCCAGCGCGTGGGCGCAGCGTGCCGACACGCTGCGCGAGCAGACGGCGGTGGCGATGGCCCTGTCGACCAGCCCGCAGGCCCGGGCGGCCCTCGCCGCCGTGCAGGCGGCCCGGGCGCAGGAAGCGGCCCGTTCCAACCGCTGGGCCGAGGCTCCCGAACTGGAAGCCGACGTCGCCCTCCCCCCGTCGCTGCTGTGGGAAGGCAACGAGTACCGGGCCGAAATGGGCGTGGCGTTCACCCTCGAAGCACCGTCGGTGCGGCAGGCCCGTTTCGCCGCCGCCGCCGCCGAGCGGGCGTGGACGGAGGCGGAGCAGCGTGCGGCCCTTGCCGAACGGGGCTTCGATGTGCTGGCTCGCTACACCGACGCGTCTGCCGCCGACGCGCAGCTTCGCCTTGCCCGGCTGCTCGCCGCCGACGCCGACACGCTCGTGGATGCCGTGGCGCTTCGCTACAGCGCGGGCGACGTGAGCGAACTCGACCTCCGGCTCGCCCGCCTCGACGCGCTCTCGGCGCAGACGGAACGAGCGCGGGCGGAGGCGGAGGCGCTCAGCGCACGGCTGGAACTGGCCACGCTGCTCGGCCAACCGGTCGATTCGCTCGGGCCGCTCGCGCGCTTCGAGCAGTTGGCCATCTTGCCCTCCCCCGATACCCTATTGGAGGCCTACCCCGTGCAGGCGGCCCGTGCCGCCGCCGCCGCCGCCGAGGCGGATGCCGCATACTCGACGCGTCAACTCGTGCGCCCGGCGCTGCGCCTTCGCGGAGGCGTGGAGATCTCGCGGACGACCTACGAACGCGACGGGCTGGTGGCCGACGCGGCGCTGTGGAACGGCTTCGTTCGTCTGGGCGGATCGGGCGTGGAACTGACCGCAGGCGTCTCGATCCCCTTGGTACAGTACGGCCCGCAGAGCCGCGAAGCGCAGGCTGCCCGCGCCGAGGCGTCGTCGCGCCGGGCGCAGGCTGACGCGCTCGCCGCCACCACCCACGCCCAGCAAAACGCCGCGCGCACCCGGCTGCAAAACGCCAACGCCCTCCGCCTTCGCTACGCTGCGGCGCGGCCCGATGTGGACGAGAACCTCGGCTTGCTTCGTCTCGCTTATGCGGGAGGAGAGATGAGCCTGACGGATCTGCTCACCGCCCGCGCCCGCCTCTACGCCACCGTCCGAGACGCCCTCGCTGCCGACGTTGAAGCCCGCCGGGCTGCCTACGACGCCGCCCGCGTGGCGGGCGTCCTCCCCGCAGGCCTGCTTCCTTTCTGATGCCTTCCCTCGCCTTCTTCGCTCCTATGACGCTTTCCCGGACGATCCGTCTCCTTGGCGCGATGCTGGGGCTGCTGATGCTGCCGTGCGCAGCCCTTGCGCACGGCGACGAGCCGCACGGCGAGGCCGCTGCTGCCCCGGCCGCGCGGACCGGAGCTTCGGTGGCGTCGGCGCTCTCGCAAGCGTTCGAAGCCGTGCTCGTCGTTCCCGTGCGAGCCGCCGCCGACCCGCTCCACGCGACGCTCTACCTCGCCGACTTTGCCACGAACGCTCCGATCTCGGGGGCGACGCTCGCGCTGTCCGTACCGGGCCGCCGCGACACGCTCCGCGTGACCGCCTCCGGCGAGCCGGGCGTCTACACCGTCGAAGGCCCCGCTCTGCCCGTCGGGGCGCTCTCGTTTACGCTCCGCGTGGAGGCGGGCGGGCAGCGGGGGCTGATGCTCCTCTCCGTGCCTGCACCTGCACCCGCCGCCGAAGCGGAAGTCGCCGCCGAGACTGCAGAAAACCCGCTTTCGTGGGGCTGGCTCGTCGCCGTGGCGGCGCTGGGGCTTGTCGGAGCCGTATGGCTCGTCTTCCTCGCCCGCCAACGCCGTCGGAGCACCCTCCCTTCTGCCTCTCCTTCGCCATGAAACGTCTTCCCTTCTCTTTCGGAATCGGGGCGGTCTTGGCCGTGCTGGTCGGCCTGGGCGTGCTGGTAGCCACCCCCCGCGCCCGTGCGCACGGCGACGAGCCGCACGGTACCGAGGCCGCCCCTGCCGCCGCCTCGACGAGCACCGACGGCCTGATCTCGGTCCCGCAAGAGGCGCAGTTCGCCCTCGGCATCCGCACCGAACGCGCCGACTCGCAGGCCGTGGCCGAAATCCTCCGCGTGCCGGGCGTGCTGGCCCCCGGCTCGGGCGGCGAGGCCGTGGTGTCGTCGGCCCAGCCGGGCCGGTTCGTGGCCGCTCGTCTGCCCGGCGTGGGCGAGACGGTGCGTGCCGGACAGGTGGTGGGCACGGTGGAAGGCGCTGTGGCAGGCCCCGAAGTGGCGTCCATCCGGGCGGAGATCGCCCGCGCCGAATCCGAGGTGGCGCAGGCCCGCGCCGACGTGGTGCGCCTGCGGGCGCTGGCCCGCGTGGTGGCCCGCAAGGAAATCGAGGCCGCGGAGATTCGCCTGCGCGGGGCCGAAGCGCAGCGGGCGGCGCTGGGCGGCGCGCTCGGCGCAGGCAACCGCTATCCGGTCGTCGCGCCCGTGTCGGGGATGGTGGCGGAAGTGGGCGCCGCGCCAGGCAGCTTTGTCGAGGCCGGTACGCCGATCCTGCGGCTCGTCAGCCTCGGGCGGCTGCAGGTGCGCGCCCGCGTGCCCGAGGCCGACATCGGGCGGGTGCAGGGCGCGAGCGCCCCGGCCCGTGTGGTCGCCGACGCCTTCCCCGACGCCGCGTTCGAGGCCCGGTTTCAAGGCTTCGGTCCGGTCGTCGACCCCACCTCGCGCACGCTCGACGCGCTCTACGCGCTGGGCAACCCCGCCGGACGGCTCCGTTCGGGGCAGTCGGTGACGGTCGAGATTCCAGTCAGCGCCAACGTGCCCAGCGTCACCGTCCCGGAAGCCGCCGTCGTGCGCGGCGAGAACGGGCAGACGATCGTCTTCGTCCACCCCACCGCCGAGGGCTTCGAAGAGCGCTCCGTCACGCTGGGGCCGGCGGCTCCGGGCGGACGCGTCGCCGTCGTGTCGGGCCTTCGCGTGGGCGAGCGGGTCGTCGTGGCGGGCGCCACGGCGCTGCGCAACCTCTGATTGTTTCCTTCGAGTCCCTGCGCCTGTGTTCGACCGCATCATCCGCTTCTCGCTCGAAAACCGCCTGCTCGTGGTCGCAGCGGCGGCGGCCGTGCTCGTCTACGGCACGTTTGTGCTGATGCGCCTGCCCGTGGATGTGCTGCCCGACCTGAACCGCCCCACGGTGACGCTGATGGCCGAGGCCGACGGACTGGCCCCGCAGGAGGTGGAGACGCTCGTGTCGCTGCCGTTGGAACAGGCGATGAACGGCGCGCCCGGCGTCGAGCGGGTGCGGAGCGTGAGCGGCATCGGCCTGTCGGTCGTCTACGTCGAGTTCGGGTGGAAGACGGACGTGTACCGCGCCCGCCAGCTTGTCTCCGAGCGCCTCCAAACGGTGCCGATGCCGGAGGGCATCGTGCCCGCGATGGGGCCGGTCACGTCGGTGATGGGGCAGATTCAGATGGTGGGACTGACCTCGCGCGACACGTCGGAAGCCGCGATGCTGGAGCTCCGCGACCTCGCGGAGTGGACCGTCCGCCCGCGCCTGATGACGATCCCCGGCGTGTCGAACGTGATCGCCATCGGCGGCGGCCTCAAGCAGGTCGAAGTGCGCCCCCGCGCCGACCGGATGGCCGCCTATGGCCTGTCGCTTCGCGACCTCGAAGACGCGCTGCGCGGGGCCAACGAAAACCGCACCGGCGGCTTCTTGGACCGGCGGGGCGAGGAATACCTCGTCCGCATCGTCGGGCGCACCGCCGACCTGTCGGAGATCGGCCAGATCGTCGTGCGTGCCGCCGACGGCACTTCGGTGCGGGTTTCCGACGTGGCCGACGTCGCCTACGGCTCGGCCCCCAAGCGCGGCGACGCGGGCGCGAACGGACGCCCCGGCGTCATCGTCTCGGTCGAAAAGCAGCCCGGAGCCAACACGGTGGAGCTGACCCGGCAGATCGACGCCGCGCTCGACGATCTCGCCAAGACGCTGCCCGCAGGCGTGACGCTCCACCCCGACGTGTTCCGCCAAGCGCCGTTCATCGAGGCCGCCATCGGAAACGTCAAAGAGGCCCTGCGCGACGGGGCCATCCTCGTGGTGATCGTGCTGTTTCTGTTCCTGCTCAACGTCCGCACCACCGCGATCACGCTGACCGCCATTCCGCTCTCCATCGTCATCTCGGCGCTGGTGTTCAAGGCGTTCGACATCTCGGTCAACACGATGACGCTCGGCGGCCTGGCCGTCGCCATCGGCGAGCTGGTGGACGATGCGATCGTGGACGTGGAAAACGTCTTCCGCCGGCTCCGGGAAAACGCGCAGCGGGACAATCCGCGGCCCGCCCTCGACGTGGTGCGCGAGGCGTCGAACGAAGTCCGCTCGTCCATCGTCTTCGCCACCATCCTGATCATTCTCGTGTTCCTGCCGCTGTTCGCGCTCGGCGGCATCGAAGGGCAGATCTTTACGCCGCTGGGCATCGCCTACATCACGAGCATCCTGGCGTCGCTGCTCGTGGCGCTCACCGTCACGCCCGCGCTCTGCGCCTACCTCCTGCCTGGCTCGAAGGCGGTGACGGCCCGCGAGGGACAGGACGGATGGCTGGTGCGGCACCTCAAAACCTTCGACGCCAAGATGCTGCGCCGGACGCTTCCCCACCCCGAGGCGGTGATGGGCGGGGCGCTCGTGCTCGTGCTCGGAGCGCTGGCAATCGTGCCCTCGCTGGGCCGCGAGTTCCTGCCGCCGTTCAACGAAGGCTCGTTCACGGTGAGCGTCGTCCTCCCGCCCGGCACGTCGCTCACCGAGTCCAGCCGCATCGGGATGCTCGCCGAGCGCCGCTTGCTGGCGGTGGACGGGGTCGTCTCGACGGGGCGGCGCACCGGACGCGCCGAGCGCGACGAACACGCCGAGGGCGTCAACAGCAACGAGATCGAGGTCGAGATCGAAGAGGCCGACGGGCGCGGGCAGGACGCCATCCTCGCCGATATGCGCGTGGCGCTCGACAACCTCCCCGGCGCGGCCATCTCGATCGGACGCCCCATCGGGCACCGGCTCGACCACCTGCTCTCCGGCGTGCGCGCCCAAGTGGCCGTCAAGATCTTCGGCGACGACCTGCCCACGCTTCGCCGTCTGGCGGCGCAGGTGGCGGCGGAAATGGAGGCGGTGCCCGGCATGGTGGACGTGTCGCCCGAGCGGCTCGTGCGCGTGCCGCAGCTTCGGGTGGAAGTGGACCGCGAGGCGGCGGCCCGCTACGGCGTGTCGGTCGCCGCCGTCAACGAAGCGGCGGCAGCGGCCAGCGCGGGCGAGCGGGTGGCCGAGGTGGTGGAGGGCGTGCGGGCCTACGACCTCGTGGTGCGCGCCTCCGAAGCCGACCGTTCCAGCCCCGATGCGCTGGCCAACCTGTACGTCCCCACCGAGCGCGGCGGGCAGGTGCCGCTGTCGTCGGTGGCCCGCGTGGTCGAAGAGAGCGGGCCGAACCAGATTTCGCGCGAGAACGTGCGCCGCCGGATCGTGGTGAGTGCCAACGTGCAAGACGCCGACCTTGCCACCGTGGTGGAAGCGGCGCAGCGTCGCGTGGCCGAACATGTGGTTCTGCCCACCGGCTATTCCGTCGAGTTCGGCGGCCAGTACGCGAGCCAGCAGAGCGCCTCTCGGCTCATCGCGTGGCTGTCGCTGGCCTCGCTCCTCGGCATGGTGCTGGTGCTCTACGTCCACTTCCGCTCGATGCGGATCGTGCTGCAGGTGCTGCTCAACATCCCGCTGGCGCTGGTGGGGTCGGTCGCGGCGCTGTGGATCACCGGCGCGCCGCTGTCCATCGCCGCACTCGTGGGCTTTGTCACGCTCACCGGCATTTCCAGCCGCAACGGCATCATGATGATCGCGCACTATGTCCACCTGGTCCGCGAAGAAGGCGAGGGGTTTACGAAGGAGATGATCGTGCGCGGCTCGCAAGAGCGGCTCGTGCCGGTGCTGATGACCGCGCTCACCGCCGCGCTGTCGCTCGTGCCGCTTGTGCTGGCACCCGGACAGCCCGGCAAGGAAATCCTCTACCCGGTCGCGGTGGTCATCCTCGGCGGCCTGCTCTCGTCCACGCTGCTCGACATCGTTGTGACGCCCGCCGTCTTCTGGCGCTTCGGACGCCCGGCTCTCGACGCCTACCTGCGCACCCACCCCGATCCTTCCGCCGCGCCGAGCGCCCCTGCGAAGCCCCTTGCCTCCCTTCAACCGGCGGCTTGATGCCGCCCTACGCCCACCACCTTCTTCGATCGTCATGAAGCTTCTCCGCTTCCTTCTCGTGTATGTAGCGGGCGTCGTCGCTGCGGCCACCGTTTCGGCCTCGCTTGCCCATGCGCAGACCGCCCGCGCCTCGGCCCCTGAAGCCGAGGCGGTGGTGCGGCGCGTGTATGCCGCGGCGGAGAACCGCGACTTGGACGCGCTGGGGCGGCTCTACGCCCCCGACGTGCACATCATCGAGGGGACGGGCTTGGACGAAGGATGGGCGCGCTACCGCGACCATCACCTCGCCCCCGAACTGGAGGCGTTCCAGACCTTCCACTACCGCCCCATCGCGATGGTCTCCCGCAGACTCAGCCCCCGCGCCGCGCTCGTCCACGTGCGCTACGCGCTGCAGGCCCGCACCGCCTCCGACACCCTCGACCTCGTGGGGCGCGCCACCTTCGTGCTCGAACGAACCGGGCAGACGTGGCGCGTCGTCCACACCCAGAGCAGCGGACGGGCCCGCCGTCCTTCCGACCCTCCCTTCCCCTCGTAATCCTCCCTCTTTCCTCTCCCACCCCAAACCCTTCCTTCTGCTATGCGTCTGCTCTTTTCGGCTTCCGTCCTTGCGACCTCGCTTGCCCTCGCCGCGTGCCAACCCAAGACCGAGACGGCCCCCACTCCCGAAACGCCTGCCCCCGCAGCGGTCGACACGGCTGCCGCGCCGAGCGCCGCACCTGCCGCAGGCGACGACCACGCCCACGGCTCGCCCAACGGCGGAACGGTGAAAACGGCGGGCGGCGGCCACCTTGAACTGGTGACCGAGCACACGGGCTTCAAGATCTACGTCCTGGACGGAAGCGAGAAGATGCTTCCGGTGGAGAGCATCGCAGGTGCCGAGGCCATCGTCCAGCCCGACGGCGGCGGCGAACCCACGACCGTTCCGTTGACCGTGATGGGCGACCACCTGCACGGGGTGCTCCCGGAAGGCACGTTTGCCTACACGGCCATCGTCTCCGTGCCGGTAGCCGGCGAGACGCGCACCGCCCAGTTCACCGTCGGCCTCGACAGCCACGCGACGCACGCCCACTGACCGCTCCCGCCCGAGAGCCGTTAGATTGCGGGCGCAACGCTCGCCCTTGCCGCCAGCCCCCACGCCCTATCCTCGATCTCGGGGATAGGGCCAATCCGGTCATCGCCGCCCCAGCCCGATAGCATATAGAGACGGCAGCATCATCTCCCCCATCCCCAACCCGTATGGACCCGCACGCCGCGCACTCCGACCCGTCGCCACGCGACGAACAAACGCCCCACGCCGGACATGCGTCGCACGCCGACCCCAGCGAACCGGAAACGCAGGCGGGCCATGCGGAACACGACGCTCACGCCGGGCACGACGCCCACGCGGAGCACGACACCCACGCGTCGCACGCCGGGCACGACGCCCACGCGGAACACGACACCCACGCGGAGCACGACGCCCACGCCAGGCACGACAAGCACGCCGGACACGGCACCTCGCCGGGGAACGACGCCCACGCGGGACACGACAAGCACGCAGGGCACAGTCCGGAGATGTTCCGCCGGAAGTTCTGGGGCAGCCTCGCGCTCGGCGTGGGCGTGCTCGCCTTCGACCCGCACTTTTGGAGCTTGTTCGGGAAGCAAGCACCGTTCGGAAACGGCGCGCCGTGGGTCGCGCCGCTGCTCGGCACCGCGCTCTATGTGTACGGCGGCGCGCCCTTCCTCAAAGGCGCTGTCGACGAGCTTCGAATCCGGCGTCCGGGCATGATGACGCTCGTGGCGCTTGGCATCACCGTGGCGTACGTCTACAGCCTCGCCGTGGCGCTGGGCTGGGCCTCGGGGATGGCGCTGTGGTGGGAGTTGGCCACGCTCGTGGTGGTGATGGTGCTGGGCCACTGGATAGAGATGGCAAGCGTCCAACGGGCCTCGCACGCCCTCGACAACCTCGCCGCGCTCGTCCCGGCCACCGCCCACCGCCTCCAACCCGACGGCAGCACCGAAGAAGTCCCCCTTGCCAACGTGGGCGTGGGAGACCGGCTGCTCGTGCGACCGGGCGAGCAGGTGCCCGCCGACGGACGCGTCCAAGACGGCGCGTCGAGCGTGAACGAGGCGTTTCTCACCGGCGAGTCGCGGCCCGTATCCAAAGCCGTGGACGACGAGGTCGTGGCCGGTTCCATCAACGGCGAGGGAGCGCTCACCGTGGAGGTGCTTCGCACGGGCGAGGCCACCACGCTGTCGCAAATCCAGCGCCTCATTGCCGACGCGCAGGCGTCGCGCAGCCGCTACGAGGGCCTTGCCGACCGGGCCGCCGGGGTGCTGTTCTATGTGGCCGTCGGAGCCGGAGCGGCCACCTTCGTCGGCCACCTGCTGCTGGGGCTTCCGCTGGCGCTCGCCGTCGAGCGCACCATCACGGTACTCGTGATGGCCTGCCCCCATGCGCTCGGCCTCGCCATCCCTCTGGTGATCGCAAACGCCACCGCCCTCGCCGCTCGAAACGGCCTGCTGCTGCGCAACCGCGAGGCGTTCGAGCGCGCCCGCGACGTGCGGGTGGTCGGGTTCGACAAAACCGGCACGCTCACCGAAGGCCGCTTCGGAGTGACGGCCGTTGTGCCCGCCGAAGGAATCGACGCCGACGCGGCGCTGCGCCTCACCGCCGCCCTCGAAGCCCGCAGCGAACACCCGCTCGCCGCCGCCATCCTCGCCGCCGCCCGGCAGCACGGACTGGCCGTTCCTCCGGTCGAGGACTTCGACGTGACGGCAGGAAAGGGCGTGAGCGGACGGGTCGAAGGAAAACGCGTGTGGGTGGGACGACCCGGCTGGGAAACCGAGTTTGGCCTCGCCGCCGATGCGTCGCTCGGCGAGGCGCTGCACCACGCCGAAGCCCGAGGCGAAAGCGCCGTGATCCTCTTCGACGCGCAGCGCCCCCTTGCGCTCGTATCCTTGGCCGACCAAGTGCGCCCGTCCGCCCGCGAGGCCGTCGCCCAGCTCAAGGCGCTGGGCCTCGAAACGGTGATGATCACAGGCGATGCCGACGCCGTTGCCCAGACGGTGGCGCAGGAACTGGGCCTCACCAAGGCCATCGCGCGGGTGCTGCCCGCCGAAAAAGCCGCCCGCGTCCGCGAACTGCGCACGGCCTACGGCAAGGTCGCGTTCGTCGGGGACGGCATCAACGACGCGCCCGCGCTGCTGGAAGCCGACCTTGGCATCGCCATCGGGGCCGGCACGAACGTCGCCATCGAGTCCGCCGACGTCGTGCTGGTCGAAAACGATCCGGTGGACGTGGTGCGGGTGCTTCGCCTGTCCGACCTCACCTACCGGAAGATGCGGCAGAACCTGTTCTGGGCCACGTCCTACAACGTCGTGGCGCTCCCGCTCGCCGCCGGGCTGGCCGCGCCGTGGGGCATCACGCTCACGCCCGCTGCCGGAGCGGTGTTTATGAGCCTGTCCACGCTGATCGTGGCGGCCAACGCCCTCAGCCTGCGCCGCGCCCGCTTGTAGACCACGGCGACAACGACGACGGCAGCCGCGCCCAGACCGGAGGCGCGGCTTCGCCGCGCGTGCCCCGCTCGACCACGAGCGGCGGTGCGACCGAGAGCGTCCTCTACCGGCATCGTTCGAGCCTCGGCAAAATCCCCCAAACGGTGGATGGACCAGTGCTCGGCGGTACCCTATCGTACGGGCGCTTCCCCACGTCGCCCATGCGCCTCGCCTCGCTTGCACTCGCAGCCGCCCTCGCCGCGCCCGCGTCGGTCGCCCAGACCACCGGCCTCTACCTCTATGCGGGGATGGAGGCCCACAAGATCGACCCCAGGGGCCGCATCGCCGACTTCTCCGAGACCTACAACGCCACGATGGGCGCGGCGGCGATCAACCCGATGGGAGCGCTCGAAACGACCCGCGTGCGTCCGGTCGTGGGCCTCGGCTTCAAGCTCCGCGTGGACCGGCTGGGCTTCGACACCTACCTCGCCGGAGCGCTTGAGTCGCCGCAAACCGTGCAGTCCACGGTGACGGGCAACTTCCAGCATGTCGTGGAGATGGACGTGAACGACCAGATGTGGGGCGTCTCGCTGACCTACCAGCTCAACCCCCGGCTGTTCGTCGGGGCCACGGTGGACGGCGTCGCCCGCCGCGCCACCGTCCGCGCCAAAACCGTCTACGCCGACGGCAGCGAGAGCTTCGGCAGCGAACAGCGGATCAACGGCATCTACACCGCCGACGAGTCCTTCCTCGGCGTCGGCGGCACCGTCGGCGTCACGTTCGGGCGCTTCACCCCGACCGTCCGGCTGCTCTGGCCCATCGAAATCGACGACACGCCCATCCCGCTCACCGACTACAACACTTACCAAGGCAACGACTACTTCCCCTCCAACTACGCCCGCTTCATGAACGACCCCAACGGCCTCGACGACGGCGCAGCGATCCACGGACGCGATTTCGTCGGGCCTCGCCTGACCGTCGGCGTCGACGTGCGGCTGTTTTAGTCGACTGCTGGCGCAAGCCCGTCCCCAAGACCTCGATCCAGTCCCTTGGCCTTTTCCCCACCCGCTATGCGTCGTTTCCTGCTTCTCGCCCTTGTCGCCGCCGCGCCGTTTGTCGCCGGGTGCGATTCCCCCAACGACGAGGACGGCCCCTACGGCGTCTGGGCGTATGGCGGCTCCGACATCTTCTACTTCAACATTTCCAAGTCCGCCATCGTCACCTACGACTACCAGAACGATACGGTGGACAGGGGCCCGGACTGCTATACCTCACTCACGTTCGTCGTAACCAAGATCGATGGCGACCGCTTCACCGTCAGCCAAGGCGGCACCACAGCAACGTGGACGCTCAGCGCGTCCGGCGACAACCTGACCATTACGTTCCCGTCCGGTTCACCCAACACCTTCATCCGCTCGTCCAAGAAGGCAAGCGACTTCACGCCCGCGTGCTCCGCGTCGTGACGCCCCCTGCTTCGGACCTCGACCATTCGCCCTTCAACATGCGCCTACTTCCGCTTCTTCTGCTTCTACCGCTTGCGGGCTGCGACATGGTTCGCGAGAGCTACCTCGACAAGCGCGACGACCTGATGCGTCAACTCGACGGGACGTGGACGATCACCTCCACTCTGGACGTGATTTATCCCGACGGGACGGTCGTGCCGCAACCGGCGCAAACCCGCACGGGCACCGCCGAGATCGGCACGTCGATCCTCTGCCCCGGCCAGACGCAGATCGAGGCGGCGGGCGAGAACGACCGCATTATGAAGTTGACGGGCGTGGACAACCGCTGCTACGTAATCACCACCGACCACGAGCGCAAGCGCTTGGTGTTCGTGGGCGAGGGGAATCCCACCGACATCCCCTTCACCATCGACGAGGCGAGCAGTTCGAAGCAGGTGTGGAGTGGCTACACCGTGGCCGCTGGCGGAGCCTACACGAGCCACCACCGCTTCACCCTGACGAAATGACCGCTGCCCTGCGCCTTGCGCTTGTCGCCGCGCTCCTTCCGATGGCGGGCTGCGACCTCCTCGGGGCCAAGTGCCTCGACGGGCCGGTCGGCTGTGCGCTGCCCGGCTCGTGGACGCTCGTGGCCGTCAACGGCACGCCCGACACCGGATCGCTCCAGATCAACGACGGCCAGTTCGACCGGGGCGGCTACGCCCAGCTGCCGCTCTCCGACACCGAGCGCATTGCAGGGCCGTTTTCGGGGACGTACACGGACGACGACGAACTCGCCGACAAGTACCACATCACCCTCAACATCACCAACCCGTCCACCGGCGCCTTGTGGCGCGCCGACGTCTACGCCCAGCCCGAAATCTCCGGCTCTACGATGACGCTGCGCCTCAGCACCGTGCGTGTGCCCGAGGGCATCATCACCGTCAACTCCAAGTACCCCAAGTTCAAAGCGGGCACGGTGCTTACGTTCAAGAAATGACGACCGGGGTCGTAGAATGCCGTTATCTTGCGTCATCTTGACCTCTCGCTCCCATGCGCACCCCCGCCGACGTCCGCTCTGCCCTTGACGCGATCAAAGGCAAAAGCGATGGCTTCTCCTACGACGACCGCTCGGTCTTCCAGCACTTCAAGGTGCTCCTCGGCCACGGGCAGATTCGCGCCGCCGAACCCGACGGGCAGGGCGGCTGGCGGGTAAACACGTGGGTGAAAGAGGGCATCTTGATTGGCTTCCGGATGGGGCAGATGAAAGACCTGCACGCCGGGCCGTTTCCATTCTTCGACAAGGACACGTACCCGCTCAAGACCTTGGCGCTCGAAGACAAGGTGCGCATCGTTCCCGGCGGCACGTCCATTCGCGACGGTGCGTTCGTGGCTCCGGGCGTCGTGGTGATGCCGCCCGCCTACATCAACGTCGGCGCGTATGTGGACGAAGGGACGATGGTGGACAGCCACGCGCTCGTCGGCTCGTGCGCGCAGATCGGCAAGCGCGTGCACCTGAGCGCCGCCGCGCAGATCGGCGGCGTGCTCGAACCCGTGGGCGCGATGCCGGTGGTGATCGAAGACGACGCGATGATCGGCGGCGGCTGCGGCGTGTACGAGGGCACGCGGGTGGGCGCGGGCGCGGTACTCGCCCCCGGCGTGCAACTCACCGCTGCCACGCCGCTGTTTGATTTGGTAAACGGCACGATGCACCGCGCCGAAGGTGGCCAGCCGCTCGTCGTGCCGCCCGGTGCCGTGGTCGTACCCGGAAGCCGTGCTGTGCAGTCGGCGTTTGGAAAAGAGCACGGCCTCGCGCTCTACGCGCCGATGATCGTCAAGTACCGCGACGCCCGCACCGCCGCCGCCGTGAGCCTCGAAGACGTGCTGCGGTAAGCTGGCTTCACCCTGTCAGGGTGTCTATGAATACCCTGACAGGGTCCCCAAACGCTACCGCACCACGACCGTGCCGGAGGCTGCGCCGCCGTCGGCGGTGACGCGGTAGACGTACACACCGGGCGCAAGGCGAGGCAGGACGAGGCGTTCTTCCGCCGCGCCGAGCGTTCCGTCGAACAAATCCGCGACCGGACGGCCCAGCACGTCGTACACGACCGCCCGCGCCGCGCCCGTGCCGCGCACGAACAGCAGCATCTCGCCGGTGAAGGTGCTGCGGGCGACGCGCACCGCCGGGCCGTCGGCGGGTCGGGCGTCGGGGTCGTTGGCGACGAACGTCAGCGCGCGGGTCACGGCGGCATCGGCGTCGATCACCCCCCAACCGAGGCTGTTGTCGGGCGCGGTGGCTTGGCTGGCCGTTTCGCGCAGGATTTGGCGCACGTCCATCGGGCGGAGGTTGGGGTTGGCTTGGAGGAGCATCGCCACCACGCCGGAAACGATGGGCGTGGCATACGACGTGCCGCTGCCGCTGCTGTAGCCGGTCGCGCCCGAGGCGTAGCGGTTGGAAACGCCCTGCGCGGCCACGTCGGGCTTGGTGCGTCCGTCGGCGGTGGGGCCGAACGAGGAGAACGAAGCCTTGACCTTGGACGAACTCACCGCGCCGACCGCCAGCACCGAGTCGCCGTCGGCGGGCGTGCCGATGTAGTACCAGCAGCCGGTGGGCGACGAGCAGCCTTCGTTGCCGGCGGCGGCCACGACGAGCATCCCGCGCTCGGCGGCGGCGTCGGCGGCGCGGGTGGTCACGCCGGTGTCGCCGTTCAGGTTGGCGTAGGTGTAGGAGCGCTGCCCGGTGTCAAACGTGGTGTAGCCGAGCGATACGCTCACCGCGTCCACGCCCTGCGCCTCCATCCATTCGAGCGCCGTCACGAAATCCGTCTCCTCGCGGTTGGTCTCGCTGTCGTTGTACTCGGTGGTGGCGGCGTAGAGGTTCGCGCCGTAGCCGGGGCCGATCAGGTTGCCCGCCGCGTAGCCGATCATCTGCGAGGCGCACGCCTGCCCGTGGCGGTCGGTTTGGGCGGCGGGGGCGTAGTTGGTGTAGCCCTTGAGGCGTCCGGACGAGACGAGATCGGCGAAGGCCGTGTGGGCGAAGCCGCCGAACTCGGTGTCGATGATGCCGAGCGTGACGCCTGTGCCGTTGAAGCCGCGGTCGAGCGCAGCCACGGCGTTGACGGTGGCGAGTTGCGTGCACGACGCGCCGCAGTCGGCGAGGAACGGCGCGGCCTCGGGGGCGGGGTCGACGAACGTAGCGAACGGCCCGGCGGCCTCGGGCGCTTCGAACACGCGACGGGCGCGGGCCGTGGTCATCTGCGCGACGGGGCGGAGGCCACGCACGAACGGCAGCGTTTGCAGGCGTCGCGCGTCGTCGTCGGTGACGGTCACGACGGCGGCGTTCAGAAACCGGCTCGTCGTCTCAACGGCGAACCCGCGCTGCTCCAGCGCCGCGACGTAGCGCATCGACACGCCGTAGTCGAGGCTGTCGCCCGAGGTGGCCCGCAGCGCCCGTCGGGCCTCGGCTTCCGGCGAGACGGGCACGCGCTCGGCCCCGGCGCGGTCGCGGAAAAACACCCACGCCCGGTGGGCGTCGGCGGTTTGGGCGGCGACGGGCGCGGGGAGTAGCCACCCTGTCAGGAGCGCAACGGCAAGCAGACGGATCATAGCCAAGAAGGAGTTTCGGGCATCGTTTATGGTGTATAGAATCAAGGCTTGCAAGCTTACACGATACGATGCGCACCCAATCTACAGCCCTTCCCCCGCAAACGCGCCGGGCAGCAGCGCCGGGGGCGACGTGCGCTCGGGCGCGGCCTCGCCCCGATCCATCCAAATCGTCGCCTCCGGAAACTGATCCATCAGCACCTGACGGCAGCCGCCGCACGGCGTGCACGAGGCTTTGAGGCAGGTGAGGTACAGCGTGTCGGGATTCGGAAGGCCGTAGGCGGCCACGAGCGAGACGAGCGTCCGCTCGGCGCAGAGGCTGCGCGTCCAGTCGTCCACCTCGACGTTTACGCCGCCGACGAGCCGCCCGTCGGGCAGTTGACCAACGCATCCGACGGGAAAGTCCGACGCGGGCACACGGGCACGGACGGCCACCGTTCGGGCCATGGCCACGCCTTCGCCCGGCGTCTCGACCCTTCCGACAAGAAACGGAGTGGCCCAGTCGCTTAGGTGGGGAAGCGAGGTATTGGGACGCACCGCCGCCCACGGCAAAGTCTCCACCCGGTCGAGGCCAAAATCCGTATGCAGCGGCTCGCCGTCGGCGGCCAAGATTTCAGAGGAGCTCGCGGCCGCCACGAGTGCGGCTTGGGGAGCGACCACCTGCGCGATGCACCACGCGGCAGTGGCAGCAGGGATGGTGAGCGGGAACGCCGTGGAGTCGAGGCGAACGCCCGGCACGGTACGCCCGTCGTCGAGCAGCAGCACGACGCCCTCGGGGCGGTTCGAGAACGGCACGCGGGAGCGCTGCGCCAGCGTTGTGGCGAGGTCGCGAAGCCGTTGGAGGGTGACGTTCAGGGGATCGAGATTATGAAAGAAGGACGAATGCACGCGCATCGCCCCCGAAGGTTCGCCGAGAGTGCTTCTGTTGGGGTGCTTCCTCCGAAGAGGGTCTGCCAACACTGCAACCTGCCTCGCATCAGATCGTCACAGGCGGCTATGAGTCGTATTCTTCCCCGCCGCCGTCCGCCTGCCTCGGAGTTGCCTTCTGTGGCAGATCAAGCCCCACCGGTACCTGTCCCCGCCCTCACCTCGGCCTCGCGCACCGGCCGACGGGCGTTGGTCGTGGTGGCGCTCGGGGCGTTGGGCGTGGCGCTCGTGGCGCTGCCGTTTTTCGATTACGATCTTGACCGGTTCTACGCCCCCAAGGAACTGGCCCTTCACCTGACAGCACTGGTGGCTCTTCGGTCGGTGCTCAAACGCACTCAAGGGCAGGTGCAGCGATGGGAAGACGGGGTGCTCGTGGCGTTGACGGTGCTGAGCGCGCTCTCTGCGCTGACGGCGGTGAACCCGTGGCTGGGGCTGCGGGCGCTGGCGGTGAGCACGTCGAGCGCCGCGCTCTATGTGGTGGGCCGCGTGCTCGCCCGCGACGGCTTCCGGCGTGAACTCGTCGGGATCGTCGTGGCCGGTGCGGCGGCGGTGGCCATCACGGCGGTGCTGCAAGCGTTCGGCGTGACGTCCGATCTGTTCAGCGTGCTGCGCTCGCCAGGAGGAACGCTCGGCAACCGCAATGCCGTGGCGCATGTGGCCGCGCTGGCGCTGCCGCTCGTGGTGGCGGGTGCGTTCGGCGCGCGACGAGCGCGGTGGGCACTGGCGGCGCTGCCGGTGCTGATGCTGCTGGTGGGTGTGATCGTGATCACCCGAAGCCGGGCGGCGTGGGTGGCCACGGTGGCGGTGCTCGTCGTCTTTGCCGTGGGCGCGTGGCTGCGGCGGTGGGAAGCGCCGAAGGCGCGGCTCTTGATGCTTGGCGGCGCGGCGCTGATCGGCCTCGGCCTCGCGCTGGCGCTGCCCAACGCGCTGCGCTGGAATTCGGAAAATCCCTACGCCGATTCCCTTCGCGACCTTGTGAACGCCAGCGAGGGCTCTGGGCGCGGGCGCGTTCTCCAGTACCAGCACACGGCGGACATCGCCCGCGACCATCCGCTCGTCGGGGTTGGGCCGGGCAACTGGCCGGTGGTCTACCCCGCGTACGCTCCGCCCGGCGACCCGTCGCTGTCCAAGGCAACGGGGATGGCGATGAACCCGTGGCCGTCGTCGGATCTCGTGGCGACGGTGGCCGAGCGCGGCTTTTTGGTGGGCGGACTCCTCGGCGCCTTCGCGCTGCTCGTCGGTCTCGGAAGCCTGCGGCGTGTCCGGACGGCCTCCACCGACGCCGACGCCGGGGCGGCGCTGGCCCGCACGGGCGTGCTCGCGGCCACGGTCGTCTGCGGTGCCTTCGACGCCGTCTTGCTGCTGCCCACGCCGGCGTTTTTCGTCGGATTGGCCTTGGGCGCGCTCGCGCCCGTCACCCAACTGCCCATCTCCGACGAGGTGCCGAGGCGGCGTAGGCTGCGCCGGGCGCTCGTGGGCGTGGTGGGTGGCGTGTTCGTGATCCAAAGCCTCGGGCACGTCGTGGCGATGGGCATCCAAGAGAATACCGATGCCGCTGCGCCGGTGGCGATGGCCGCGCTCATCGATCCCGGCACCTACCGGCTTCGGATGGAGGCTGCCGAGCGCTACCGCGCCGAGCGCAACTGCGCCGCCGCCGTCGATCAGGCCCGCGCCGCGCTCGATCTGATGCCCTACGCCGACCCGCCGCGCGTGCTCATCCGCCGCTGCGGCGAACGCCCGCCGCCCAAACCTTCGCGGTAGGCGAACGAAACGCTCACTCCCGCTCCTTGACCTCCAAGAAGAGGGAGCGGAAGAGTTGGAAGGCCGTTTCGGCCACCTCTTGCGTGAACCAGTAGTTGACGCCCGCGCCCACCGCCGCGCCGAAGATGGGCACGGCCTGAAACACCTTGCGCGAGAGCAGCGCCTTGGCGATTTCGCGGGGCATCTGACGGCTTTGGTCGCGGAACGTGCCGGAGACGCGGCCCTTGTAGGGCACGTCGCGGGCGAACGCCGCAGCGGCCACCGAAATCTCGCGCATCGCCTCCAGCTTGCTCTCCTTCGACCCCGACGCCGCCACGTTGTAGATGGCGATGACGAGCGGGCGAAACTCGGGGCCGGTGACGGGCAGCCCATACACCGCGCCAATCTGCTGGATGAGCCGCAGGTTGATGGAGAAGAGCAGCGGAATGTCGGCCACCATCAGCAGCGCCCCGCCGAGGCCCGTGCCGCCGCCTTCGAGCGCCGCAAGCAGCGTATTCTCGGCGAACAGGCTCTTGGCGTACGCGTCGAGCACGTCCATCGGCGCGTGGCGGAGATCGGCAATCGTCTCGGCGTCCACGCCCTTGCCGCGCAGGTCGCGGAGGATCGTTTCGGTCTGGAACGTCCACTGCGAGCCTTCGGCGAGCACGTCGAGGAACTTCTCGATGGCGTCGGAGGCCTGCTCCATCACGCTGTGGGGCACGACCTTGTCCACCGCCCAGTCCACCGGCTTCATCGCCAGCCCGATGACCTGCATGAGCGGGGAAGGGTCGCCGGCTTGCCAGCGGTCGAGGTCGCGGAGGGCAGCGCGTTCGTAATCGGTGAGACGCATCGAGGGGGCGGAGGACAAAAGGTTGAAGGTCGTAAACGGCTCATTCGTCCAGAGGTTACGCCGGCCTCCGAAAGACGCCACGCACGACCGCTGCGCGGCCTCGGTGCGCGCCGTCGTTGCCGTGGTCGGTTTCCTCGGACGCCAGTTCCACAACGTCCAGATCGGCGAAATCCTCTCGCAGCATCGCCTCGGTCATCGTCATCTCCACCGCCTGCGGCCCGCCTACCGAGCCGTACGCCTCGCGGAACCGCACCTGTTCGGGCCGAAACGCCTCGATCACCAGCAGACCGCCAGGGCGCAGCGCCTCGGCCATCCGGCGGTGCACGGCGGCGCGCGCCGAGGGCGGCAGGTGGAGGTAAATCGAAGCGACGAGGTCGAACGTCTCCACCGGCCAATCCCACGTCGTCAGGTCGGCCTGCACCGCCGCAAGCGTCACGCCGCGCCGTTGGGCAAGCTCCAGCGCCTTGCGGACGCCCTCGGCGGAGACGTCGACGGTCGTCACGTCAAGGCCTTGCTCGGCCAGCCAGACCCCGTCGCGGCCTTCGCCGTCGCCAGGCACGAGCGCCGTCGTCCCCGGTCGCAAGCGCTCGCGTTGGGCGGCGAGATAGGGCGTGGACTGCTCGCCGTAGATGTAGGCATCGGTTCGGTAGCGCTCGTCCCAAAAGGCACCCGGAGGCGGAGGAGTTGGCATGGGAGGCATGGGGTTTCGTCTCCCAACGCCCCGTTCGCCGGTTGGTTACGGCACGAACGGAGCGACCAAAGTCGCCCTACGGATGGGGCGCGGCGGCTGGAACTCTGTGTTGGGCGACGGAATCAACGGAGGCGATCTCACCGAGGCGCAGGCCCTCCCGATGCTCGGCGAACTCGTCTGCGCCCCCACCAAGTTTGACGCCGATGACTGACCTCTTTTTGCCTCCTCTGCACGCTCGCTTTTCCGCCTACCGTGCCCTTGCCGAAGCCGCGCTCGCCCAGGTTGACGACGATGCGTGGAACCGGGCGCTTCCCGGCGAGACGTCTGCCGAAGGCGAGAACACGTTGGCCGTGATCGTTCGCCACGTCGGCGGCAACCTGACGAGCCGCTTCACCGATTTCCTGACGACCGACGGCGAGAAGCCGGATCGGCACCGCGACCGCGAGTTCGAGCCGGTGACGCCCGGCGATGCCCGCGCCGCGTGGAAACGGGGCTGGACGGCGCTCTTGACGACGCTCGACGCGCTCACCGACGCCGACCTGTCGCGCACCGTCACCATCCGGCAGCAGCCGCACACCGTGTTCGACGCGCTGCTGCGCTCGCTCGCGCATGTGTCGTCGCACGTCGGGCAGATCGTACTCCTCGCCAAGCATCACGCCGGGCCGGGCTGGACGCCGCTGACGATTCCGCGCGGCCAGTCCGAGACGTACCAAGCCCAGCCGTTTGTCGGGAGCGCGTTCCGGGGGTGACGGGCCGAACCGCCGCCGCGTGTCGGTCGTAGAGCAGCGCATCTTCTCCCCGAACGCCATGGACTTCGACGCGCCCCTTGCGGCTCTGGGCGGCCTCTCGCCGCGCCGCTTTCTGACCGAATACTGGCAGAAAAAGCCGCTGCTCGTGCGCGGCGCGTTCCCGGAGGCGGCTTCCGTCGTCTCGCCCGACGATGTGAAACGTCTGGCCCAGCGCGACGACCTCGTCTCTCGCCTGATCCTTCAAGACGGCGGCGAGTACCCGTGGGAGCTGCGCCACGGCCCGCTCTCGCCCCGCGACGTGCGCACGCTGCGCGGCAAGTGGGCGATTCTCGTGCAGGCCATCGAGACGGTGGTGCCGGAAGCGAAAGCGTTGCTCGATCCGCTGGCGTTTCTGCCGCGCTGGCGCTTCGACGATGTGATGGTGAGCCTCGCCCCCGACGGTGCGGGCGTGGGCGCGCACATCGACCACTACGACGTCTTCCTCGTGCAGGGCCACGGGCAACGCCGCTGGCGCATCGGCCATGCGCCGGTGGACGACGATGCGGTGCAAGACGGCCTCGATGTGGCCGTGCTGGAGCGGTTCGACTGGACGCACGAGTATGTGCTCAACCCCGGCGACGCGCTCTACCTGCCGCCGCGCATCGCGCACGAAGGCGTGGCCCTCGGCGAGTGCATCACCATCTCGCTCGGTTTTCGCGCCCCGTCGGCGGCCGATCTCGTCGGCGGGTGGCTCGAAGAGGTGCTGCTCGACCTTCCGGAAAGCCGCTTCTACGAAGATCCCGACCTTACGCCCACCGACCGCCCCGGCGAACTGGCTCCGGAAGCGGTGGAACGCGCCCGGCGGCTGCTGCTGGATCTCGTGGACCATCCGGAGGGGTTTGCCAACTGGCTGGGCCGCCACCTGACCGAACCGCGCCGCGAGGCGATGCCCCTCGACGAGGGGTTCGACGACGATTTCTTCGACCCCGACGCGCTCGACGTGGCCGATGCCGCCTCGGGCGATGGCGCACTCGCCGAGGAGCCTGACGTGCTCGACCCCGGCCTCGCGGCTTTCGAGGAGGAGATGAACGAGAAGATGGACTTCGACGGCGACGGTCATCCCGGCGCGCAGGCCGTGGCCGACTTTGTGCGCGCCGGCCTTGCCTTGCGCCATGTGCCCGGCACGCGCTTCGCCTACCTGCGCCATCCCAACGGCGACGCCACGCTGTTTGCCCACGGCCTCGCCTTCCGACTCGAACCCGACCTCGCCTTCGCCGCGCCTCTGCTGGCCGACCGCGAGCGTTTCGACGCGCACGACCTGCTTCCACACCTCGATGCCGTGGACTTCCCCGACCTCCTCGCCGCCCTGCTCGACACCGAGGCGCTGGAGTGGGAAACGGAGGAAGGCTGACGAGCGCACCCCCAACCAGCATCCAACCCCCAACGCCGCATGCCCCGTCCGTGGAAAACGCTCGGCCAGCGCGACCTCGTCGCCGCGCCTGTCTTTCGCCTCGTCGAGCGGCGGGTCGAAGCGCCGCACACCGGCGACGCGCACGACTTCTACGTCTTGGAGACGAACGACTGGGTGAACGTGCTGGCCTTCACCGACGCCGACGAACTCGTGTGCGTGCGGCAGTTCCGGCACGGCGTGGGTCGGGTGACGCTCGAAATCCCCGGTGGGGTGATGGATGCGGGCGAAGATCCGCTGGAAGCCGCCCTCCGCGAGCTGCGCGAAGAAACCGGCTACGGCGACGGCGATGCGCCCGAGGTGATCGGCGCGGTCGATTCCAACCCGGCCATCCTCTCCAACCAAACGCACACGGTGCTGGTGCGGGGCGTCCGGCGCATCTCCGACACGCTCACGCTCGACGACACGGAGGACATTGAGGTGACGCTCGTGCCGTGGGCCGACGTGCCGCGTCTGGTGCGCGAGGGCGCGTTCACGCACGCGCTGGCTGTGGCCGCGCTGGCCCTTTTGGCCGCCCGCGATGGATCCTGAACGCCCCCACGCGCCGCTGCTGAGCGACCCGCCCCCGCCCGATGGCCCGCCGTCGTGGCGCACCCGCGCCTACCGGGTGGTGTTTTTGGCCGACACGCCCGCCGGCAAACGGTTTGATCTGGCCCTGATCGCGGTCATTCTGCTGAGCGTCGTCGTGGTGATGCTCGAATCGGTGTCGTCGTTCCGGGCCGAGCACGGCGTGTTGCTGAGACGAATCGAGTGGGGATTAACGCTGCTGTTCACCGCCGAGTACCTGCTTCGGCTGGCAATCGTGGCGCACCCGATGCGCTACGCCCGAAGCTTCTTCGGCGTGGTGGACCTGCTGGCGGTGCTGCCGTTCTACCTGAGCTTGCTGGTGCCGGGAGCGCAGTTTCTGCTGGTCATTCGGCTGCTGCGGATTCTGCGCATCTTCCGCGTGCTCAAACTCGTCCGCTACCTCGACGAAGCCAGCACGCTCACGGCGGCGCTCGCGGCCAGCCGCCGCAAAATCGCGGTGTTTGTCTTCACCGTGCTCACGCTCGTCACCATCCTCGGCTCGCTGATGTACCTCGTCGAGGGCGGGCAGAACGGCTTCACGAGCATCCCGATGAGCATCTACTGGGCCGTCGTGACGCTCACGACGGTCGGCTACGGCGACATCTCGCCCGCGACGCCGATGGGCAAGCTGCTCGCCACGGTGATTATGATCCTCGGCTACGGCATCATCGCCGTCCCGACGGGCATCGTCACGGTGGAGATCGCCAACGCAACGCGCCCTGCCGCCGCCCTACGCTGCCCGCAGCACCCGGACGTCCGCCACGACGCCGACGCCCGCTTCTGCCGCCTCTGCGGCAAGCACCTCGCCGAGACGCCCGATCAGTCCTCCGAATCCGCCGCGTCGGCCTCGCGAAGTACGGCCTCCGTCGTCTCGCCGGCCACGTCGTAGGGAAAGCCTCTTCGGACGAGAAAGTCGAACAGTTTGCGACGGCGCTTTTGCCGGTCGGGTTCGCGCAGCACCTGCGGCAGGCGCTTTTCGGCTTGTTCGCGGGCCATCGCCGCCACGTCGTCGGGGTCGAACGTCTCCGAGACGGCCTCTTCGGCGTCGGCTTTGGCGACGCCGCGCCGCGCCAATTCCTGCCGCACCCGCGCCGGGCCGTAGCCTTGGCTGCGCTGGCGGGATTCGGCGTACTGCTTGGCGTAGGCCGCGTCGTCCAAAAGCGAACGTTCGTCCAGCCAGACGAGCACCTCGTCGATGACATCGTCGGGATGGTCGTCGCGGCGGAGGCGGTCGGCCACTTCGCGGCGCGTGCGGGCGCGGTGCGCAAGAAAGCCGAGGGCGGTGGAGCGCGCACGAAGGCGGCGGTCGGCGGCCACCAGCGCGTCTTGCGCGGCCACGTCCAGCATCAACCCTTTGCGAAGGCCGTGTTCGAGTACAAGGTCGCGGTGGACGCCGAAGGCGAAGGCGTCGTCCAGGTACACCGACACGCGCTCGGCGTCGTGCTGCTGCGCGACGAGCCGCGTGACCGTACCCGGTGCGAGCGTGCGCGGCGTTTCGGACGAGGCCGAGCGTTTGCGGGCGAACATAGCGATGGGCGGTTGGTGCTCGTTACCCGACCCGCACGACGACGAGCGCGTCCGTGCCCAGCCCGAGGCCGCGTAGCCCTTCCACGGTATTCCGCACACCGACGAACGACAGGTCCGGGCAACCGTCGCTATCCACCCACGAGAGCGAGAGCGGCACGGGAGCGTTGCGAGCAGCCTCGGCCGCGTCGAGCACTTCGGCAGGGAGGCTGCGCTGCCCCAGCGGCACCATCACCACCCAGCTTTCGTTGACGGCCTGCCCCTCCACGGCCGGGGCAATCGCCTCGGCGATGCGGGTGCAGTCCAGCCCCACGCCCGCGCCGCGCATACCGCTGGCCAGCGGGGCATTGACGACGAATGCGAATCCGGAAAGGTGGAGGGTCATGGGCTTCGGGCTTCGGGCTTCGGGCTTCGGGCTTCGGGCTTCGGGCTTCGGGCTTCGGGCGTCGGGCTTCGGGCTTCGGGCTTCGGGCTTCGGGCTTCGGCTGGAACCAACCAGGCACGGCCTGTTCCCACTCTCGACACTCGACACTCGACACTCGACACTCGACACTCGACACTCGACTACAGCCCTGCGCCGGGGTAGAGCGCGCCGTATTTCGTGCGGATGTAGGCCAGCCACGGCGCGGCGTCGAGCGATTGCCCGGTGGCGTCGAGAAGGATCGCCGCCGCACTCTTGGCCCGCCCGTAACGGTGGACGTGCTCGCGCATCCAGCCCAAGAGCGGCAGAAAGTCCCCACGCTCAACGTAGCCCTCCATGGGGCCAAGAGCGTCTTCGGCCGCGTCGAAGAGCTGCGCCGACATCAGCGTGCCGAGCGTGTAGGTGGGGAAATAGCCGAACGTCCCCAGCGACCAGTGCACATCTTGCAGCACCCCCAGCGCGTCGGTGCCGGGCACGAGGTTCAGCACATCGCGGTACGCCTCGTTCCACGCCTCTGGGAGATCCGCCACGGCCAGCCGTCCTTCCACCAACGCCCGTTCGAGATCGGTACGAAGCATAATGTGGAGGTTGTACGTCACCTCGTCGGCTTCCACGCGAATCGGGCTGGGTTCGACCGCGTTGACGGCCCGGTAGAAGGCGTCGAGCGAAACGCCCGCGAGGGCATCCGGGAAGCGGCGCTGCGCCTGCGGGAGGTAGTGCGCCCAGAAGGCGCGGCTGCGGCCCACCTGGTTTTCCCACAAACGGCTCTGGCTCTCGTGCATTCCCAAGCTCGTGCCCTCGGCAAGAAGCGTCCGGGCATAGTGCTCGTCGATGCCCTGCTCGTAGAGTCCGTGCCCGGCCTCGTGGAGCGTACCAAAGAAGGCCGTCGGGAAGAAGTGCTCGTCCACCCGCGTGGTCAGGCGCACATCGGCGGGGGAAAACGACGTGGTAAACGGATGCGCCGAGAGGTCTTGTCGCCCGCGCTGGAAGTCGAAGCCCACGTCGCGGAGCACGTCGAGAGTAAACGTCCACTGCGTCTCGGTAGGGTAGCGAGCGCGGAGGAAGGCGTCGTCGGGGCGCGGCTGCGCGGCCAAGGCTTCAACGATTGGGACGAGATCGCGCCGCAAATCGCCGAGCACCCCGTCGAGCACCTGAGCCGTCAGGCCCGGTTCGTAGAGATCGAGGAGGGCATCGTAGGGCGTATCGGCAAATCCGGCGAGGTTCGCCCGTTCCACGTTGAGTGCCACGAGGCGTTCGAGGTGGGGAGCGAAGACCGAGAACGTGTTCGTCTCGCGGGCGCGCCGCCACGCCGACTTGGCGCGGGCCACGGCCTCGGCGGTTTCTGCCACCAGACGCGGCGGCAGCAGCGTGGCGCGGTCGAAGTCGCGCCGGGCCACCACGACCAGTGGATCGGCAGGCGTCTCGGCCTCGGCGCGGGCGAGCAGCGTGGACGTCGTGTCGGAGGCGAAGTGTTCGTGGGCGAGGCGGCGGAGCGTGGCCACTTGGTGGGCGCGGGCATCCTCGCCCCCGTCGGGCATGTACGTCTCCTGATCCCATTCGAGCACCGCCGCCGATGCGTTCAAGTCGTGCGCCGTGGCAAGGTGATGGCGGAGGACATCGAGGGCAGAAGCGGACACAGCGACGGAAGAAAAGGCGACAGGTGCAAAGGTAGGGCTTCGAAAGAGCAGCACGGTATGACCCGACGTGCCTTTCCGCCCACACCCTGCTCACCTCCATCGCATTCTTAGATCGTGTGGACATTCGAGGAGGGTCTTTAGCCAATGACGTAGCAATAGCCCTCCGCCCTTGCACCGCTACGACCTCGCCGACGACACCTCCAACCGCCTCGCCCCTCTGTTTCCCGGCACGGTCGGTGACCGCGGACGTACCGCACGAGACATCCAACTCTTCCTTGACGCCATCCACTTCATGGCCCACAACGGCGGACCTTGGCGTGACCTGCCGCCTCTGCCTGAGGCGGTGGCAACGCTTCGGCCCGTGGCACTCGGTGTTCCGACGCTTCGAACGGCGGGGCAAGATCGGAACATGGCAGCGCCTCTTCGACGCGTTGCAAGACCCGAATCCCGACGGGCTGCTCTTGGACACCATCATCGTTCGTGCTCATCTGCACGCAGCAGCGACGCGAAAAAGGAACCGGAGCTACCCACAGGGGCGGACTTCAGCGACGCTGCGGCCCTGCGCGAGGCACTCGGTAGTAGCCGAGGTGGGAGGATATCCACCAAGATCCACGCGCTCATCAAGGCGCTGGGTTGTGCCCCGCGGGCGAGGATCACCGCGGGGCATCACGCAGACGTGGGCTACGCCGGGGCGGTGCTCGCGGGCCTGAGTGCCTATAATGTGGTGACTGACCGGGGGTACAATGCAGCTTGGCAGGTCGATCGCATGGCTTCGAAGGGATCGGAGGCGGTGATACCGAGCCTTTAGAACCGGAAGGTGGCGCGTGCTTACGATGCGGTGGTTTACCGGGATCGCAATGCGTTGGTTTGGTGGGGTGAAGCAATGCCGGTTTCCCCACTTTGCTGCCCTGCGCACCCTGCTTCGGTAATGTCCACACGCCCTAACGCCATGCGCCTTTGCCTTCTCGTTTTCGCCCTGCTCCTCGTCGGCTGCAACCCCGGTACCCGTGCGATGAAGAATGCCTTCGCGCAGGCAAGTTCGGAGTTCAATCCGCCGCCGATGGTAGCCCATGTCGACTACGATTCCCGATCCAAGACAGCCGTTATCGATGTACAGGACGTTGACGGCAGCACGTCTATGCGAAACGTTTTCGTCGTCCTCACTTCGTTCGCAGGCGCAGCATCGAACACGGAGTACGCCCCCGACGCCATCCGTTTCGAGTTTAGAGGCGAGCCGCGGTTTGTGCTCACGAAATCTGGGGTAGACTTGCTGGCCCAAGCACGGTATCACACTCGGATAGATCGCACGAGCTATCCGGGTATCGTCCGGCTGATCCAAGACTTCCCGCAGTACCTCAATCGCCCCGACGGCAGCAGAGCGTTCCCAAGCTACACGGGTGGTTGGCTCGGCACCATGGCCGCGAATCTGGAGAACTCCAACCGCTTTCACCATGAGTGGTACCTTGACGACCTTGCGTATCCCTCTCTTCAAGAGTGAAAGCCATGCTCGGTGAGGGGCGGCACCGACCCTGTCGATTGCCGAGATGGCCGAATCGGGCAACGGCCCCCTACGTCCGGAACACCGCATACGCTTCCACAACTCCGTGCTGACGGTGTCGGTACGCGCCAGGCAGCGCACCGACGATGCGAAAACCCCGTTGCTGCACTGCGCACGGAATGGCGCGGAAGCCAAACCGCCGAGCTTCTGCGAAGACGCGTTCTCCGGCCCGATCAGGCAAGTGCCGATGCCTGGCTGGCACGTCGGGGTAGGTGCCATACCATATGGCTCGCGCCATCACACCGCCACGGGGGCCTTGATGGCCGGGTGCGGGTCGTAGTGTTCGACCGCGATGTCCTCGAACCGGTACGAGAACAGGTCGGGGGCGCGGTGCAGCCGAAGCGTCGGGGCAGGACGCGGGCTTCGGGTCAGTTGCTCGTCCACCTGGTCGAGGTGGTTGCTGTAGAGGTGGCAGTCGCCGCCCGTCCACACGAAATCGCCCACGTCGAGGTCGGTTTGCTGGGCGACCATATGCGTCAGCAGCGCGTACGAGGCGATGTTGAACGGCACGCCGAGGAAGGCGTCGGCGGAGCGCTGGTAGAGTTGGCACGAGAGGCGGCGGCGCGCCTCGCCCGGTGCGAGCGGGGCAACGTAGAACTGGAAGAGCGCGTGACACGGCATCAGCGCCATCCGGCCGAGGTCGCCCACGTTCCACGCGCTCACGACGAGGCGGCGGCTGTCGGGGTTGCGGCGAATTTCGTCCACCACCCACGCCATCTGGTCGTGCGTCTGCCCGTCCGCGCCCGTCCATGAGCGCCACTGGTGCCCGTAGACCGGCCCGAGGTCGCCGTCGGCGTCGGCCCATTCGTCCCAGATCGTCACGCCGTGGTCGCGGAGGTAGCGGACGTTCGTGTCGCCGTTCAAAAACCAAAGCAGTTCGTGGACGATGCTGCGGAGGTGGACTTTTTTGGTCGTGACGAGCGGAAAGCCCTCGCGCAGGTCGAAGCGCATCTGGTAGCCGAAAAGCGAGCGCGTGCCGGTTCCGGTGCGGTCGGCCTTGTCGGAGCCGGTGTCGCGGATGCGGCGGAGAAAATCGAGGTAGGCGTGCACGGGCAGCGTCCGAAAGGTCGAAGAAGAAGGGCAGCGGCAAGATACCCCACGGCCCCCGAGCCTTGGTCGGCGGCAACCGAACCGTTTTCCGCCTCGTTGGCGGTACATCTTTCTCAACGCCCGCTCGCATGGATCCGTCGCTGCACCAACAACAAGGCATCAACCACCTGCGCAAGGTGCTCGCCTACGCCCCAATGGTGGCCGACGGCGACACGTCGCAGGTGCACCTCACCCGCGAAGACTGGTACGTCGTGGCCGACACGCTCTTCACCCTCGATACGCCCCGCGAGGCGCTGCCCGAGGCCATCGTCTCGTTCGACCTCGCCAACGACAACCAGACGATCCGCCTCGTCACGACGGGCGGTTTGACCGTGGACGTTGAGCAGATGTGACGTTCGGAGCGGGCAGGTCAAACCGCTCCCATACGTCAAGGGCCAAGCCGGAGACGCCTCCCGCTTGGCCCTTGTACGTCCAGCCTGGCCCCGTCTTTACGGCCAGATGCCCATCTGCCCGTAGGCCACGGCCACCTTGTTGATGGCGTCGATGAAGGCCGCCGTGCGCAGGTCGACGTTGTACTGCTTGGCAACGTCGCGGATTTCGTGGTAGGCCGCGATCATCGTGTCTTCGAGGCCCGAGTTGACGAGGTCCACTTCGTCGGCACCGTGGATGAGTTCACGGCGCGTGTCGGCGTCGAAGGGGGTGCCGGTGGCGCGTTCGACGGCTTGGACGATGCGCTCTTGCGTGGCCTGCTCGGAGCGCTTGGACATGCGCCCGAAGCGGACGTGCTGGAGGTTGCGCAGCCACTCGAAGTAGCTCACCGTCACGCCGCCGGCGTTGGCGTAGATGTCGGGCAGGATCAGCACGCCCTTTTCGCGGAGGATGTCGTCGCCGTCGGCATCGACGGGGCCGTTGGCACCCTCGGCGATGAGTTTGGCTTGGATGCGCGCGGCGTTTTCCTGGGTGATCTGGCCTTCGAGGGCCGCCGGGACGAGCACGTCGCAGGCGCATTCGAGCACGGCGCGGGCGTCGCCGAGGTGCGTCGATCCGGGGTAGCCGACGATCGAGCCGGTTTCCTTGCGGAACGCCATCACGGATTCGAGGTCGAGGCCGTCGGCGTTGTAGATCGAACCTTCGATCTCCGAAAGTCCGACGAGCTTGCCGCCGCCCTCTTCGATGAACTTGGCGGCGTGGTAGCCCACGTTGCCAAGGCCCTGCACGGCCACGGTCTTGCCCGGAAGGCCGGGTGTGAGGCCGAGCTTGGCCATGTCGTCTTCGAACGTGCAGGCCTCGCGAACGGCGAAGTAGACGCCACGCCCGGTGGCCTCTTTGCGTCCGCGCACGCCGCCCTGTCCGACGGGCTTGCCGGTCACACACGCGATGGCGTTGAGCGGGTCGGGGGCGATCTGGTTGTACGTGTCCATAATCCACGCCATCTCACGCGGGCCGGAGCCGTAGTCCGGGGCGGGCACGTCGATGCCGGGGCCGATGAAGTTCTTCTTGGCCAGCTCGAAGGTGTAGCGGCGGGTGATGCGCTCGAGTTCGGCGGTGGAGTAGTCCTTGGAATTGACCTTGATGCCGCCCTTGGCGCCGCCGAAGGGCACGTCCACGATGGCGCACTTGTAGGTCATCAGCGCGGCAAGGGCCATCACCTCGTCCTCGTTGACGTAGTCGGCGTAGCGGATGCCGCCCTTGGTGGGCAGCTTGTGGTGGGAGTGCTCGGCGCGGTAGGCCTCGATGGTTTCGACGGAGCCGTCGTCTCGGCGGAGGGGGAATTCCATCCGGTAGACGCTGTTGACCATCCGGATCTGTTCGATCAGACCTTTGGGGTGATCAAGGTAGGAGGCGGCGCGGTCGAACATGCGGTTGACCTGCTCGAAGAAGCTCAGCTGGCTCATACAAGGAAGCCCGGCGAACGGGCGGATGGGATACGGGAGGATGGTGGAATGGAAAAGCGCTTCCGCTTTCAGCAAGGACAAAACCGGAAGGGCTTTTCGGCGCGTCGGCGTGCCACGCCGAGCGCCTGCCGAACGTTTCGAAAGCGGCAGGTTTTTCGTCGTACTGCGTGGCGGTTGCCCGCGATGGGGTGCGCGGACACTCCGTATCTTGGGTCTATGCTTTCATCCCGTACCCGCCTCGTCTATCTGTTTGGTCAGCCCGTGGCGCATTCGCGCTCGCCGGCGCTGCACAACGCCGCCTTTCGGGCGCTTGGCCTCGACCTCGCCTACGCGGCAGTCCCAGTGGCTTCCGGCGATCTTGCCGCGGCGGTTCGTGGCCTCAAAGCCCTCTGCGCCGTCGGCGGCAACGTGACCGTTCCCTACAAGGAAGCCGTTGTGCCGCTCGTGGATACGCTCTCCGGTGCCGCCCGCGCCATCGGGGCCGTCAATACGCTGGTCGTCCACGAAGACGCCTCGGGGCGGCGGCTGGTGGAGGGCGACAATACGGACGCGGCGGGCTTCCTCGACGGCTTCGGGCCGCAGCGGCGGCTCGTGCACGGTGCCGAGACGGTGGTGTTTGGCGCAGGAGGCGCGGCGCGCGCCGCCGTCTACGCGCTGCTTACCGGCCTCGAACCGTCCCGCCTCACCATCGTCGCCCGCACGCCCGAACGGGCGGAAGCGCTCGCCAACGCCCTCGCCCCGCTCGATCCGAACGGTGCGCTGGAGGTCGTGGCCGCCGCCGATGCACGGGAGCGGGTGCGCGAGGCCCGGCTACTGGTCAATGCCTCGTCGGCGGGCATGCAGCCGAACGCCCAGACGACGCCGTGGGAGGACGACGCCGACTTCGGCCCGCACCAGCTCGCCTACGACCTCGTCTACGCCCCCCACGAAACGCGCTTCCTCCGCGACGCCCGCGGCCACGGCGCGTCCACCGTCGGCGGCCTCGCCATGCTCGGCAGTCAAGCCGACCGCGCCTTCCAGCGGTGGACGGGCCAGCCCATCCCCCGCGAAGTGCTCAAGGCGTGGCTCGAAACGGCGTAAGGCGAGGTTTTGTGTATGGTTTGTTGTGTATGGCAAGAAGTGTTTCTCATATACCCTAAACCATGCACGATATGACCCTCTCTCCTGCCGTTCTCGACGCCCTGCCCGGCATCGCCGCGGGGTTTAGCCTTCGCACCGGCGGCGTCTCGCCCGAACCGTACGGCAGCCTCAACCTCGGGCGCTCTACAGCCGACGACCCGGCAAACGTGGACGAAAACCGCCGCCGCTTCTTCGGCGCGCTGGGCTTCGACGAGGCGGAGGTGGCCGTGGCCGGGCAGGTGCACAGCGCCCGCGTCCAAACCGTGAACGCGCCGGGGCTGCACCGCGAAACCGACGGCCTCGTGACCGATACGCCGGGCCTGCTGCTCGCCATCTCCGCCGCCGACTGCGCCGCCGTGCTCCTCGCCGACGCCGAGGCGCGGGTCGTGGGTGCGTGCCATGCGGGCTGGCGCGGCTGCGTGGGCGGCATCGTCGCGGAAACGATCCGGCAGATGCAGGCGCTCGGGGCCGATCCGGCGCGGATGCGGGCGTTCGTCAGCCCGTGCATCTCGGCGGCGGTGTTCGAGGTGGGCGCGGAGGTGGCCGAACGGTTCGATGCGGCGTTCGTCGCGCGGCAACCGGACGGCAAAGCGCGGGTGGATTTGAAGGGACAGATTCGCGCCCAACTGCTCGGCGCAGGGCTGCACGCCGCGCACGTCGAGGTGTCGGACGGCTGCACGATGTCGGAGCCAAGCCGCTTCTTCTCGCACCGCGCCTCCGGCGGCACGACCGGGCGGATGATGGGTGCCATCGGGCTGGTGGCGTAGGCAACGGCACGGCCCGAAGCGCCTTCGTCAAGACCCGGCGAAACAAGCGGTTGGCCGGGCAAAAGTTGTCCACACCGCTTGGCTTTGCAGGCGTATTGGGAGCATCTTGCCACAGGGATCGTGCACCCGATCCCGTCGAACCCTCTTTGCGCCGTTCCCTTGTCCGACACGCTCGAATTCTGCCACCTGCACTGCCACACCCACTACTCGCTGCTCGACGGCGCGGCGGGCACGAAGAAGCTTGCCAAGCGGGCCAAGGAGCTGGGCATCGGCGCGGTGGCCATCACCGACCACGGCAACCTCTTCGGCATCCCGTCCTTCTACAAAGACGCCAAGGGCGCGGGCGTCCAGCCCATCATCGGGTGCGAGTTCTATGTGACGCCCTCGGGCATGCACGACCAGAAAGACCGCACGCGCTACCACCAAGTGCTGCTGGCCAAGAACGAGACGGGCTACCGCAACCTCTGCAAACTGGCCTCGCTCGCCTACACGAAGGGCTACTACTACAAGCCCCGCATCGACCGCGACGCGCTGCGCACATACAGCGAAGGGCTGGTGGCGACGACCTGCTGCCTCCAGGGTGAAGTGCTTCAAGCGATTCTGAAGAAGAGCGAGGCCGAGGCCGAACAGATCTTCCTCGCCTACCTCGAGATCTTCGGCGACGACTACTACATCGAGCTTCAAAACCACGACATTCCCGAGCAGCACCGCTGCAACGAAGTGCTGCTGCGCTGGGCAGAGACGTACAACGTCAAGGTGATCGCCACCAACGACGTGCACTACGTCGACCGCGCCGACGCCGAGGCGCAGGACGTGCTGCTGTGCCTCCAGACGGGCAAGGAGCGCAACGACCCCAACCGGATGCGCTTCGAGAACGACCAGTTCTACCTGAAGTCGTCCGCCGAGATGCTCGCCGCCTTCGACGACCTTCCCCGGATGGTGGCCGAAACCGCGCTGGCCAACACCCGCGAAGTGGCCGACAAGTGCGCCTTCGACCTGCCGATGGGCCAGCTGTTGATGCCGCACTTCCCGCTGCCGGAAGGGTTTGCGGACATGGACGCGTACCTCCGCCACCTGTCCTTCGACGGGGCGCGCCGCCGCTGGCCCGAGATGCCGCAAGACGTGGTCGAGCGCCTCGACTTCGAGCTGTCGGTGATCCGGACGATGGGGTTTGCCGGCTACTTCCTCATCGTCCAAGACTTCACCACCGCCGCCCGCACGCTCGGCGTGTCGGTCGGGCCGGGCCGTGGCTCCGCCGCCGGAAGCGCCGTGGCCTACTGCCTCGGCATCACCAACATCGACCCCATCAAGTACGAGCTGCTCTTCGAGCGATTCCTCAACCCCGAGCGCGTGTCGATGCCCGACGTGGACATCGACTTTGACGACCGGGGGCGCGGAAAGGTCATCGATTATGTGGTGGACAAGTACGGCCGCGAAAATGTCTGCCAGATCGTGACCTTCGGGACGATGGGGGCCAAGACCGCCCTCCGCGACGTCGCCCGCGTGCTCGCCATCCCGGTGTCCGAGGCCGACCGCATCGCCAAGCTCGTCCCCGACGGTGCGAAGGTCAACTTCGCTTCGGCGATGAACGACGTGCCCGAGTTCAAGGCGCTTTTCGACGACCCGAACCCGCAGATCCGCCAGCTGATGCACTTCGCGCAGGTGCTCGAAGGCTCGGCCCGCCACACCGGCGTGCACGCCGCGGGCGTCATCATCGCGCCCGGCGACGTGTCGGATTATGTGCCGGTGCAGCTCGTCAAGTCCAAGGGGCAGGAGCAGATCACCACCCAGTACGACGGCTCGCACATCGAGTCGTTCGGGCTGCTCAAGATGGACTTCCTCGGCCTCAAGACGCTGACCGTTCTCAACGACGCGCTCGCGCTGATCGAGAAGAACCACGGCGTGCGGATCGATCTGGACGCGATCCCGCTGGACGACGAGAAGACGTTCCGGCTCTTCCAGAAGGGCGAAACCGTCGCCATCTTCCAGTTCGAATCGTCCGGGATGCGCGAGTGGATGATGAAGCTGCGGCCCACGAGCCTCGACGATTTGATCGCGATGAACGCGCTCTACCGCCCGGGGCCGATGGATCTCATCCCCACCTACATCGACCGCAAGCACGGGCGCGAGGTGACGGAGTACCCGCACGCGATGCTCGAAGACATCCTGCGTCCGACCTACGGCATCCCCGTCTACCAGGAGCAGGTGATGCAGATGGCGCAGGTGATGGGCGGCTACTCGCTGGGCGGGGCGGACTTGCTCCGGCGGGCCATGGGCAAGAAGAAGCTGGAGGAGATGGCCAAGCACCGCGCTACGTTCCGCGAGGGCGCGGCGGAAAAGGGCGTGCCGGAGAAGAAGGCGGACGAGGTCTTCGACATGATGGAGAAGTTCGCGGGCTACGGCTTCAACAAGTCGCACTCGGCGGCCTACAGCGTCGTGGCCTACCAAACCGCCTACCTCAAAGCGAACTACCCGGCGGAGTTCATGGCGGCGGCGATGACGAACGAAATGTCGGATTCCGACAAGCTCGCCGCCGTGCTCGACGAGGCGCGCACGATGGGCATCGCGATGCTGCCGCCGAGCATCAACCACTCCGACGCGCACTTCACCGTCGAAGACGGCAAGATCCGCTTCGGCCTCGGCGCGATCAAGGGCGTCGGGCTGGGGGCCATCGAACACCTCGTGCAGCTGCGCGAGCGCAAGGGGCCGTTCACCGGCTTTTTCGACTTTGTGAAGGAGCTGGACTTGCGGACGATGGGCAAGAAGGCGGTGGAAAGCCTCGTGCTCTGCGGCGCGTGCGACGGCCTCGAAGGCCACCGCGCCGCGTTCGCCGCGTCGCTCGACGGGGCGGTGCAGTACGCGCAGAAGACGCAGGCCGACCGCGCCGCCGGCCAGAACTCGCTCTTCGGCGGCGACGGGGCGAGCGCCGGTTCGTCGATGGCGCCGGCGATGCCGCTGGTGCCGCCGATGCCGCGCGCCGACGCGCTCCGCCACGAGAAGGAACTCGTGGGCCTGTACGTGTCCGGCCATCCGCTCGACGCCTTCGCCCACGAAGTCCGGGCCTTCGCCACGCACAAACTGGGCGAGGTCGCGCAGCAGGACGAGGCCGCCACGCCCGACCCGAACCAAAAGCCGTGGGAGCGCAACCGGGGGCCGCTGCTGCGGCTGTGCGGGCTGGTGTCGAACGTGCAGCGCCGCACCACCAAGACGGGCAAGCCGATGGCCTTTGCGACGCTCGAAGACTACACCGGATCGGGCGAGATCACGCTGTTTGCCCGCGAACTCGAACGCTACGGCGCGTCGCTGACCAACGACGAGGTGGTGGTGGTCAAGGGCTACGGCGAGGTGCGCGGCGGGGCCGTGCGCATCACCGTCCAAGAACTCATCCCGATGTGGAAGGCGCGGGAAGACCTCGTGCGCGGCATCGCGCTGAACGTCGATTTGGATGCGTTCACGATGGAAGACGTGGCGCGCCTCACCGCGTTGTGCGACGAGCACCGGAGCGTGCCGGGCGGGCCGTCGGCGAAACTGTACGTCGATCTCGCAGCGTCCGGCCACCCCAACCTCCCGCGCATCCGCAGCCGCCGGTTCGTGGTCGAGCCGACGCCCGAACTGATCGGCGGCCTCGTCTCGCTCGTGGGCACCAGCAACGTCGAACTGCTGGAGGCCGAGGGCGGATGACCCCACCCTGTCAGGGTCAGCGACCCTGACAGGGTGATGCCGACGTTATCGGATGATGAAGAAAGCATTCCCTTGGCTAGTCCCTGATGAGCCGTTGCGACCCACCACCACGACATATTGCTGGCTGTGCACTAAAGGGTCGCTGGGAGCCTGCACCACGATCTCCGCCATTCGTGGCAGATCCTCCAGCCCCGGCACACTTACGTTGTTCCACCGGTACGTGATCGTCGGGTCAAGGCTGTCGCGCACGACACATTTCAAGCGCACCCACTCGCCGGGCGCGACCGTGTCCGGCGTGGCCGTGACGCGGTAGATCACCGTGGGCGAATCGGGGTAGGACGTGTCGGGGCCGTAGTTGCCGGGAAGGTCGCAGCCTCCGAGCAAAGCGGCGAGCAGGCTTAGAGGCAGCGTAGGCTTCATCGAAGAACAGCGGGGAGGGCGGTTGGCAGCGCGGAGACAATATTGCGTGTGCAAGATACAACGTGCGACAGACACAGCCCCTTTTTTCGTCATCCCCGACTTGATCGGCAATCCCGTCGCTTGGGACAGGTTCTGGATCCCCGCCTTCGCGGGGAAGACGACGGGGGAAGGTGAAAAAGCCTCCTCCACATGGCTATATGCCCGTACGTCAGGGCGCATTGGGCGATTTCGCATCGTCCGAACACGGCGGCGCGAACGAAACGGCGGCGTGCGGCAGAGCCACTACGCGGCGCGACGCAGCGTGGCGTCTACCCGGACAAGCACCTGCGACAGGCCGGGGCGGGCGTCGTCGCGGAGAGGCCGCACGGGTGCGAGGGCGACGGTGGGCACGGCCACGCGGGTGAGGTGCGGCATGCCCAGAGCGTCGAGGGCGGCAGGTAGTAGGTCGGCGAGGCGAACGGGCTGGGACATTTCAGAGTCTCCAAAAAAGCTGCCCGCAAGCTCGCCACACAGGGTGACAAACCTGTGTCATATGGCTTGAACGAAAGGGCGGGGCGACGCGAAGAATCGGCGAGGGGGAGCATGGCGTAACGTAAAGCGTACCTTTGCGGCTTGCCCCTCTTCGTCGCCGTGCAGCGTCTCCGCCACGCCTTGGTCGTCCGCCTCGTCGCATTCCTTGTGGGTGCGGGCGTGCTGGGCGTGCTCGTGCCGCAGGCGGTGGCCACTCCGGCGCACCGGGCTGCGGCATGGCTGCGCGCGCAGGCCGTGGATGCCGACGCTGAGGCGCTCGACGCGGCGCTTGCCCTCGCACTCTCGCGCGGCAACCTTGCGCCCCGCGTCTTTTTCGACGTGTACGCCGAGGTGCAGCCGCGCTTCGGCACGCCCTCGGGCGCGTGGTTTGGGATGGCCGACGTGTCGTTCCGGACGGCCCTCGACCGGCTGCGCCGCGATGCGCCCAAGGATCTCAACGCGCCGTCGATGCCGCAGTCTTCGGCCCGATGGACGACGGCGGCTCCGATGGCGTCGCTTCCGGCGTCGCCGCTGGGCCTGGCGCTGCCCAGCACCCAAGCCGCTGGGCTGACGGCCTCGCGGGGACGGCGCGTCTTGTTCGACGGGTCGGTTCTGCCGATACGAACAGGGGGAACGCTTGGCCCGGCATCGGCTCGGGCACCCTGAGCGACTCGCTGGAGTCGCCGACTCCTTGACCTTTATGCCGTGTGCCTCCGCGCCAGACGTCCGTTCGGACGCAGCGCGGACGTGCTTTGCTTGCTTTTCTGTCCCATTCCTGATTCCATGAACTCCCGTTCCCCCTGGCTGTGGCTCACCGTTGTGATGCTGCTCGCCACCGGCTACTACCTCTGGCCAACCGTCAAAGCCTCGCGCATGACGGCGCAAGAACTGGCCGCCAACCCCGAAGAACGTGCCCTCAAGCTCGGCCTCGACCTGCGCGGCGGCATGGCCGTGACGATGGAGGTGCGCGTGGACGAACTCATCCGCGCCCTCGCCACCAACACCGACGCCGCCTTCGACCGGGCCCTCCAAACCGCGACGAACGAGGCCAAGACCTCGACGGCCAGCATGGTGTCGCTGTTCGTCAACGCTTACGAGGAGCAGAATCCGCAAGGTCGCCTTGCCCGCTACTTCCGCTCCGACGTGGACCGGATCACGCGCAACTCGTCCAACGCCGACGTCTCGGCGTACCTCGAAGCCCAAGCCGACGGGGCGGTGAACCGCGCCATCGAGATCGTGCGGCAGCGCATCGACCGTTTTGGCGTTTCCGAGCCGAGCATCGTCAAGAAGGGCACGAGCCGCATCTCGGTGGAACTGCCTGGCGTCGCCGACGGCGAGCGCGTCCGGCGGCTTCTGCGCGGCACCGCCCGCCTCGAGTTCCGCACGATGGCCGACCCGGCGGCGCTCTCTCGCTCGCTCTCGGCTATCGTCCAGTTCTACAACGGGCGCACCGACACCGCCAGCGCCGCGGCCGACACCACCGTCCGCCGCGATTCGTCGGCGCTGGCCACCTCGGCGCTTCCGACCACGCCGCTGTCCGACTCCAACGCCGTCACCGCGACGCCGCTGTCCGATACGGCCAAGACGGCCACCGCCACGCCCGCGTCCAACGACAGCGCCAGCCGCGCCCGCGCCGACAGCGCGGCGCTCGCGCAGGCCGCCGGAGCCAACAACGTGCTGCTCAAGTACCTTGAGCCGGCCGGACAAGGGGTGGAGTTCGGCCTCGTCTCGCCCAAGGACACGGCCCGCGTGCACCAACTGCTCAGCCGCCCGGAAGTGGTGGCATTGCTGCCGCCCGGCATCGAACTGCTCTACACCTCCAAGCCCGTTGCGCCCGGCAGCGACAAGCTCGCGCTGCTCGGCGTCCGCAATACCGTTGAACTCACCGGCGAGGCTCTTACCGACGCTACCGTGCAGTTCGACCCGCAGACGAACGTGCCGATGGTGGAGATGCGCATGGACGGCGCGGGCGCGCAGACGTGGAGCCGCCTCACCGGGGCCAACATCGGCAAGCCGGTGGCGATTGTGCTCGACGATTACGTCGTGTCCTTCCCGACCGTCCAAGGGCGCATCTCTGGCGGCGTCTCGTCCATCACCGGTCTCGACGGTCGCTCCGAAGCCGACGACATCGTGACGGTGCTCAAGTCGGGCAGCCTGCCTGCGCCGGTGCAGATCATCAACGAGCGGACGGTCGGGCCGAGCCTCGGTGCCGAGTCCACGCGCAACGGCATGTTCTCGCTGTTCCTCGGATTCGCGATCGTGTCGGCCTTCATGATGTTCTGGTACCGGACGGCGGGCGTCATCGCGGCCGTGTCGCTGGTGTTCAACCTGCTGATTCTCTTCGCCGTGCTCGCCGCCTTCGGGGCCACGCTCACGCTCCCCGGCATCGCCGGTATCGTGCTGACGATGGGCATGGCCGTGGACGCTAACGTGCTCATCTACGAACGCATCCGCGAAGAACTCGCGGCCGGCAAGACGCCCAAGGCGGCTCTCGACGCGGGCTTCTCCCACGCGCTCTCGGCCATCATCGACTCCAACGTGACGACGTTCCTCACCGGCGCGATCCTCTACACGTTTGGCGTCGGCCCGATCCAAGGCTTCGCCGTGACGCTGATGGCCGGTATCGTGACGAGCCTCTTCTCAGCGCTCGTCGTCACCCGGATGATCATGACGTACTTCGTGGACCGCAACCGCGCCGTTAGCGTCGGCTGAAACGATAAATCGTACATGTTGTAGCGTTTGTGCTGGCGGCCTGTGTCAATGCAGCATAAACGATACACAAAACAATCTTTCTGATACTCCGATGCGTGTTTTTGAAAACGCCAACTACGCCTTTATTGCCAACCGGCGCAAGGCGTACATCTTCTCCCTCATCGTGACGCTCTTGGGCTTCGCGTCCTTCTTCACCCGGGGCTTCGAGTGGGGCATCGACTTCACCGGCGGCAAGGAATATGTGGTTCGCACCACCGTAGACCGCCCGGTGGGTGATATCCGCGCCGACGTTGACCGCGCCCTCGGCGGTGCGCCCGAAGTCAAGCGCTACGGCGAAGACTTGCTCGTGCGCGTCGGGCCGGACGTTGAGGGCAACGCCACCGAAGTCGGCGAGAAAATCGTGGCCGCCGTTGGCAACGGAGCATCGGTGGCGGGTTACGACGAGATCGCCCCGCGCTTCGCCACCGACCTGCAGCGCGCGGCGCTCTACGCCGTGCTCGCCAGCGTCATCGTCATCTTCTTCTATGTGCTCGTCCGGTTTGAATGGACGGCAGGCGTGGGAGCCATTGTGAGCCTCGTGCACGACGTGCTCTTCACGCTCTCGCTCTTTTCGCTGCTGCACGGCTGGCTTCCGTTCTCGCTGGCCATCGACCAGACGATTGTGGCGGCGTTCCTCACCATCGTCGGCTACTCGATCAACGACACGGTGGTTGTGTTCGACCGCATCCGCGAAGACCGGGGCAAGTGGAAGAACATGCCCATCGAAGAGGTGTCGAACAAGGCGATGAACGAGACGCTCTCGCGCACGATCATCACCGGCGGCGCGACGCTGCTGTCGCTCGTGGTCGTGTTTCTGTTCGGCGGCGAGGCCGTGCGCGGCTTCGCCTTCGCGATGCTCGTCGGCATCCTGCTGGGCACGTACTCGTCGGTGTTTATCGCCACGCCGGTGATGGTGGACGTGCAGCGCTTCCTGGCCCGCCGGGGCGACAAGCGCTTCAAGACGCAGGTGGCGTAAGGCAAACGGCTGTGTATGGTGTATGGTATATTGGGTTATACACCTCGATACACGATGCACCATACACAACACTATTCTACGCTATGAACTTCGACGTTTCCGAACTGGACGGCGTGACCGTGATCGCATCGCGCGGCAATGTGCTCGGCGGCCCCGACGGCTCCGACCTGCACGACTTCCTCGCGGACTTGCGCGAGGCGGGCCGCCGCACCGTCGTGATGGATCTCTCGGCGGCGCAGTTGATGAACTCCTCGGGCCTCGGGATGCTCGTCTCGGCGCTCACCACGCTGCGCAACGCCGGCGGCGACCTCCGCCTCGCCGCCGTGCCCGAGCGGGTGCGCAGCCTGTTCGTCATCACCAAACTCGACCGCGTGTTCAAGGCCTATCCCACCGTGGAAGAGGCCGTGGCGTCGTTCGAGGAGCGCGGCTGAGCAGGCGGTCGGTTCCGGTATTCCCCGTCCGTTCGCAGGGGCGGGGCAGCGGGTGTCGTACCTTGCGGGTTCTTCAACCGCAGCAACACCGATGGCCCGTGCCCGCCGAGGGATGGTGATCAAAAACACAAACGAACGGCTCGTCGAGATCGAACTGGCCGGGCGGACGTTCGCGCTCGAACCGGGCGACGAGATGCTCATCCTGCCCGAAGAAGTCCGCGACGCCACCATGCGGGAGCACCTGCAGGTGCGCTCGGTGTCGATCGTCCGCCCGACGACCGAAGAAGAAGAGACGGCCTTCGCTGCCAGCCTCGGGTTGCCCGCCGTTCGCCCCGACGTGCACGACCGGGCGGAGTGACGGCGAATGTCGCGTTTCGAGGTGCGAATGCCGAACACGGCTCCCGCTCGGCGTCCGCAGTTCCAACGCTCGCCGCATGTCTATGAACGTCCTTGCGCTCGAACCGTGGTACGGCGGCAGCCACCGCGTCTTCCTCGACGGGTTGGCCGCGCACAGCCGCCACCGCGTGGAGACGGTGACGATGACCGCCCGGTTCTGGAAATGGCGGATGCACGGCGGGGCCGTGACGCTCGCCCGCAAGGCCGAAGCGCTCGTAGACGGCGGCTTCCGCCCGGACGTCATCCTCGCCTCGTCGATGGTCAACCTGCCGGCGTGGCTGGCGCTCGTGCGCCGCAGCGGGCTGGCGTCCGTGCCGGTGGTGATGGTCTTCCACGAAAACCAGCTCACCTACCCGCTGCCGCCCGGCACACCCCGCGACGCGACGTACGGCTATCTCAACTACCTCTCGGCGCTCGCCGCCGACCGCATCGTCTTCAACTCGGCGTTCCACGAGGCGGAGTTTTTCGAGGCGCTGCCCGATTTGCTGCGCGCCTTCCCCGACTACACGCACTTCGATACCGTGCAGGCGCTGCGGGCGAAGTCCAGCGTGCTGCACCTCGGCCTTCCGCTCACCGCCCACGACGCCCACCGCGACGCCCGCACGCCCCGCTCGTGGGGGCCGGGGATGCGCCCGCCCGTGGTGCTCTGGAACCACCGCTGGGAGTACGACAAAGACCCCGAGGCGTTTTTTCGCCTGCTCGGACGGCTTGACGACGTGGATGTGCCTTTTCGCCTCATCCTGGCGGGCAAGCACTTCGACAAGAAGCCCGACGGGTTGGAGGCGGCGCTCGCCCGCTACGCCGGGCGCATCGACCACTACGGCCACGCCGAGGACTTCGCCGAATACAGCCGTCTGCTGCACCAAGCCGACGTCGTCGTGTCCACGAGCCGCCACGAGTTCTTCGGCATCGCAATGTTGGAGGCCATCCACTGCGGCTGCCATCCGCTCCTGCCCAACCGGCTGGCGTACCCCGAACTGCTGCCCGAGAGCCTGCACGCGCCGCTGCTGCACGCGCCCGTGCTCTACGACACCGACGACGACCTCTTCCACATCGCTAAAGACCTGCTCTCCGGCGAGACGCGCCCGCTGCCCGAGGGCACGCTGCGGGGCGTGAGCGCGCACCTCGACTGGCCGCAGCACGTCCGGCTCTACGACGATCTGCTCGAACGCGCGGCCCTCGGCGGCTGAACCCCGATGCGCCCCTTCGTCCCGCCCGATCTGCCCATCGTCGAGGCGCTGCCGCGTCTGCGGACGGCGCTGGCGGCGTCCAACCGGGCCGTGCTCGAAGCGCCGCCGGGGGCGGGCAAAACGACGGTCGTCCCGCTCGATCTGCTCGGCGCGCCGTGGCTCGCGGAGCAGAAGATCGTGGTGCTCGAACCAAGGCGGCTGGCGGCCAAGGCGGCGGCGCGGCGGATGGCGGCGCTGCTCGGCGAGGCCGTGGGCGAGACCGCCGGGTACCGCATCCGGATGGAGGCGCGGGTGTCGGCGAGGACGCGCGTGGAGGTCGTCACCGAGGGCATCCTCACCCGGATGCTGCAAGACGACGCGTCGCTGGAAAGCGTGGGTTGCGTGGTGTTCGACGAGTTTCACGAACGAAGCCTGCACGCCGACCTCGGCCTTGCCCTTGCCCTCGACGCGCAAGAGGCGCTGCGGCCCGACTTGCGTCTCCTTGTGATGTCGGCCACGCTCGACGCCGAGCGCCTCGGCACGTTCCTCGACGCGCCGGTCGTGACCAGCCGCGGGCGCACGTTTCCCGTCGATCTTCGCTACCTCCGCGCCGACGAAGCGGGCGACCGAACGGCGCGCACCGCCGACCGCCTCGCCGCGCTCGTTCCCAAGGCCGTGCATCGTGCGTTGCGGGAGCAGGGCGGGGATGTGCTGGTGTTTCTTCCGGGCATGGGCGAGATGCGACGGGTGGAGGAACGGCTGGCAGTCCCCGACGGAGTGGCCGTCCACCTGCTCCACGGCGACCTTTCGACGGATGCGCAGGACGCCGCGCTCGCGCCTGCGCCGCCGGGCACGCGCAAGGTGGTGCTCGCCACATCGATCGCCGAGACAAGCCTGACGATTCCGGGGGTGACGGCGGTGGTGGACGGTGGCCTCGCCCGCGTCCCTCGCTTCGACGCCCGCACCGAGATGCCCACGCTCGCCACCGTGCCGGTGTCCGTCGCCGCCGCCGACCAGCGGGCGGGCCGCGCCGGGCGCGTTGCTCCGGGCGTCGCGTACCGGCTGTGGACGACCGCCGATCACGACCGCCTCGCCGCGCACCATCGCCCCGAGGTCGTGGAGGCCGATTTAACGCCGCTGGCGCTCGAACTGGCGATTTGGGGCGTGCCGGATGCGTCGGGGTTGCAGTGGCTGGATCCGCCGCCCGCCGCGACCTTGGCGGCGGCGCGGGCGCTGCTCGTCCGCCTGGGTGCGACGACTCCCGACGGGGCCGTCACGCCGCACGGACGACGCCTTGCGACGCTCGGCCTGCATCCCCGCCTCGGCCACCTCGTCGTGGCGGGCAACGACTTCGGCCACGGTGCCACGGCCTGCGCCCTCGCCGCGCTGCTGTCGGAACGCGACGTGCTGCCCGCGTCCGACGGCCCGCGCAGTCCCGATCTCGCCCTCCGCCTCGATGCGCTTCGGCGCGGCGCGACGCCTGCCGCCCGGCGTGCCAAAGAGATGGCCGACCATCTGCGCAAACGGCTCGGCATTGCCGAGACCCGGCTCGACCCGGAAGCACTCGGGTTGCTTACGGCGCTGGCCTATCCCGACCGCATCGGGCAGGTTGAGGACGAAACCCGGCTGCGCTTGGCCACCGGGCAGCGCGTCGCCCTCGACCCGCACGCCTTCCCGCAGCCCGCGTTCGTGGCCGTAGCGCACCTTGGCGGATCGGGCAAAACGCCCGTCGTGTACCTCGCCGCACCGCTGACGCTCGCCGACGTGGAGCGGGTCGTGGACGGGCAGATCGAGACGGTCGAAGCCGTCCGGTTCGATGCCCAAGCCGAGCGGGTTGTGGCGCGGCGGCAGCGCGTGGCCGGGGCGCTCGTGCTGGCCGACGCGCCGCTGCCGAATCCTTCGCCCGAAGCTGTTGCGCGCGCGTTGATCGGCGAGGCGCAGCGCCGAGGTCTGCATGTGCTGACGTGGACGAAAGAGGCCGTCCGTCTACGCGAACGCCTCCAGTTCCTTCACCACCATCTTCCCAACGATTGGCCGGACGTGTCCGACGAGGCTTTGCTTGGGACGCTCGGCGAATGGCTCGGCACGCCTCTGCTCGGCGCGAAGTCGCTGACCGACGTGGCAAAGGTCAACGTGGAAGCGGCGTTGACGGCGGCGTTCGTGCCGTGGTCGAAACGATTGGATTTGGATCGACTTGCCCCGTCGCATGTCGTCGTGCCCACCGGCTCCAACATCCCGGTCGACTACGTCGACCCCGCCAAGCCTGTGCTGGCCGTGCGATTGCAGGAAGTCTTCGGGCTGATCGACACGCCGTGTGTGCTGGGCGGGACGCTGCCGCTAACGATGCACCTGCTCTCGCCCGCGCACCGTCCGGCGGCGGTCACGCAAGACCTGCGGTCGTTTTGGGCCGGGCCGTACTTCGACGTGCGCAAAGACCTGCGCGGACGCTACCCCAAGCACGTCTGGCCCGACGATCCGCTGGCCGCCGCGCCCACCCGACGTGCCAAGCCGAGATGATCAGCACAAAGAATACAAGTTACAAAAAGCCATGATATGATGGCGACCATCGATCCTCACCCCTCCTCGCCTGCCAAGAACCGCTCGACCTGCTCCACCATCGCCTTCGAACCGATGTAGAGCGGCGTGCGCTGGTGCAGCGCCGTCGGCTGCGTCTCCATCACCCGCCCGCGCCCGTTCGACGCCATCCCGCCCGCCTGTTCGACGATGAACGCCATCGGGTTGGATTCGTACATCAGCCGCAGTTTGCCCTCCGGCGACTTCGCGGACGCGGGGTAGATGTAGATGCCGCCTTTGACGAGGTTGCGGTGGAAGTCGGAGACGAACGAGCCGATGTAGCGCGTCGTGTAGGGCCGGGCGGTGGCTTTATCCTCGGCCTGCGCCCACTTGATCCAGCGCTTCAGCCCGTCTTCGAACGAGTTGTAGTTGCCCTCGTTCACGGAATACATCGTGCCGGTTTCGGGCGTGCGGATGTTGGGATGCGAGAGGATGAACTCGCCGATGGACGGCTCCAGCGTGAAGCCGTTGACGCCGTTGCCGGTGGTGTAGACGAGGATGGTGGACGAGCCGTAGACGATGTAGCCCGCCGCCACCTGCTCCGTGCCCGGCTGCAACGCCGCTTCGAGCGTCGGCGCGGCCCCTTCGGGCAGGTGGTAGACGGAGAAGATCGTCCCCACCGACACGTTCACGTCGATGTTGGACGAGCCGTCGAGCGGGTCGAGCAGCACGATGTAGCGCCCGTCCTCGCCGGGATGGTCGCCGTCCAGCGGAATCGCCTCGGCGTGTTCTTCCGAGCCGATGAGGCAGCATTCGCCGCCGCGCCGGAGCGCCCGGACGAACTCGGCGTGGGCGAGCGCGTCCATTTTCTGCTGGACTTCGCCCTGCACGTTCACCTCGCCGGACGCGCCGAGGATGTCGACGAGGCCCGCCCGCCGCATGTCGCGGTTGACCACTTTGGCAGCCACCGACAGGTCGCGCAGCAGCCGCGAGAACGCGCCGGTGGCGCCACCGGACATCTCCTGCTGTTCGATGATGAACTGTTCGAGGGTCTTGAAGTCGGGCGTCGAGAGGTCGTTCATCGAGAGAAACAGGGGTTCGGAAGCGCTTCCAATATCGGCACGAACGCGGGCTTCGGACAAGATCGGCACAGACCGCCCCACCGTAACCGAAAATCATCGCCGGCACAAACGTAACCGCGACGAAAATCAGCGACGGTCATTCCACGGCGGACGGCACGTCCCATCCGGCCAACCAGGCCTTCGTGCGCGGGGCGGCGTTGGCGTCGAGGTCGGCGCGGAGGCGCTCCAGCGATGCCGCATCGTCCACGTCGTACCACGGCGGCAGCAGCGTCACCGGCAGATCGGCGGCAGCGGCGCGGTCGAGCGTGTCGGCGAGCACGCGGTCGTGGCTGTACGTCATCCCAAGAAACAGCGCCGGATGCGGTTCGCGCAGGCCCATTGCGTAAAAACCGCCGTCGTCGGACGGGCCGAGCGTGACGGTCTGGCGCGTCTCCAGCTCGTCGAAGGCGAGGCCGAGGAAATCGGACGGCAGCGTCGGGTGATCCGTCCCGACGATCACGGCGCGGTCGAACCCGGCGGCGAACGTCTCGGCAAACGCCCGCAGCATCCGCGCGCCGAGGCCGTCGCCCTTCTGCACGAACGTCTTCCCTGCCCCAATCGAGGCGTCCAGCGCCGCATCCGACGGCGGCAGATAGAGCCGCACGGCAGGCCCGAGCGCGGCGTACTGGGCGAGCGCGTCGGCGAGCATCGCGGCGTACAGGTCGGCGGCCTGTTCGGGCGTGAGCGGCGGGCAGAGGCGCGTTTTCACAGCGCCCGGCTGCGGCACCTTGGCGAAGACGATGAGGGCGTCAGACATGCACGCAAGGTACGGCGGCGGCGGCAAACGTACTTTGCCGCCGTACCCTTTGCAGCCATGTCCGACGGATCTCGGCTTCCGCCGCGCATCGACGCGGCCCTCCATCGCGTCCTCGAACCCGGCGAGTCGGTCGTCTGGTTGGGCGCTCCGGTGCGGTTGCCGCATCCGGCAGCGGTGCTGCTGCGGGCACTCGTCACCGTGGCGCTGCTGGCCACGGGCGCGGCATGGATGGCGGGCAGCGGACAGGCGGACGTGTCCGGCGGGGCTGTCACGTCGGCGATGGTGCTGATCGGCACGGTCGGTACAGCATGGACGTTCACCGAGGCGCGGCGTCAGATGGGCACGCGCTACGTCGTCACCGACCGGCGGCCGCTCGTTATGCGCCCCTCGTCCGAAAGCGTGGACGTGGACGAAGTGCCGGCGTGGAGCCTCGCCACGCGCCGCAAGGACGTGCGCTACACCGGACGCGGCACCGTCACCTTTCCGGCCACGACGGGCGACCATGACCTGTCGTTCCGCCATGTCCCCAACGTTCGCGCCGCCGACGCCGCCCTTGCGGCCTTGCCCGGCGCAACGTCTGGCAGCGACCTGCCGCTCGACCGTCCGGCACCGCAAGATGCCTCGCTCATCCCCTCGCCGGTGCTGAACGCGCTCGCGGGCGTGCTCGAAGACGACGAGACGATCCGATGGTGGGGACAGCCCGACGGCGCGGCGCTTGCCCGCTCGGCCGTCAACACCCGCAAGGCCGGGCAGTCGGCCAAGACGCTGGAGGTACTCGTGCCGCTGCTGGGCTTCCTCGTCGGCCTCAACGTGGCGCTTGCCGTCTGGAGCACGCAGGTCGGAACGTTCGACCCTGCCCGGCACGTCTCGATCATGCCGCCGTTCATCGTCTTTGCCGCGCTGCTCGTTGCCCGGTTTAAGGCGCGGCGGCGGCTGTACGTCGTCACCGACCGGCGGGCGCTGATCGTTCGTCCGGTGGGCTGGAAAAAGTTTGCGCCCACCGCAATCCCCGCCGATGCTCTCGCCCGTCGGAGGCGTGTAAAAAACCGCAACGACCTCGTGAGCCTCCGCTTCGACGGCGAGACGGATCCGCCCAAGTCGTTCGACGACCTCGCGTTAGTCGGGGTGCATCCGCTGCCGGTGGTGGAGCGCTTCCTCGACGCGCTGCCCCCTGCCGAGGCCGAGCCGTCGCGGTCGCAGGCCGTCGCCGCCGCACGAGCCGCCGGCGTGCCCGTGCCGGAGCCGCTACCGGGGGTTCCGCTCGGCGAGCCGATGCCGTCCGACACCCCAATCTTGCACATTCCCCGAACCCGGGCGTAGCTGCCCGATATTGGAGCCGCCGATTCCGCCCTTGCCCATGGCCGTTTCCGACGAACAACTCCGCCAGATCCGCCACTACTTCAACCCCGGCGAACAAATCGTCTGGGCCGGACAACCGAACGCCACCCGTGCGATGCGCTCGACGTTGCCCGTCTTGCTCTTTGCCGTTCCATGGACCGCGTTCGCTCTGTTCTGGACGGCGATGGCGGGCGGAATGGCGTGGTTTCGAGGCGATGGCGCGAGCACCAGCGGCCTGTTCGCGCTCTTCGGCCTCCCGTTTATCGCCGTGGGTATCGGGATGCTGCTGTCGCCGTACTGGGCGTGGCGGCGGGCACAAAAGACGCTGTACGCCGTCACCAACCAGCGGGCAATCGTTGGGACGTCCACCCGCGACGGCTTCACCATCACCGGATTTCTGCCGCACGAGCTGATCGATCTGACGCTCACCGTACGGCAAGACGGTTCGGGATCCATCGACCTGCGCAGCGATGCCCGCCGTGCTCTCGAAACCGCCAATCCGCGCACCCCACGCACGCCCTTAAGTCCGGGCGTGTTCGCCGATATTCCCGACGTGCAGCGGGTTTTCGACCTGCTCCGCCAGCTCGCCCGCAGCGCGTCACCCGAACCGACGCCGCTCCTCGACGCCGACCCGTACGGCAGCACCTTTTCCAGCGATACGTATTCCAGCGACTTTGCGCAACAGGCTCGGCGCGATGCGCCCGGCTGGAAAACGCCCGGCGGCTAACCCCGCGACCTCGCTTGGCCCTGCTGACACATCGACTTTACTCCTACCCCCTCGTTGGCCCCGCAATGCTTGCCGAGGCACCCTTGATTGGAAAGAGGCACCTTGGCGGCGCGGCACCGAAGAGGCTAATGCAGGGTGTATACTCGGTTTTCCTCCGCTCTTGTGCCTCAGCCCAACCCGCTTCCTCCCGCCCTCTCCCCCACCGCAACCCGCGGCATCGCCGACAGCGTCCGGACACTCACCGAACTGGCCTCCGACCCCCAAACGTCGGGGCTGGATTTCCTCGGTGCGCTCAAAGAACGGCTGTTCAACCCGTCGCTTTGGATCGGCATGGCGGTGTTTCTCGTCAAGGCCGTCATCATCGTTCTGATCGCCCAAGCGATCTTGCGGTTGATCTCGCGCGCGGCGAAAGCGTATACGGCGAGGTTCAACGACCTGCCTCCCACGCACGGGCGACGGCAGCGGGCGCAGACGCTCGCCGCGCTCGTCGTCTCGATGTCGCGGTACGTCATCTGGCCGGTCGCGCTCGTCACCATCCTCGACTCCGCCGGGTTTTCCGTCACGAGCCTGCTCGCCACCGCCGGCATTGCGGGCCTGGCCGTCGGCTTCGGCGCGCAAACGCTGGTGCGCGACGTCATCTCCGGCTTTTTCTTGCTGTTCGACGACACGATCTCCGTGGGCGACACCGTCCGTATTGGCACGGACGAGGGCACGGTCGAGTTCATCGGGGTGCGGATGATCAAGGTGCGCAAGTTCAACGGCGAGCTGCTGATGGTGCCCTCCGGCGAGTTGCGAATCTTTGGTAACCGGAGCATCGAGTTTGCCCGGATCGTGGTGAACGTCAACATTCCCCTCACGACCCCCACCGAGCCGGTGCTGGAAGCGATGCACCGCGTGGCCGACGCATGGGCCAATGCTCACCGCGCCATCCTGCTCGACGCCGCCCCGGACGTGCAGGCCGTCACGGGCTTTGGCGACACCTTCGCTACGCTGCGCATCGTGGCGAAGGTGCAGGTGGGCGAGCAGTACGCCGCCGAGCGCGACCTGCGCCGCCGCCTCTTGGAGGCGTTCGCCGCTTCGGGCTACGACCTCAACACCGGCAAGACCGCGCTGGTCGTCCACGGCAGCACCGCGGCCGTCCCGCCGCCCGTACCCAAGGCCGACCCCGGCGGTGCCTCGCCCAAGACCCCACCAGCAGCAGATGACGCCGCCCTCAGCGACGCTTGAGGCAGTCCGGCGGGACGGAAAAACGTTTCATCCCACTCATTCAAGCATCGCATGAACGGCAACGTCGTGGCTCTCGCGGTGTTCACCATACCGACGGGTTGGCATAGGGCTTGAGATGTATAGTCCCGTGGTGTGATGGTGCAACTTGACCTCCTCCACCCGAGATGCTACGGGACAGACTCTCCACGGCAGACCTTCTTACCCGTTCCGCTCCGCCGTCTTGGCCGCGAGCAGCAGCATCGCCGCACAAAACACCGCTGCGACCGTCAGATCGACGCTCGGCGAGGCCCAGCCCGTTCCCAGAAGCGCGTGCCGCAGGCCGTCCACCGAATACGCGACCGGGTTGAGACGCACCGCCCACGCCAGCGGCGCGGCGAGGCCTTCGACCGGAAACACCGCGCCGGACACCAGCCACAGCGGCATCAGCAGGCCGTTCATCAGCCCGTGGTAGGCGCGGGTGGTCGAGACGCGCCACGCCAGCACGAACCCCAGCGCGGTGAACGCGAGGCCGAGCAGCACGAGGTGCACGAGCACCATCGCCGCGCCGCTCCACGTCAGCGAGACGCCGAGCAGCGGAAGCGCCAGCGCGAACGGCACGGCCTGCCCGACCGCCAGCGTGGCCCCGCCGAGCGCCACGCCGAGCGCCACCGCCAACCTCGGCACCGGAGCCACCAGCACCGTTTGGAGAAACCCTTCGGTGCGTTCCTCCACCACATAGAGGGTCGTGAAGATGGCCGTGAACACGACCACAAGCGCCAGCATTCCCGGCGCGAGAAACGCCCCAAACCCCACGGCCCCTACTTCGCCCTGTGGCCCCTGGAAGCTCGGCCCGAACCCAAACGCCAGCAGCGCCCAGAACAGCAGCGGCTGCACCAACGCCCCTGCCACCCGCGCGCGGTCGCGCAGAAACGTGGTGACTTCGCGGTGCCAAAGGGCGGTCAGAGCAGACATGGGCAGGGTATTCGAGTTGCGAGAACGCATCCCGATCCCAGAATCGCCCCGTGATCGATCTGTTTCTCTTCCCCCCTTTGTCCCCGAACCGATTCCTCGGCGACCTTGCGGCCCTGTACGCGAAGCCATCGGTCGCCACGAAAGGCGCGGGCGTGGAGGCAGGCTCGCGCCTTCACTACGCACGAGCCTGTTCGCGACAGTGCCACGAACAGGCTCGGCGCTCCTCCATCCCTCACGCCGGACGGCTCCGGCGGGAGATAAGCGTTGGGGCGTTAGGCCGCGACGGGCGTCACCGCCGCCGTGTCCGTTTCGCCGGTGCGGATGCGCACGACGCGCTCGACGGGCAGCACGAAGATCTTGCCGTCGCCGACTTCGCCGGTGCGAGCGCCGGCCACAATCGCCTCGATGCAGGCTTCGACGAACGATTCGGACACGCCAATGTCGAGCATCACCTTTTCTTGAAGGCCGACCTTGACGGTTGTGCCTCGGTAGGTTTCGACTTCGTCGTGTTCGCCGCCGTGGCCGTCGCAGCGGGTGATGGTGAGGCCTTGGATGTCGGCGCGGTAGAGGTGGGCCAGCACGTCGCCGAGTTGTTCGGGACGGATAATGGCTTTGATGAGTTTCATAGCGGTAAGAAGCGGTTGGCGAGGGGCGGTGGGTTGCAGGCCGACGGCGGATCGCGCCGCCGACCGTTCATCCACCGTTAGGCAAGCGAGGGAGACGCGGCCGGCACCGGAGCCGCCGCGAACACCGGCGTTTCGTCGGGGTGGACGAGCACCGCGCCTTCGCCGTGCGTGTAGGCTTCCTCGCCGTGGTCGGCAAGGTCGATGCCGACGCGCTCCATCTTGTCCGTTGCGCGCAGCGGCGTCACGAAGCCGATGAGCTTGAGCAACCCGAAGCTGACAAGGCCGGAGTAGAGCGCAACCGCCGCCACCGACAGCGCCTGCACGCCCACGCGGGCGGCATCGCCCGTGAGCAAACCGGCCTGGCCGCCCCACGCCGGATCGGCGAGCACGCCGGTGAGCAGCGCGCCCACGACGCCGCCGACACCGTGCGCCGCCACCACGTCGAGGCTGTCGTCGAGGCGGGTGCGGGTGCGCAGCAGAATGGCGAAGTACGACGGGAACGCGGCCACCGCGCCCAGCGCCAGAGCGCCCATCGGCGAAACAAACCCGGCCGCGGGCGTGACGGCGACGAGGCCCACGACGAGGCCCGTGGCCACGCCCACCGCCGTGACCGTTCCGGTGCGTTTCAGGTCGAGCAGCATCCACACGACGAGCGTGGCCGCCGGAGCCAGGAACGTGTTCACCGACGCCTGCGCCGCCAGTCCGGTCGCGCCGAGCGCCGAGCCGCCGTTGAATCCGAACCATCCGAACCACAGCAACCCTGCGCCGAGCAGCACAAACGGCACATGGTGCGGCAGCATCGCCCGGCGACCGTAGTCGCGTCGCGGCCCGACGACCAGCGCGGCCACCAGCGCGGCGGCGGCGGCGTTGACGTGCACCACCGCGCCGCCCGCGAAGTCGAGCGCACCGAGGCCCGAGAGCCAGCCGCCGCCCCACACCCAGTGCGCCACCGGCGCGTAGACGACGAGGCTCCACAGCGTGATGAACAGCAGGTACGCCGGGAAGCGCATCCGTTCGACGACCGCGCCGGAGATCAGCGCGGCGGTGATGACGACGAACGTGCCTTGGTAGCCGAAGAACAGCAGGTGCGGGATCGTGCCCTTGGCCTCCAACCCGATGCCGCGCAGCAGCGCCATCGAGAAGTCGCCGACGACCGCATTGCCCGGCCCGAAGGCCAGCGTGTAGCCGAGAACGGCCCAGGCCACCAGCACCACGCCCAGCGACGCGAACGACATCGTCATCGTGTTGAGCGCGTTCTTGGCGCGGACGAGGCCGCCGTAGAAAAACGCCAGCGCGGGCGTCATCAGCATCACCAGCGCAAGGGCGACGAGCATAAACGCCGTGTCGGCCGGGACGACCTCGGCGGGAGGTGCGTCCTGCCCAAAGGCCAGACGCGGAAGAATCGCGAGGCCAGCGGCCAGCGCAAGACGAGAAAGGCGAGAGACGCGCATCGATATAAAAAGGAAAGCGAGACGAGGGATTCACCTTCGATAATAATGCCGTCATCGCTTCCAAGGCAACACTTTTCTAACCCCGAAAGCGTTTCCGCCGCAGAATCTTAATCAAACGCTCCTGTTGAGCAACCAAGCCTACCGCGGTTCAAGAATGCGCGGGAGGCAGCCTTCGGTACGGTCGTCGCGTGGTGTCCTATGCAGGGTGCCCTCGAACACGCCCTCGCCCCGCTCGCCCTCGGTCTGCGCCAGCCCGGCCTTCGACTCCACCCGTGACCGGCTGTTTTCTTTTCGGGCAACGAACGCCCTGCGACGTGCGTTAGGATCTCTTCCGTTCGCCTAAAACACCCTGACAGGGGTGCTTTCCCCTTTCATCGTCCCGTGCTGACGTTCTCGCACCCGCCGCTCGTCTGGATCATCGGCACGCTCGTCGGTGCGGCGGTGGCGTGGTGGGCGTACGCCCGTCCCGGTTGCAACCTCTCGCGCCCGCGCCGCGTCCTGCTGGCCGTGCTGCGCGGTCTCGCCCTCGGCCTCGTCGCGTTCCTGCTGGCCGGGCCGCTCGTCAAACGGTTTGCCCCGCAGGAGACGCCCGCCACGGTGGCGATCCTCGCCGACGACAGCCGCTCCGTGGGCGTGCTCGACAGCCTCGCGGGAAGGACGTTTGCCCGGCAGATCGACGCCTTCGCCGCGAACCTTGGCGGCCCGGCCCGCTTCGACCGCGCCCGCTTCGACCGGACGTTCTCGCCCGTCACGACGCTGGCCGACCTGCGCTTCCGGGGCGTCCGCACCGACCTCGCGCTCGCGCTCGCCCGTGCCGCCGACCGCAACGCCGGGCGCAACCTCCAAGCCGTGGTCGTCTTCACCGACGGACGGGCGACGACGGGGCGCGACCCGCTCGCCGTGGCCCAAACGCTCGGCGTGCCCGTCTTTCCCGTGATGCTCGGCGACACCACCCGCGCCGCCCGCGCCCAACGCCGCGACGTGGCCGTGGAGGCGCTGCTCGCCAACCGCAGCGTGGCCGGCGGCAGCACGCAGCCCGTAGAGGTGCGCGTGACGGCGGAGGGCTTTGCGGGGCAGTCGGCGACGGTCAGCCTGTCGCTGAACGGTGCGGCGGTGGCCTCAAAATCGGTCGTGCTGCCGCCCGACGGTGGCCTCGCCTCCGTCGCCCTCGACTACACGCCGCCGTCGTCGGGAGCCGTGGCGCTCGTGGCTTCGGTGTCGCGGCTGGCGGGCGAGGCGACGTACGTCAACAACACGCTTGGGCGGACGGTCGACGTCAATTCGGAGCGGTTGAAGGTGCTGCTGCTGGCGGGCGCTCCCGACCCGGACGTGGCGGTGGTGCGCGACGCGCTGGAGGCCGACGCGGGGTTCGAGGTGACCGTGCGCGTCCAGAAAGCGCCGGGGCAGTTTTACGATGGCGGCGGCGTGTCGCCCGCGACGTTCGACGTGGCGATGCTGGTTGGATTTCCCGGCCCGGCGTCCGACCCGGCGCTCGTCGCCCAGATCGCCGACGCGCCGCGCCTCGGCGTCGTGTTCGTCCCGACGACCCGCACCGACGCCGCCCGGCTCGCGCCGCTGACGTCTGTGCTGGCCGCGTCGCCCGGGGTGCTCGGCGCGCCGCAGCCGCTCGCGCTCGCCCCCGCTGGGTCGTCGCATCCAGCGCTCGAAGGCGTGTCGCACCTCGACGCGCTCGGCGCACTTCCACCGCTGCCGGTGGCGTCGGCCACGGTTTCCGACGGCGGGCGGGTGCTGTGGCGGACAGCCTCGGGCGCACCCGCGCTCGTGGTGGACCGGCGCGGGCCACGCGGCACGGCGGTGCTGCTCGCGGGCGGCCTGTGGGCGTGGCGGTCGCTGCCGCCCAGCCAAGAATCCTACAAAACGCTCGTCCCCACTCTGCTGCCGCGCCTCGTCCGCTTTGCCGCTCCGACCGACGCGGGCACGGGTCTGATCGCCAGCGCCAGCGCCGAGGCATACGGGCCGGACGAAGCGGCGGCGTTTTCGGCCACGGCCACCGACGAAGCCGGGCGACCGCTCGACGGCGCATCGGTGGACGTTGAGCTGAACGGCCCCGGCGGCGCACGACACCTCGCGATGCAGCCGATGGGCGAAGGACGGTTCGGGCTGACCGTCCCCGACCTGCCGCCGGGCCTCTACCGCTGGCGCGCCACGGCGGGCGGCGTCGCCGGAGCGGCCAGCGGCGCGTTTCGTGTGGACGGCGCGAACGAGACAGGCGGATCCGTCGTCTCGGAAGAACTGCGCCGCATTGGCCCCGACGCCGGGATGCTCCGCGCCCTCGCCGAAGCCACCGGCGGCGACGTCTACACGCTGGCGACGCTCGACTCGCTGAAACGACGGCTCGAAACGTCGCCGCAGTTCCGGCCCGCACTCGTCACCCGCGACGAAGCCGTCCCGCTGGGTGACCGCTGGCCGTTCTTCGTGCTCGTCGTGGCGCTGCTCGCGGCGGAATGGACGCTGCGCCGCCGCTGGGGGCTGGTGTGATGGGGAGGCGCAAACGCGCATGCAATCGTCGCGTCCCGGCAACCAAAACGTGCGTACGTTGCTCGCCTTTCCCCTCCGTACTATGCGTCTTGCCCTTCCGCTGCTCGCCCTCGCGGCGCTGCCCGCGTGCGATCAAAACCCGTACGACGCGTCGCAGAAGCCCGTGCTGGCCGTCTCGATGGCCGCGACGCCCGTGTTTTCGTGGACGCCTGCCGGGGCACGCTACCTGCGCGTGTATGCGGGCACGTCGCGGCAGGACGGCTTCGCACCCGTCGTGTGGGACGTGTCGGCCCGGACCGGCACCCCAAACGCGCTTCTGGGGCCGATCACCTACGGCATCGTGCCCGCATCCGGGCTGGAAAGCGTCGCGGCGCAACCGCTCGTGACCGGACGCTCGTACGTCGTGGAAGTGTACCGCGACGATCCGAAGGGCACCGGAGACGGCTTCACCAACACGTCCAACACCTACCGCGACACCGTCGTATTCGTCGCACGTTAAGGCTCGGCCATGTCGGTCGAAACCCAAGGCCCGGTTCGGGGTCGAACCACAGCTTCCCGAATCGTCCGATGCCGCTTTCCGCCGCGCTGCGCGCCCTTGCCCGCTCCGGCCCGCCGTTCCACGCCCTGATTCCGTTCGCCACACCGCTCTTCGAAGCGTACGACGTGGACGTGGAGCGCGTCGAGGCGTTGCTCACCGGCTCGCCCGATCCGTTTGCCGACGAGGTGCTGCTCGTGGTGGAGACGGCGCGGCTCCTCTGGGCCTATTGTGCCCTCCCGCCCGACGAGGCCCACGAGCGCCTGCCGGGCCTCGAAGCCACGCTGCTGCCCGGTGCCCTACGCGACGACGAGCGTGCGGCCTTCCATGTGCTCGTGGCCGAACTCGAAGAGCATTTCCACGACCTCGACGAGGATGCCCGGAATGCGGTCGCACCGCCCTACGAGGCGCTGCTGGAACGCTACCGCTCCCACTACCCGCCCGACGATCCCCGCGACGACGAGGCCGAGGCCATTGCCGTTTTCGCCCGTCCGCTGCTCGAACGCGACGGCCTCGACGACCCCGACGAACTCGACCGGCGCACCGACCTCGCCCACGCCCTCTGGGAAGTGGCCCACGCCGACGACCGCGCCGCCGCCCTCGCCGTCGCCCAGCGGGCCTTCCCCGACGAGCGCGACCTCGCCCATCTCCTCGACGACCTTGTGGCGCAGTTTCGCGCCGCCCGTCCCTAACGCCGCCTTATGCCTGACGTGCTGCTCGACGCTCCCGATTTTGCAACGGCGCTGACGGCGGCGCGACGGCATCTGCACGCACGCCCCGAACTCGGCCATGCCGAGCACGAAACCGCCGCGTTCGTCGAGGCCAACCTCCGCGCCCTCGGCCTGTCGCCGCGCCGCGTGGCGGAAACCGGCGTGGTCGTGGACATCGAGGGCGTCCGGCCCGGCTCGCTTCGCTGCTACCGCGCCGACCTCGACGCGCTGCCCATCCAAGACGCCAAGGTTGGAAACGTGCCCTACGCCTCCACCCGCACGGGCGTGGCGCACCTCTGCGGCCACGACGCCCACACGTCCATCGGCCTCGGCGTGGCGCGGCGGCTGGTGGAACGCCAAGACGAACTGGCCGGAACGGTGCGCATCTTCTTCCAGCCCAACGAAGAGGGCACGCCCAGCGGAGCGCCGCACATGATCGCCGCCGGGGTGCTCGACGGCGACCCCGTCGCGGTGGCCGCCGTCCACGTCGACCCGACGCTCGCGGTCGGGCAGTTCGGCTTCATCGCCGGGCCGGTCACGGCGTCGTTCGACCGGCTCGACCTCGTCGTGCGCGGCCCCGCCACCATCCACTCCGCCCGCCCGCACCTCGCCACCGACACCGTGTGGATCGCCACGGCGTTCGCGCAGCACCTCTACACGCTGGCCGGGCGGGTGACGGATGCGCGGCTTCCGGCGGTGCTGGCCATCACGCGGTTGCAGGCCGGAGACGCGTACAACGTCATTCCCGACCGCGTGACGATGGGCGGCACGCTGCGCTGCCTCTCGGGAGAGACGCGCTTGAAGATGCGCCACGCCATCGCCGAGGCCGCCGAAGCGTTCTCGCAGATGCACGGGGCCACCGTGGAGGCGGGGATGACGTTCGGCTCGCCACCCGTCGTGAACGACGCCGCGCTCGTTGACCTCGCCCGCGACACCGTCGCCGACCTCTACGGCGGGGACGCCGTGGTCGATTTTCCGCTGCCGTCGATGGGGGCCGAAGACTTCGCGTTCTACACCGAGCGCGTGCCGGGGCTGTTCGTGCGCGTGGGCACACGCTCGTCGGAGGCAACGGCCTTCCCCGTCCACGACGCGCACTTCGACCTCGACGAATCCGCCCTCGCCCCCGCCGCCGACGCGATGGCCGAGGTGCTCGTGCGCCTGGGATGATGCTTCCGTCCCCGTCCGTCGCTTGTCGTGTTGTGTGGCTTTCCTCCCTCCTTGCGCATGAAAACCCCACTGCGACGCGCCCTTGCAGGTCTTCTGCTCGTGACCGTCGCGTACGTTGTTGTGGCGTATCTCATCCTCCCGCGCGACCTGCGCCGCGACGATGCGTCGATCGTGCCCCGGCTGGACGACGGGATGCCGATTGTGACGGAGACGACGTACGACGCGCCCGGCGATCCACTGAACGTTGAACTCGTCGGGTCGGTCGACGCCATCGCCGACGCCTTCAACGCCGCCGGATGGTCGCCCGCCGACTCGGTGACGCTCCGCAGCAGCGTCCGCATCGCCGAGGCCGTCATCCTCCGAAAACCGTACGGCGACGCGCCCGTCTCGCCGCTGATGCTCTTCGGGCGGCGGCAGGATTTGGCGTTCGAGCGCGAGTTCGGCCCCGACCCCGACCGCCGCCAGCACGTCCGCCTCTGGAAGATTCCCGGCTCCGCCTCCCGCTGGATTGGCGGCGCGACGTTCGACGCCTCGGTGGGACTCAGCCGCGAAACCGGGCAGGTGACGCACCACATCGCTCCCGACGTCGACGCCGAGCGCGACCGCCTCGCCCGCAACCTCGATTCCGTCGGCCACGTCGTGCAAAACGAACTGGTTCGGGTTCGTCCGCCGGTACTCCAAACCGATCCGGCGAAAAACGGCGGCGGCGACCCGTACTGGACCGATGGGAAGCGGCGCGTGCTCACGCTGCGCGAACCTTCCGGCCCTTCTCTACCGTGATGCGCATCCCCATTCCCCGCGCCATTGCCCTGCGCGGCATCGCCGTATTCGAAGCGTTCAAAGGCGTCGTTGTGCTTCTCGTGGCTGGCGATCTCCTCCGGCATGGACCGGCGTTTGTGTCGCAGCTGGCCACCCAACTCGTCGCTCACACCCACCTGAACCCAGCCTCGAAGTATCCGCACATCTTCCTCGACGTCGCCCGCGAGGTCAACCGCGCGGATCTGCGCTGGCTGGCTGTAGCGGCGGCGATGTACGGAGGAATGCGCTTGGCCGAAGGGTACGGGCTGTTTACGCAGAAGCGCTGGGCGGAATGGCTGGCCGCCGCCAGCGGTGCGATCTATGTGCCGCTGGAAGCCTACGGCTTGATCCGCCACCCGTCGCTGCTGGATGCGACGCTGTTTGTGCTCAACCTCGCCGTGGTGGCGTTTATGGTGCAGGCGCTGCGGCGTCGCAAACGCGCTTCGGCGAACCTTGCCTCGGCGTGACGCATCGGAGGCCATTTCGTCGTATCGTTCGGGTTCGGCTTTTGTCCCCCTTGCTGATGCGCCTCGCCTCGCTGCTCCTGCTGCTCGCCCTTGCCCTCCCTGCCCGCGCCCAAACGTCGGTCGTGGACAATTTCACCGACGGCGACTTCACGGCCAACCCCGCGTGGAGCGGCGAAACGGCCAAGTGGACGGTTGCGGCCCGCTCCGGCAACAACGCGCTCGCGCTCAACGGCCCTGCCGCCGCCGATACCGCGTACCTCGTCACGCCGTCGAACGTGTCGTACGGCACCTGGCACATTCGCTACCTCTTCGACTTCAACCAGACGACCTCGAACGGCGCACGCATCTACCTCGTCTCCAACAGCGCCAACCTGCGCGGCCCGCTGCAAGGCTACTACCTGCAAATCGGGACGAACAACAACGACGAGGTGCGGCTTGTCCGGCAAGACGGCGACACCCGCACCGCGATTGGCACCGCCGTGGCGGCCTCGGCGGTAGGCAACACCGGCGTGATCACCTTGGACGTCACCCGCGACGGATCAGGAAACTGGACGGTCAACGTCTCGTCCGTCACCGACACGAACCCGTCCACCACCGGCACCATCACCGCCACCGACGCCACGTTCACGGCCAGCAGCTATTTCGGCGTGTGGAGCAAACACTCCACCACCGCCAACACGGCGCAAGCCTTCGACGACGTGAACGTATCGGGCACCACCGGCCCGCCCGACACCACGCCGCCGAGCGTGACGGCCAGCAGCTACGACCAGACGGCCAACACCTTCTCCGTCACGTTCTCCGAGCCGGTTCAGACCAGCAGCCTGACGGCCTTGACGCTGGCGTATTCGGGCACGACGTCCTACACGATCGAGGGCACGGGCGTGAGCGGCGCGACGGCCACCGGTGCGCTTTTGCGCTTCGCGAGCGTGCCGCCAGCGGGAGCGTATACCGTGATCGCGCAGGGCGTGCTCGACGTGGCGGGCAACGCGATGACGACGACCACACTCCAAATGAACGTGTCGTTCAACGGCGCGGTGGCCGTGGTGAACGACCTGATCGTCAACGAGATCATGTTCGCCCCCCCGACGGGTGGAAGCGAGTACGTCGAGTTTTACAACCGCAGCAGCAAGACCTTCAACCTGTCGGACTTCCGGTTCAACGACAACACCGGCACGCCGCGCGTCATCACCACCCAGCCGGTGGCCGTGACGCCCGGCGCGTACATCGTGATCGTGCAAAACCTCACGACCTTCCAAAGCGCCTATCCCGGCGTGACGGCCATCCAGGCCTCGTCGTGGCCGACGCTCAACAACGACGTGGACGCCGCCGTGCTCAAGTACGCCGCGTCGGGCGGCGCAACGACGGTGATCGACTCGATGGCCTACGCCGTGCCGCCTGCCGTGAGCGGTCGGTCGTACGAGCGCAAAGACCCGACCGGGGCGAGCGTGGCCAGCAACTTCGCGGCCAGCACCGCCACCAACCTCGGCACGCCGGGCGCACAGAACAGCGTCTACTTTATCGACACGGCAGCTCCGGTGGCGCAGAACGCCGAGGAGACGGCGGCGCAGACGGTGGTGGTGACCTACGACGAACCCATCAACCCCTCGACCGCCACGGCCAGCCGGTTCTCGGTGAACGGCGTGTCGCCCACCTCCGCGACGGTGTCGTCGGACGGGCTGCGCGTCACGTTGGTCTTCGCTGCAGCCTTGGGCGGCAACACCCTGTCGATTGGGGCAGGCGTGCAAGACATCAAGGGCAACGCCGCCGCCGCCACGACGCTCCCCGTCGGGCGTGCCGCGCTGGCAGGCGACCTGGTCGTGAACGAGATCATGGCCAACCCGCTGGCCGTATCTACCGACAATCTTCCCGACCAGCCCGAATACATCGAGCTGTTCAACCGATCGAATAAGCCGCTGAGCCTGACGGGGCTGATCGTTGTGGGCCAGCCCAACGAGCTTGGTGTAGCCGACACGCTGCGCCTCGCCGCCGACGGCAAGCCGGTTCCGGCGGGTGGCTACGTCGTGATCTACGACGCCGACGCCACCGACGGCGCGAACCCCGCCACCGACTCGCGACTCGCCAAGGCCTTCCCCGCCATCAACTTCGCCTCGGCGAACATCGTGCTGCTTGGGCCGAGCACCGTGACCAGCGGCGGCCTCACCAACTCGGGCGAACGGCTGCGCGTCGTCGTGCGCGGCGTGACGACCGACGACGTGACGTATTCGAGCGCGTGGTACGCCCCGGCGCGGAGCCGGGCGGGCATCTCGCTGGAACGCATCGACCCGGCTGGGCCGTCGAATGCGGCGACGAACTGGACGAGCAGCCTCGCCTCCGCGGGCGGCACGCCGGGCCTCGCCAACAGCGTGACGGCGCTTACGGGCGTGGGCGCTGCCGCGGCGGGCGACGTCGTCGTGAACGAGATCATGTACGACCCGCGGGCGTCGTCCACCGACAACCTGCCGGATCAGCCCGAATACGTCGAGTTCTACAACCGTTCGTCCAACGCCTTTGACCTCAACGGCTGGTACCTGACGAACACGCCCGACGAGAACGGCGTGGCCGACACCGTGCGCATCGCCTACGCGCCGACGCGCCTCGCGGCAGGTGGCTTCGCCGTCGTGTACCGTTCGTCCGGCGTGTTCTCGACCTCGTCCAACCCCGACAGCCTCTTCCGGCTCGCCTTCCCGTCTACGCCGACCGACGCCGTGCTGCTGCGCGTGACCGGCCTGAGCCTGCCCAACGACGGCGGCCTCGTGGCGCTGCACGCCGTGGCAAACGTGACGGTGGACGCGGTCACATACGACCCCAAGTGGAACAACGGCGGCGTCCGCGACGCCACGGGCGTGTCGTTGGAGCGCCGCGATCCAGCGGTGGCGTCGAACGAGCCGACCAACTGGGGGTCGTCGCCCGATCCGGAGGGCGGCACGCCGGGCCGCACCAACGCGCTCACGCTCACCCCCAACGACCCGAACCTGCCGGCAAGCGCCGGGGTGACCGCCGAGCCGTCGCCGTTCTCGCCCGACGGCGACGGGATGGACGACGTGACGCTCCTGCGCTACCGCCTCAACGCCAACAACACCGGCGGGACGATCCGCGTCCGCATCTTCAACCTGAACGGTCGGCTCGTGCGTACGCTCACCGCTGCCCAGATTGCTGGGCCGGTCGGGCAGATCGCGTGGGACGGGTTTGACGACGAGGGTCGCGGCCTTGCTCTTGGCCCGTACATCGTGCTGCTGGACTCGGTCGATCCCAACGGCGGGACCACCGAATCCTACCGCAAAGTTGTGACGCTTGCCCGGCAGTTGAACTGAGACGCAGCCGCACCCCGAGGGGATGCAGGACTTCCGCAGGCAAACCAGCACATCGCATACTTCTCGGCGATTCACGCGGAATTGCACGCTAACGCGCCGTGTTGGGCAAACGGAGGCTGCCCGACTGTCGGTATGGTTGGGGTTCGTTTCCCCTGAGCCGGTGTATCGCCTCGTTTTGACCGTTTTTGCCGCCGTGTTGGCCCTTCCCGCCACGGCCCAGACCTTTACCACGCTCTACGCGGGCCAGACCGGCACGACGCTGCAAGCAAGCCTACGAAGCGGATACACGCCGACGACGACCTACTCGTACGCCCGGGCGCGCGACACGCTCTTCGCGTATGTGGACGACGGCAATCGGGCGATTATCACCGACATCTACGCCGGGCGCACACTGGCCATCCCTGCGGGGACAGACCCCACCATTGCCGGGTGCAACGGCGACGGCGACAACAACTCGTCGACCTGCAACGGGGCGCTCAATTTCAACACCGAACACGCCTATCCGCAGAGCAAGGGCGCATCGTCGGGCGCGGCTCAGAGCGACATGCACCACCTCTACCCTGCCCGCGCCGACGTCAACTCGTCGCGCGGCAACTTCCCCTACGGCATCTTCTCCGACGCCGACACCTGGAAGTATTTCCGCGACGTCTCGACCGTGACGTGCTCGCTGGGCGGCTGTCCGCCCGCCGACGCCGCCACGTATTCGGCGGTGAGCGTACCCTACGGCCCCGGCGGCATGACGTACTTCTACCCGAGGGCCAGCGTGCGCGGCGACCTCGCCCGCTCCATCTTCTACTTCTACACCATCTACCGCACGCAAGCCGACGCCGCCGACCCCGCGTTCTTCGAGTCGATGCGCCCCACCCTCTTGCTGTGGCACAAGCAAGATCCGGTCTCGGTCGCCGAGCAGGCCCGTTCCACCCGCGTCAAGCGCTACCAGGGCAACGACAACCCGTTCGTGCTCGACACCACGCTCGTGCGCCGCGCCTACGACCCGAACTACAACGCCTCGCTGCCCGTCGAACTCGTCGCCTTTACCGCGGCGACCGACCAAGCTTCCGTACGGCTGGCGTGGACGACCGCGAGCGAGACCAACAACGTCGGGTTTGTGGTGGAACAGCAACTTCCCACCGACTGGGCCGAGGTGGGCTTCGTGCCCGGGCACGGCACCACCACCGAGCGCCACGACTACACGTTCACCGTCGCCAATGCCGCACCCGGACGCCAAACCTTCCGGCTGCGCCAGCACGATACCGACGGAGCCATCCACTACTCGGCATCGCTCTCGGTCGAAGTCCCCGTTACGACGGACGATCTTGCGCCCGACGGCTTCGCCTTGCGCGTGGCGCCGCTTCCCGCCCTTTCGTCCGTGACCATCACCCCCGCGCTCCCGGCGAATGCGACCGGGCGGGTGGAGGTGTTGGATGTGCTGGGCCGCGTCATGTTCGTGACCGACGCAACCTTGCCGTTCGTGCTCGACGTCCGCTCGTGGCCAGAAGGCCACTACATTGTTCGCCTCGCCGCCGAGACACGGCTCTACACCACGCCGCTCGTCGTTCGCCGCTAACGCCTGCGGTTAAGATGCCTTCGGGGCGGCACGGCTGAGCAGCACCCACCCCAACACGCCCGAAACCAGCGACGCGCCCAAGATGCCCACCTTCGCGGCATCGAGCAGCGCGCCTTCGCCGAAGGCCAGCGTGGCGATAAACAGCGACATCGTGAAGCCGATGCCGGTGAGGCACGCCACGCCGGTCATCTGCTTCCACGACACGTCGCCGGGGAGCACGGCCAGCTTGGTTTTCACCGCCAGCCACGACAGCAGCAGCACGCCGATGGGCTTGCCCACGATCAACCCGAGGAGCACGCCGAGCGTCACCGGGTGGCCGAGGTCGAGGCCGCCGGCAAACGTCACGCCCGCGTTGCCGAGCGCGAACAACGGGAGGATGAACAGCGCCACCCAGCCGTGGAGCGCGTGCTCCATCCGGAAGAGCGGCGCGTCGGCGGCGTGGAGCGTCACCTCCATATCGTGCATGGCGTCGCGCTGCGAGGCGTCCGGGTCTTTCGTACCCGAATCCAGCCCCGCGCGAAACTGGTCGAGACTGGCCTGCATGCGCCGGGCAAAGTCGGACTCGTCGATCCACCGCGATGCCGGAATTGTGAGCGCCACGAGCACGCCCGCCACGGTGGCGTGGACGCCCGAGAGCAAGAAGAGCAGCCACACGGCAAGGCCGCCCACCGCGTAGGGCCACGTCTGGCGGATGCCGAAGCGGGCGATGCCGAAGAGCAGCACCACCACGGCGAGGCCGCCCAGCAGCGCAGGCACGTTCAACTCGGCGGTGTAAAAGAGAGCGATCACCAGCACCGCGCCGAGATCGTCGGCAATGGCCAGCGCCGTCAGGAAGATCTTGAGGCTCAGCGGAGCGCGTTTGCCCATCAGCATCAGCACGCCGAGCGCGAAGGCGATGTCCGTCGCCATCGGAATGCCCCAGCCCGCCGCGCCCTCCGTCCCCATCGCCACCGCCGTGTAGAGCAGCGCAGGCACGATCATCCCGCCCAACGCGCCCGCCAACGCCAGCGCCGCCTGCCGAGGACTGCGCAGTTCGCCCACCAGCACCTCGCGCTTGATTTCGAGGCCGACCACAAAGAAAAACAGCGCCATCAACCCGTCGTTGATCCAGTGCAGCAGCGAGTGCTTGATCTGGAAATCGCCAAACCCGACGGTGATGTAGGTGTGGAAGAAGTGGTGGTAGGCGGCGCTCCACGGACTGTTGGCCCACACGAGCGCCACCACGGCGCACGCAAGCAGAAGCAGCCCCCCGGCCGTCTCCAAGGCCAGAAACCGTTGGAGCGAGCGAAAAAGCGGATTTTGATCGACAGGACGAGGCGGGAAGTTGGTCGAAGCCATCGGCACGATGGGAAAGGCGGAAAGTAGAAACGCCGGCGTGTCGTTCGAAAGCGGACACGTCGGCCTGAGAGCAAGGGTCTGGCAAGATACCTTCTTTGGTGGGCCATAACGGCTATCAAGGCCGGTCTTACCGCTCCGTTACCTTCTGGTCTTTCCCTGCTGCACACGAAGACGAAGCGGTAGCCCGTTCTTCGCCTGCTTTGCCCCTCTTGCCCGCATGCCCGCCTCGCTACGCCTTACCGCCATCGCCGTCCTTGCCGCTGCCACAGCCCTCCCGGCTGCCGCCCAAGACCGCCCCGCTCGCCCCGAACGCGCCGACACGGTGGAATTCAAGCTCGGACGACGCATCCAGATCGTGCGCGCGCCCGGCTCGGAACGGCAGCAACGCATCCGCATCAGTCGCGACCGCGACACGACGGACGTGACGCTCGACATCAACCCGGAGATGGCGGAACGGTGGATGCGCCGGATTCTCATTCTTGACGACGACACGACCGAGACACGCGCCGACGACGACTCGCTCGGCGTGCCGGTCCGCGTTCGGATGCGCACCCGTCGCGCCCCTGGCGCTCACGACGATGCCGAGCGGTATTCGGAGGAACGCACCGTCGAACTGCGCACCGCCGACGGGCAGACGCAACGATTTGTGCTGCGCGACGGCGAGCCGCTCCCCGATGCCGTGCGCGACCTCGCCCCGGAAGCTATCCGCGAAATCGAGATCGTTCGCCGCGACACCGACGGCACCGTTCGGCCGGGCCGCCCGTCGGGCCTGTGGGTGGAACGGGCCGGAGCCGGCCAGCGCCCCGGCGGCGAAGTGGTGGTGCTGCGCGACGGCGACCTGCCGGGCGCAGGCGTTCGAATCTTCCGCAACGGCTCTGCCATGGAGGAAAACGTGCGGGTGATCCGCGACGGCGACGTGCTGCGCATCGAGCGCGACGGCCAGCCCAGCCGCACCGTTCGGTTGAACCGCACCCCGCAGCAGCGACCCGACGGCACGCTGGTCGTCCCCGACGGCAAGGGTGGGACGTGGCTCTACCTGCCGCCAAAACCACAAAATTGACGCATTACGCGGCATAGCAAACGGCAGCGGCGCAGCTTACCTTGGGGACGAGGACTATCCCCCTTGTCCCATGCGTATCGTTCCCCTCATGGTGGTGGCCGCGCTGGGTGGCTGCCAACCGTTTTCGTCGTCGCAACCGTCCAGCGGCCCAACGATCGTCCGCCTCTCCGACACCGACACCAAGGCCGCTGTGCGTCCGTGTGCGCGACAGGGTTACCCGGAGGCTATGGGCTTTGCCGCTACCGAAGCCGAACTGCGTCTGCTGACCAGCGATCTTGATTTGCTGGCCCAGCAACCGGGCGCTCCTGCGGGCTTCGACCCGTATTCGGGCGTGCACCAAGTGATTGGACTCACGCTCGTCGACGGGCGGCGGCGGCTCTATGTCAATGCCTTCCCGGCCTCCGAGGCCGCCTGCTCGGCACACAGAAACATCCCGTGCCAAGCATGCGGCGGCAGCCCAACCTATTGGGGCGTGCTCTATACCCCAGCGGCTCGGCAATTTGAAGAGCTTACGTTTTCGACGCGCAGCTGATGGGTTTCGAGGAGTATCGGGCGCGCCGAAGGAAACCCCTGCTCCCGAAGCGATTAACCGAGCGCCTGCCCTCCCCTTCAATGCGTCTGCTTTCCGTCGTCTTTGCCGCACTCTTCCTGCCCGTTGCCGCCCCCGAGGCGCAGGCGCAAAGGCGCACCGCGCCGCCGTCTCGTCCCACGAACGTCATCTACTTTGTAGCCGACGGGTTCGGCCCGGCGTCTTCGACGTTCGCGCGTGAGTACGTCCACGCCACCACCGGGCGGCGCAGCCTCGCGTTCGATCCGTACCTCGTGGGCACGCTGCAAACGTGGGCCACGAACAGCCGCGTGACCGACAGCGCGGCGGGCGGAACGGCCCTCGCCACCGGCCACAAGTCGTACAACGGAGCGATTGCCGTAGACACCACCGGTCGGGCACTCGCCACACTCCTCGAAGCGGCCCAAGACCGGGGTATGGCCACGGGCGTGGTCGTCACCAGCCGCATCACCCACGCCACGCCGGCCAGCTTTACCGCGCACGTCGGCAGCCGCGCCGAGGAGGACGAGATCGCCCGCCAGCAGATGCGCCTCGCCCCGGACGTGCTGATGGGCGGCGGCCTCCGGCATTTTCTTCCCCCTGACGTCGCCCCGGGACGTCGCCGCGACGGGCTGAACCTGCTCGACAGCCTTCGCGCCAAGGGGTTCACCGTCGCCACCGACCGCGCCGCCTACGACCGCGCCACCCGCGCCCCGTTCGTCGGACTGCTCGCCGCCGACCATCTTGCCTACGAAGTTGACCGCGACCCGGCCCGCGAGCCGAGCCTCGCCGAGATGACGGAAAAGGCGTTGGGAATGTTGAACGGACGCAGCCCGCGCGGCTTCTTTCTGATGGTCGAAGCCAGCCGCATCGACCACGCCGGGCACGCCAACGACGCCGCCGGGCATCTGCACGACATTCTGGCCTACGAACGCGCCTTCCGCGTGGCCCTCGACTTTCAGCGGCGACATCCGGGCACGCTCGTCGTGGCCACCGCCGACCACGAGACCGGTGGCCTCACGCTGGGCCGCAACCTCGACGGCGTCGGACGCTACTTCTGGCACCCCCAAACCTTGACGCGTCAGCGCGTCTCCTACGACCGGCTCTTCCCCGCCCTGCGCACCGCCATCCAAACCGACACCACCGGCGCTTCGGCGATCGCCGTTCTTGCCGAGCAGATGGGCATCTCCGACCTGTCGGACGCCGAACGCACCGGCCTCGTGGCGGCACTGCGCCGTCAGCCGGGCCGCGTGCCGGGACTGGTGACGGAAGTCGTCGCCCGACGCGCCGCCATCCAGTGGACGACCGGTGCCCACACGGCAGTGGACGTGAATGTGTACGCCTCTGGCCCGGGTGCGGATCGGTTTCGCGGCAACCGTCCCAACGACGCGATGGGCACCACCCTGGCCCGTCTGCTCGGCCTTGACCTCGACGCGCTCACACGCCGTCTCCGCCAAACCCATCCCGTCTACACGCGAGGAGGCGCCGAATGAGCCTCGGCGTCAGATCAGGCTGCGGCTTTGGCCGCCGTCTACGTTCACGCACGCGCCGGTGACGAGGCTGGCGCGGGGCGAGAGCAGAAACGCCGCGACGTTGGCCACTTCCTCTGCCGTGCCGAAGCGCCCAAGCGGGATGTTGGCCGTGACAAACTTCGCCATGCCTTCGGGATCGTCGTGCACGCGCCGATCCCACGAGCCGCCGGGAAAACGGATGCTTCCGGGCGCGATCGTGTTCACCCGGATGCCCTGCGGCGCCAGTTCGAGCGCCATAATCTTGGCCGCCGAGATGAGCGCCGATTTGGTGGCGTTGTAGAGCACGAGGCCCGCCCCGCCCGTCTCGCGCCCGAAAATGGACGCGGTGAAGAGCATCGCGGCGGCGTCGGAGGCGGCGAGCAGCGGCAGCACCGCCCGCGCCGCCCGCAGGTGCGCGAACACGTTGGCCTCGGCAAGGTCCGCCCAATCGGCGTCGGTGGCGTCCGCAAACGCTTTGCGGCGGTTCGCGCCCGCGTTGCCGACGAACAGATCGAGGCCGCCCAGTTGCGCCTCGGCGGCGCGGCGCAGCGTCTCCCCCGCATCGGGCGCAGCGCCGTCGAGCACGAGCGTTTCGACCTGCGACGGATCGGGGAACGACGCCGCCGCTTCGGCAAGGCCTTCCGCGCCCCGCGCCACAAGCAACACGCGGCAGCCTTCGGCGGCCAAGGCACGGGCCATGTAAAGCCCCAAACCTCGGCTGGCCCCCAGCACGGCGGCGCGGCGTCCGGAAAGACCAAGATCCATAACACGAAGCGGTTGAACGGCGGAAGCGAGCGACGAAGCGCCAACAACCCACAGCCAACCGCCTGTTCCCGCAGCCCATCGGAAACCCTGCCGGGCGATCCCCGGCAACCAACACCGTGTTTTACGTTGCGGCAATCCGAGCACCTCCGTCGTACCTTCACCTCTGCTCCGCAAATCCTTCTTGTTTCCGATGGCTGTCTCGACCGACTCGATCCGCAACGTTGCCCTGCTTGGCCACCAAAACGCCGGCAAAACCACCCTCGCCGAGGCGATGCTCTTCAACGCCGGGCAGACCAAGCGGCGCGGCACGATCTCCGACGGCTCGACCCGCTCGGACTACCATCCGGAGGAGCAGGAACGCGGCATGTCGATCTTCACGTCGATGCTGCATTTCGACTGGAACGGGCGGCACTTCAACGTCCTCGACACGCCGGGCTACCCGGATTTCTCCGGCGAGGTTATCGCCGCACTGCAAGCCGCCGACGCCGCCGTGTTTGTGATGCACGCGGGCGAGGGCGTGCAGGTGGGCACGGAGTTGGCGTGGCAGTACGCCGAAGCGCTGAACAAGCCGTCGATGTTCGTCATCAACCACATGGACGATCGGGGCGACGCGTCGTTTCGCGACCTCGTCGCGCAGATCCAAAACCGGTTCGGACGCGGCGCGGTGATCGTGCAGATCGACGCGGGCGCAGGCTCCCGAACGGTAATCGACGTGCTGCTGATGAAGCAGCTCACCTTTGCCGCCGACGGCTCCGGCACCTACACCGAATCCGACATTGCGCCCGAGTTCAAGGAGGAAGCCGACGCCCTCCACAACGCGCTCGTGGAGGCCATCGCCGAGAACGACGCGGCGCTGATGGACACCTACTTCGAGAACGGCACGCTCACCGAGGACGAGATGCGGGCGGGATTGGTGAAGGAAATGGCGCACCGCGACCTCTTCCCCATCTTCGTCACCTCTGCCGAGCAAAACATCGGCGTGACGCGTCTGATGGACTTCATCGGCAACGTCTGCCCCAGCCCGGCGGAAGTCCATCTCGAGTCTGGGCGCGACGTCAAGGCCGACGCCTCCGCGCCGCCGGTGGCGTTCGTGTGGCACACGATGAGCGAGCCGCATGTGGGCGACTTCTCGTACCTGCGCGTCGTGCAGGGCACGCTTCGCACCGGGCAAGACCTCGAAAATGCGCAAACGGGCGTGATCGAGCGCCTCGGCACGCTCTACCGCCTCAACGGGCACGACCGCGAGACCACCGAAGAACTTGTGGCGGGCGATCTGGGCGCGGTCGTCAAGCTCAAAAACACGCACACCAACAACACCCTTCGCCAGAAAGGCCAGCCGGGCGTGGTCGAGGGCATCCACTTCCCCGAGCCTCGGCACGTCGTGGCGGTGCATGCGGCCAAGGCGGGCGAAGAGGACAAACTCGCGCAGGGCTTGCACGCGCTCCACGAGGAAGACCCGACGCTCACGCTCACGCAAGATCCGCACCTCGGCCAGACGCTCCTCGGCGGACAGGGCGAACTTCACCTCGACCTCGCCAAACAGCGCCTCAAATCGCGTTTCGGCGTGGATCTGGCGATGGAGCGGCCCAAGGTCTCGTACCGCGAAACCCTTCAGACGCAGGCGCGCACGAGCTACCGCCACAAGAAGCAAACGGGCGGCGCGGGCCAGTTCGCCGACATCTCGGTGCTCGTCGAGCCGATTGTCGAGGGCGTGCCGTTTGCGCCGCCCGAGGGCATTTCCGTGCGCGGCACGGAGACCCACGAGTTGCCGTGGGGCGCAACGCTCGAACTCATCGACGGCATCGTGGGCGGCGTGATCGACATGCGGCGCTTCTCCGGCGCGATTCTCAAGGGCGTGATGGAGGCGATGCAGCGCGGCCCAGTGGCGGGCTACCCGGTGGGCAACGTCCGCGTGGTGGTGTTCGACGGCGGGATGCACGCGGTGGATTCGAACGAGAACGCCTTCAAGACGGCGGCGCGCATGGCCTTCCGCGACGCCTTCCGCAGCGCCCGCCCGGTGTTGATGGAGCCGGTGCACCACGTCGAAATCACCGTCCCGGAAAGCCACGTCGGCGACGTCATGGGCGACCTGAACACCCGGCGCGGGCGCATCCAAGGCATCGAAGCCGAGGGGTTTTTCCAGAAGATCTCCGCGCATGTGCCCGAGGCCGAACTCTACCGCTACGCCACGCACCTGCGCTCGCTCACGCAAGGGCGCGGCCTGCACACGCACCGCACCGACCACTACGACGCGATGCCCAAGACCGTGCAGGACAAGGTGGTGGCCGACGCCACGCACACCCACGACGACGACGAATGACACCGCACGGTGAACGTTGGCGGTAGAGACGCCCCAGTGGGGCGTCTCTACGGGCGTTTTACCGGCGGCTTGGAACGGCTACGCCGCGTCGTCCGGGCGTTCGGTGGCGATCCGGCGGTAGGCCTCGAACCCGGCCTTTTCGTAGACCTCCAGCGCGCGCGGGTGGTCGAGCGAGCAGGTGGTGAGCCACAGCCGCCCCGCACCCGGCTCGGCCCACGCCGCGCGTACGGTGCGATCGAGAAATGCCGCCCCCACGCCCGTGCCGATGGCGTGCGGCATCAGCCCGAAATAGACGAGGTGCACGTCGGGCGCGTTGCGAAAATCCAACTCGGCGTAGCCCGCAGGCGTGCCGTCGAGGTAGAGCACGAGCACATGCACGTCCGGGTGATCGACGGCCTCAAGGAGTTGGTCGTCCGACAGCCGGTGGCGATCCGTCCACTGCCACGGCCCACCGACGGCGCGGTAGAGGTAGCGGTAAAACGACGCCGTGGGGCGGTGCGCCCGCATCACGAGGGCACGCACAGGAAGCGTCCGCCCGGGGTCGTCGGGCGACTCGGTCATCTGCAAGAACGTTTGCTCAACGGTCACAAGGTGCGCGGATGGTTTCGGTAGAACCCCTGCGCGCAGCCCTGTTCCGCCGCCGTGCATCCGCCGTCCGAAAGGCTTCAGCCGAGGGGTTCGGACGCATCCGGCAGACCGGCAGGCCAACATCCGTATCTTGCCGCGAATTATCCAATCCCGTCTCATGCCCAAACCCAAAACGACCGCTCCTCCCGGCCCGGAAGCGCTTACGACGTCCAAAAAGAAAACGGCGCGCGTGTCCCCGCCGCCCGCATCCAGCTCCTTGGCTGGCGACGGCGCGACCGACGTCATTGACGCCGTTACCGCGCACGAGCAGGGCGAGTCGACCGGCGAGGCCGTCCCAACGAAGGCCTTGTCCAAGGCGGAGGTCAAAGAGCTGATTCCGAGCCGCGACGAAGGCCCGGTGGGGGATTTGCAGGTCACGAAGCTGGGGCCGAAGGACTTTCCAAAGGAAACGCTCCTGCGCGTCTACAAGACGATGCTGACGGCACGGCGTCTCGACGAAAAGATGCTCAACCTGCTCAAACAGGGCAAAGGCTTCTTTCACATCGGCACGTCCGGGCACGAGGGCGTGCAGGCGGCGCTGGGCCTCTACGCCAAGGGCGGGCACGACTGGTTCTGCCTCTACTACCGCGACCTCACGCTCACGCTGATGCTCGGCATGACGGCCAAGGACGCGATGCTCGCGCACCTCGCCAAGGCCGACGACGTGTCGTCGGGCGGGCGGCAGATGCCCGAACACTTCGGCAGCCGAGCGCTCAACATCATGACGACCAGTTCGTCCATCGGCGCGCATTTCGTCCCGGCCACCGGCTACGGGCTGGCGCTGCTGCGCGAGGGCGCGAAGAGCGATGCGTTCGTGGTGGCCTCGTCGGGCGACGGCGGCACGTCGCAGGGCGCGTTCCACGAGGCGATGAACTGGGCAGCGCGGGCCAAGGCCCCGGTGATGTTCCTCGTGCAGGACAACAAGTACGCCATCTCGGTACCCGTCAAAGACCAAACCGCCGGCGGCTCGGCCTACCACTTCGGCGCGGGATACGTCGGGATGAGCCGGATGAAGTTCGACGGCACCGACTTCTTCGAGAGCGCGTCGGTGATGGCCGCTGCCGAGAAGCACCTGCGCGAGCGCAAAGGCCCGCTGCTGCTGGTGTGTGACGTCGTGCGGCTGCTCCCGCACTCGTCGTCCGACAGCCAAGTCAAGTACCGCCCCGCCGAAGAACTCGACGCCGACAAGGCCATCGACCCGCTGCTTCGCCTCGAAGCGCAGCTGGTGGAGGCCGGCGTGCTCGACGCCGCCACCATCGAGCGGCTGCGTCAAGAGGTGGTGCAGGAAGTGAACGACGCTGCCGACTGGGCCGAGACGATGCCCGACCCCGACCCGGCCACCGCCACGCGTCACATCCTCTCCGAAACCCCGCCCGCGCTCGACTACGAGGCGTCGAAGCCCAGCGGCGAACTGGTCGTGGTGGTCGACGCCATCAACCACGCGATCCGCGAGGAGATGACGCGCAACGACAAGGTGATCGTTTATGGCGAAGACGTGGCCGGCGGCAAAGGCGGCGTCTTCACCGCCACGCGCGACCTCACCGCCACGTTCGGCGAAGACCGCTGCTTCAACAGCCCGCTCGCCGAGCACTCGATCGTCGGCACGGCCGTCGCGTTCGCGTCGTACGGCTACAAGCCGGTCGTAGAGATCCAGTTCGCGGACTACATCTGGCCCGCGATGCAGAGCCTGCGCAACCAAGTCGGGCCGTTCCGCTACCGCTCGAACGGCACCTGGTCGTGCCCGATGGTCATCCGCGTGCCCTGCGGCGGCTACATCCACGGCGGCCTCTGCCACAGCCAAAACATCGAGGCCATCTTCAGCCATTTCCCCGGCTACAAGGTCGTGATGCCGTCGAACGCCGCCGACGCCAAGGGGCTTTTGAAGACCGCCATCCGCTCCGACGACCCGATCATCTTCCTCGAACACAAGGCGCTCTACCGGATGGCCGCCGCCCGCAGCCCCGAACCGGACGCCGACTACCTCGTCGAGATCGGCAAGGCCAAGGTGGTGCGCGAAGGGTCGGACCTCACGATCGTGACGTACGGGATGATGGTGCACAAGGCGATGAACGTGGCCAAGACGCTCGAAAAAGAGGGCACCTCGGCGGAAATCATCGACATCCGAACGATGCTGCCGCTCGACACCGAGACGATCCTCGCGTCGGTGAAGAAGACGCACCGGGCGCTTGTGGTGTACGAAGACCACGAGTTCATGGGCTTCGGTGCCGAGATCGCCGCGCAGATTGCCGACAAGGCCTTCGCGCACCTCGACGCGCCCGTGAAGCGGCTCGCCGGGGCGTTCTCGTGGATCGGGTTTGCCGCGCCGCTCGAAGACGTGCTGCTCCCGCAAGACCCCGACATCCTCGCCGCCGCCCGCGACCTGATGGCGTTCTGACGGCTACCGGCGCGGCGGGTCGTCGTGGCCGACGCCGGGCGTGTTGCCGGTGAGTTTGTCGAAGAGCTGCACGATGCCCATGCGGGCCAACATGCCCTCGCGCCAAACCAGACCGCCGGTCGTGCGCCCGCGCAACCCTTCGAGCACCGCGTGCTCGTCGTCGGTGAGCGGCTGCTCGTCGCGGAACCGCTGAAACACTTCCTGCCCGCCGTACGCATCCGACGGGTTGTAGTAGCGGTCGAACGAGGCAAACGCCGCGTCGGGGCCGCCGTAGGTAAAGTCGTAGGCCGAAACGGCGGTTGTCTGCTCGGTGTCGAAGGGCGGCAGGCTCATCCCCGACACCCCCGACCACGCCCGCACCGTCCGCTCAAACCGCGACGGCAGCCACAGCGAGTCGGTGACGGCGGCGTACCGGACGAGGTAGTGCGCGCGGAACTCGATAAACGCTCCCGGAGGCGGCTGCGGCGGTCGCCATTCGGCCTCGGCCACCACGAGCAAGCCGTAGACAACACGGATTCGCCCGGTGAAGGCATCGGCAAACGGCGTCGTTGGCTGCACCGACACGTCCACCATCATCCGCCCATCCACCAGCGTATCCGCGCCGAGGCGGTAGGTGTAGAGGCCGAGGTTGCGCGGATCGAGCGGGCTGCGCGTGGTGTAGCCGTCGAGCCGGTAGACGTCTTCGAAGTAGACGTCCGGGACGGCCTCGGTGTCGGCGTGTTCGAACGGCCCGCCCGACGGCACGCGTCGCCGCGCCACGACGTCCTCGCGCCGCCGCCCGTCGGGGCGGGCAAAGAGCAGCGAGAACGTCTCGACGAGGCGCACCGGGCGCGTGGCCGACGAGCTGGGGAGTTGGCTCATCACCGTGGCGCGGGTGTAGGCGTCGGCGGTGTACGGCGGCGTGCGAAGCCGCAGCGCGTTGCGCCGGGCCACCACCTGCCGCATGAACCGCAGGCCCGGATCTTCGCCCGCAATCACGTCCAGTTCCGATCCTTCAACATCTGCCGGAGCGAGCAAGATGTCGCGACGGACGCGGCCGGGCGCGTCGGCGCGTTCAAACCGGACGGTTGCAGCCGCGTAGCCCACCGACGACACGCGCAGCGTCACGGGCAGGCGAGCGATTTCCAGCACAAACCGCCCGTCGCCGTTCGCCACCGTACCCTCGTTCGATCCCACGCGCACCACCGTCGCGCCCGGCACGGGGCGGCTGGTGGCCCGGTCGAGCACCAACCCTTCCACGCGGATTTGGGCCGTCGCCGGGGCCGCCGCCAGCAGCCCCACGAGGATCAGCCAGCCGAAGGGGCCGAGCCACGTCCGGACGCGACCGTAGAGACGCCCAAGCGGGGCGTCTCCTGCGAAACGAAGACGCGCAAACCAACGAAGCATACGAGCAAGGAAAAACCCTGTCCGAGCCGCAACCCAGACAGGGGATGTCCAACCAACGCCGTCGGGTTCTGGGTTCGTACGCCGCGTCAGCGGGCGCGCACGAGCGCCGAGGCCGTCTCGCCCGTGGCCGCCGTGGCCCACACCACGTACGCGCCCACGCCCAGGCCCGGGGGCAGCGCGAGGCGGAGCGTGCTTGGCGCGTCGCCGTCGTGCAAGGTCGCCACGCGCCGACCGAGCAGGTCGAACGCCTCCACCCGCACCGATCCAGCTGGCGTCGTCAGTTCCACCGACCGCGCCCCCACCGACCGTACCGCCAGCGCCGACGTTGAAACGGTGGATTCTGAGGACGACGAAGCGACGGCGTCCGATATCCCCCAGAGATCCCATACCTCGCTCTCACGATTGAACCCAGCGAAAAAGAGGCGTGAGCCTGCGCGGGCCAGTGAACCGACGCTTCCAAGTCGATCCGGCGCTTCAATCGCGTGGGTACCCGCTCCAGTCCCGTCGCTAACGTGCAGGGTGTAAATATTGTCGCCTTTCTTTTGCCCAACGAAGAAGAACTGCTCCCCGGTTGCCACGCTTTGAGAAGGAGGAAGAAAAAGGTCAGGCAGATCGAACCTGCTGGCTGTTCCCTGGGGTGTTCCGTCGGTAGACCAGAAGGCATACCCCTGCCCTTGGGCAGACTGACCTGCAAACCACAGTTCGTCTTTCCAGAAGAAGAAATCGGCCAACTGCTCCTGTGCACCCAAGGAACGAGTACCGGCGGCCGTACCGTCGGTGGCAAACATGGAGCCGCCCAGTACGAACACGTCCCCCAACACGCGGCTTTCTCCGACAAGAAAGACCCTGTCGCTGAGAATGGATGTGCCTTGCGGCGACCCGTCGGTGATCCCGGTGCCAACCAAGCCGGTCGAGGTGTCGGTGAAGGTGTAAAGCACCCGATTGCTCCAAAACCTCAACGTCTGCAGATTCACGTCTTGCTCCTCCGGGAAGTGGACGCGGGTGAAGCCGTGCAGCGGGTCGTCGGTAGCCCACAGCTGAAACTGTTCCTCTGCTCGAACGCAAAGGTAGAGTTTGCTCTCGGTTGCCGCCACGAAGAGCGGCCATGTAGCACCGGGCAAGGAAGACAAATCCAGTTCTTGTCGGGTACCGCCAGTTGTACCGTCGGTCGACCCCAGCTTGTAACGGTCGGAGGTGTAAGACCAGAAATACAAACGGTCTCTAAAGACGGTCCGGGTGCGGGAAAGATCGCCCGCATTGCTGACCAGTTGTGTACCCGACGCCGTGCCATTGCTGCACCAGACTCCTCCTTCGTTAGCCGCGAAATTGATCGCATTAAAACAAACTCGGCCTCCAAGTGTGATGAAGTATTCTGGACGTGACAACGTAATGCCTATTCGTACATCATCCAACGGATAAGTCCCCTGTTGCGTCCCGTCCGAAATCCAAAGCCTATACTCGCCGTTATTCATCTGTGCCGTATAGAAAACCTTTTCTCCCACAACTTGGAATCCTCCCGGATTGATGCCATCCCATCCGTACGCAGGATCCCGAACAACGTAGGGCGTTTGCGCAAGCGCGGGCGCGGCGGCCAGCAACGCTGCTGCAAGGGCGAAGGCTTTCATCGGCGGGTACAGACGACGGAGTTACATACGACGTCCAAGATACGCATCGTACGCGGAATCGCCGGGCGACGCTTTGCACGGCGGGATGGAGGCCCGTAGTTTCGGGATGCCCTGCCCCACCGTCCGATGCGCCGCCTTCTGCCGATCCTGCTCCTCGCGCCCGCCGCCGTCTACGCCCAAACGACGCCCGCCGTCCCGCCCACGGTTGCGGCGTTCACGGCGGGCATGGCCCGCGACGACGGCTTCTTCCCCGTCGTGACGGACGTGCGGCGCGGCGCGGTCTACCTCGAAATCGGGCGGACGGACGAGGAGTTTCTCTACCAGGTGTCGCTGCCGGCCGGGCTGGGGTCGAACGACATCGGGCTGGACCGCGGGCAACTCGGCCCGTCGACGGTGGTGCGGTTCGAGCGGGCGGGAGGCCGGATGCTGCTCGTCGCGCCGAACGTGGACTACCGCGCCTCGTCCGCCAACCCGCTGGAGCGACGTTCGGTGCGCGAGGCCTTTGCCGAGGGCGTGCTGCACGCCTTTCCGATCGTGGCCGAAGACAACGGGCGGGTGCTGGTGGACGCCACGCCGTTCGTCCTCCGCGACGCGCACGGCGTGGTGCAGCGCCTTCAGCAGTCCAACCAAGGCAGTTTCTCGCTCGACGCCGGCCGCTCGTCGGTGTGGATGGAGGCCACGAAGGCGTTCCCTGACAACACGGAACTGGAGGGACGGTTGACCTTCGCCTCGTCGAACCCCGGCGCGCTGGTGCGGAGCGTCGCCGCCGACGGGCAGGCCGTGACGCTGCGCGAGCGGCATTCGTTCGTCCGCCTTCCCGATGCCGGTTACACGCCGCGCCGTTTCGACCCGCGCAGCGGCTTCTTCGACGTGTCGTACGCCGATTACTCCGTGCCGCTGGGCGCGGAGTTGCGGCAGCGGCTGACCGTCCGCCATCGCCTCGAAAAACGCGATCCGTCGGCGGCAGTGTCCGACGTGGTCGAACCGATTGTCTACTACCTCGACAACGGCACGCCCGAACCCGTCCGCTCGGCGCTGCTTGACGGCGCGCGGTGGTGGGCGGCGGCATTCGAGGCGGCGGGCTTCCGCAACGCCTTCCGCGTCGAGATCCTGCCCGACAGCGCCGACCCGATGGACGTGCGCTACAACGTGATCCAGTGGGTGCACCGAAGCACGCGAGGCTGGAGCTACGGCGCGGCCGTCACCGACCCGCGCACCGGCGAAATCCTCAAAGGGCACGTCAGCCTCGGCAGCCTGCGCGTGCGGCAGGACTACCTGATCGCCGAGGGGCTGCTCGCGCCCTACCGCCACGGCGTGCCCGCCGACGACCCGATGGCGCAGATGGCGCTGGCGCGGCTGCGCCAGCTCGCCGCCCACGAGGTCGGCCACACGCTCGGCCTCGCCCACAACTTCGCCGCGTCCACAAACGGGCGGGCGAGCGTGATGGACTACCCGGCCCCGCTGGCCATCGTCCGCCCCGACGGTTCGATCTCGCTCGACTCGGCCTACGCCGTGGGCGTGGGCGCGTGGGACATCGCCGCCATCCGAATGGGCTACGGCCAGCCCGCGCCGGGGCAGTCGGAGGCGGATTATGTGGCGGGCGTCTTGCAGGACGTGCGCCGCCAAGGCCTCGTGTACCTGTCGGATCGAGACAACGCCGGCGGCGTCGAACCTCGCAGCGTGCAGTGGGACAACGGCTCCGACGCCCTCGACGCGCTCCGCCGCGACCTCGCCGTGCGCCGCGCCGCACTCGACCGCTTCTCCGACGCCGTGCTGCGTCCGGGACGCCCGGTGTCGCTGCTCGAAGAAGCGTTCGTGCCGCTGTATCTGCGCCACCGCTACGCCGTGGCAGGCGCGGCCAAGCTGCTCGGCGGCCAAACCTACCGCTACGCCCTGCGCGGCGACGGCAGCGACGGCTACGCCCACGCCGTGCCCGCCGCCGACCAGCACGCGGCGCTGCGGATGCTGCTTTCCACCCTCGCTCCGGACGCGCTGCGCGTGCCGCCCGAGATACGCGCGCTCGCGCCGCGCCCACCGGGCCACGAAGAAAGACGCGAAGACTTCGCCGGTCGCACCGGCATAGCGTTCGATCCGTTCGCCCCTGCCGAGGTGGCCGCCGCCATGGTGTTCGACGAGCTGCTGCGTCCCGACCGCGCCGCCCGCCTGGCCTTCCAACGTGCTACGTTTTCGGACGAGAGCCTGCCGACGTTCGGCACCGTCCTCGACGCCACGATCCGCACCGTATGGATCGATCCGCGCCCGACAACCGATGCCGACCGCCACCTCGTCCGTGCCGTCCAAACGGCGCATCTCGACGCGCTGCTCACGCTCGAAGCCCACCCGAATGCCGCCCCGCTCGTGCGCGCCCAAGCCCGCGAGGCGCTGCGCGCGGTGCTCCGGCGCGCCCAACGCCTCTCCTCGCTTGCTCCCGCCCTCAACAGCATCGATCACGCGTGGGGGCGCTACGTCGCCGACCGCGTCGAACAGGTGCTCAGCCGCCCGCTCCCGCCGCCGTCCGGCAGCCCCGCGCCCTTGGCCACGCCGCCCGGCGCTCCCATCGGCTCCAGCGAAGACGCCGCCACGCGGCATCGTGCGAGAATGCACATGTTGGAGGCGTGGAGCGACGACCACGGGCGCTGACCCGGGCAAAATCCCCCAAACGGGGGATGCCGCGCGCGGCGGTGAGAGAATAAACTGGTTGCGTGCTCTTTAGTCCTCCCACCGGATGCGTTTGCTGGTAGCCGTCGCGCTCTCCCTCTTCGGTTTCGCCTCGGTCGCGGAAGCGCAAGCGTCGAGCGTAGTGGGCCGACAGTTCGACGCCATCGTGGGACGGCTGGCCAAAAACGGCTACCGCGAGAGCCACAGCCGCCTTACCGGAACGCTTCGCCAAGGCCAGCAAACCACCTTCACCGTGGATTTGCAGCAAGGCGGTCGCTACCTGCTCTCCGGCGTGTGCGACCGCGACTGCTCCGACCTCGACCTCGCGCTCTACGACGACAGCGGCAACCTGCTCGACGACGATACGGAGACCGACGACGTGCCCATCGTCAACGTCGTGCCCCGCTGGACGGGCCGCTTCCGGGTGACCGTGAAGATGCACGCCTGCTCCACCAACCCGTGCGCCTTCGGCCTCGCTGTGTTCCGCAACTGACCCGTTCCACCCCAACCCGTACCGCCATGACCCGCATTGCTCTTGTGCTCGGCCTCGGCACGATCGCCCTCGCCGCCACCGCCCCGGACGCGCTCGCCCAGAGCTACGTCAACCAGCGTCTGAACCAGATCGTCGGCCAGATGCGCAACGAGGGCTACGGCCAGAGCCACTTGCGTACCACCGGCAGCCTTCGCGAGGGCCAGATGCGCACCTACACGATCCGTCTCACCGCCGGTAGCCGCTACGCCATCGGCGGCGTATGCGACGAGGACTGCTCGGACCTCGACCTGATGCTTTACGACAACCGGGGCAACCTCGTCGATCAAGACGAAGGCACCGACGACGAGCCGGTCGTGGCCGTCACGGCCAGGCGCACCGGCTCGTACCGCGTGCGGGTGCGGATGTACGCCTGCTCGGTGGAGCCGTGCGGCTTCGGGCTGGTCGTTTTCGGCAACTGAGTCCCTACCCAACGCCCGTCCGTCTGCTGGCTTTCAACGGTCGGCGGGCGGGCGGGCCGAGGAAGCGACGTCTTGTTTGGCAATCGGAGCGCTCGCCGCCTTCGCAAACAGCCCTGCCGACACCAGCCAAAGCGTCGCGAAGAGCACCGTGCCCAGCGCGATCTCGTAGGTCGTGCCCCAGCCGCCCGCCATAGCCAGCGCCCCCGCCAGCACCTGCGCCCCTGCGGTAGCCGCCATCGCCGTCGCCATCCCCGCCGGTTTCCGCCGCGCCAGCACCGCGCCGAGCACGGCAACGATCAACACGGCCACAAACACAAGGTTGGCCGGATTGTCCCCGTCGCCAAGAATCCCCACGGCAAGGTTCACCCAGACGAGCAGAAAGCCCGTACCGACGGCCGCGAACGCGCCCAACCGATACGGCAGGCTGCCTGCCGCGTGGGCCACCACTTCGTAGGCCAGGCCGGCCACCACCAGCATCATACCGAACAGGAGGAAGTCGGAGCCGGTCCAGTTCACCTCGGTCGTGAACTGCATCGCCACGAGCGGCAGCAGCAGCAACGCACCGGCAAGGCTCCACCGAGCGATGCGCCAGCGGGTGGAGGACGAAAGCGTCGAGATCATGGTCGAAAATCGGGAAAGAGGATGAAGTCGGTCAGGCGGTGCGGCGGCGCGCCCAGAACACGCCGCCCAACCCCAGCAGGACGAGCGCGAGCGGCAGCGCGCCGGGTTCGCCTTCCACCACGATCATGAACCCGAGCAGCAGCAAACCGACGAGAAGAACGGCCCATGCCAGCCGGTTGAGGAACGAGGTGGGAACGAGCGGGCGAGCAGACATAGCGGAGGAGAGACGAGGGCGTTGAACCCGAGGCCAAACTATCGACTGCCACTCCGCGACGGCGTGAGCGTCGCCTGAGGTCTTGCTGATCATCGTGCGATTTCAGATCGACCGAGGGGAGGTTGTACGAGGTTTGGCGAAGTCCTGCGACCGTACCGAGGCGGTTCCGCAATCGTGCCGTACCTTACGGATCTTTCCCGATGGTTATGGCGTGGTTTAAGCGCAAGGAAGCCGGCATCCAAACGGATGCCGCCGAACAAAACGAGATCCCTGACGGGCAGTGGATCAAGGATCCAGAGACGGGCGACATCCTCAACCGCCACGTCCTCGAAGAAAACGCGTGGGTCAGCCCCAAGTCTGGCCACCACTACGCGCTCTCTGCCGAGGGGTACTTCGACCTGATCTTTGACCGCACCGACGACGGCGAGCGGGCCTTCACGTTCCACGACGCAGGCCTTCGCCCCACCGACCCGCTCGGCTTCGTCGACACCAAGCCCTACCCCGAACGGCTCCGTGCAACCCAGAAGAAAACCGGGCTGAACGACGCCATTCAGGCGGCCTCTGGGACCGTCGGCGGCCATCCGCTGTCGGCGGCGGCGATGGATTTTCGGTTTGTGGGCGGATCGATGGGCAGCGTCGTCGGCGAGACCATTGCGCGGGCCATCCGGCGCGGCTACGAGGAACGTATGCCCGTTCTGGTGATCTCGCAGTCGGGCGGGGCACGGATGATGGAGGGAGCCCTCTCGCTGATGCAGATGGCCAAGACGAGCGCCCACCTCGCCAAGCTGCGCGAAGCCGGGCAGCCGTTTTTCAGCCTGATGACCAACCCGACCACCGGCGGCGTGACGGCGAGCTTCGCGATGCTCGGCGACCTCAACCTCGCCGAGCCGAACGCGCTCATTGGCTTTGCCGGGCCGCGCGTGATCCGGGAAACCATCGGGGCCGACTTGCCCGAGGGTTTCCAGCGCGCCGAGTTCTTGCTCGAAAAGGGCTTCGTGGATCTCATCGTAGACCGCCGCGAGCTGCGCGGCACGCTGACCCGGCTCCTTGGGCTGTTCGCCAACTGAGCACCTCGCTGCCAGCGTCTGGCTGCTGGTAGCTGCATCTCTCAAAAGCCCGCGGCCAGTAGCCAGCCGCCGCGAAGCGCGCCATGTCCACCGAAACCGTCCCCATCCAGCCGGTCAACATCAAGCGGGTCACTACGCAGACGCTCCAGGAAATGAAGGCCGCCGGGCAGCCGATTGCGATGCTCACGGCCTACGACTACACGCTGGCACGCCTGCTTGACCGCGCCGGGGCCGACGTGCTGCTCGTGGGCGATTCGGCCTCGAACGTGATGGCGGGCCACGAAACGACGCTGCCGATCACGCTCGACCAGATGATCGTGCACGCGCAGGCGGTGGTGCGCGGGGCCAAGCGTGCGCTCGTGGTGGTGGACCTTCCGTTTGGCTCCTACCAGGTCAGCCCGCGGCTGGCCTTGGAGGCGGCGGTGCGAATCATGAAAGAGACGGGCGGCCACGCGGTGAAACTCGAAGGCGGCGCAGCCATGCTGGAGACGGTTCGCCGGATCGTAGATGCGGGCATCCCGGTGATGGGCCACCTTGGCTTGACGCCGCAGTCGATCTACAAGTTCGGCACCTACAAAGTGCGCGCCCAAGACGACGACGAAGCCAACGTGCTGCGGCGCGACGCCCTCGCGCTGCAAGACGCAGGCGTCTTCGCGCTCGTCCTCGAAAAAATCCCCGCGACGCTCGGCGCGGAGGTGTCGCAGAGCCTCGTCGTTCCGACTATCGGCATCGGTGCGGGCAACGGCTGCGACGGGCAGGTGCTGGTTACCCACGATGCGCTCGGCCTCACGGTGGATTTCAACCCCCGCTTTGTGCGTCGCTACGCCCAGCTCGGCGAGACCATCGACGCTGCAGTGAAGCAGTACGTCGAAGATGTGCGCGCCCGTGATTTCCCCTCCGACGACGAAAGCTACTGAGTACGGTGTAGGGCGTAATGATTAGCCCCTATTCCAAACACCATACACATCATCCCCCCTCATCGTCTCCCACTCAGCCACGCACCAAGGATGGCGCGGGTGTCGTCGGCGTGGAGGCGGTCGAGAAATACCGCGCCTTCGGCTTCAAGTGCGGCATCAACGGCATCGCGCAACGGTTTGCGCAGCAGCGCTTTCGTCTGACGGACAGCATCGGCGGGAAGTGCGGCAAGGCGTTCGGCGGCAGCATGTGCGGCAGCGTCCGGATCGGCTACAACGGCATTAATCAGCCCGCACGCGGCGGCTTCGTCGGCAAGCATCTTGCGCCCAAGCAGCAGCAGCTCCGCCGCCTTAGCCGGACCGATGCGTTGCGGCAGCAGTAGGCTGGAAGCCGCTTCCGGCACCAGACCGAGCGCCGTGAACGGCGTGAGGAATACGGCGTCATCGGCGGCGTAGGCGAGGTCGGCATGCAGCAGCAACGTCGTGCCCACGCCCACCGCCGGGCCACGCACCGCCACGACAAGCGGCACCGCCAAATCGGCAAGCGCACGCAGAAAGCGGAAAACCGGACTGTCGGGGCCGGTGGGCGGCCGGGCCATAAAGTCGGCCAAATCGTTGCCCGCGGTAAGCGCCCCACCCTCGCCCGCGAGCACGACCACGCGCGTGCCGTCGGTGTTGGCCCCTGCGAGCGCGTCGGCGAGTGCGGCGTACATCTCGACCGTGAGCGCATTCTTCTTCTCCGGGCGGTTGAGGCGTAGGTTCAGAATTCCCAATGGGCTGGACGATGCTTCGATCAAGGCGGCGGAGGTTGAGAGAGGACGAAGTTTATTCCACGTCGAGGGTGAGCGAGTCCGCAGAGACGCCCGCCACGATGCCGAGGCCACCAACGACGTTCGACGTGGGCGAGCGCTGCGTGGGCGTCCGGCGGGTTTCGACGAACCGGCGGTAGTCGCCGCCGCCACGCACGAGGGCCACGCGCACCCGGTGGCGTGGCAAAGGCGCATCTGGCCCACTTACGGCTATAAGGTAGCGCCGACGCCACAGCCGATGCGCCCCCCGCGCGTCGCCCGCCGCCGCCTCGGCCACCACGACATCCGCGGGAAAGAAGAGCGTGCCGCTAACTTCGGTAGAGGGGCGGAGGTTGGCGCGTACGACAAGCGCGGAATCCAGCCTTGCTGCCCACTCCAACTCCACATCGACGGCGTAAAAATAGCCGTTGGCGACGGTAGCGCCAAGGCCAAGGCCCGTGAGATCGAAGTTGACACCGCGTTCGGGCGTAGCGGACGGAAACACCCGAGCCGCTGTCAGTTGCAAACGCGGTGGCGCAACCGTGCTGGCCGAGACCGTCGTATTGCCCCGCCGAAGCGTGAGGGCGTAATGCCCTGAAGCCCGGACGGTGTCGGAACGCGGCGAGGCGCGGTAGCGCCCGGCCTTGCCGGGCACCGGGCGTAGCGTATCGGCGCGAAAACCGTCGTAGAGCACCACCACCGCATCGTCCACCCGGTCGTCGCCGAGGGTTTCGGAAGGCGGGAGCGTCCGGCGCACCAGCACGTCGGGCATCGGGCGTCCGGTATCGAAGAACGCTTCGAGCACGAGGTCCTCGCGAAACGACGGCTTCTCGCTGTCGCACCCGGCCACGCACGCGGCGGCAAGCAGCAGCAACAGCGGACGCATACGGACGAAGGGGGAACGTTCCACCTGAACGCCGTGAGGGCCGACTTGTTACGGCGCGGCCTCGAACAGCAACGCGGTGTCGGGGTCGAACACGACCGTCGCCGGGCGCGTCCGGGTCGGAATTCGGAACGTCTGCCGCCGCTGCCTCACGTCGAGCGTGCGGCGCGATCCGCCCACGTCCACCGCGAGCGGAAACGCGAACGGCGCACCCGGCTGGGTTTGATGCACCGTCACCACGAGCTGCCGCCGCCGGGTATCGTAGCGGTGCGTCGTGGCAAGGCGCGGCACGTCGGAGCGGCGCGTCCATTGGTCGAAGAACTTCCGCAGGTTTTGCCCCGACGACGCCTCCATCGCCCGGCGGAAATCGTCGGTGGTGGCGTTCGGCCCGGCGGTGCCGTCCGGTTGATAGCCGTGGGCGGCGTAGTAGCGGCGGAGGCCGTCGAAGAACGCCCCGTCGCCGACGCGCTGCCGGAGCATGTGCAGCACCCACGCGCCGCGCTGGTACGGGTTGGCCGTGAGCATCTCCGAAACGTTGGCCGTCACGGTGTCTACGAGCGGCAGCGGCGTCTGGCGGAGGAAGCCCACCACCTGCTCGCGGGCTTGGGCCATGTTCTCGCGCAGGCGCGGCGTACCGTAGCGGCGTTCGAGGTAGACCTCGGTGAGGTACGTCGCGAACCCTTCGGAGAGCCACAGGTGCGGCCAGCCCGCTTCGGTCGCGCCGTCGCCGAACCATTGGTGGGCGATCTCGTGGGCGAGGAGGCTTTCGCTGGAACGGTCGCCCGTGACGGAGCCTTCGTGGTAGAAAATGGCCCCGCTGTTCTCCATCCCGCCGTAGATCGTCTTGGACTGCACGTTCGCCAGCTTCTCGTACGGGTACGGCGCGATCAGCGAGTCGAAGTACGCGGCGATGGGCAGCGCGAGGGCGTAGTCGAAGAATCCGGCGGTCGAATCCTGCCGGAACACCCACGACTCGACCGGCACGCCGGGCCGAAGCTCCCCGACGGTCTGGACGGCGAACGGGGCCGCGCCGATCACCATCACCTTCGGCGGAATCGGCACGTCGGAGCGGTAGACGGTGCGGCGGCGGTTGCCGGGCTGCACGTCAGCAGAAACGCGGCGTCCGTTGGCCACGACGCGGTAGCCTGAGGGGGCTGACACGTCGAACGTCACGGTCGCTTTGTCGGTCAGGTGGTCGTTCGTGGGGAGCCAGTAGCGGGCGCGCATCGGCCAGTTGTCGCCGAAAAACGTGCGGTCGCGGTGGCGATTGCGGGAAATGACGAGGCCGTCGGCGGGCACGCCCGTGTAGGCGATGGTCAGCGCAACGGTGTCGCCCACGGCCAGCGGACGGTCGAGCACGAGCAGTCCGTCGCGCTGGGCAAATCGCACCGGCGACGGCGAGCACGCGGCGGAGCAGCCGTCGAACGGCTCGGACACGCCCGTCACCGTCATGCCCTTGCCGTCAGTTCCTACGCCGACGAGGTCGAGGACGATTTCCGAAAGCGACTGCGTGGCGGCCGCGGTGACGGTGGCTGTGCCTTCAATGCGGTCGGAGGTGTCGTACAGCGCAATCCGGAAGGCGTAGTGGAGCACGTCGAGGCCGGGCGACGGCGTGCGGCGGAGCGGCGCGGGCTGGGCCGAGGCTGTGGGGGCGAGCGCGGCGAGCAGCAGGGGCATCGCAACGAATCGGCGCATAGGGGCAAGGGGGGTTGTGCCGGAGTTTCACGCGTAGAGACGTCCCGCCGGGGCGTCTCCGGGAGGATACCGTGCGTATGAACGCCGCAACGAACGGTTCATGTGCAAAGGTTCGCATCCCGCCGACCGGTACGATACGCACGCCGCGAGCCGGTTGGGTGCGCCAAGCAACCCACGGCGCGGGCGCGTCGTTGGCGTGGGCATCCGACCGCACCCGTGAATCCGTCTCCGCCCCCTGCTTCGCCCCGCTCTCGCCGACGCTGGATCGTCCTCGCGGTCCTTGCCGTCTTTCTCTTCTTCCTGATGCGGCAGGTTTTGAACCCGTACGGTGACGCCGACTACACGGAAGTCCCGCACGGCAGCCACTCGCACTTCGTCCCCAAAGACCGCGATCCGGACGTCGACATCGGGCAGTTCCCGACCACCCGCCCCGGCCCCGGCCAGCGCATCACCCCGCAAGGCCAGATTGTGCCGAAATGACGAGCGCCGAACGACGAACGGCGAATGAAAGCGGCATCTTCGCGTGACGCTCGCCGCTCGGCGCTCGCCGTTGTCTCGTATCTTCCTGCACCTTCTCGCCTCGACGTTTCCACTCCTCCATGGCCGGCATCCCCAAAAACACCGCCACGCCCGACGAACGCAAGCTCTCGTTCTGGGAGAAGACGTTCATGCCGCAGGTCTTCGGCGGCCTCGGCTACTCGTTCAAGAAGATGGTGAGCGAACCCATCTACACGTTCGAGTACCCCGAGGAGCAGTGGTACCCGCCCGACGTGTACCGGGGCCGTCCGGTGCTGGTGGAGGAAGAAGGCCGTCCGCGCTGCGTGTCGTGCAACCTGTGCGCCCGCGCCTGCCCGCCGATGGCGATTTCGATGCAGAGCCGTGAGGTCGAGAACGTGAAGGAGCGCGAACCCGCGTGGTTCGAGATCAACATGCTGCGCTGCATCTACTGCGGCTTCTGCGAAGAGGTGTGCCCGGAAGAGGCCATCGTGATGTCGAAGGAATACGACCTCACGTTCCAAAGCCGCCAAGAGGCCGTGTTCGGGCTGAACAAGCTGCTCGTGCCCGCCGAGCGGCTCGTGGACCGTTTCCGCTTCCTCGACGCCTACAAGAATCCCGTGCAGGCCGAGCAGCCGTGGCAGTACCGCGAGGACAACAACCTGCACTCGCTCAAAGACCAGCGCTTCCTCGATTGGCTGATGGGCGAGGGCATGACCGAACTGGAAGACACGCACCTGCGCGACGTCACGCTCACCGCCGCCGACCGCGCGTGGGGCGGCGAACGCTCGGAAACGGCCGCGGCCTGACGATGCCACCGCCCGCCGACGTCCGCCGCGCCGCGCTGATCGATCAACTGCGCTACCTCCGCGACGAACTCGCGCTGATGACGCCGCTGCTGCCGCGCCTCGAAGGGCCGCTGCTGGAGGAGCGCCCGCGCCCGGACGTGCCGTCGTTTGCCGAAACCCTCGACGCGCTTGCCCGTGCCGACGCCGAGCGCCACGCCGACCTGACCGGCAAGGCGGGGCCGATGCCCGAGGCGCGGTCTGTTGCCGAACGCCTCGACCGATTTGTGCAGGGCCGCGACGCCCTCGCCGACGCCTTCGACGCCCACGATTGGGCCGCGCCGATGCCCTCGGGCGAGTCGGTGGAGGCGTATCTGCGGCGTGCCATCCTCGCCGACGCCGACGCGCTTCGCACCATCGGCGCGTACCTGTTTGAGGCGCAGCGACGCTGAGGAAGCCATCCAACCGTTGCAGCACGGAGCCAAAGGTGTGCCATAGGGTTGTCACCCCGCGGTACGATCTTTCCGGTTCGTGTGGCCTCTTCCTCCACGCCTCCTGCCGCCCGTGTCGCTGTCCTTCGACCAGCTCGAAACGGCCTTCAAGGCCCGCAACTTCCAGCCGCTCTATTTCCTGTACGGTGAAGAGCAGTACCTGATCGAGCAGGTGCAGCGTCGGCTGGTGGAGACGGCGCTCGCGCCGCACGAGCGCGATTTCAACCTTGACCTGGTTTATGGCGCAGAGGCCGACGGGGTGCAGGTCGTGGCGATGTGCAGCGCCTTCCCGATGATGGCGGAGCGGCGCGTGGTGGTGGTGCGCGACTTTGAGAAGCTCAAGGGCAACGCCCTCTTCCAGGCCTACGCCGAGCGCCCCAACCCGACGGCGGTGGTGCTGCTCTGCTGCCGCACCAAACCCAACCTCAACCAGCACCCGTACCGCGCCCTCAAGGCGAGCGCGGCGTGGGGCGAGTTCAAGCCGCTCAAACCCCGCGAGATGACGGGCTGGGTGACGGGATACCTCAAACGTCTCGGTTTTCGACTCGAACCTCAAGCGGCTGCCATGCTGGCAGACCTCGTGGGGACGGATTTGCAGACGGCGGCCAGCGAAGCCGACAAATTGGCCGCACACGTTGGCACGCGTTCGGACGTTACTCCGGAGGATATCCTCGCCGCATCGGGCCAAAACCGCGATTTCAACGTGTTTGAGCTGCAAAAGGCTGTCGGAGACGACCGATTCGACCGAGCCGCAACCATCGCGGAACGTTTGTTGCAACAAGCGGCCAATACGCGCGGCGAGGCGCTGAAAATCGTGGCCTTGCTCGCGTCGTTCTTTGCCAAGTTGCACAAACTCTCCGGCCTCGTCGCCCGACGGGCCTCCGAATCGGCGATGGCGTCGGACGTGGGCATCCCACCGTTCGTCGTCAAAGAGTACCTCCAAACGCTCGGGCGCTTCCCGGCCCCGCGCCTCGATGCCGCCTTCGCCGCCCTACTCGCCGCCGACTACGAACTCAAGGGCGGCTCCGCCCGCGACGAGCGCCTTGTGCTGCTGCTGCTGCTGCGCCGCCTGCTCGCGCCTTCGCGACCGTGAACCGAAGGCTTGCGAAGCGCCGCCCCCGCTTTTGAAACCTAACACCTAATCGCATGTCCACTTCCACCGTCACGCTCCGTCGCCCTGTCTCGGCCATCGAACGCCGCCAGCGTTCACTGGCCCAGATGGACGACGAGGACTTGATGCAAGCCTTTCAGAACGGATCCGTTGAGGCCTTCGACCTGCTCGTGGCCCGCTACAAAGATCCGCTGGCGGCCTACCTGTATCGCTTCCTCGGCGACGCCCGCGAGTCCGAAGACCTGTTGCAGGAGACGTTCTTGCGCGTCTTCCGCAACCGCCACAGCTACCGCCGCATCGCCCGCTTCTCGACGTGGCTCTACACCATCGCCGGCAACCTCGCCCGCTCGGAGTACCGCAAGCGCCGCCGCCGCCGCGTGACCAGCCTGCAAGGCATCAACCGCGACAGCGAGGAGTACGAGGTTGAGATTCCCGACGAGACGTTCCGCCCGGATACGTCGGCCAACGGTGCGCTTCAAGAGGACGCCATCCAGAAGGCCTTCGCCCAGATCCCCGACGAGTTCCGCGAGGTCGTGGTGCTGCGCGACATCCAGCAGCTCGCCTACGAGGAGATCGCCGAGATCACGGGCCTGCCGATGGGCACGGTCAAGAGCCGCATCAACCGGGGCCGCACCAAACTCCAGCAACTCCTCCGAGACGTCTACACGCCCGACGAGGACGACTGGCTTTGATCGCCGGAGAGATCGGCCGCTTGGCTTCGGAACCGACTGGCGGGGTTGGTCTTTCCTACGGGAAGTAGATTTGCCCACACCGCTGCATGACGCCTTGCGACGACCCGTATCCGTGGCTCTCCGAGTTCCTGTGCGCGTATGTGGACGGTGAGATGCCTCCTGCCGAGCAGGCCGCTTTCGACGAGCGCCTTCGCGGCGATGCGCGGCTGGCTGCGCATGTGGCGCGGCTCGTGCAGACTCGGCGGCTGTGCTGCGGCAGCACAGCGCCCAAAGCCCCCTGCGACTTCGTGGCGGCCCTTCATCGTCGGCTGGCCGCCGAAGGCTTAGAGGCACCCGTATCGGTGCATCTTCCCGGACGGCGCGGCACCACCCGCCGCACAGCTGCTCCAACCGGCAGCGCCGAGGCGTACACTTCGGCGCTGCTCGTCCGCTCGGCACTGCTGCTTCTGGTGCTGAGTGCAGTCACCATTGCCCGGTTTGGACTGTACGCTCATCCCGACCCCCGCATGGCCGCCACCGATGTGATCGACGCGAGAGCGGCGCTCGCTCTTGCGTCCGCGCCGCAGGCTGAGTCGGCCAGCAACGCACCGGCGATGTTCGTCGCCCGGCGTCCGGCCGTAGCCCGCTTGGCCACGCCGCTGGCCGAGCCACGTCGTCCCGTCGTGCGAAGCGTCTACGCACCCACAAGCGACGCGCTGCTAAGAATCCGTGCAGCCCGCTAACGCGCCTTGCGGCGGCGGGCCGCGCTGCCGTATTCTACGTCTCCTGCCGCCCGCCATAGCGGCTCCGGGCCTATAGCTCAGCGGTTTAGAGCGCTCGCTTCACACGCGAGAGGTCGTAAGTTCGATCCTTACTAGGCCCACCACCGCCGATTCTGCCCCCCCGCGCGCAGAGTCGGCGGTTTGGCGTTCTACGATCTTCCGATTCACACGCCTTTCCCGCTTCCCCCGTTGACAGCGCGGGCGAAGACGCCGTAAGTTAGACGTCTGCCCTCACAGCGCCGATATAGCTCAGTTGGTAGAGCGGTTCACTCGTAATGAACAGGTCAGCGGTTCGAATCCGCTTATCGGCTCCAGCGCCCGGCCTCTGATCGCAGAGGCCGGGCGTTTTTGCGTTTGCTGCCGAAGGCGCACAGTCTTGGAGGGGCCACGCGACCAACCGGCCTACTTCCGTCACCCCACGCGCAGCAGCGCCGCCCAATCCGTCGTGAACGGTCGGCTCCGCTGGCCCGACTGTGTCTGCCACGCCTCGTCCCGCCGCGCCAGCGTGGGAGCCGCGCACGCCAGCCGCAGCGACCCGCTGCCGTATCTCCGATTCACCGCGTCGAGCGCCTCCATCAGCGACGCCTCCCGCGGGTCGTCCGCCACGAACAGGTGCCTCTGCAACGGCCGCGACGGCACCAAGTCCAGCAGAATCACCCCCGCCTTCCGGTAGCGGTGTTGCGCGTCGCGTGGTTTGGCACAGCGCGTCGCGTGGTTTGGCACAACGTACGGGCAGACAAGGAGTTCGTTAAACGCTCATTACGAGTGGGTGTAAGCCCTCTTCAACGAGCGGCGCGGCGCTT